>OLOO01000002.1_pt1 | contig 358604 bp, 303 predicted proteins | sample 1672621 | NCBI WGS metagenome assembly OLOO01 (sample SAMEA3136706, study PRJEB25190) | human gut metagenome | biome: human gut; feature: human-associated habitat; material: faeces | place: Austria | collected 2013 | reverse complement strand
TGTGACCCTCTGCTTGTAAGGCAGATGCTCTCCCAGCTGAGCTAAGATCCCATTTCGTTAACAGCCATTACCTGACTGCTCTGCTATTATAACCTTAAATGAGTCGAAATGTCAACACTTTTTTTGAATTTTTTTTATTTTTCTAATAGTTGCGATATTTTCTAATTTTTTATCCTGATTTTCTTTATATTTTATTTTCAAAGTACAATTTCTAACCGACAAAAAAGACCGCTGTAGAGCCGACCGGCTCTGCAACGATCTTTCTTAATTTAAATTTAAGGAATGATTTTTGTTTTATATAAAGCGGAATTTTGTATTCCAAACTTTATCTTATTTGAAATATTCTACACCGGATTCAAAAATCTGGATATCCTGTTCTCCATAGATATTGACTGCAACGCCATCTCCACGTCTTTCAGAATGAGCCATCTTACCTAAGATACGTCCATCCGGACTTGTAATACCTTCGATGGATGCATAAGAACCATTTACATTCCATTCTTCATCCATTGTGATATTACCTGCTAAATCACAATACTGGGTGGCTACCTGTCCGTTTTCAAACAGTTTCTTTAACCACTCTTCATTTGCAACAAAACGTCCTTCTCCATGGGAAGCCGGATTAGTGTATACTTTTCCGAGTTCTGCTTTTTGCAGCCATGGAGATTTATTGGAAACAACCTTTGTATAAACCATCTTAGAGATATGGCGTCCGATGGTATTAAAGGTCAGTGTCGGAGAATCTGTATTCTGTCCTGTAATTGCACCGTTTGGTACAAGTCCCAGTTTAATCAGAGCCTGGAATCCATTACAGATACCAAGTGCAAGTCCGTCACGCTCATTTACAAGTCTGGTTACTGCATCTTTGATTTTTGCATTCTGGAATGCAGTTGCAAAGAATTTTGCAGAACCATCTGGTTCATCACCTGCGGAGAATCCGCCCGGGAACATAATAATCTGAGCCTGGTCGATTGCTTTTTCAAAGATATCAACAGAATCATGAATATCCGCTGCATCTAAGTTCTTGAATACTTTCGTAATCACTTTCGCACCTGCACGTTCAAATGCTTTTGCACTGTCGTATTCACAGTTTGTTCCAGGGAATACCGGAATAAATACGGTTGGCTGTGCAATCTTATGAGAGCAGATATGGATACTGTCTGCTTTATATAAGCCTCTGTCTTCTTTCTTTGTAATATCATCTGTCTCAGAACCGGAACGGGTCTTAAATACTTTTTCCAGTGGAGCTTTCCAGGTTTCCAGTGCTTCTGCCATGGAAATCTTCATGTTTTTATATTCAATTTCTGCTTTATCTGTTACTTCACCGATTACAGTATAAGTAATTGCCAGTTCGCCAACTTTTCCATCTTTTACTTCACAAATAATATCGCCAAAACCTGCGGTAAATAAATCTCTTTCATCTACATTCGATTCAATTCTTACACCCATCTGATTACCAAATGCCATTTTGCTGACTGCTGCTGCAATACCATGACGGTCTAACGCATAAGCAGAAACAACTCTGCTTGCCTGAATGTCTTCATGCAGTTTCGCATACTGTACTTTTAAGGCTTCAAAATCCGGTAAATCATACTCTGCTTTTGGCATACGAAGCCATACTAATTTATTTCCGGCTTTTTTCAGTTCTGGTGTGATAACATCTTTTTCTTTTGCCACATCGACAGCAAAGGAAACAAGTGTCGGAGGTACATCAATCTCATTAAATGTTCCGGACATGGAATCCTTTCCACCGATAGATGGAAGTCCAAATCCAAGCTGTGCAGCATAAGCACCAAGTAAAGCTGCAAACGGCTGACTCCAACGATGTTTATCTTCTGTCATTCTTCTGAAATATTCCTGGAAGGTGAAACGAATCTTGCTGTAATCACCGCCTGCTGCAACAATTCTTGCAACAGATTCTGTTACTGCGTAAACTGCACCGTGATATGGGCTCCAGCTTGACAGATATGGGTCAAATCCATAACTCATCATTGTCACAGTTTCCGTTTTTCCATTCATAACCGGCACTTTTGCAACCATTGCCTGTGTTTCAGTCAGCTGATATTTTCCACCATAAGGCATAAATACGCTGCCTGCACCGATAGAGCCGTCAAACATTTCAACCAGTCCTTTTTGAGAACAGGTATTTAAATCACCTAAAGTATCAATCCAGCGTGCTCTTATATCGTCTACTTCTGCACGGTCTAATACATTTCCTTCTTTAGTCGGTACATCAACGAAAACATCTGTTTCCTGATGTGCACCGTTGGTATCCAGGAACGCTCTTGATAAATCTACAATTGTTTTTCCTCTCCAGCTCATTACCAGACGTGGGCTTTTTGTTACAACTGCAACCGGAATTGCCTCTAAGTTTTCTTCTTTTGCATAGCTTAAGAACTGTTCTACATCTTTCGGGTCAACTACAACTGCCATACGTTCCTGAGATTCAGAAATTGCAATTTCTGTTCCATCCAGACCTGCGTATTTTTTCGGTACTTTATCCAAATCAATTTTTAAACCATCGGCAAGTTCTCCGATTGCAACAGAAACACCGCCTGCACCAAAGTCATTGCATTTTTTAATAATATGGCTGACTTCTTCTCTTCTAAAGAGTCTCTGAATCTTTCTTTCCGTCGGAGCATTTCCTTTCTGTACTTCTGCTCCACAGGTTTCAATCGATTCTTCGGTATGTACCTTAGAAGAACCGGTTGCACCACCGCATCCGTCACGTCCGGTGCGTCCACCTAATAATACAATAATATCATCCGGATCAGAATTTTCACGGATAACGGCACGTCTTGGTGCTGCACCAAGTACGGCTCCGATTTCCATACGTTTTGCCACATAGTTTGGATGATAAATTTCTTTAACATAACCGGTTGCAAGACCAATCTGGTTACCGTAAGAAGAATAACCATGAGCAGCACTTCTTACCAGTTTTTTCTGAGGAAGTTTTCCTTTCATGGTCTCTTTTACTGATACAGTCGGGTCTGCTGCACCTGTCACACGCATTGCCTGATAAACATAAGTACGACCGGAAAGCGGGTCACGGATTGCACCACCAAGGCAGGTTGCTGCACCACCAAATGGTTCGATTTCTGTCGGATGGTTATGGGTCTCGTTTTTAAAGTTAATTAACCATTCTTCTTCTTTTCCGTCTACATCAACCGGAACAACAATACTGCAGGCATTGATTTCATCGGATTCTTCCTGATCCTGAAGTTTGCCTTCTGCTTTTAATTTCTTCATTGCCATCAGTGCAAGATCCATCAAGCAGACGAATTTATCGTCTCGATCTTTATAAATCACCTGACGGTCAGCAAGATATTTTTCATAAGTCTTTACGATCGGTGCTTTATAATCGCCCTCTCCAAACTCTACATTTTTTAATTCTGTAGAGAATGTAGTATGACGACAATGATCAGACCAGTAAGTATCTAACACACGAATCTCTGTCATAGACGGATCGCGTTTCTCTTCGTTTTTAAAGTAATTCTGAATATGTTCAAAGTCTTTGAAAGTCATAGCCAGGTTTAAAGATTCATAAAGTGTTTTTAATTCATCTTCATTCATATCAGAAAATCCGGTAAAGATTTTAACATCTGCCGGTTCTTCAAAGTTTGTAACCAGAGTTTCCGGTTTCTTTGCATCAGCTTCTCTCGAATCAACTGGGTTAATGCAGTGATTTTTAATTGCTTCCATTTCTTCTGCTGAAATACCGCCTTCAATTACATAAGTAGTTGCAGAACGGATAATCGGTTTCTCATCTGCTTTTAAGAACTGTACGCACTGTACTGCGGAGTCTGCTCTCTGATCGAACTGTCCCGGAAGAAATTCAACAGAGAACGACTGATCTCCCTCTTTTGTCTCAAATGTTTCCTGATATAAAAAATCTACCGGTGGTTCAGAGAATACACAGGTACAGGCTTTTTCAAATGCCTCATCGGAAATATTCTCCACATCATAGCGGATTAACACCCGAACTCCTGTTACATCCTTGATGCCAAGGTAGCTTGAAATTTCATGTTTTAATTCTTTCGCCTGTACTGCAAAATCTGGTTTTTTCTCAACGTACACACGTCTTACACTGCTCATAAATAACTCCTTTCTGATAAAAACCGCCATAAAGGGCATCTTTTTGTTATCTTTCGCATTTCTATGTTCATCATACCACAGAAATTTTTATTAATAAAATTAATATATCTTATATTTTTAATAAGTTCAAGTAATAAATAGTTTGACGCTGATTTTTCTCTTTGTTATACTGTTTGTATCAATCATTTTTTTAGAGAGGTTTTTCCATGGATATCAGTTTTGAACTTTACAAAGTTTTTTATTACGTTGCTTCTACCTTAAGTTTTTCTGAAGCCTCCAGACAATTGTATATTTCACAGTCAGCAGTCAGCCAGTCCATCAAATCATTAGAACAAAAACTCGGACATAAACTCTTTACCCGCAACACCAAGTGTGTCATGCTGACTCCAGAAGGAGAAACATTGTTTCGCCATGTTGAGCCTGCCGTTAATCTTTTGGTTCAGGGAGAACGACAGTTAACCGGCACAAATACCTTAGAAACACCGCTTCGCATCGGTGCTTCCGATACGATCTGCCGTTATTTTCTTGTCCCTTACTTACAGCGTTTTCACAAGGAATTTCCACAAGTCACAATCAAGGTCACCAATGCTACTTCGATTGGATGCGCAGAACTTTTAGAACATCATCAGATTGACTTTGCTTTTTGTAACTATCCTAATTCCAAGTTACAGCTTCACACAAATTACAAAACCATTTTTACCTTTCAGGATGTGTTTGCTGCCAACAAAAAATACTTTGATTTTACCGAACAGAAACTCTCCCTGTTTGACCTGCACGAGTACCCGATTTTAATGCTTGATAAAAAAAGTACCACCAGTGAATTTCTTCACTCTTTATTTTTACAAAAGAGCTTAAATTTAAATCCCGAAGTAGAACTTTCCAGCAATGATCTCCTGCTTGACCTTGCAAGAATCGGTCTTGGAATTGCCTTCGTTCCGGATTTTGTTTTACAGCAGAGGCACGAAGATCTATATCCGCTTCAGATAAAAGAAAAACTGCCACAGCGTCATCTGGTTCTGGCTTACCATCCTCAGATCCCGTCTGCTGCAGCAAAAGAATTTTTAAATTACTTTTCCTGATTAATTTTCTCCCGAATCTTTTCTATCATTTCTTCAATGAGAGGATTTCGGGAGACATTCCGATTTCTTATTATTCCGTATAAAATTTTTCCCTCTTTGGCAGACAACACGTAACCCGGTTCTTCTCCCGACGGATAGACATGAAAGCTTCTCGAACTGATATTTGCAAGATGATTTTTTTTCATCATAATATTCATAATATAATCACTGTTCGTTGTAACTGCAACCTGACAGGGCAGGATTTGTTCCCCATTTTCTTTAATCTTCCAGGCTGAATATTTCCGAAATGGATCTTTTTCAGCCTGAATCAGTTTCACCTCACTTAATAAATGTAAGTCCGGTTTTTCTTCTTTAATCCAGTTTTCAGCAGAAAAATACAACATTCCAAATGTTTCGCTTAAAACTTCAAATTCCAGCTGATATTTTTTCAATTCATATTCAAACCGCAGGACATCACCCGGCATCACATAGACAAATCCAATCTCGTCTTCCATTTTTCTCATTCTCTGCACGATGTTTAAAGTCGTATCCGTATGAATATTATAGCGAATCTGTTCTTCTTTATGTGCTTCATAAAATTCCGAAAAATATTCCGAAAACCAGGAACTTGGATTGGTAGAAATTCTTACCACTTCCAGACTGTGTTCTTCACTCTCATCTTCTAAATTCTGTAATTGTTCTAACAAACTGCGTGCCTGCTGATAAAACATTTTTCCCCTTGAAGTAACAACGATTCCCTTCCTATCTCTCAAAAACAAAGGATATCCGACCTGACTCTCAAGCCCCGCAATCACCTTGCTGACATTAGACTGCGTTGTATATAAAATTTTTGCTGCTTCACGAAAAGAACCACAATCCGCTGATACTACAAAATACTGTAGCTGTTTTGTCTCAAGCATTTTCTTTTTCCTCGCTTTTTCTCATTGCTTTTTAAAATCTTACCAAAGTCATCAAATTTTCACAAGGACAAAAATGGATATCCCCTACGGAATATCCACTTTTGCAATACAATATTTTAGTTTATATCAAGGTCTGCGGTTACCTGATAATAATCACAGGCATGAGATTCATATCCTGTTACATTTGAACGTGAAATCATGCTCATCTTTAAAAACGAACAAAATACAAAGGCATTATCATCCAAAATAGTCTGCTGCATCTGAACGGCTAACTCTGCTCGCTTATCCTCATCAAATTCTTTACTTAACTGTGCTTCTAATTCATCTAATTTTGCACTGCTGTATTTTCCTGAATTCTTTGTTGCATCAGAAGTTGCAAATACAGTAAACCAGTATTCCGGGTCTCCAGTTGGAGCCTGTACATTTGCCATCGCATAAACATCCCAGGCTGTCGGATCTTCCAATATAGAATTATTATCTGCGGTACAGTTAATATCTACTTCAATTCCAATGTCTTTTAATGTTGCCTGCGCAGACTCAGCCAGAAGTGGAAGTTCCTGACGACTTGGATAAGTCAGCCATTTAACAACCAGTTTCTTTCCATCTTTTTCACGGATTCCATCTCCATCTGAATCTTTCCATCCGGCTTCTTCTAAGACTTTTTTTGCTCCTTCCGGATCATAACTTTCCGTTGTAACTTTATCTCCCCCAAACGCAGAGCCTTCCGGAAATACTCCATTTGCCGGATAACCGTTGCCTTCCAACAATGTGGTTACAAAACTTTCTTTATCAATTCCCATCGCAATTGCTTTTCTGACTGCTGAATCTGCACACACAGAGGATTCATCAAAATTCATCTTACCAAAGAAACAGCGGGAAGTGGAAATCTGTGAAAACTGGAAATTATCATTTTCAAATGTCGGATAACTTTCATATGCCATACCATAAGCTGCCTGCACCTCTCCGGACAAAAGTGCATTTGCCAGTGTATTTCCATCGGTAATTGTACGAATCGTCAATTCATCAATCTTTGGCTCTCCATTCCAGTAATTCTCATTTTTTACCAATGTCAAATGGTCATCTGTTTTACAATCAACTGCAATGTAAGGTCCCGTTCCTGCAACAATTCCATTTTCAAATCCGGCATCTACATCGATAATACAGCCATAAGGGTCTCCCAGATAATTTAAAAGTGCCGGTTTTGGTTCAGACGTATGAATTGTAAGTACTTGTCCATCTGCATCAATAGATGCAATTTTCAAATCATTTTTCGCTCTGTCATGATTTTCAATTAAATGTTCCAGACACTGTTTCACTGCCTCTGCATCCATATCTCGTCCGCTTGAAAACTTTACATTGTCCTGAAGTGTAATCTTCCAGGTCAGCTCATCTACATTTTCCCATTCTTTCGCAAGCCATGGCTGAATCTCCATATTATCGGAATATTTTACAAGCGTCTCCCCAATTCCATAACGGATGCATGCCCATCCGGAATATGCGTCATGTGGATTTGTACTGTTCTCTTCATTGGAACTGTTGAATGTGGTATCTCCAATTACCATTGTTTTTTTTGTTTCTGAATTTTCTGTCTTTGAATTACTTTTTGATGTTTCTGTTTTATTATTACTTCCACATCCGGCAAGCATACTAACACACAAACATGCACTTAATGCCATTCCAATTATTTTTTTCGATTTGTTCATTCCTTTTTCCTTTCCTTTTGTTTATTTTTCTTATATCTTACAGAACGCTCTCTATCAGCCTTCTGGTATAAGCTTCTTTCGGGTGACGGATTACTTCATCTGAACTTCCTTCTTCTATTATTTTGCCCTGATGCATCACAAGCACTCTGTCGCAGAAGTTTTGAACCAGTGCAATATCATGGCAGATAAAAAGATAGGACATCTTACGCTCTTCTCTTAAACGTTCCAATAACTCCAGGATTTCTTTCTGAACAGTTACGTCAAGTGCAGAAGTCGCTTCATCTAAAATAAGCAATTTAGGTTTAATCGCAATTGCCCGCGCAATGGCTGCTCTCTGACACTGTCCTCCACTGACTTCATGCGGATATCGCTTTGCAAATTCTTTTTTTAATCCGCATAACTCCAGCAAATTTTCTGCCTCTTTCATGGCTTCTTTTCTTTTCATACCATGATTGATTAAGCTCTCTGCCACTCCATCTCCAAGAGTCTGTCTCGGGTCAAAGCTTTCTGTCGGAGTCTGAAACACCATCTGCATTTTTTTATAAACTGGCTTTAATTTTTTACCACTTAAATTTGTAATCTCTTCTCCATCCAGATAAACGGTTCCAGAGGTTACATCCAACAATCTGGTTATCATATTTACGATTGTTGTCTTTCCACTTCCACTTTCTCCTATAATCGCGAGCTTTTCTCCATAATTCATAGAAAAGCTCACATCATCAACAGCCGTATAATCATCTCTGCCCTGAGAGACAAACGTTTTCGTTAAATGTTCTGCTTTTAAAATACAATCCACCCTGCTTTTACCTCCGAAGTTCTAATACTGCTGACAACAGTTTTTTTGTATATTCCGATTGTGGATTTTCCAAAACTTCTTTGGTTTTTCCATACTCTCTTACTTCTCCATTTTCAAGTACCAGTACCTTATCAGCCATTGCCCGAATTACTCCAAGGTTATGCGTCACCAGTAAAATCGTTGTTCCAAACTTTTCACGTACCATGCAAATCTCATCAACTACCTGCTTTTGTACTGATACATCCAGCGCAGAAGTTGGTTCATCTGCCATCAGAATCTTCGGATTTAACAACATTGCCGCTACAATTCCAACTCTTTGCTGCATCCCTCCTGAAAGTTCAAACGGATAACTGTCCAAGATTCGTTTCGGGTCATCAAATCCAAATTTTTCAAATAACTCTGTCACCTGTACTTCAAATTCTTCCTTTGTCAGCTTTTCATGCTCTCTTACACTTTCATAAAGTTGTGCCCGAACCGTACGAATTGGACAAAAGGAACTGCCCGCCATCTGAAAAATCATCCCAATTTCAGAACCGCAGATTTTTCTCATTTTTTTTGGTTTTAAATCTGGCAGGTCAAGTCCCTGATACCAGATATCTCCTCTTGTTACAAGCCCATCCCTTCCAAGCAGACCCATCGCAGCTTTTATCAAAGTGGACTTTCCACTACCGCTTTCTCCTACAATTCCAAGAATCTCTCCTTCTTCCACTGAAAAGCTCACATCATGTACTGCAAGTTCTCCTTTGTAGCTGATATCTACATGTTCGTATCGAATGATTTCTGACATTCTTTTCTACCTCCCATTTCGAGGGTCTAACCAGTCTCGTACCGTATCCCCAAGTAAGTTAAAAATCACAACCGATACAAAGATTGCAAAACCGGGAGCCAGTGTTACCCATGGATGAGTCGTTAAAAGATTTCTTGTATCGCTCATCATGCTTCCCCATTCTGCAATCGGCGGCTTTGCTCCAAGCCCCAAAAAGGAAAGACCTGCCAGTTCCATCATCATCGTACCAATATCTAATACTGCCGTAACCAGAATCGGACCAAAGATGTTCGGAAGAATATGCTTTAAAATTATTTTTCCAGTCCCACATCCCGATAACCTGGCAGCTTTTATATAAACTGTTTCTTTTTGTGCCAGCGTTTGACTCCTTGCAACACGCGCATACTTTGGCCAGCTGATGGCCGCAAGTGCAATAATCGCATTGTGAACTCCACCGCCAAGCGCTGCTGCCACAGCCAAAGCAAACACCAGACCCGGAAAAGCCAGAAAAACATCTGAAATACGCATCAAAACAGAATCTATTTTTTTTCCGCTCCATGCACAGAAGATTCCAATCATTGTGCCAAACACCATAATAAATCCTACCAATAATAAAGTAGAATAAATACTGGTCTTACTCCCCACAATGACACGGGAAAGCATATCCCTTCCATACCGGTCCGTACCAAATAAATGCGCTGCTGACGGAATTGCTTTTGCATTGCCCAAATCCTGTAAATACGGGTCATAAGGGCATAATGATTCACTGAAATACGAAGCAATGACTAAAGCCAGTGCCAAACCTCCAAATATAATTAAGCGTAACTTCAAATAGTTTCTATGTATCTTCTGTGTTCTTACTGTCGGCTCTCTCATTCTCTTGTCACCCCCAGACGAATTCTTGGGTCAAGCTGATGGTACATAAGGTCTGTAATCAAATTAACCAGAACATAAATAACTGCCATCCAGACTACATAAGCCTGTATAAATGGATAATCTCGCATCGTAATTGCATCCACTGCCAGTTTTCCAACTCCATCCCACATAAAAATACTTTCAATGATTGCCGTTCCGCCTAAAAGGCTTCCTATTGAGAGTGCTAAAAGTGTGACAATCGTTAACATAGAAGATTTCATCACATTTTTCCAAAGGATAATCTTCTTTCTTATCCCTCTTGCCATTGCTCCTTGCACATAATCTTTATTCCATTCCTCAAGTACCGTTGCTCGCACCTGACGCATATACTTTGCCGACATGGAAACTGCCAGAGTCAAAGCCGGCAGCAGCGCACTTTTTAGATTCACTCCGTCCGAAATAACCGGCAGCAATTTTAATTTAATACTGAATAACTGCATGAAAAGCATTGCAACAAAAAAATTCGGCAATGCATTTCCAATAAAACTACAAAACCGAAGCAATAAATCAGGAATCCTATCCTGTTTCATTGCCGAAAAAATCCCCAGAGGAATTGAGATAATAACTGTCAAAGCAATTGATAATCCTGTCAAAAGCAAAGTCGCCGGGAGTTTTGAAAGAAATGTAGAAAACACATCTGCACCACTGACATAACTTTGTCCCATATCTCCGGTCAACATTCCTCCAAGCCAGCTAAAATACTGTATCAGAAATGGTTTATCCAGTCCAAGTTCTGCTCTTCTTGCATCAATTATCTCCTGAGAGACTTCTGTCCCACGATTCGTATAAAGCTCTGTTACAGCATCCGAACCGGCGACACGCATCATCGCAAAAGACAAAAAAGTAATCCCCAATAAAATGGGGATTAACTGTAATAATCTTTTTAATGCATATTTTTTCACTTTATCACCTCGTCTTACAAGTATAAGATTAAGTATATCAATTTCTCAATCTTTTTCTAAGCCCCCTGGGGGGATATCAAGATATTCCAATTTTTCATAAGGTGATTCATTTTAAGTTCAATTTTTTTTCCTGGAACACAACATAAACAACGGAGTTGGATTATAAAATTCATCTTTTTCAATATAAATTCTACTACTGATTTCTAAATCAATTCCAAACTTAGAAAATCCTGCCTTTCCAAGTACGTTTAAATCCCATGCCGGACGAGCATAAGAACTAATCGGAAGCTGTTTTTTTATCTCTTCACATTCCTGTAGCAATTCATCACCCACTGTATAATGTGCATGATTTTTAGGAAGCCCTGAAGTATCTGAGCAATCATCATTTCCATAATTCGCATCAAAATTTAATAAAATTCCACCCGGCTTTAAAACACGTTTCCATTCCTGATAGGCTTCTTCTGCATGTGGAAGCGTCCATGTCAGATTCCTTGAAATAACCATGTCAAAAGAAGCATCCTCAAATTCTAATTTTTCTGCATCCATCACAAGAAATGTCGGTTCCACTTGTTCTTCCTTCGCAAGTTTCTTTGCATTTACTACCATCTCCGGTGTCAAATCTGTCCCAACCACCTGATGACCCTCTTTGGCAAGTAAAATTGAGAAGAACCCAGAGCCACAGCCCACATCTAAGATTTTTAATTTTTTACCATCCGGAAGCTGTTTCTTAATTTCCTTTATCCATCGCTCTGCGAGTGCACTTTTCAACTCTGCTCTTCTTTGCTCTAAAAAGCTCTCGCTTCGTTTGGCCCAATACTTGGTAATCCGCTCTTTTCTATCATCAAATATTCTCGCAATTCGTCCATAAGTAATTGCTGAACCTCCTGCCTTTACCTGCAAAGAACCCGTCTCAAATAAAATTACTCCATCGTATTCCGCACGGCAGACTTCCAAAGGATTGCCTTCATAATCACGGATTTCTCCAATCACTTCTCCTCTTACAATCATATCCCCTGGATTTTTAAACGGATACCAGCATCCTGTAAATTCTGCTGCCTGATAAGTCACATCTACTACCTCCAGCGGATAATACTGTCGATAATCTCGTTTTTCCTCATAGCTTCCAATTGCACAAAGAATATTTTTTACATCTCTTCTTGTAGAACGGGCTTCTTCTAACGTCCATGCACCCATTTCTCCGCGCTCAATTAAAATACTTGGAATTCCCATACTTGCAGCATAATTATAAGCACCACCTGTCGCAACCGCAGAACGCACCATATAAGGCACATCGACCTGCTCTGCCATCTTCCTCGACATTGCCACAACCTCTTCTTTTGCACAGCCTGCATAATAAACAAAAGGAGTTAATCTCTCATAATCATTTCCACTATGTAAATCAATGTACCTGTCAACATAAGGAAACAGCTCTGTTGCTACTGCATAAGCAAGACGTTCTGTCTCGGTTCCATCTGCCTTGCCTGGAAATTCACGATTTAAATTCTTTCCATCCTTGACTCCCAGACTTCCGGCACGATGTTCAAACTCTTCTTTTCTGATTACCTTCACAATAATGATTGTACCGTTTACTTTCTCTATCTGTAAATGTCTTGCTAAATCAATCGCTGACTGGATTCCTACATATTCCCCTGCCTGAACTCCCGCTGTAATTAACACCGTCTGTCCCGGTCGTTTTCCGCAAAAAACAGACACCGGCACTTCAAATGCTCCATTTGAAAGTTCCAGCTTTCCATGATAAGCTTCTCCCGGCTTTACTTCAAGTGTTCCAATTTTAAAATTCTTCTGTGCTTCCAAACTAGTTTTCCCCTTTCTGTCCTGAAACTAAAAACATTGGTGTTGAGGCATAATTTAACCGTTCTTCTTCGCTCCACACGCTCTGCCAGATACTTTCATCTGTCCGAATTTCTGCAAAACCAATTTCTTTTAAGACTTCCACATCCCAACCTGGACGATTCTTTGCAGAAAGCGGAACTTTCTTTGCAATTTCTTCCATTCGGTCAATGTCTGTACAAAGATAATGGTCATCTAACTGACTTCTCTCTACATTTTCCCTATCTTTTTCATACGCCATTCTCTTTTCTTCATCATAGAGATAGCCATACCAGTTTGCATCGAAATTTAAAATGATTCCTCCTGTTTTTAATACCCGAAACCATTCTTTGTAAGCCTGTACCGGATTTTCCAGATTCCAGGTCAGATTTCTTGAAATCACCACATCGAACTGATTGTTTTCAAATCCCAGATTCTGTGCATCCATTCGGTAAAACTCAATCTGGCTTTGATATTCTTTTGTATTTTCTTTTGCTTTCTCTAACATATCCTCAGTGTAGTCAACAGCTGTCACATAATAACCGGCTTCTGAAAGAATCCTCGGAAAAAATCCAGGACCGGTCCCGACATCTAAAATTTTTAAATCTGCTTTTGCTTTATCCGGAAAACGTTCCTCAAGCACCCGAAGCCAGTTCTCTTTCTGTGTTCCGTTTATCTCTTTTTCATTGACTTCTGAATATCCCTCTACTCTGGTACTCCAGTACTCTTCTATCTGATTTAATAATTCTGCCATAGTAAATCCTCGCCTCTTTCCTAATGATATACATACCTCCTGATACATCATTATTATTCTGAGACTTTACTTTACCAAAGTATTTGGTACTTCACAAGCCCCGAGGGGGGATAAAAAAAGAGTATTCCCAAACTTTTTTAAGGGAACACTCTTACACTTTTTGTAAAGCGGACATTCGCAATCCGCTTCGCTACTTGCTCATGAACGCAGTCGCTTTGCGATCTGTCAGTGGGAGCTTTCAACTCCCACTGACAGAAGCATCCCCCCTCACCCGTCGCTTAGTGCTCCGCGCACTTGAAGTGGGGGAATGCTTATCTGCGTTCAAATATTCTTTTTTAGTTAGTAAATTAATTTTTTAAACTTCTGCAATAACTTCTACTTCACAAAGTACATTTTTTGGAAGTGTTTTTACAGCTACACAGGAGCGTGCCGGTTTTCCTGTAAAGTATTTTCCGTAGATTTCGTTAAACGCTGCGAAATCTCCCATATCTGCTAAAAAACAGGTTGTCTTTACTGCTTTCTCATAACTGCTTCCTGCTGCTTTTAATACTTCACCAAGGTTTTTCATAACCTGTTCTGCCTGTCCTTCAATTGTTGTTGCAGTAACATCTCCAACTGCCGGATCAATTGCAATCTGTCCGGAAGTATATACCACTCCGTTTAAAACCATTGCCTGTGAATATGGTCCGATTGCTGCTGGTGCTTTTTCTGTGCTAACTACTTTCATCTTAAAGTCTCCTCTCTAAAACCTGTTTTCTGTTCTTTATTATACGTTTGTATTTCTTACAGGTCAAGAAAAAAGAATCCCTTATCCGATTTCAGGCAAGGGATTCTCTTCTTTGATTCTTTTGATTATGCGATTGCAAACTGGTCTAAGACCTGATTAAATTTGTCATCACTGCCATTACATCTTACAGTCAGTGTACGGTTTAAATCCAAACTGAACACGCCTAAAATTGATTTCGCATCCACAACAATTCTATTATAAAAAACATCAATATCGAAATTACATTTACTGGCTGCTCTGACAAAATTTTTTACGTCTTCTGTTTGGGAAAGTTTAATCTGACGCTCTGTCATCGTTGTCACCTCTTCTTAGAATTTTAAAAAAATATTCTTTGTTTCACACAACCTTGTTTGATTGTTAGACGTATTATGACAGTATTCTTTCGATTTGTCAATCTTCATTTTTTTTCAAACTCAATCAAACTCCGTTCTTTCTTCGTTATTTTGTTCAAGAATTGTAATGTTTTGCTTCGTATTTTAGTCAATTTCATTTTGCTGTTTTGTTTTTTGGTTATACCAATTATTCATTTTTTTCTATTTTGCAATCTCTTTACTTAAATTTTCTTATTAACTAACCAAACTTTCTTATTATTTTTTACGCTCTAGGCAGACATTTGACCGCATCAGAAAGATATTCGTTTCTGACTTCTGCAAATTTTCCTGCATCCACCATAGATGCAAAATTCGGGTCTAACGGCATTTTTGCCATTACCGGAATGTTTAACTCTGCTCCGATTTCATCTGCTTTGCTCTCTCCAAACACATAAATCGATTTTCCACAGTCCGGACATTTTACAAAGCTGTAGTTTTCTACCAGACCAACAACAGGAATTTTCATCATTTCAGCCATATTGTAAGCTTTCTTTACAATCATCTGTACCAAATCCTGAGGAGAAGATACAATTACGATTCCATCAATTGGAAGTGACTGGAATACAGTCAACGGAACATCTCCTGTTCCCGGCGGCATATCTACAAATAAATAATCCAGTTCACCCCAGACAACATCGGTCCAGAACTGTTTTACCATATTTGCAATGACCGGTCCTCTCCAGATAACCGGTGAATCTTCCTGCGGAAGCAGTAAGTTAATAGACATAATTTTAATATCATTTTCTGTCAGCATCGGATAGATTCCATTGTCATCTGCCATTGCTGCACCTTTCAAACCATACATTCTTGGAATAGACGGACCTGTAATATCTGCATCTAAAATACCTACACGGTATCCTTTCGCTGCCATTTCATTTGCCAGAGACGCAGTTACAAAAGATTTTCCAACTCCACCTTTTCCACTGACCACTCCGACTACTTTTTTAATTGCAGAGTATGCATTTAATTCCTCTTTCGGGATGGTATTTTTCTTTGCACTGCTGCATCCCTCACAGCTTTTCTTGTCACAGCTTGAACTGCTGCACTGTTTGTTTTCGCTCATAACGCTTTCCTTCCTTTACTTATTTCTTGCTCTGTCACTTAATGAATCGGTCAATTGCTTTATTCAATTCATCTAAAGCTTCCTTATCTCCACTTTCCACCGCGTCCACAATACAATGTTCAATATGATCCTGAAGAATGACTTTTCCGGTATTGTTGATTGCTGCCTTCACTGCCGAAAGCTGAATCAATACTTCGGAACAATCCCTGCCCTCTTCTACCATACGACGAATAGACTCCAAATGTCCGATTGCACGTGAAAGCCGGTTTAACACTGCCTTTGTATGCGTATGACTGTGGGTGTGGGAATGTGTTACCACCGTTCCATCCTCTAATGTGTGAGTATGGGTATGACTGTGAACCTGTTTTTTTTCTTCCATAATATAATAATACTCCTCTCACCACTTTTCTAATTATACCAAACTCCCGTAAAAAAACAACTCTTTGGAATCTGTTAGATTTCGGAAATTGTATATCGCTGATGAATCATAGCAGTCATCACGTCAATCACTAAAGTTCCATCCTCTTTTTCTACTTTCTCAAGTCGAAATTCTTTCTCATTTTTAAATTTTTTTCTGACCCATTCTTCCGGTGCCTCTTCAATTTCAATTTCTTCAATAAACTGATCTCTTGTCTTATTTCCCGGACACTGATTAAAAATTTCATGAATAACTTCATATTCTTTCATAGCACTTAACCATTTTAAACCTCTCAAATTTCTACACAATAATATTTCTATTATAGCATGATTTCTCCTCTTTTCTTTCGTTTTATATAAATTTTATTATTTTTTTCAAAACATTTTGAAAAACAATTTGCCAAAGCAAATAAAATAGCGTATTATGTTGTATAAGATTTAAGGAGGATTTTTATCATGCAGTTACTAGAAGAACGTATTCGTAAAGACGGTATCGTAAAACCCGGAAATATTCTTAAAGTAGATAGTTTCCTGAATCATCAGATGGATATCCCATTTATCAATGAATTAGGAAAAGAATTTAAACGCAGATTTGCAGATGCACCAATTACTAAAATACTTACAATCGAGGCTTCCGGTATTGGAATCGCCTGTCTTGTTGCACAGCATTTCAATGTTCCGGTTGTTTTTGCAAAAAAAGCACAAAGCTTAAACTTAGATGGAGAAATGTACTGCACAAAAGTACAGTCTTTTACTCATAAAAGAGTATATGACGTGATTCTTTCCAAAAAATTCTTAAGCGCTGAGGATCATGTCTTAATCATTGACGATTTCCTTGCAAATGGATGTGCATTACAGGGATTAATGGAAATCGTAAAAGAATCCGGTGCTGTCTTAGAAGGTGCTGGTATCGTAATCGAAAAAGGCTTCCAGAATGGCGGAGATTTTCTTCGCGAACAGGGCATCCGTGTAGAATCCCTCGCAATTGTTGATTCTATGACCGACGATTCTGTTTCTTTTAGAAAAGATGAATGGGATAATAAATAAAATAAATCCGCTTTTTAAATTGTTAAGCGGATATTCGCAATCCGCTTTCGCTACTTGCTCATAACCAAATAGCTGCTGCGCAGCTTATCAGAAGGGGCTTACCCCCTCCTGATACAAGGAAGTCCCCTGCTTATTGCTTTTTGCAATTGAAGCAGGGGACTTCCTTGATTTGGTTAAAATGCTAAAAAGCGTCTTTCTTTCATCAAAGACGCTTTCTTTCTGCCTGAAGCCACTGTTCTGCCTCTTCTTTCCATGCTTTTCTAAGCCGCTCTAATTCCGCTCTTGCTTTTTTCTGCTTTCGGATTCGAATCAGCTGGACAATACAGACCCAGAGTCCCATAATGCTTATAATTGTAAATCCTATTGCAAGAAATAAAAATACTTCTCTCTGATTCTGTGCCAGAATTGTTGAACCTGACTTCCACAATGTTTTTATTTTTGTTAATAAAGTTTCTATGAAAGTCCCTGCCAGATTTCCCGCTTCTTTCGCAAGTTCCACTACAGAAGGCAGTTTTTTTGATAACTCTTGAGCCTGCGTAATCATCCCAGAAAAACCAATGCTCATTTTTTCCGCAAATGAAACTTCCTTCGGTGTATTTTTTGCGCTTTGTTTTTTTAAAGACTTTGATGCTTCTTTTTTATAATCTTCTGATGACGTCGGTATTTCTTCTGAGTCGGTATTTTCTTCTAAATCTGTATTTTTTTCTGAATCTGTATTTTTTTCTGAATCTGTCCGTTCTCCCAGTGTATCTGCTTTTGTCTGTCGGTTTGATTCCCCTACATCATTTTCGTTTGTATCTATGTTTTCTTCTGCCGAAACTGCTTCTTCTTTGCAGGGCACTTGCGTTTCATAAAAACAGAACATCCGCCTGCCATCTATTCTATCTTCATCTACGACTGCAATATATGTTCCCTCTGCTGTTTCACATAAGCCCTCTGGCTCATCATTGGAAACACCTTCAAACGGAAAATTCAATTTAGAACAGCTTACTAATTCTTTTGTCTCAAGAGAATATACGTTTAAATAATCTCCAATTCCCATATTCAAGGTCAATGGAAAATTTAGAATATATTCATCTACTAACTGTAAATCCTGAAAATTCGTTCCAACAGAAGTTCCCTCATATCTCCCAAGATCCTCTGCTATCTGAAACTGATTATCTAAAATCTTAAAACTGTATCCACCTTCTACGTTCGTCTGTATTACATATTGATCCGTTTCTTCTTGATAACCAATTCCAAGTATATTATAATCATCACTGATTTTAATCTTTCCCTTATATGCCAGTGTATTGGCATCCATCACAAAAAGACAGCCCCGATTCTCCGGATTCTGGCTTGTATAAGGGGCAACATAAATCTCTTCTTTTGCCTGATTATAGGCCATTCCATTTCCATGTTCCCAGTTATTATCCGTATTTCTTAATGCAAGCGAATACTGTTCAACCGGATTTCCATCTGCATCCGTGTCATTCTTATAATAAGCAGACACGGTGTCAGGTGTATCCTGAGCATCGTTCGTATTTTCAATACAGATAATATAATTTTTTGTTGCACAGATTGACTGAACAACACCTTGAGGTGCAATCAACGCTTCTTCATGCACTTTTTTCCATTCCAGATTTTCAAATGCTGTTACATCGGCAATCTCTGCATAACACGTCTTTGACATCCAGGCAAGCAGCAGGAAGCCTAATATCATTCCTGCCAGTGACCTGTATTTTTTCATAACTTATAAAATCCTTTCTTTTACCGGATATTTCTGCCTTATCCTCTTGACAGCTCTTTTAAGGCGTTTACCACTGTCTTAATTTCTTCTTCGGTATTAAACCAGGAAAAAGAAAAACGCACACAGCCTTGTTTTTCGGTTTTCAACGCCTGATGCATCAAAGGTGCACAATGTGCTCCTGCTCTCGTGTAAATTTCATATTCTTCTGCGAGAATATCACTGACATAAGCAGAATCCAAATTTCCCAAATTTAAAGCAAGCACAGGTAGATGCGGTACCCCCTCTTCTGGAGGTCTGCCATAAAAATGAATCTTCGGAATTTCTTTTGCATTTTCATAAAATAACCTTAACAGTTTCTCTTCTTTTTTCTGAACTACTTCCACCGTGGTTCGGTTCAGCCATCCAATTGCCGCTAAAAGCCCTGCAATTCCATGTCCGTTTAATGTTCCGGCTTCCAGATGCTCGGGCAATTCCTGTGGCTGTTCCTTTAAAAACGACAGGACGCCTGTTCCTCCACTCTTTAACGGCCGGATGGAAATCTGTGGACGAATACAGATTCCTCCTGTGCCCTGTGGTCCCATAAGTCCTTTATGTCCGGTAAAACAAAGAATATCAATCTGGTTTTCTTTCATGGAAATTGGAATACAGCCTGCGCTTTGAGAGGCATCCACAATAAATAATAATTGATGTGCCCTGCAGACTGCTCCAATCCGCTTAATATCAACCAGATTGCCTGTTACATTTGAGCCATGCGTACAGATCACAGCCTTTGTATTACACTTGATTGCAGATTCCAGTTTCTCATATAACACATCTGCCTGTTCATCTGCACCGATTATGCTGAGTTCCACACCTCTTTCCTGCTCCATATAAAGCGGACGCAAGACGGAATTATGTTCCAGCACAGTGGTAATCACATGATCCCCCTTTGAAAATAATCCCTGAATAACAGTATTCAGTGCTTCTGTTGCATTGGAAGTAAATACCACACCGGATGGATGATTCAAATCAAAAAATTCGGAAACTGCCATTCTTGCCTGATAAATCATTCTTGATGCCGATAATGCAGTCTGATATCCGCCTCTTCCGCTGTTTCCCATCTGCTCCATTGCATCCCAGACCGCCTCTTTTACGCAATCCGGTTTTTTTAGTGTCGTGGCACTGTTATCCAGATAAATCATTTCTCTTACTCCTTACTATCTGCGTGTACTCTCTGAGTCTTTATTCGGCTTACTTTGTACCAAAGAGAGTTATTTGTTCTACAAAAATATTAAATGTACTTCCTGTTTTTCTTCTACTTCACCGACAATTTTGCTGTAGCGTGTCTGTTCCTGTTCCTGAAGTCTTTTCAAAACTTCTTTGGCATCTTTCTTTTTCAGGCTGACTAAAAGTCCCCCTGAAGTCTGCGGGTCAAACAACAAATCTTCAAAACTTTCTTTTATTGTATCATTTAATTTGATTTTTTCTCTTAAGAATTCTTTATTTCGATACGTTCCCTCTGGTACCAGGCCCATTTTGGCATACTCTTCCACATCCGGTAAAAATGGAATTTTTTTGGTATCAATTTTAATGGTTACCTGACTCCCTTCCGCCATCTCAAGCGCATGTCCGGCAAGAGAAAAACCTGTCACATCTGTACATCCATGTACTTCATAATCTTTTAAAATTTCTGATGCATAATAATTTAAACATCTCATTTGTCCAATTGCAAGTTTTCTTGATGTTTCCGATACCATATCAGCTTTTGCAGCCGTATTGACCAGCCCTGTTCCGATTGGTTTGGTAAGAATCAAAGCATCCCCTGGCTCTGCACCTGAATTTTTCCACATTTTCTTTGGGTTGACAAAGCCTGTAACACTCAAACCGTATTTTGGCTCTTCATCGTTAATGGAATGTCCGCCGGCAAGCACTGCCCCTGCTTCCTGCACTTTCTTCGCACCACCTTGAAGAATTTCACCTAACACTTCCTGACCCAGGCAGTTTGGAAACGCCACAATATTTAATGCAATTTTCGGTGTTCCGCCCATCGCATAAATATCACTTAATGCATTTGCAGCCGCAATCTCTCCAAAAAGAGAAGGTTCATCTACCACAGGAGGAAAAAAATCAAGTGTCTGAATCAGTGCCAGTTCATCTGAAATCTGATACACTGCACCGTCATCATTTGTCTCTGTTCCGACTAAAAGATGTTCATCAAAAAATTTCGGAAGTCCTCCAACAATCTCAGCCAGCACTTTCGGTCCAATTTTTGCCGCACAGCCAGCACTTTTTGCAAACTGCGTCAATTTTACACTTTCTTTCATTAAACTCTGTACCTCTTTTTGATTTTCATGTGCGCTCGGAATCTTTTTGTGCTTGATTTTGACTCCGAGAGTGCATTTTCTTATAAATTAATTTGAACTTCTACCGGGCAATGGTCAGAACCCAATACCTCTGTATGAATTTTTGCAGAAATCAGTTTTTCTTCTAAGCGGTTTGAGACACAAAAATAGTCAATTCTCCATCCAATGTTCTTATCACGTGCTTTAAAACGATAAGACCACCAGGAATAAATTCCTGTTTCTTCCGGATAAAAATATCGGAAGGTATCCGTAAATCCTGCCTCTAACAGTTTGGTGAATTTTCCTCTCTCTTCTTCGGTAAATCCTGGATTATGCTTATTTGTCTTTGGATTTTTCAAGTCAATCTCACGGTGCGCCACATTTAAGTCCCCACAGAAAATAACCTGTTTCTTTTTATCCAGTCCAATTAAATACTCACGGAAATCATCTTCCCATTTCATGCGATACTCTAATCTTGCCAATTCGGTCTGTGAATTTGGCGTATAACAGGTAATCACATAAAAATCTTCATACTCAAGGGTAATCACCCTGCCCTCCTGATCGTGTTCTTCAATGCCAAGACCATAAGTCACCGCAATCGGCTCTTTCTTTGCAAAAATGGCAGTTCCTGAATAGCCTTTCTTTACCGCATAGTTCCAGTATGCATGATATCCTTCCGGTGCAAAGTCGATCTGACCTTCCTGTAATTTCGTTTCCTGAACACAGAAAAAATCAGCATCCATTTCATTAAAATATTCGATAAACCCCTTTTGTACACAGGCTCTTAAGCCGTTTACATTCCAGGAAATAAATTTCATAAACAGTCCCCTTTCACGCTATTTTTTAACTCTTCGCTTCATTATACACCATTTTTTCAAAAATATCTTTACGAATCCTTAAAAAAGAGTATATAATATTCCACGTACTATAAAAAGAATTCTGAAGAAAAAGGAGAAAAACAATGGGTGGAATCTTTGGAGTAGCTTCTAAATCCAGTTGTACACTGGACTTATTTTTCGGAACTGACTATCACTCTCATCTTGGAACACGCAGAGGTGGTATGGCAGTGTATGGTGAAAACGGCTTTGCGCGTTCAATTCACAACATCGAGAACACACCGTTTCGTACCAAATTTGATGGAGATTTAGATGAACTTGAAGGCCGGCTTGGAATCGGATGTATTTCCGACACAGAACCACAACCTCTTCTGGTACAGTCACATCTGGGAAGTTTCGCTATCACAACGGTAGGAAAAATCAACAATATGGAGGAACTTGTCAATCTTTCTTTCAAAAATGGATGCACACATTTCCTTGAGATGAGCGGCGGAAGTATCAACCCGACTGAAATGGTTGCTTCTCTTATCAACCAGAAATCGTCTATCGTAGAGGGAATTCAGTATGCCCAGGAAATGATAGATGGTTCTATGACTCTTTTCGTATTAACTCCAAAAGGAATTTTTGCAGCCCGAGACAAACTTGGTCGTACTCCGATTGTTATCGGTAAAAAATCAGATGCTTATTGTGCATCATTTGAAAGTTTTGCTTACTTAAATCTCGGATACGAAACCGAACGCGAACTCGGTCCTGGAGAAATTGCTTTTCTGACTGCTGAGGGCTGTGAAACTCTTGTAAAACCTGGAAATGAAATGAAAATCTGTTCTTTTCTCTGGGTTTACTACGGTTATCCAACTTCTACTTACGAAGGAATCAATGTCGAAGAAATGCGATATGAATGTGGTAAAAAACTGGCTCAGCATGATGCCGGAAGAGACCATGTAAAACCTGATTTAGTTGCCGGTGTACCGGATTCCGGTACTGCACATGCAATCGGTTATGCAAATGAGTCTGGAATTCCATTTTCTCGTCCATTTATTAAGTATACACCAACCTGGCCTCGTTCTTTCATGCCGACACATCAGAGCCAGAGAAATCTGATTGCACGTATGAAATTAATTCCTGTCGAAGCCTTAATCAAAAATAAGAGTCTGCTCTTAATTGACGACTCCATTGTCCGCGGAACACAGCTTCGTGAGACTACAGAATTTTTATATAACAGCGGTGCAAAAGAAGTACATATCCGTCCGGCTTGTCCTCCGCTTTTATTCGGCTGTCCGTACTTAAACTTCTCACGTTCCAAATCTGAGATGGATCTAATTACCCGCCGTATCATCGCAAAGCGTGAAGGAGACAACGTTTCAGATAAAGTACTTGCTGATTATGCCGATCCAGACTCTACAAACTACAAAGAAATGTTAGAGGAAATCGGAAAACAGTTAAACTTCACAACTCTGCACTATCATCGTTTAGATGACCTGACTGCCTCTATCGGCTTAAGTCCATGCAAAATGTGCACCTACTGTTTTAACCATCAAGGATAAGCCTGACAGTACAAATCAGCCAAGCCGCAGTCATACTTACAAAGGGCACATCCTGGTTTTCACCAGAATGTGCCCTTTTTTATTTTTCATAAGATACCATTTTCTTTTAACCGTTTCAGACAGGCATAAGATTTCTTTACCTTTTCAATACTACTACACTCAATCGTACAATCCATCTGTGGATTATTCTGTTTTAATAATCCCAGCACTTCTTCATAAGGAATTGTTCCTTCTCCAAGTGCAATATGACTGTCTCTGTCACCCATATTGTCATGAACATGGACATGACTGACGTAACTGCCAAAGCTTTTTGCCCAGTCCAGGACAGAAATATCCGAATAACAATGTGCATGTCCAATATCCAGACAGAGTCTGAAATCCGGACGGTCTACCCGTTCTACAACTTCCACCATCGGTTCCGGAATCCGGTCAAATACGTTTTCCATTACAATCATGATTCCATCTTTCCCATCTAAAAACCGTTTAAAAAAATCTGCCACACGCTCTGCCCAGCCAATCAACAGATAGGCATCCGGTAAATGGCAGGTATGAAAAACAATTTTTTCTGCTTCCAGACGTCTTCCTGCTTCGTAAACCTGCTCATAGCGTTTTTTTGTCGCCTCTAAAATCAAAGAATCATACGTCATCGGATTCAAATCCAGAAATGGACCGTGAAGGGACAAATGCGGCCATCCCATTCTCCAGAGTCGTTCTCGATAACTGCTGATTTTTTCCTCCAAACGATCCAGATTTTCAGCAATTGAAAATTCAATACTCTCTATACCAGTCGCACATTCACGAACCACTTCCTGCATCTGCGTATCTTCTAATAAATGACTTGTATAAATCATACGATACGCTCCTTCCTCTTTTTACAAATCAATTCGCCACCTATGCAGGTGGCGAATTTTATCATTTTTATGTAATTTTTATTTTTATTTTAAAACATACACATCAGTATAGTAAACGCCAAGCTGATTTGCACGATTATGGTCATTTACAAATACATCGATACGATTTCCTTTGATTGCTCCACCACAGTCTGTTGCTGTAAAGATATGACCATTGATAATGACTTTTGTTCCATAAGGAATGACAGTCGGGTCAACTGCAATGGTATCTCCCTCTACTAACGGAGCGCCTGTCGCAGTTACACCTGCCCATTCATCATTACAGCAGGAACCACCACAATAATGTGTAATTTTAAATGTACCAAGAGACTGACCATACTGCAGAAGTGTTGCATTTACTTCAGAAATATCACTTCCATAAATTCCACTTACTGTAGACGGAGTGTCTTCGAGAATACGAACAGCCCATACTGCATTGTTCATATTGACCGTTCCATGAACAATACCAGTTCTTGAACTCTGTGCTTCAACGGTTTCTCCATTTCCTGCGTACATAACAACATGGTAGATATAACCATTTCTTGCATAGAAAATCAAGTCACCCGGCTGCGCTTCTTCTACTGGAATCTTTGTACCATACTGAGCCTGATCTTCTGCAACTCGCGGCAGTGTATAACCATACTGAGCATAAATACTCTGTACAAATCCAGAACAGTCTGCACCGTTTGTTAAGCTTGTTCCACCCCATACGTAAGGATTTCCAATAAACTGACTTGCAAACTGAACAATCGAAGTTCTCAGTTCCCCGTTTGGAACACCAGATTTTACAGAAGTCAGAGTATAATAGCAGGCTGCATTTTCTGCCGGTTTTACGACTTCCTGTGCGGTCACAAACTGGTCTTCTCCGGTTGCAGAAATTTTATTGCTGATAATTTTATCAATATCATCATTCTGGTCAGCAGCCGTTTTTGTTGTAGGGAACAGACTGATGACCTCTTTTGTATTCTTAAGAGCAGAAGCTGCGGCTGTTGCCTGTGTTAACAAACTTTTTTCTGCTTTTTTCTTTTCTTTCTTGTCCGTATCAAGGAATTTATTTTCTACAAATCCTCTGACATCTCCGGATTCCACATAAACAAATTCCGCATTTTCGTCTGTTAAAATATAACAGATATTGTCTTTGTTTAACGTTCCGACAGCACGACTCTCCGTATTTTTATCTTCATGAATTGTTACAAAGTCTGCATTACAAAGTGCATACACTTTATCCACAACGGTCTGTTTTACCGTAGAACGAGTATGGAAAAATGCTCCATTTTCGGATTCCGGAACGCTCGGTGTTGCTTCTGTCAACAGTTTTGCAATTCCTTTGTATGTCTTTTTCTGTTCTTTTGCTTCTTTTTTTGCCTCTTCTGTCAGTTTCTGTACAATCTGGTCTGCTTCATCGCCTAAAATCACCTGCTCTGTTTTTACAAAACCACGTACATCACCTGACTCTACAAAAAGCCATCCATCGTTTTCTTCCTGAAGAATATAGCAGACACCATCTTTTGACAGTTTACCTACTTCTTTTGCTCCATCCTTCATTTCTTCTACGATTGACAGTTCTTCTTTTGCAAAGGCATATTTCTTTGCAACTGTCCAGAAACGGAAATCATCCACCATTGTAGGCAGAGAAGAATAAATCTGCTGATTTGCAATTAACTGGGAATTTGAACCACTTCCACTGTTTGCTGCGGTTGTATCTTCTTTTTTCTCCGTATCTTTCTTGGTATCATTGCTGTTAGCATTAGAAGAATTGCTATTGCTATTGTTATTACTATTGTTATTACTATTGTTATTGCTATTACTATTGTTATTGTTATTATTCTGATTATTGTTATCGTCTTTTTTTGTATTATCTTCTGCTTTTTTCGCAAGCTTTGGTGCACCATTTTCGATAATGACATATCCATTTGCATCCAACACATAAGCATAACCATCCGGAAGTTTATATCCGGTTGATGCCTCATATTGCTCCGGAGTCATACCCTGGGCTGGTTTATCTGGATTTTCCGGAGTGTCCGGATTTGACGGCTGGTCTGGATTTTCTGGTTTATCCGGGTTTGACGGCTGGTCTGGATTTTCTGGTTTATCCGGGTTTGACGGCTGGTCCGGATTTTCTGGTTTATCCGGGTTTGACGGCTGGTCCGGATTTTCTGGTTTATCTGGGTTTGACGGCTGATCCGGATTTTCTGGTTTGTCTGGATTCGACGGCTGTTCCGGCTCAGATGGCTGTTCCGGTTCAGACGGCTGTTCCGGTTTAGAAACCTCTCCTGATGACTGCTCCGGCTCTGTCACACTCATTTCCCCTGTTGTCTGTTCAGCCGTTACTGCTGCCTCTGTACTGGAAGCTTCTGATGCAAATACACCTGACGGTGTAAGCATAGAAACACTCACAGCGATTGCCAGCAGTTTTTTTACTTCTTTTATTTTCATTTAGTTCCTCCTGCTGCTTGTAATACTCTCTGTATTTTCCCTCTGTCTTACAATAAGCTGCCTTAATTCTCTTCGAAACAACTTTCGACTTCTCTTTTCGTTTATTTTTCACGATTTTTAATCGCTCTACTCCACTTATTACTGTACCACAAAATGGTAAAAAAACAAAGGACTATCACAAAAAATTCACATTTTTGTAATAGTCCTTTTACTTAATTTTTACGGAACAAACTGTGACACACCCGATGTTCGTACCAAACTAATCAGATTAATAGTCAATTTTTTGATAAAAATGTCCTTCCAGAAAATCCGTTTTAATCACATTGATAAATGCCTCCGGGTCTGCCTTCTGTACGCGACTGACTAAAACTTTTGCCTCTGAAGAAGATACAACAGAATACAACATCTTTCTCTGTTTATTAGAATAACAGCCTGTTGCCGCAAACTCTGTTGCACTGTGGTTTGTCACTTCATAAATTTCTTTATAAACATCATCCGGACGATCCGTAACAATAAAGAGAGTTTCTTTCTTGTAGGCAGTATGAAGCATATGTATCATCTGCGTAGAAGCAAACTGAAAAATAATGGAATAAAGTGCTTTATCCCAGCCAAATAAAACTCCGGCAATGGTCAACACACAGGCATTTCCAAGTAAAATAAAATTCCATACGTCTTTATTTTTCTTTTTTGCAAAATAAATTCCAATAAAGTCCGTGCCTCCGGCACTTGCGCCTCCAATTAGGCACAAACTGATTGCAAATCCATTGATAATACCGCCAAACACAGAAATCAGCAGAATATCATCTGTAATTGGATGATAAGGAACTAAGTCTGTAAGCACACTGGTTACAATAACAATCAGAGCTGAAGTGCTTGTAAACTTCTTGCCAATTGCCCGAAAACAAATAATAACAGGAATTGCATTCAACAACAGGCTGACTGCTGTAAATGGAATCTGCAGATTCAAGAATCGTTCGCAGATTGTCTGTATCAAAAGGGTAATTCCGTTAAAGCCACCTGGATACAGCCCCCCTGCTCTTACCAGTGTTTTAATATTCACTGCCATAATCAGTGCACTGATCAAGCCCAGACCCATTCGTTTTACTTCCGTTTTTAAATCAAAATTCACTGATATCCTCTCCCAATCTGCTTATTAAAGCATATGTTTGCGAAGTTCTTCTGGTGTTTTTGTACTTAAATATGCCGGTGCAATATCAAATACAGTCTTGCATCCGCTCTGTCCTTCCTGATTTAATCGGTAAGCTGCTCTTGCATAAGCCACAATAACAGAAGATGTAAATTCCGGATTAGAATCCAGTTTTAAGCTGTATTCGATGACATGATGATGTTCTTTTTCCCATCCTGTCTGACCGCTGCGGATTACAAATCCACCATGAGGAAGTCCTGCATGATTTGCTTTCATTTCTTCTGCGCTGATGAAATGTACCGTTGTTTCATATTCATCAAAATAATTCGGCATTGTTTTGATTTCATTTGTAATTCTATCTTTATCTGCACCTTCTTCGGCTACAACAAAAACTTCTCTTGTATGTTTTTCGCCTGTTGCAAGTACCGGATTTTCACCATTTCTTACAGCGTTTAACGCCTTCTCTACCGGAATGGTATACTGTCTTGCATCAATTACGCCGTCAATTCTACGAACGGCATCGGAATGACCCTGACTTACACCTTTGCCCCAGAATGTATAGTCATTCCCTTCCGGAAGAATTGCATTTGCATATAAACGATTTAAAGAGAACATTCCCGGGTCCCAGCCCACTGAAATTAAGCCGATTTTTCCGCTCTTTTTCGCTGCTGCATCTACCTCTGCAAAATGTTCCGGAATTTTTGCATGTGTATCAAAGCTGTCAACTACGTTAAAGTACTGTGCATATTCTGGAGTCTGTACCGGTAAATCGGTTGCACTTCCTCCGCAGAGAATCAATACATCGATTTCATCTTTCATTTTTACTGCTTCATCTACAGAATATACTTTTGCTGTCTCGGTAAGAATGTGTACATCCGCAGGATTACGACGGGTAAATACTGCTTTTAATTCCATGTCTGCATTCTGTTTGATTGCACATTCTACGCCTCTTCCAAGGTTACCATAACCTAAGATACCAATTCTTATACTCATTTTATTAAACCTCTCCTGTAAATTTATTTCGCAGCGGTCTGTCCAACCACAATCCCGTTACGTCGTATACAGTATAGCAAATTCTATTTTTGTCTTCAACTAAAATTTCACTTTTTTAGAACAGCCAAAAGCAGCAGTAAGAAAATTCTCACTGCCGCCTCTTTTAAAAATAATTTTTGTAATTTTAGTGATGGAACAGACGGATGCCTGTAAATGCCATTGCCATATCATATTTATTACAACATTCGATTACTGCATCATCTCTTACAGAACCGCCTGGCTCTGCAATATATTTTACACCACTCTTATGTGCACGCTCAATATTATCTGAGAATGGGAAGAATGCATCAGAACCAAGAGTAACATCGGTCAGTTTATCTAACCATGCACGTTTCTCTTCTCTTGTAAAGACTTCCGGTTTTTCCTTGAAGATTCTCTGCCATGCACCATCTTCAAGAACATCCATATATTCCTCTCCAATGTAAACATCAATGGCATTATCTCTGTCTGCACGACGGATTCCATCAATAAATGGAAGATTCATGACTTTCGGGCACTGTCTTAACCACCAGTTATCTGCCTTCTGTCCTGCCAGTCTTGTGCAGTGTACACGAGACTGCTGTCCTGCACCGATACCGATTGCCTGTCCGTCTTTTACAAAGCAGACGGAATTGGACTGTGTATATTTTAATGTAATCAGGGAAATCTTTAAGTCTCTGACTGCATTTTCCGGAATTACTTTATTTTCTGTCACGATATTGGAAAGCAGTTCATCATCAATTGGAAGTTCCTGTCTTCCCTGTTCAAATGTCACACCATAAACCTGTTTGTGCTCTAACGGTGCCGGCTGATAATTTTCATCGATTTTAATGATATTATAGTTTCCGTTTTTCTTCTGCGCTAAAATTTCAAGTGCCTCTTTGGAAAATCCCGGTGCGATAACACCATCAGAAACTTCTCGTTTAATCAGCATCGCTGTATCTTTATCACATTCATCAGAGAGTGCAATAAAATCACCAAAGGAAGACATTCTGTCTGCGCCTCTTGCTCTTGCATAAGCACAGGCAAGCGGAGAAAGCTCTCCCATATCATCTACCCAGTAAATTTTTGCAAGGGTCTCACTTAACGGAAGTCCCACTGCTGCACCGGCTGGTGATACATGTTTAAAAGAAGTAGCCGCCGGAAGTCCGGTCGCTTTTTTTAATTCTCTTACTAACTGAAAACCGTTAAATGCATCCAGAAAGTTGATATATCCAGGTCTTCCGCTGATTACTTCGATTGGAAGCTCACTTCCGTCTGCCATATAAATTCTGGACGGTTTCTGGTTTGGGTTACATCCATACTTTAATGCTAATTCTTTCATTCTCATTTTCTCCTTTATTGTTAGAACAGATTTAAAAATACTCTAATGCCGTAACATTTTTAGATTACTGATTTTTATTTACAATTCTAGTCTCATAGTCTCCCGTTTCAAGGTCAATGAAACGTACAAATAAAGAAACTTTATTGTCTTGATTGAGGCTTTCCCATACATTTTTTGTGAATGCGTCAATGTCATCTGGAATCTCTACCAGTTTTGGTTCTCCCTCAAAACTTGGAAGTGGATTTCCATCATGCATATAAGTATGAATAAAATGTCCCTCTCCTGCTACCGGATTTTCATAAGCAAAGGTATAACGGTTGCAGGCATCCGGATTTCCATTATTGCTCTTTAAAATTGACATTGCATAGTTGTATTTTCCATTTTCAATGTGCATAACTCCGGAAATACGAGGGGTATAATTTGGACCATCCGGCTCAAATTCACGGCTTCTTAAAGACTGCTCAAAAGTCAGCTGTCTGTCCATTCCTTCATAAATGGTATCTGTCTGGTCACCATTTGTCACAATTGTTTTATTTCCCAGTACACGAACCGGCGCATAAATAATTAAGCTTGGGTCAGTTAATTTAGACGGGTCAAATGCCTGTGTACGAATTCCCTCTCCATCTTCTACAAACACACGATTTCTGCTGTTTTCACTTCTTCCCATGATAAAATAAGCAGTCACTGCTTTTGTACCATCTTTGGACTTTCCAATTACAATTCCTCGTCCAGGATAAGCATTTTCTTTTAATTCTGTTTCCAGCGATAACATTTTCATGAATGTCTCTCCTTTTTCCCATCATACATTTTTAATTGATCCGTTGACTTTCATTTCATAGAACAAAATTTTCTATATAATAACGAAAAAAAAGCCCACTTTCTGAACATCCAATGCCCAGACGGTCGGCTTCAACGGCTTATACTCCCTGTGGTTGATTCCACTTCCGTCAGTCATATAAGCAATTACAACATAGCATGGATAAAAAAGATTGTCAATATTTTATTTTCTATTTTTCGTCAATTACCTGAAAAATGTAGAATTTCAGGTAATAAGACTCATCTGCAGACCATAAAATCGGATGGTCTGCTGCCTGTGTGCGGTATTCTACCTGACGTAGACGTTTATGCACATTTCTTGCTGCCTGTCCAATTGTCTGGGTAAACAACTCATACGACATAAAATGAGAACAAGAACAAGTTGCAAGATAACCACCGTCTTTGACCAGTTTCATTCCTCGCAAATTAATCTCTCGATAACCTTTCACTGCGTTTTTAATCGAATTTTTTGATTTTGTAAACGCAGGAGGGTCGAGAATTACTACATCATATTTTTCTCCCTCGGCTTCTAACTTAGGAAGCAGCTCAAAGACATCCTCGCAAATGAATTTTACACGCTTTTCGAGTCCATTTAACTCCGCGTTTTCTGTTGCCTGGTCTACTGCAAGCTGAGAGGCATCGACTCCGGTTACACTCTTTGCTCCGGCAATTCCCGCATTTAACGCAAAAGAGCCTGTATGCGTAAAGCAGTCCAAGACTTTCGCATCTTTACATAATCTCTGAATGGCAAGACGGTTATATTTCTGGTCTAAGAAAAAACCTGTTTTTTGTCCATCTTCTATATCTACAATATATTTTACACCATTTTCCACAATCTGTACTTTCGTATCAAATGGCTCACCGATAAATCCCTTGACTCTTTCCATTCCTTCCTGAAGCCGCACTTTTGCATCGCTTCTCTCATAAACACCACGGATTGTAATCCCATCTTCTGCCATTGCTGATTTTAATTCTTCAATGATTATCATTTTTAACTTATCAATTCCAAGTGCTAAAGACTGTACAACAAGAACATCTGAAAACTTGTCAATCACCATCCCAGGCAGAAAATCTGCTTCCCCGAAAATCACACGACAGCTTGAAATATCTACCGTTTTCTTTCGATATTCCCATGCGTCTCGTACTCTCATTTTTAAAAATTCACGGTCAATTTCCTGATTTTCATTTCTTGTCATCATACGGATCCGGATTTTTGAATTGGTGTTAATAAATCCTCTCCCAAGCGGATAGCCGTCGAAATCACGTACAATCACAATATCTCCGTTTTCAAAGTTTCCCATAATACTTGCGATTTCATTGTCGTAAACCCAAGGTCCGCCTGATTTTAATGCACGTCCTTCCCCTTTTTTCAACACTGCAACTGCAATACTCATATTTTACTTTTTTCCTTTCCTCTTTCTGCTTTCTTTTCTTACCACGCAATGACTTCCGGTCCGTTTTCCGTTACAAGAACCATAATCTCCCACTGTGCAGACGGCATATCATCTTCTGTATAAATGGTCCATCCATCTCTTTCATCTACAAAAATTTCATCTGTTCCCATATTAACCATTGGCTCAATTGTAAACATCAGTCCTGGTGCCATTACCATTCCGGTTCCTGCCGCTCCAATATAACCGACCCATGGGTCTTCATGAAATTCCAGACCAACTCCGTGTCCACCAATTTCTCTTACTACACTGTAGCCATTTTTTACTGCATGTTCATGCACTGCCTGACTCATATCTCCCAAAAAGCCCCACGCTTTTACCTGTTCAAGACCTTTTTCCACACACTCTTTTGCAACACGAACCAGACGTGCTTTCTCTTCCCCGACATCTCCGATACAGAACATACGAGAAGAATCGGAATAATATCCATTTAAAATTGTAGACACATCAACATTGATGATATCGCCTTCTTCCAGAATAATATCTTCAGATGGAATTCCATGGCATACCTGATTATTAATCGAAGTGCACACACTCTTTGGAAATCCTTCATATCCAAGCGGAGCTGGAATTGCTCCTTCTTTTGTTGTGATGTCGTATACCCATTTGTCAATTTCAGCAGTGGAAATTCCTTCTTTAATATGTTCTGCAACATAATCTAAGATTTTTACATTAATCTCCGCACTCTTTCTAATTTCTGCAATCTGAGCTTCTGTCTTAATTAATTTATGAGAAGGTACTAAAAGCCCCTGACTATGAAGAAGATTGAGTTTATGATCAAAATTCTCATGGCATTTTTTATACTTTCTTCCACTTCCACACCAGCATGCATCGTTTCTTCCAATTTGATTCATTTTATTTTAATTCCTTTCTGCTTATGATTCATTCTGTTTTTTCTGTATGAAGTATAGCACTCTTTTCTTTATTCTGCCAGATGTTAGTTGCTATACAGAGGCAAAAAATTATCGTTTATAATTTTCTGATAATTGTAATATTTTCTATTAATTTTAAAATTAATTATTATTTTTTTTATTATTTTCAATTTAGTTATTGACATTTTGATTTTTACCTGATATAATAACATCATAAACAAAGAGAACGAAGCAAACAAACCCGAAAGGAATGATACCACCAAGAACATAACGTAATACCTCATATTTTTATGAAAGGAAGGTACAGACCACCAGAAACATAATGATTTACCTTAAAATTTATTAAAAATTCAAGAACAGGAGGTACGGACCACCGAAAACTTAACGTTTTATCCCAAAAAAATCTAAAAATCAGGAAGGTATAATCCAATGGATAATAGTAATTAAAAGGACCATTCGAAATGTCAACTTTGAATGGTCCTTTTTCATGCTGATTTTTTCTGAAAATGAAAAACTTTCTCAAAAGAAGCGAGGGCTTTTGACCCTCGCTTCTAATCTTATCTTATACATTTCTTATACATTCTCTGATTTATGTGTTCTCAGAATTTTTTTGCACTTAATTTTGTAACTACAGCTTACTCAATGGTTTCATATAATGTAGTCAATATTTTAAGAATTTGCTCTTTCGTCAATCGACTGCTGTCAAGACAGAGGTCATATCCATGATGTTTTCCCCACTTTCGGTCCGTATAATTTTCATAGTAATATTTTCTCTGCTTGTCTACTTTTTTAATTAATTGCTTTGCTGCCTTTGCATCTAATCCGGTGCGGGCAGAAATGGTTCGGATTCGTTTTTCCAACGGTGCCGTAATAAAAACACAACGGCAATCTGGTTTGATTCTTAACAAATAATCCGCACATCTTCCTACAATTACACAATCTTCTGTTTCTGCTTTTTCTTTGATGATTTCACTCTGGGCTTCAAATAATACATCATTGAGTGGTTCATAATAAAACTGTCTCTGTATGGCAATATCATCTTCCATATCATAGCGCCACGGGTTTTCTCTTCTTTCATCGACCCGCTCTAATCTCTCTTCCGGCAGATTTTTCCGTTCAGCAGCAAGTGTAATCAGATTTTTATCATAAAATCCAATCTTCAACTGTTCTGCCAGACTTTGTGCAATTATTCTTCCCCCACTGCCAAATTCTCTTGCGATTGTAATTACTTTCCCCATAAAGACACCTCCCGCAATTTGTTGCATTATTGTCTGTACTTTCATTTTTTGTTGTTTTTATTATACAACAATTTCTTGATTTTTGCACTATATTCTATTATTTTCCTGTACGAAATAGCAATAAAGATTTTTCTAATTTTTTTGAAAAAGTTCTTGATTTTTCTAATTTATCTGTTATAATAATACCTTGTCAGGACAAATGGCAAAAATAAATATGGGCGATTTCCCGAGTGGCCAAAGGGGACAGACTGTAAATCTGCTGGCAACGCCTTCGGTGGTTCGAATCCACCATCGCCCATCCTATTTATTTTATTATGCCGCAGTGGCGGAACTGGCAGACGCCCGGGACTTAAAATCCCGTGGGTAGTGATACCCGTACCGGTTCGATTCCGGTCTGCGGCATTATTTTACTCCAAATTCTTACTGGATTTGGAGTATTTTTTTATTCTATACCAAATTTGTACCGATTTTTCACACCCAAAAACAGTGCCGGTTCAAGAACCATTCCGTATTAAACCGACACTGTTTTCTTATTTTCTGTTTTTCTTGATTTTATTTATCCTGAATACTAACTCCCTGGATTGCTACACTTCCTCCTCTTACTACTTCGATATTTTTAAAGTACTGTGAGAAATAAGCAATCATTTCATCATTCCTGGTTTCTGTCTGCATACATTCCAGCAAAATTTCTTCTTTTCCATAATCCACAATCGGAAGTTTAAAGATACCTGCAATTCTAAGCACTTCATTTTTTATTTTTTCATCACATTTTTTCACTTTGATATACAATACTTCTTTTCTGTGAATCGGACAATTTGTAAAATCAATAACTTCGATTACTTCGACACAGCGGTTGAGCTGTTTTTTTATCTGTTCAAATGTGGCATCATCACTTTCCACACTGATTGTCATTCGTGACATGGTCGAATCTTCCGTTGTTCCTACTGTCAGGCTCATTAAATTATAAGATTTTCCTGAAAATAATCCTGCAATTTTTGCCAGTACACCTACTTCATTTTCCACATATAATGAAATCCATCTTTTTTTCATAATCATTTTCTCCTTTCCTTAGCAGTCCAAAATCATACAGTCAAGTGCCTGTCCGCCTTGTACCATAGGAAGTACCAGCTCATCGCTGTCAATCATAAATTCAAGTATGGTCGGTGCATCTGTATGTTCTTTTGCAAATTCAAATGCTTTTTTGATATCTTCTTCTTTTTCAATTCTCATTCCATAAGCTTCATAACTCTCTGCTAATTTTACAAAATCCGGCTGATATTTTGGGCACTGTTCTCCAGGTCCTTTGCAGGTAGCACTACAAGATTTTCTTCTTCTGGTACAGGTAGAGGAATAACGTTTTCCATAAAATAACTGTTGCCACTGGCGAACCATTCCCAGATAACTGTTATTAAAGATACAGAGAATAACCGGAAGTCCGTAAGCTGTTGCGGTAGCAAGCTCCTGAATATTCATCTGTACTCCACCATCACCGGAAACACAGATAACAGGGGTATCCGGATAACCGAATTTTGCACCGATTGCTGCCGGAAGTCCATATCCCATCGTTCCAAGACCACCGGAAGTCAAAAGTTTTTTGTTTTCATCCATTGCCAGATATTGTGTTACCCACATCTGATGCTGTCCAACGTCTGTTACAACAACCGCTTTTTTAAATTCTTCATTCATACATTCAATAATCTTCTGCGGTGTGATTCCCTTATCTTTCCTCATACCAAGTGGCTGTTCTTTTTCCCATCCACGAATCTCTTCAAGCCAGTCTTTGGTAGCACATGGTTTGGCATGTTTTAAAAGTGCTGTCATTGCTTCTTTTGCATCGGCTACAATCGGGATATCAACCTGAATGTTTCTGGAAATCGAAGCCGCATCAATATCGATATGAACAATTTTTGCATTTTTTGCAAACTCATCAATCTTACCGGTAATACGGTCATTAAAGCGTGTTCCAATTGAAAACAACAGGTCACATTCACTGATTGCGTGATTTGCGGCATAGCATCCATGCATTCCAACATTTCCAATATACAGTTCATGATTGGTTGGAAGTGCCCCTTTTCCCATAATGGTTGTAATAACCGGAACCTGTGTCAGCTCTGCAAGTTTTTTTGCTTCCTCATTTGCACCGGAAATATTGACTCCGCCACCCATTAAAAATAATGGTTTCTTTGCCTGTGAAAGCAGGGAATTTGCTTTTTTAAGCTGCCCGATATGAACACCTTTGCTTGGCTTATAGCTTCTGATTTTTACTTCTTTTGGATAAAGGTCATCGCCCTCTTCTAACATAATATCTTTTGGAAGGTCTACTACAACCGGTCCTTTTTTTCCGGTATTCGCAATATAAAATGCCTCTTTAATAATTCTCCCAAGATCTTCTCTTTTTCTTACTGTTACCGCATATTTACAGATACTTCTTGTAATCCCTACAATATCAACTTCTTGAAATGCATCATTTCCAATCAAGCTTGTCGGTACCTGACCGGTAAAACAAACAAGCGGAACACTATCATAATTGGCAGTTGCAATTCCTGTTACCAGATTTGTTGCTCCAGGTCCGCTTGTTACAAGACAGACTCCGGTTCTCCCAGTTGCTCTTGCATATCCATCCGCTGCATGTACCAGCCCCTGCTCATGACGTGGCAGAATTACCTGAATGGAATCCTGCTTATATAATTCATCAAAAATATCAATCGCATATCCTCCTGGATAAGCAAAAAGAAAATCAATTCCCTCTTTTTGTAATGCCTTTACAAACAATTCTGTCCCTTTCATATCGTTTCCTCCTAATTCAAATTTACTTGAGTGCCCTCACGAGGAGATAAAAAAACGCCCTAAACCATCTCTGGCTTAGGGCGAATAAACAATCCGTGTTACCACCTAATTTCAGGAATCTCTTCCTGCACTCTGCTGATACGGAAAAAAATCAGATTTTTTCGATATCATTTTCCATATAACGTTGGAAACTTCCGTTGAGCGCTACTGAAAGCCTGTTATCCGCTTCGTTCGTCTCACTGCTCAGAGGCTACTTCCATACTCCCTTGCTGAAGATTCTCACCTGCCATCTTCTCTCTGAAAACCGGTTGAGCATGTACTCCTCCTCGTCTTAGCATTTCTCTTTATTGAAAATAATTATATCAAATCCTGTATTGTCTGTCAATTCATATTTTTATTTTCATTATTTCGAACGTATTTTAACGTGCTTTAACGCACTTTTTCCTATTCGGTACAACGAAGAACAACTGCACCATGTGATGGCAGGGTCAGCTGAAGTACACCGCCTTTACAGATAGATACTTTCTTTATCAGGCTATAACCGAAATCACCGGTTGCAATTAATTGTTTAAAGTGAATTTCTCTGGAACGTGAAATTCCAAGTTCCCATACCGACAGAGAAATTGTTTTAGCTTCATTACTGTTATTGATTGCAATCACACTTCTTTGTGTATTCGTAAATCTTCCATAACAAAGCAATTGATAATCGTTTGCAAGGAATTTTAAAGAACCTTTGATAAATTCTTCATTTTCTTTATGAATCGCAATCATTTCTTTATGAAATTCGATTAACCCTTTATCTTCATTTCCCCACGGATAGGTTCTTCGGTTATCCGGGTCTGTAAATCCACATACCCCTGCTTCGTCTCCATAATAAACAGTCGGTGCGCCAGGCCAGGTCATCTGCATGACAACGGCTTCTCGCAATACTGCTTTATTAATATCTTCTGATGCTGCATGGGAACCTAAATTAGCCACACGACCTACTTTATGATTGGTTCTTGTAAGAAATCTGGAATGGTCATGGTTGGAAAGCTCATTCATGGATACCATCAAAGATGGAGCATAAAAGCTTGCCATATGATATTTCATTGCCCCGATAAAGCAGTCACTGTTTCCGTACATGCCTTCGTTGTATTCATCACTATGTTTTTCCATTCCGGTCAGGAACCAAGTCACCGGTTCCATAAATGCATCATAATTCATAACCGTATCCCACTGGTCACCCTCTAACCAGCTCTTGGCATCTCCATAATGTTCCGCCAGAATAATCGCATTTGGATTGGCTTCTTTTACATTCTTTCTGAAATCACGCCAGAATTTATGATTATATTCGTTGCTGTGTCCCAAATCTGCTGCCACATCCAGCCTCCATCCATCTACATTATAAGGCGGAGAAACCCATTTTCTTGCCACTTTCATAATATATTCATACAGACTGTCCGATGCCTCATAATTCAGTTTTGGCAGAGTTTCATGTCCCCACCAGCCATCATAGTCTTTATTATACGGCCAGTCATTTTGATTATGGAATAAAAAGAAACTGCGGTATGGGCTGTCTGCCGATACATAAGCCCCTTTTTCATAACCTGCCTGATTTTCATAAATACGCTCTCTGTCCAGCCATTTATTAAATGAACCACAGTGATTAAAGACACCATCCAGAATCACCTTCATTCCTCTTTTATGTACTTCTTCTACAAATCGTGCAAAGAAACGATTACTTGCTTCCAGATTCTCATAATCGGTTACTCTCTGAATGTATTTTGATGCATGAGAATTGTCCTGGTCTCCCCAGTTTAACGGTTCTCCTCCATCTTTTACGATTTTTCCGTAATGCGGATCTACATAATCGTAATCCTGAATATCGTATTTATGATTGGATGGAGAGACAAAAATCGGATTAAAATAAATCACATCTACGCCTAAATCCTGAAGATAGTCTAACTTATCCCATACTCCCTGTAAATCTCCACCATAAAAATCACGAACATCCATTGCCTGTGGCGGTCGATTCCAATCTTCTACTTTCTGTACCGGTGCTGAAATATAAGAATATTCATTGGTCACAACGTCATTTGATTTGTCTCCATTACAGAAACGATCCACAAAAATCTGGTACATAACTGCACCTTTTGCCCAGTCCGGAGTCTCAAATCCCGGAACAATTCCAAATGCATAATGTTCGTCTAAGTCTTTTACAATACCAAAGCGGTTATAGTAGCAGTGTACTTTACCGGAAAATAATTCAAAATGATAATGAATGGTTTCTGTTCCAACCAGAAGTTTAGTTTCGTAATAATCAAAACCATCTCTTGTCTCGACCAGATTCATCTTCTTTTTTTCTTGTCCGCTGACCAGACAGACCATATCAACATTTCCACGTTTCGTACGAATTCTGATTTTTACTGTGTCTCCGGTTTTTGGCTCAAACGGCATACGGTAACTTTCCGTCTCATCACTGAACACCGCACGTTTATTGAAAGCAGGGCGCATGTTTGTCACATACTCCTGAATTTTTTGCATATTTTTTAAGTTTTCGTAATTCATATTTTGCATCCTCTCTTTTTATTCCGGTCTGTGTTTGAATTACTCTTTATAATTCTAAATAAGTGTAAAGTAAAAGAGGCAGTCTCTCGACTGCCTCTTTTGGAGAAGGTATTTCTTCTTATGGGGTGTAGCAAAAACTATATAATGTATTGGGGGGTTTTTACAGTTATTATAATAGCATGTACGGCACAAAAAGTGTGCACAATCTTATTATTATTTTAAAACTTTTTTTGAATAATTTTACATGCTCTATAAAACGACTCTGCTTATCTCTTTGTTAAATCATACAAAGTACCGCCCAAATCATTCTCTAAGCTTTTTTGCTCCTCATTTTCTGAAAACAATGCCTCAAATTCTTCCCGTCCGATTTTTTCCTTTTCCAACAGCAGTTCCACACATTTGTGTAAGACATCTATATGTGAACCAATCAGCTCTTTTGCCTGTGAATACGCTTCATCAATGATTCTTTTTACTTCGCTATCTATCACTGCTGCGGTCTGTTCGCCATAATTTCTTGTATGCGCCAAATCACGACCAATAAATACTTCGTCCTCATCACTTCCGTAGTTAATCAATCCGACTTTATCTGACATTCCGTACTGTGTCACCATCGCCCTTGCAAGCTGTGTTGCCTGTTTGATATCCTGAGAAGCACCGGTCGTCACATCCTTGAAAATAAGTTCCTCAGCAACTCTTCCTCCTAAGTCCACTACAATGTTCTCAAGCATTTTATTTTTGCTGTTAAACATTTCATCTGCCTCTGGAAGCGGCATCGTATATCCAGCTGCCCCAAGACCGGTCGGAATGATAGAAATCGTGTGAACCGGTCCCATATTTGGCAAAAGGTGGAATAAAATTGCGTGCCCCGCTTCATGATATGCTGTAATTTTCTTTTCTTTTTCTGAAATAACCTTACTTTTCTTTTCTGCACCAATTCCAACTTTTACAAATGCCTGACGGATATCTTTCTGCGTCAGATAATACCTTCCATCTTTGGCAGTTAAAATCGCAGCTTCATTCATAAGATTTTCCAAATCTGCACCGGTAAATCCGGCGGTTGTTCTTGCAATTTCATGTAAATCGACATCCTCTCCAAGAGGTTTCTTTCTTACATGAACTTTTAAAATTTCCTCTCTGCCTTTAATATCCGGTCTTCCAACTCCAACTTTTCTATCAAAGCGTCCCGGACGTAAAATGGCAGGGTCTAAAATATCTACACGGTTTGTCGCAGCCATCACAATGATTCCCTCATTGACTCCAAAACCATCCATTTCAACCAATAACTGGTTCAAAGTCTGTTCTCTTTCATCATGACCACCGCCCATTCCAGTGCCTCGTTTTCTTGCTACCGCATCAATCTCATCGATAAAAATAATACATGGTGCATTTTTTTTGCCTTCTTCAAATAAATCACGGATTCTCGATGCACCTACACCAACAAACATCTCTACGAAATCCGAACCGGAAATCGAGAAGAACGGCACTCCTGCTTCACCCGCAACTGCTTTTGCAAGCAGGGTTTTACCGGTTCCCGGAGGTCCGACTAAAATCACACCTTTTGGGATTCTCGCCCCGACTTTTGTATACTTTTGTGGATTCTTTAAGAAATCGACTACTTCTTCAAGGTCTTCTTTTTCTTCTTCCAAACCGGCAACATCTTTAAATGTCACCTTATTTTCTTCATTCACCGTCATCTTGGCACGGCTCTTTCCGAAGTTCATCATCTTGGCATTGGTTCCGCCACCTCCGCCTCCAGACATCTGTCTGCTCATCATACTAATCAGGAAAAATGCCATCCCTGCCACTAAAATAATCGGCAACACAGAAGACAGGAAAATATTATCTCCCGGAACATCTCCGACTTCCAGTGCAATTTCTGAATAATCTCCCAAAAAATCCTGTATTTCTTTTACATCCAAAGCGTAAAACTGTACGGAATTTCCATTTGTTAAATCAACTGACACTCTTCCGGTTGGGTATTCTTTGTTCGGATGGATGTATACACTTTCCACTTCATTATTCTGTACGGATTCATAGAAATCCTGCTGGGAATAACTGTTATTAATTGTAAACTGTCTGGTCATAAACCAGTAACCTCCAACAAACAATACAATCAACAGCAGAATACTTGGAATCCAGCTTCTTGCCTGCTTATTCACTTCGTGTATCTCCTTTCACCGGACTGCCCTTAGAATTCTACCACTCCAATAAATGGAAGATTTCTGTATTTCTGTGCATAGTCCAGACCATATCCCACTACAAATTCATCCGGAATATTGAAACATACATAATCTACTTTTACATCTTTTACTCGTCTTTCCGGCTTGTCAAGCAGGGTACACAGACGGATACTTGCCGGATTTCTCTGTTTTAATACTTCGATTAAATAGCTTAATGTTCTTCCGGAATCAATAATATCTTCTACAATAAGAACATCTTTTCCTTCAATACTCTCATCTAAGTCTTTAATAATCTTTACCACTCCACTTGATTTGGTATCATCCCCATAACTCGATACAGACATAAAGTCAAGGCTTACCGGCACTTCAATTCTTTTTGCCAGTTCACAGGTAAAGAACACTCCGCCTTTTAAAACGCAGATTAAATGAACCGCTTTACCTTCATAATCTTTTGTAATCTGTGCTCCGATTTCTTTTACTTTTGCAGCCACATCTTCTTCACTGATTAACTCTCTGATTGTTTCACTCATCTTCGCTTTCTCCTTTTACATGTACTCTGATTACTGTTTTCGTCTTTTCCGTAACTTTATAGTATTCGCTGATACGATATCCTACTACCCATAAAATATGAGAACCGTCTGCTAAAACAGTAAGACTGTCTCTTTCTTGTCTTGGAACTTTACAGTCAATCAAATAATCTTTTAATTTTTTTCTTCCTCCCTCTTTCGTTACGGTAAGGAAATCTCCCGCCTGTCTTTTTCTCACACACGGAATCTCTTTTATTTTATCATAATCAAACCATTTCGTATACTTTTTTTCCTGAATTTGCATGTTTTCATAAGGAAATACTTCCATTTTCAGCTCGATTTCTGATTTTTTTTCAAGTTCTCCCTTTATCAGACAGATATCCCCATAATTCTGCCAGACTGTAATCCCGTAAATCAGAGAAATTCGGCTTCCGCTTTGCTTCTTTTCAAGCTCCTGTATCAGCTTGACATGTAACATTCCGATATCCTTCTTTTTACCTGCTGTCTCAGAAACCGCTCTTTGAATCACATAAGACTGCATTAATCTATCTTCCTGAAATAATCCCTGTTTTATGATTGTTCTGTCCTTTTTACAGATTACATATCTGTTATACATCATATCCGCATTTCTGCCAATATATTCCTCTGCCATAAGAAAAGTTTCTGCTGCATTTGCCAGATGCAGGACTGCTTTTTCATTCAGTCCTTTCAAATGTGGAAGAATATTCTGACGGATTTTATTTCTTGTATAAGAAGCTTCCTTGTTGGTACTGTCTTCTACCCAAAGCTGATTTTTATTTTCCAGCCATTCTTTAATTTCTTCTTTTTCCACACAAAGGAGCGGACGAATATAAGAAATCCCATTAATCTCTGTAACCGGACGGATTCCCGCCATTCCACCGATTCCTGTTCCCCGTACCAGATTATGAATCATTGTCTCCGCCAAATCATCTCTGTGATGCGCAAGTGCGATTTTAACGGTCTCTTTCGCCTTTTTCGCCTGCGTCTCAAACGCCCGATGTCTGACCATCCGCCCTGCTTCTTCTTCCGTTAAATGTTGCTTTTTTGCCAGTTCTAAAACCGGATAGGAATAACAGGAACAGGAAACACCAAGTGACTCACACAAGTCTTTTGCAAATGTTTCGTCCCTGTTTGCTTCTTCACCTCGAATCTGATGATTGACATGGACTGCCTCAAGCAAAAAAGAATTTTTTTCCGGAGATTTCTTTTGACATTCTGTCTGATATTCTTTTAATAAAAGCAGAAGCCCTACTGAGTCTGCGCCTCCTGAAAGCCCCACAATCACCCTGTCATCCGGTTTTATCATCTGATATTGTTCGATATAGGAAAATACCTTTTTCATTTCATCTGTTTTCCAATCTTTATTTTTTCCATACGCCTGCTGCCAGCACAGTCATATCATCTGCTGCCTTATATTCACAAAGTGCCAGCACTTTCTGTAAAATTCCTCTTCCTAATTCCTGAGGCGCTTTCGCATGAGTCTGTAAAATAATTTCCTTTAAAGTCTCCTCGGCCCGCTCCTCCGGAAGTGCATCTAAAACTCCATCTGTCACCATAATTAAAAAATCACCATTATACAACTTTTTTGTTAGTGATTCGTAATCTGCCGGAAATACCAACCCCAGTGCCATACTCTCCGATGAAATACTCTCAACCCACTGGTCACGCTTGATAAATGTCGTTGCTGCACCAGCCTTTAAGAAATGGCACATTCCCGTATATAAATCAATAATTGACACATCAACGGTTGAAAATTTACCGCCCCGCATCTGAAGATTTAAAACAGAATTCACTAATTTTGCCGCACTTTCCCCTGAAAATCCAGACTCCACCAGCTGTTCTAATAAATCTACCACATGTTCGCTTTCTTTACAAGCCTCGAGTCCGGAACCCATTCCATCCGAAAGACACATAAAAAACTGACCATTATCTTCTGCCGTGCACATATAATTATCACCGGAAATGGTTTCTCTGTCTTTTGTTACCTTTGCAGCTCCATATAAAATCCGAAAATTTACATCCTCTACAAATCGCACGGTCATCTTTTCTTTTGTCAGAAACATCTTGCCCTCTATTCGGGGTGTCATCTGACAGCCACACATTTTTGAAAGTACCTGTCCTGCTTCTGCTGCCGAAATACAGCGTTTTCCTTTCGTATACAATTCACAGAAATACTGGATTTTCTCGTCTGGCTGTTCTAACATCCAGATATTTCCTGCCAAAATATGTTTTTTCTTTAAACGACGTTTTAACTCTTCCTGAAACACGGCATCTACAGGGATAATATCAAAGAGTTCATTCGACAGCGTATTCATAAGCTGTGCCATCTCTCCCAACTGTTCTGCAACCGCCATCCGATTTTCCAGCAGTTTATTATTCCAAATCAGGATTTGCTTCTGTCGTTCCATCAGCCTCTGCATCTGTTCTGTCATTTTCCCCTGATTGATACAAAACTCTGTTAAATTCGCTCTTGCCGACATGATTTTCTGTACATCCTGTTTTTCCATCAAACGAAGCAGATGATATAAAATCTGATACGTCTGCAAAGGATGTTCTTCCCAACAGAGTTTTCCCGCCGTACAACTTCTGCAAGGACCATCCCGAAGCTGTCGAATCATGTCTTCCAGCTCTCCATTGCTGATATAGTCTTTTCGATAAGGAAGTCCATAAAAACTATCCGCAAGCTTTTGAAATGCAGCGGCATAACGTCTCATTCTCTCTTTTTGCGGATGCTCTTCATAAATTACAGTTGCCGCACTTTTTCTCATATCTGAAAAAACAGTTTTTGCCATGTCCCTCAGTATTAACAGGATACTGACTATGAACATGGCAATCATCCATTCCTGCATCTTATATCCCTCCCTAAACAGCCACTCCTGTCCAAAGAGTATTATAGATGTTTTTGCTTTTAAACTTTGTCAAAAACATGTTCTGGTTTTCAAAAAATTTTAGACAAAATTATCACTTTTCTTTAAAAATAATTTCATCTCCTTCCACCAGTCCAAGTTTTTCTCTTGCTACCTGTTTTGCATATTCATCACTCTGCATATATTCTTTTAATGCTTCAATCTCTTTTGTGCGCTGCTCCTCTGCTGATATCTGTGCCTTGACTTCTTTTCTCTGGCTTTTATAGTCACCTATTTTTTCTTCTAATGCATAACTTCTTGCCATTAAAGAAATCGAAAGTGCAGAAGCAACTAAAATCACACTAATCATCGCCGTTTTGCTTTCCGGCTGTCTATTTTCATCTTTCTTTAATTTTTCTCTTCGTTTCCGACTGAATTTTTGATTTTCTTTCTTTCTCATTCTGATTCTTCCTGACTTTTTGTATCGACTTTTGTTCATACAAAAAAAGTTTAACTCTTTTAATACATAATTTCAACCTTTTTCTTCCCCTGTGTAGAGGAGTCAGCAAGATTCCAAATAAAGTTACGATTTTCAACAATAAAAATCCAAACAGTCTCACAATCCATCTGCTTATTGTCGCATAATAGAAAAGAGCTCCTGCTGCCATTCCAGCCAATGCGTAAACACGTATCTGACCGTTATTTTCCATATATATAACATAAAAAACAAAAAGACCCGCACTACTCCAATAAATTAAATCCTGTAAATCAATCCAGAAACGGCTGTTCGTCATCACACTGCGCCAGATTCTAAGACAGTCATAAAGCAGACCAAGGAAAATCCCCGTCAGGAAAAGTTTCAGAAGAAGCAAAAATTCCTGTTCCATATATTTGCTCATCTTTATTTAAAAAACCTCTTTATCATTCCTTCTTTTCCCTGCACACTTTCTCCCCTTGCCCGGTCGTAAATAAGGCTGTCTACTTTCCCTGCAATGTCTACCTCTTGTTTTTCCAAATCAAGCCGTGTCACATGCAGTTCTTTTCCCTTTACACTTAAAATACCCAATTCTGTCACCAAACGAATCTCTTCTTCATCAAAACAGAGCACATCACTGACTCCGGTTATACTCCCCTTATTTCTTGCACGAAGTTCCAGTTTATGTGCTCTTCTTTCCACCACTTTTTCTTCCAAAATAAAAAATCCCCCAACTCTCTTAAAAAGATTATATGGGGGATTTTTCTCTAATATACACAAATTTTAAAGGTAACGGAACAGCTCGCTTGCTGCTTCTTTTTTCACCGTTTCCTGCACATCCAGCACTTCCACTCGAACATTCTTGCTTCCGAACTGGATTTCCAGAATATCTCCTGCTTTTACCTGCGCAGATGCCTTTGCCGGTTTGTCATTAATCAGAACACGTCCCGCATCACAGGCTTCATTTGCAACAGTTCTGCGCTTAATCAGACGGGAGACTTTTAAATATTTGTCTAATCTCATTTTTTATGCGTTTACCATATCTTTTAATGCTTTACCAGCTTTAAATTTTGGATTTTTAGAAGCTGCGATTGTCATAGTTTCACCAGTCTGAGGATTTCTTCCTTCTCTTGCTGCTCTTTCAGCTACTTCGAAAGTACCAAAACCAACTAACTGAACTTTTTCACCTTTCTTTAATTCAGCAGATACTACATCGATAAATGCTTTTAAAGCTGCTTCTGCATCTTTTTTTGATAACTGAGTTTCTGCTGCCATAGCTGCAACTAATTCTGTTCTGTTCATGAATATTTCCTCCTAAAATAAATAATCTTATTTGCAATGTTGATTCTGACTGTGGCTGCAAAATACAGCCTCAACATACTGTTATTTATACCTTGTTTCCTATAGTTTGTCAAGCGTATTCAAAAAGCCCGGGACATCTTTTTTTCTTATTTTTCCAATGTGTTGATACTTTCTACAAATTCAAGCCACTTTTCATACTGAGAAATCAGCTTCCTAAGTTTTTCCAGATTTTTTTTCGGAATCCATACTTTATTGTGCGTATAATAATAATTTGCAAGTTTCCAGAATTTTTCCGGATAAGCAAATCGGACGGCAAGATTTTCCCTCTCTTCTTTTATGAGCGGGCGAATCTCGCAATAGCTTTGAATCATCTCTTTTCCCAGTTCTTTGTCCCAACCGTGTTTCTCTAATATCTTTCTCATAAACTGATACAAATCTGCCATCTGCACATCATAATTCCAATTATCAAAGTTGACAACCGCAGTTTCTGAATCCCACATCAAAATGTTATGCTGATGAAACGCTCCATGGCAGACACAGCCTCTTTCCAGGCTTACGGTACGCAGTCTGTCATAAGAAGATTGACTGATACGTTTAAAAGCCTCTTCTGCACAGCAAAGATAACGGTCTGCATGTTCCAGATAACAGCGTTCAAATTCATTTTTCTGATGTTTTTGAAATATAAACTTTTTAATTTTTCTCAATTCCCGATTGTGGCGTTCATATTCACTCAAAAGAGATTCCCTCACATAATGCTCCCAGACCGGCATCTGCATTGTTTTATGTAAGCTGGCAAGTGCTTTTACACTGCGCATGATATCCTTGCGGGACTGTGTATCACATTCTTTTCCATCGTACCAGTTCTTTACCAGATATGGAATATTTTCTTTATCAACTGTAATATAGTTTTCTTCTTTATTTCGTTTTAGTGTATCTACATGAATTTCTTTTTGACCTGAAATTTTTTCAAGTAGTTTCGCCTGATATTCTAATTTTCTTGTTGAACCGTAATACTCTCTGATTAAAACAAGCCCCTGCCCGGTCTGGCAAATTAAAGCACCACGACCTCTGCTTGCAGCCGATGCTTCTAAATCATACTTTTCTAAAATGCTAATCCCCCTGTCATGCACTCCTTTTTTCCTCCCCCTTATTTTCCATACATACGATAGGACTCTTTCTAAAAACCAAAAGAACTCACTCATACATTAATCTGTCTTTTTATTGTATGCAGTTTTTTTGAGGACTAGTATAAGAAAGAATACGAAAGAAACGGAAACCAAAAAACAGACAGAAAACATGGGCATCATGCTTCCTGTCCGATTTTATTTTTCGCCAGTTCAAGTAAATATTCTTTTGTATTATGAGACGGTTCTTCTAAAACATCTTCTAAAAGTATATTTAAGATTTCTCCTATCTGTTTTCCCTGCGTTATTCCAATTGCAATCAAATCTTTTCCATTCACTGCAAGATTACGAATAGAGAAACACTGTTTCTCTTCAATAATCTGTTCATAAATTACTTTTACTTTATGAATCCGTTCCAGCTTTTCCTCTCTTTGATAGGTACTCTGCGCCATTGTATCGGCATACTGTACCTGTAGAAGCAGAGGATACAATTCTTCTCCCAGTTTATTCATGGCTTTTCTTACTGCTTTTGGTGTCGGCTGGGTTCTCACATCATGCCATTTTACCAGTTTGGTCACTTTCTTTATCGTGTCATTATCCATTTTTAGCCGATGCAGCACTTCATTTGCAATTCTCTCGCTTTCTTCACCATGTCCTTTAAAATGATCTCTTCCATTTTCATCGGTAGTTTTCATTTTCGGTTTCCCCATATCATGAAGCAGCATGGTATAACGCAAAACCTTATTTGCCGGAATGAGTTCCAAAGCCTTTAATGTGTGTTCTCCCACATTGGTAAAATGATGTGGTGTATTTTGTTCGGTCTGCATTATGGCATCAAATTCCGGAAGTACTACTTCTGTGATTCCAAGTTCATAAGCTGCTCTTAAAAGTTCCGGATGATTTGATAACAAAAGTTTTCGGATTTCTGTCTCGATTCGTTCTGCGCTGATTTTCTCAAGATTACTTGCAAGTTTCGATGCTGCCTGTTTTGTTTTTTCTTCGATTGAAAAACCAAGCTGACCGGCAAAACGCACGGCACGCATAATCCGAAGAGCATCCTCTGTAAAACGTTCTTCCGGATTTCCCACACACCGAATAACTTTCTTATTCAGATCATCAATCCCTCCAAATAAATCAAGCAGTCCTTCTTTGTCATTGTACGCCATCGCATTAATGGTAAAGTCTCTTCGACGTAAGTCTTCTCTTACCTCTCCGGTAAAAGTTACTTCTTTTGGATGACGTCCATCCTCATACTCTCCATCAATACGGTAAGTTGTTACTTCAAATCCTTCTTTGCCAAACATAACAGTTACCGTTCCATGCTGGATTCCAGTATCAACGGTACGACGAAAAAGGCGCTTTACTTCCATCGGTTTTGCTGATGTTGTAATATCCCAGTCTGCCGGTGCTCTGCCAAGGAGACTGTCCCTGACACAGCCCCCTACCGCATAAGCATCATGCCCATGTTCCTGCAAGACGGAAATGATTTCTTGAACTTCTTTCGGAACATTTATTTTCATTTTTTCTGTTTCTCCTTTTAGCCGTTATCTCAAAACTCTCTCTTTCATAGAAAATACAGTTTTTCTCACCAACTATAGAAGGTTGAAAATTTTTGCTGATTTTCTTTTAAACATCAAAGCTGATTTTTCTGCCTGTATGTGTATATTGATAATAACGGACTCCGGCTGCATCTAACATTCGTTTCGATGCTTTTACTGCCGGTGTATCACTGTATTTATCGCTGTCATAAACAATTGTCTTGATTCCCGCCTGAATGATTGCCTTTGCACATTCATTACAGGGAAACAGGGAAACATACAATTTTGCGCCCTCCAAGGAACCGCCTCTGTAATTTAAAATCGCATTGAGTTCACTGTGCGTTACATACAGATATTTGGTATTGTAAGGCTCGCCTTCTCTTTCCCATGGAAATTCATCATCAGAACATCCACTTGGAAATCCATTATATCCCATAGATAATATTTTATTATCTGAACTTACAATACATGCTCCCACCTGAGAATTCGGGTCTTTGGAGCGCATTCCGGAAAGCTTTGCAACTCCCATAAAATACTCATCCCAGGATATATAATCTTTTCTCTTCCCCGCCATTACTTTCCTCTGCCTTTATTTATTCTCAGAATCTTCACTGTAACTATTTTCGTGTCTGAAACTTCGAAAGTATGTTTTTTTATTTCGTACCGAAAATGCGGTCTCCTGCGTCACCAAGTCCCGGTACAATATAACCATGTTCATTGAGACATTCATCTAATGCACCTACATAGATATCAACATCCGGATGTGCTTCGCTTAGTGCTTTTAATCCTTCCGGTGCAGCAAGCAGACACAGGAAACGGATGTTGTTTACTCCTTTTTCTTTTAACATCGTAATTGCAGCAATCGCAGAACCACCGGTTGCAAGCATCGGGTCTGTTACAAATACTTCTCTTTCTTCACAGTCTGCCGGAAGTTTACAGTAATATTCCACCGGTTTTAAAGTCTCCGGGTCACGGTACAGACCAATGTGTCCTACTTTTGCAGCCGGAACCATAGCAAGCATACCTTCTACCATTCCAAGACCGGCTCTTAAAATCGGAACAACCGCAAGTTTTTTTCCTGCCAGCTCTTTTACTACTGTTTTCTGAAGAGGTGTTTCAATTTCAATGTCCGTTAATTTTAAGTCTCTGGTTGCCTCATAAGCCATAAACATTGCAATTTCACTAACCAGTTCACGAAACTCTTTTGAACTTGTCTCTTTTCTTCTGATGATACCAATTTTGTGCTGAATTAACGGATGTTCCATAATTTTAATTTTCGCCATTTTCTTATCTCCTGTTTTCTTTGCAAAATTTTTAAGCCTGCTGTCTTAATTTTCCTGAATTCAATTTTTTTAATTTTTAATCTTCAATTTGGTTGATTCTTCTCTGATGTCTTTCTTCGCCTGAAAATTCTGTATTTAAAAAAGTATCTACGATTTTGATTGCAAGACCAGGTCCTACGACTCTGCCTCCAAGTGCAAGTACGTTAGAATCATTATGAAGTCTTGTTGCCTCAGCACAGAAGCAGTCTGTACAAACTGCCGCACGGATTCCTTTCATCTTGTTTGCTGCAATCGAAATACCAATTCCCGTTCCACAGATTAAGATTCCTTTTTCACACTCTCCAGACTGAATTGCTTTTCCTACTAATTTTGCATAAACCGGATAATCCACAGATTTATTATCGTAACATCCAAAATCTTTATACTCGATTTTACGTGCTTTTAAGTAAGCAATAATCTCCTGTTTTAATTCAAATCCCCCATGGTCACACCCTAATGCTATCATAAGTTTTCCTCCTGTTTTTTATACTTTTATTACATGATGTCCCGCTGCCTTTAACAGACGGTTCATGATTGCCTGACCCATATTCGGTGTATCAAACGATTCCGAAAAAATCAAATTAACATTTTCACTGTCAAACTCTCTTAATATTCTAAATAAATGCAGACCGATGCTTTCTTCATCCTGTCTGCTTCCGATGCTTTTTACAACAGATGCATGATAAAGCATTTTTGTCTCATCTGTTCCGATAACACCAACGCGAAGACCTTCGGCTTCTGCTTTACGGCATTTCTCATTAATTGCCGCTACAACTGCTTCTGTTTCTCCTTCAATAATGGTCAACTCCGCTCTCGGGGCATAATGACGATACTTCATTCCCGGTGCTTTCGGTCTCACAGAGGCATCGGTAATCAAAAGCCCTTTATCCATTCGCACTTCTCCGATTACCTCTGCAATCATCTTCTGATTGATATAGCCTGGTCTTAAAATAACCGGAATTTCCTCTGTAAAATCTACAATCGTTGATTCCAGACCAATTCCAACTTCACCGCCATCTAAAATCATATCTACTTTGCCATTCAAGTCCTCTATTACATGCTCTGCAAGTGTTGGACTTGGACGTCCTGAAGTATTTGCACTCGGAGCTGCCACATATTTTCCGCCATAGCATATTAGCGCTCTTGCCACCTTATGAGACGGCATACGCACTGCCACACTTTCAAGACCTCCTGTTGTCTCAATCGGAACAATGTCTTTTTTCTTAAAAATCATCGTAAGAGGTCCGGGCCAATATTTTTCTGCCAGTTTTTTTGCGCCGTCCGGAACATCCTCTGCAATCTTATCCAAGTCTTCCAATTGGGCAATATGAATAATCAGCGGATTATCCGATGGACGGCCTTTTGCCTGATATATTTTTTCTGAAGAACGAGCATTTAATCCATCTCCACCCAAACCATATACTGTCTCTGTCGGAAATGCCACAAGCCCACCGTTTTTCAAGATTTCTCCAGCTTCTTTTATTACCGCTTCATCCGGATGTTCTTTATCTACTTTTACTATTTTTGTAATCACAATTACACTCTCTTTCTATCTTCACATACATCTTTATCATATCATAAAAGCGGTTAATCTTCCAGATATTTTAAAATTCCTTTTTCAACTGCCTTCGCCACTCTTTCTTGATACTTATCCTGCACTAACAGCCCCGCTTCTTTTTTATTGCTTAAGAAACCACATTCCACAATATTTAAGATCCCCTCGCTTCTTTTTAAAAGATAATAAGTACGATTGGACTTCTCTACCCTTGGATGCTCAATCTTTAATTTTTCATTCAATGCTTCTTGAATACATATTGCAAGCTTCTTCCCCTCTGCTGAACTTTCATAATAAAACACCTGCGGTCCACAGACCTGTTCATCCGGATAACTGTTCTGATGAATGCTGACTGTTAAAAGAGGGTGATTTTCTTTAATTATCTCACATCTTTTCTGCATATCCTGCACTTTTTTGTTTGGACTGTTTTCTTCATACAGTCCTTCGTCTTTTTTCCTTGTCATAATCACGTCATATCCAGCTGCCTTTAACAAACGTTCCAGCTTTTTCGCAATTGCAAGATTAATCTCTTTTTCTTTTAATTCATTTTGTCCAATCACTCCCGGGTCTATTCCGCCATGCCCGCTGTCTACAACAATTACCCCCTTGCTTTCTTTAGGTGTTCCATTTGCCAGCTGTGCCCCTTCTTTTGAAAGAAAAAAGACAGAAACCAGAAGAAGCAATGCCATAACAGTCTGTGCGATATGCTTTTTCATATATAAAAAATCCTTTAAAGTATACTCTGTTAAGTATATGCTTTAAAGGATTTTTATTTTCTCAATCGAAATGATTCAGAACTTCTAAAAAATTATTCTTCTTCATCTTCCATCATGTACTGGTCCTCCTGATTTAAGAGTTTTGAAATCTGAAGCGCAATCTTTTCATCTTCATCCAATGCCTCGCTATTTTCTTCTTCTTCCTCTTCTTCAAGCGGAGTCAGATCCAAGTCATCTAAATTTTCATCTAAATCATCGAGTGCATCCAAGTCTTCGTCTTCTTCATCTAACGGTTCGATTTCCTGTGTTTCTTCTGTTTCTGCATCTTCAGTCTCTGCTTCCGCTTCTGTTTCAAGCTCAGTTTCTGTTTCTACTTCTGCCTCTACTTCTGCCCCTTCTTTCTCTGTTTCCGGCAGAAGTTCACTTTCCACACCTTCCATTTCAGCAAAAGAAGTCGGCATTGCATCAATGATTTTATGTACTTCGCTATAGGAATCTGCGAAATGCTTCTGTGCACTGTTGATCAAATCCACAATCTGGCTCATCTCTTCCTGTAATGCCAGGTACTTTTTCTTTCCATCTAAGAGTTTGCCATCAATTTCTAACTCTGCATCGGCAATTTTCTGCTTTGCTTCCGCTTCTGCATCGGCAACCATCTTGTCGCATTTTTCCTGTGTTTCTTCAATCATTTTGTCCGCTCTTAACTGTGCTTCCAACGCAACTCTTCCGATGGTTTCATAATTATCTACATATTTCTGGTATTTTTCCTGAATCTCTCTTTCCAGACGTTCCTGATTGGCTTCTTTTAATTCCAGTCTTTTCTGCAGTTCAGCAATTCTTTGTTCTTTTTCTTCAATCTCTTTTTTGAAGGCAAGCTGCTGCTGAGCTGTTTCATCTTTCATCTTCTGTACTTTTTCCTGTACGTCATCCTTATCAAATCCACCCATTAATGTTGTTTTAAACATTTCTTCTGCCATATCACTGTCTTCCTTTCTATTTTTGCAAAATAATTTTCATTACATTTTACGGATTTTCTACTTAAGGTACTGCTCAATCAAATCCCATACGCTGTTACGCTCCAGTCCCAGTTTCCATTCCGCCACTCCTGCCAGCTCATATTTTTGAAATAACTTCAGCTTTTCTTCCAGAGACTGTTCATCTTCCAGCCACATCTGGTATTTTCCGCTTCCTGTTTCCAGTTCTGCATAGTTCTGTGAAGTTTTTTCATCCCAGGCAGAGGTCATTCCCATATTTTCTACTGACTGTCCAGCCTGACTCATTCCAAGAATTTCACTCGTCACACTGCCAGTAGTATCAGTATACCACATTCTGGTGTAAAATGGCATTCCATTAATTACTTTATTTGCAGGAACTTCTTTTAAAGTCTGCGTAATCCCTTTTTCCACAAACGGAAGAGATGCCACCGAACCGGCTTTTTCTGAGCCTTCCGTATGTTCATCATATCCCATAATAATCACATAATCTGCTACAATCCCCTGCTCTTTACGATTATAGTAAGTTGTAAATTCCGGCACCGGATCATCCACAGATAACACAAGCTGATTTTTCCTGCATCCGATAGAAAGCTCACGGATAAACTGAATAAAATGAGGGGCTTCCTCTTCCGTCATAGACTCAAAATCCACATTAATTCCATCCAGTCCAACCCGTTTTGCTTCTGAGAGAAGCATCTCTACCAGATGATTTCTTGAAGCGGTATTTGAAAGCGTTGCAAGTGTACTGACACTCGAATTAAAATTATCGACCAGCCCCCAGACTTCCTTTCCGGCCTCATGCGCAGTCTTTACATAATCCGCACTTGCAAGCGAAGAAATTGCACCATCTGTTCCGGTCACAGAAAACCAGGTAGGGGAAAGCACATTAATTCCCTTTGTTCCGGAAAGTACTTCTGATAATGCCTTATTTGCATCTTCGGAAGTTACCTGATGCCAGGCTAAATTAATTTTATAATCTCTGGTCAGGCTTGTATAAGTTTCATTAAATTCGCCCTGATACTCGGTTTTCTCTTCCTTTGCATCTGAAATACTGTCATTTTTGATATAACCGTCAAATCCATCTTCCGTTGCAACTCTTGACCATTCATCCAGTGTCTCCAGCAGAACCAGTTTATCCTTTTTCTTAACATCGGTTAGAATTTCACTCTTAATTCCACCGCGATAACGAACTACCGTATCCTCTGTTACTGTTACCGTTTTTTGTGTTCCAAATTTATAAGAAATAATCACTTTATCCGGATTCTCACTCTTTGTTACCATAATCTGCATGTATTGTTCGATAAATTCCAATGCCAGATATACGGTATCCTCTTTTTCACAGATAATCGGATATTCTTCTGTCTTTTCTTTTCCTCCGGCAGTATAAGTATTACTGTCCGGTGAAATTGAAATCACTTCTGACGGTGTTGAATAAAGCATCTTTTGGTTTGCTTCATCCCAGTAGAAACGTCCACCTAAAACATCGGATACTGTATCATAATCCAGATAAATATGTCCGTCTATCATTTTCGCTTTTCTATCACTGACTGTGTTTTGCAAAACCAGAGCGACATCGTCATCCGAAGTCAGCCCATAATAAGTGCGAACGTCCATCCTCTCATCCGACGGAGTCATTCTTTTGATAACTGCGGTTAAAGCACCCACACATCCAACCAGTACAATCAATAAAATCACAACAATGACAGGAACCATTTCTTTTCTTTTTTTTCCACTCATTTTGCGCTCCTTATCTTCAAATTCTTTTTCATTATAACATACTTTTCGCTTCCGTCATTATCTTTCTTCGACAATTTATGTTTTTTTAAGATTCAGAGAAAATCAAAAAGACTGCTACTTTCCGAATTTTTATTCATGAAAGCAGCAGCCTTTCTTTTATGCCTAAGCGGGGACCTATAGCATTTTATTTTTATGTTTCTTCTTTTTTTAATTTTATCAAATCAAATTCAAGCCGTTCCACTTTCCCCCTTTCATTCTGCACATAATCCCGCATATAAGTACCTTTTTCTTCAATCATGCAGGCATGCACGATTTCTTCCGGCGTACTTGGTTTTCCATTCAGCCACAGCGGAATTCCTTCTGTTTGATAGGTTTCCAGTTCACGCCCAAGCGGGGATGGTTCTTTTTCTTTGCTCATACACTTTTTCTGCCTTTCTGTATTTATGTATTCACAGAATACATATTTGTGATATATGATAACAGCAGAAACAAAATAGCAGATATGTAACATTCTGATATTTGGCACAGGCGCAAATCTCCTTACAGACAAAAAAGCTTTGAAGTTTTTTGATTTTTTTATATTCTTATATTTATGCTCTTATATTTTGTTCTTTCAAATTGGAAATTTCTACAGACATTCTGAATGAATGTTCCGATTTAACCAGATGGTTATATGATTAGAAAATTGTCTCAGATTATTTTGATTTGTTTCTATAAATGAATTTGTTTCTATCATTAATTCATTTGCTTTTATTCTATTTGGCTTTCGACTAAATAAAGGATTTGAAGTTTTTTTATCCTCCTTTCCATAAAACCTGCCCAGCCTTTTTATCTGTAGTATTACTATACCATGCTCCCTGCTTTCCCACAAGCATTTTTACTTAAAATTCGGAAGATTTATGAAAAAACAAGGAACTGCTTTACATTCTTCGTTTTGATAGTATATAATATAAATGAAAAAGTATATTCTTTTGATTGTAGAATAGTTTGAGACAGGATGTGATATTTATGAAAATAGAAAAAATTAATGAAAATCAGATTCGATGCACTTTAACAAAAGCGGATTTAGAAGACCGCCAGATTCGTTTAAGTGAGCTTGCCTATGGCACAGAGAAAGCCAAAAGTCTGTTTCGTGATATGATGCAGCAGGCAAACATTGAATTTGGATTTGAAGCGGACAATATTCCTCTTATGATTGAGGCAATTCCAATTTCAATGGACAGTATCGTCTTAATCATTACAAAAGTAGAAGACCCTGACGAGTTAGATACCCGTTTTTCAAAATTTACACCGTTTTCTTCTTCCGGAAATGATACGCTTTCCGCCCCTCCAGCTATTGAAGGAGCAGATGATATTTTAGACCTCTTCCAAAAAGTTTATGATGCAAGAAGCAAAGCTGCCGCAAAAAAGAAATCTTCCAAACCACAGCCTGCTTCTTCTGAAACCAATACAGCATCTGCATCCTCTGCTAAATCAGAAACTTCCGAAGAGGATACAGAAATCAAGCTTGATTTAATCCGCAACTTTACGTTCCGTACACTTGATGATGTAATTCTGGCTTCCAAAGCATTGAATCATTTCTTTACCGGAAAAAATTCTTTATATAAAGATGACTTTGCAGAAGAATACAGTTTAGTACTCCATCAGTCCGGAAGTTCTCCATCTGATTTTAATAAAGTCTGCAACATGCTCTCCGAATATGGAAGTGGAAAACCATTCTCTTTAGCCGGAGAAGCACATCTGATTGAACATGCTGACTGTATTCTTTCCGGTCATGCATTAGAACAACTTGCTGATTTATAAAACAGACTTAAAAATGCCATCAGGATAATTTTCCCGATGGCATTTTATTTACCAAATCTCACAATTATTCGGCTTAATTCTTATTTGTTTGCCAAAAAATCATTAATCTGCGCAGTTAAAACATCTGCGTCGATTCCATGAACCATAGCAGCTTCTTCTAAGCTTTCACCCTGAGCGGATGGGCATCCGATGCAGTGCATACCTGCTCTCATAAGAATCGGAACAATATTTTCATCTGTGCGGATTAATTCGCCAATTGTCATATCTTTAGAAATTGTCATTCTTCATTTCCTCCTTAATTTTCGTACGTCCCTATTATAAACGTTTTTCCCCCGATATTCAACTATTTTTATCTGAATTTATAAGATGATAATTTTTTTCACAAATTGTTTGTAAATAAAGACTTGTATTCTCAATCTAAATATATTAGAATATGCATATAAACTGAGCTATGAAGTTCAGAGAATATAAGGAGGATAATTATTATGGCATATGTAATTACAGATGAATGTTTAAGCTGTGGAACTTGTGAAGGAGAATGTCCAGTAAGCGCTATCTCTGAAGGAGATGGAAAATACGAAATCAACGCTGATGAATGTGTAGATTGCGGAACTTGCGCTGGTGTCTGTCCTGCAGAAGCTATCGTAGAAGGCTAATTTATTAAAAAGCTATTACAAAAATGAAGAGTGGTGCTTCATGCATCACTCTTTTTTTTTCGGAAAAAATGATGTTTTTCCTGTTTTTCCTTTTCTACTGCCACTGCAACCTCTTTTCTTGCTTTCTGACAGATTCTTATTTTTTCATCCAGCTTCCTGCATTTTTCTTCTTCCTGATTCCGGTAATTTTGCTCTTTCATCCGCTCTTTTACAATCCGGTTCAAAATTTCCATAAACTCTTTAGGGACTCCACTCTCCTGCCCATCTGGTTTGTTCGTCTGTCTGTTCTGTTCCTTTTTCTTTTTTTGTTCCCTCGCTCTTGCTGCTTTCTGCGCTTTTTTACGTTTTCCAGAATATGCAGAACGACTTACAGAATTTACGGCTGTCTCGAACTTTCTCTCTGCTTTTTCTAAATTTTTTATTTCTGAAATTCTTTGTGAATTTGCTTTTTCTAATACTTCTCTTTCTAAATCATCTCCTTTCGAATTTGTTTCTTCCTGTTTTACGGTCTCATAAAACAGCGGAATTACTTTTTTTATCTCTTTCAATGAAAAACCTTTTTTCTTCAGTTCTTTAATACACAAAATAACCTGTATATCATATCGGGTGTAGTACCGGTGTCCCAGTTCATTTCTTCCTATCGGTAATAACAGTTCTTCTTCCCAGTAGCGAAGCACATGAGACTGCACTTCAAGAAGTTTTGATGCCTGAGAAACCAAATAGCCGGACTCACTCATATCCTGACCCCTTCCATTTTACTTTCTTTTTCTTATACACCCCTCTATTTTTACGCTTCTATTATATCCGCTCTATTTTAAAAAGGCAAGAAAATACGTTCGACAAAAAACTCTGCTTCTGCCTCCTGTCAAGATTCCCACTTGAATAAAATAATTCCACCAATTGCAACTGCCATTCCAATTACCTTTCTCCATTCAAAGGAAGCTTTTTCCATTCCAAAAATTCCAAGTAATTCAATTAAATAGGCTACTACAAGCTGTGAAATCACGATTAACATTGCTGCTTTTGCCGGTCCAAGCCCCGCCATACTTTGAATGACTGTAATCGTAATAAATGCACCAATCACGCCTCCTGCTAAAATATACTTTGGCTCTGCGGTCATTAATTTTCCAATCGGTTCTCTTCCGGTAAAAAACCATGCTCCCACACAGATAAGAAAAGCCGTAATCTGTACCCAGCCTGTTGCCAACCACAGACTCGTCTGTTTAGTTAAATTTGTATTAAACACACCCTGTATACTCATCAATGCTCCGGAAAGCAGCGCTGTTAAAATTCCCCACATAAAAAATCCCTCCACGTTGTTCTAAGTATGATTATTCTAATTATCATTTTTCTTTTTAGAATCTCCGCAGAAGGATTTTTTTATTCTTTATTTTATTCTATTTTTTACCCTATATTTATTTCTCTAACTTTTGTATCTTACAGACTCTTCTCTAATTTTTCTATCATCTCATCAATATCTTTTTCAGTAATGACAAGTGGAGGAACAAGACGCAGTACATCACTTCCTGCGGAAATCACAAGCAGTCCGTTCTCAAGTGCCTTAGAAGTAATTTCTGAAACTGTTCTTCCCGCTACAACCAGTCCCTGCATAAAACCTTTTCCTCGTCTTGCAGTGAAGCAGTCATATTTTTCAACCAGTTCATCCAGCTTTTTCTCCAGATATGGAGTAACTTCTTTGACATGTTCTACAATTTTATTTTTTTCAAACAAATCAAATACTGTGCTCACTGCTGCACAAGCCAGTGGATTTCCACCATAAGTTGTTCCATGGTCTCCAGCAACTAAAGAATGTTTTGCTGTCTTTTCATTTAAGACAAATGCTCCAACCGGAATACCGCATCCCAATGCTTTTGCTACGGTTACAACATCCGGCATCACACCATACTGCTGATAAGCAAACATGCTTCCGGTACGGCCCATGCCACACTGGATTTCATCTAAGATAAGCAAAATGTCTTTTTCATCACAAAGGGCACGGATTCCTTTTAAAAATTCCGCCTTGGCCGGATAGATTCCGCCTTCACCCTGTACAGTTTCTAAGATAATTGCACAAGTTTTTTCTGTAATCTGTGCTTTTACGCTTTCAAGGTCATTATACTGTGCAAATTTAATTCCACCAATTAATGGTTTAAACGGTTCCTGGTAATGTGCATTTCCTGTTACTGCAAGTGCGCCTAAACTTCTTCCGTGGAAAGAGTGCTGCATTGCAATAATTTCATGGTCATTTGAACCATCTTTTAACCATGCATATTTTCTTGCCACTTTGATTGCTCCTTCAATGGCTTCTGTTCCACTGTTTGTAAAAAATACTTTGCTCATCCCAGTTGCTTCTACTACTTTTTTTGCAGCCTCTGCAAGCGGTGCATGATAATACAGATTAGAAGTATGAATGACTTTATCTACCTGATCTTTTAATGCCTGATTATAATCTTCATTTTTATATCCAAGAGCAAATACTGCAATTCCTGCTACGAAATCCAGATATTCTTTTCCGTCTACATCATATAGATGAACACCCTCTCCTTTTTCCATTACAACCGGAAAACGGTTATAAGTATGAAGCACATACTCTTCTGTTTGTTCCATATATTCACTACTTGTTTTCTTCATTGTAGTACTTTCCCTCGCCTTCTCTTAAGATTGCTGTTCCGATTCCTTTATTGGTAAAGATTTCAAGTAACAGACAGTGCTGGATTCTTCCGTCCAAAATATGTACACGATTTACACCGGACTCAATTGCATCAATACAGTTCTGCAATTTTGGAATCATTCCACCACCGACATTTCCATTTTCGATTAATGCTTTTGCTTCATTTACAAAAAGCTCTGAAATTAAACTGGATGTATCTTCCGGGTCTCTATAAACACCTTCGATATCCGTAAGAAATGCCAGTTTTTCTGCTTTCATTGCGCGTGCAATTGCGCAGGCTGCATCATCTGCATTAATATTATAAGTTGCAAAATCATCACCAAGACCAACCGGGCAGACAATCGGGAGAAAATCTTTTTCAAGTAATTCATTTAAGATTGCCGGATTGACTTCTTTTATATCTCCTACATATCCTATATCCTGTCCCTGAGAAAGTTTTTTATTTACCTTTAAGAGTCCACCATCTTTTCCACTGATTCCGATTGCTTTTACTCCTAAAGATTCCACTAAAGTGACCAGTTCTTTATTAACTTTCCCAAGCACCATCTCTGCAATTTCCATAGTTTCTTTATCTGTCACACGAAGTCCATTTACAAATTTTGCTTCTTTTCCGACTTTTCCTACCCAGCGGCTGATTTCCTTTCCACCACCATGTACAATAATCGGTTTAAATCCAACTAACTTTAACAGTACAACGTCTTTGATGACATTTCTTTTGAGTTCTTCATCGACCATTGCGCTTCCGCCGTATTTTACAACAATGACTTTCCTGTTAAAACGCTGTATGTAAGGAAGTGCCTCAATAAGTACTTCTGCTTTTTCAAGATATTTCTGATTTACCATGTTCTCCCGTTCCTCCATCTGTTTCTCTTTGTACTTTTATGAGCGGTAATCCGCATTAATTTTTACATAATCATAGGTTAAGTCACAGCCCCATGCAGTTGCTGTAGCTGTTCCCATTTTTACATCTGCAATTGCTGTTACTTCTTTTTCTGAAAGAATTTTGGTTGCCTCTTCTTCGCTGTATCCGGTAGCCACACCGTTTTCAATAATTTTTAATTTTCCGGCTTTGCTTTCAAAATATAAATCTACTTTTTCAGGGTCAAATACTGCACCGGAATAGCCCATTGCACATAAGATTCGTCCCCAGTTTGCATCATGACCGAAAATTGCTGCCTTCGTCAGATTCGATGTAATAATGGATTTGCTTAACGTCACTGCCTGCTCTTTTGACTTGGCACCAATCACTTTTACTTCAAATAAGGCGGATGCGCCTTCTCCGTCCGCTGCAATATGTTTTGCCAGCCAGGTATTGACATAATTTAATGCTTCCGCAAACTTTTTATAATCTTCTTCTTTTGTCTCGATTTTTTTATTTCCCGCAAGTCCATTTGCAAGTAATAATACCGTATCGTTTGTGGAAGTATCTCCATCTACGGATACCATGTTATAAGTATCTTTTACGCTCTCACTTAAGGCTGCCTGAAGCAGTTCTTTTGAAATTACAACATCCGTTGTGATAAATCCAAGCATGGTACACATATTTGGATGAATCATACCGGAACCTTTACACATTCCTCCAACGGTTACGTTCTTTCCATCAATTTCAACTTCAACTGCAATTTCTTTCTTTACGGTATCGGTTGTCATAATTGCTTCTGCTGCAAGTGTTCCTGCACTGATACTTTCTGAAAGTAACGGAGCCATATTTTCGATTCCTTTTTTAATCTTTTCAATCGGAATCTGCTGTCCGATAACACCGGTAGAAGCTACTAAAACAGAATCTTCCGGAATGTTTAATGCCAAAGATGCTGCCTTTGCAGTTTCTTTACAACAGCCAAATCCTTCTTCTCCTGTACAGGCATTTGCAATTCCACTGTTACAGATAACAGCCTGCGCTTTTTCGGATTCATATACAATTTTCTGATCCCATTTCACCGGTGCTGCTTTTACAATATTGGTTGTAAAAGTTCCTGCGGCTTCACAAGGCACTTTGCTGTAAAGCATTGCCATATCTTTTGTATTTCCTTTTTTGATTCCTGCGGAAAGTCCTGCCGCCAAAAATCCCTGTGCTGCGGTTACACCGCCTTCTATTACTTTCATGAGTGTTCCTCCTGACGTGTACTTCTCTTAATTTTATTTTTTGAAATTATAATATCCCTGATTGCTCTATTCCAACGCTGTTTTTTGTAATTTACGGGAACATCGGAACTAATTTTAAGCCCTCATTTTCTTCAAATCCAAATAAAAGGTTCATATTCTGAACTGCCTGTCCTGCTGCACCTTTTACAAGATTATCGATTGCACCCATCATAATGATACGGTTTGTTCTCTTGTCAATCTTAAAATTGACATCTACAAAGTTGCTTCCCTCTACCCATTTTGTCTGCGGGCATACATCTTTGTCTAAGACACGTACGAAATATTCATCTTTATAATATTTGTCATAAACTGCTTTTACCTCTTCATAACTAACATCTTTTGTCAGGGTTGCATAAGCAGTTGCTAAGATTCCACGGTTCATCGGAACTAAGTGTGGAGTAAAGTTGATGCAGAACTGTTTTCCTGCCGCATAACCAAGCTGTTCTTCAATTTCCGGTGTATGACGATGTGTTGCAACACCATAAGCCTTCATATTTTCATTTACTTCGCAGAACAGGTTATCAATCTTTGCGCCTCTTCCTGCACCGGATGTACCGGATTTTGCATCAATAATTAAAGTAGACGGGTCAATCAATCCTTCTTTTACTAACGGATAACAAGTTAAAATACTGCAGGTTGTATAGCATCCCGGATTTGCTACAATTCTTGCTTTTTTCACCTGTTCTCTGTTGATTTCACAAAGTCCATAAACTGCTTCATCAATATACTGTGGAGCTTTGTGTTCAATTTTATACCATTCTTCATATACTTTTACATCTTTTAAACGGAAGTCTGCACTTAAATCAATAACTTTTACTTTTGAAAGGATTTCTTCATTGATTAAAGAAGCACACAGTCCCTGAGGAGTTGCAGTAAAGATAACATCTACCTGGTCTGCTAACGCATCCATGTTATCATCCATGCATTTGTCATCCACTAACTGAAACATATTCTGATATACTTCATAGTATTTCTTATCAATATAGCTTCTTGAACCATACCATTTAATCTCAACATCTTTATGATTTAAAAGTAATCTTACCAATTCTCCTCCGGCGTAACCGGTTGCACCTATTATTCCTGCTTTTATCATATCTTCCCAACCTCTCTTTTAACGATTTTTTTAAGGAACACACTCCCTGATTATATCTTTATCTTTACCATAATACCGCAGTTCTTCATTTGAGTAAAGTCCAAGAATCCTGTTTTTATGCGATATTTTTATTTTTTATGCATAAGATTCGCTCCGATTGCATAATAATACATCTTTTATGCATAATATTCAACCCCTATTTTTGATTTTTTTCATTTTCTGCAATTTCATTTGATTTACTTTTAAAATAGGTATTGATTCGACCTTTTATTTGCTTGTTTTTTTATTTTTTTACACTTTTTTCAATTTTCTATTGCATAATTATAAGAGTTGTTGTATAGTAAACCGTGTTGAAAAACATAATTGAAATTTTTAAAATTTATTTTTATAAATCTTAGGAGGAAACTTATCATGAAAGAAAAAGTTATTTTAGCATACTCTGGCGGTCTTGATACAACTGCTTTAATCCCGTGGTTAAAAGAAAACTTCGATTATGAAGTAATCTGCTGTTGTGTAAACTGTGGACAGGGAAATGAATTAGACGGTCTGGAAGAACGTGCAAAACTCTCCGGTGCTTCTAAATTATATATTGAAGATATTGTTGATGAATTCTGTGATGATTATATCATGCCTTGTGTTGAAGCAGGTGCTGTATATGAACACAAATATCTGCTCGGAACTTCCATGGCTCGTCCGGTTATCGCAAAAAAACTGGTTGAAATTGCAAGAAAAGAAGGCGCTTCTGCTATCTGCCACGGTGCTACCGGTAAAGGAAATGACCAGATTCGTTTTGAACTCGGTATCAAAGCACTTGCTCCTGATTTAAGAATCATTGCTCCATGGCGTATGACTGATGTATGGACTATGCAGTCCCGTGAAGATGAGTTAGAATTCTGTAAAGCACATGGAATTGACCTTCCATTCGATGCAAACCACAGCTACAGCCGTGACCGTAACTTATGGCACATCAGCCATGAAGGTCTTGAACTGGAAGACCCATCTCAGGAACCAAACTATGACGATATGCTCGTTCTTAGTGTTACACCGGAAAAAGCTCCAGATAAACCAGAATATGTTACTATGACATTTGAAAAAGGTGTTCCGGTTTCTTTAAATGGAAAATCCATGAAAGTATCTGAAATCATCACTGAATTAAATACACTTGGCGGAAAACACGGTATCGGTATCATTGATATTGTAGAAAACCGTGTTGTTGGTATGAAATCCCGTGGTGTATATGAAACTCCTGGCGGAACAATCTTAATGGCTGCCCATGACCAGTTAGAGGAACTGATTCTTGACCGTGAAACAATGGAAACAAAGAAGAAACTCGGAAGCCAGTTCGCACAGGTTGTATACGAAGGAAAATGGTTCACTCCGCTGCGTGAAGCAATTCAGGCATTCGTTACTTCCACTCAGGAATATGTAACAGGTGAAGTTAAATTCAAACTGTACAAGGGTAACATCATCAAAGCCGGTACAACTTCTCCATACAGCTTATACAACGAATCCCTTGCTTCTTTCACAACAGGTGACCTGTATGACCACCACGATGCAGATGGATTTATCACTCTGTTTGGTCTTCCGTTAAAAGTTCGTGCTATGAAAATGGCCGAATTAAAAAATGAAAAACAGAACTAAGTTTTAATAGGATTGCAAAACCATCAAATTTTAAAGCTATCAAAAAGCGCTCCGGCGAGTGATTTACTTTCTCGCTGAAGCGCTTTTCTTTTATCTATATCTTCATTTCTTATCTTATGTCTTGTTTCTTATATCTGGTCTACATATCTTTGAATATTCGATGCATTGACATATTTATGCATCTTGTCCCCATCAAACACAACCAGCGTCGGTGCCTGCATAATTCCAAATTTTCGCACCATTTCCGGATTCTGGTCTGCATCGATGACCTGATACTCTTCTCCCTCAAGCATTTTTTTTGCAATTTTACAGTTCGGACAGGTTGCCGTTGTAAATAAGTATTTTTCTTCTTTTGCAGTTTCCACAACTGTTTCTTGTTCTGTTTTCACCGGCTGTTCTTGTTCAAGCTTTTGTTCTGCCGGTTTTGCTTTCAAATTAGAATGTAAGATATCATATACGGTACGATTCTTATATTCCTGGCTCTTTCCATCATTCCAGTTCTGAACCGGACGATAATAACCGGTAATTCGGCTGTAAACCTCCGCTTTTTCTCCACATTTTGGACAAATAAAATGTTCTCCCGCAATATAGCCATGCGTCTTGCATACTGAATAAGTTGGAGACAGCGTATAATACGGCAGTTTATAATTCTCTGCAATTTTGCGAACCAGAGAAGCGGCTGCTTTCCAGTCTGGAAGTTTTTCTCCAAGAAATGCATGGAATACCGTTCCGGAAGTATAAAGGGTCTGAAGTTCATCCTGTACGTCGAGTGCGTCAAAAATATCGGAGGTATATTCCACTGGCAGATGAGAGCTGTTGGTATAATATGGTGTATCTCCCTCTTTTCCGGCAGTACGGATATCCGACCAGCGTTCTCTGTCATGTTTTGCCAGACGATAAGCAGTTGACTCTGCCGGTGTTGCTTCGAGATTATATAAGTCACCATATTCTTCCTGATACATCACCAGACGCTCTCTCATATGATTTAAAACTCTCTTGGTAAATTCCTGTGTACGCACATCGGTCATATCACATTTGAGCCATCTTGCATTTAATCCGGCTTCATTCATACCTACTAATCCAATGGTGGAAAAATGATTGTCAAAACTTCCCAGATAACGTTTGGTATATGGATACAGACCTTCCTCGAGCAGTTTGGAAATTACATCTCTCTTGATTTTCAATGAACGTGCTGAGATATCCATCATACGGTCCAGCCGCAGCATAAAATCATTTTCATCTTCTGCCTGGTATGCAATACGCGGCATATTGATTGTTACAACACCGACAGAACCTGTACTCTCTCCTGAACCAAAGAATCCGCCTGTTTTCTTTCTTAATTCACGTAAATCAAGGCGCAGGCGGCAGCACATACTTCTTACATCACTTGGCTGCATATCACTGTTAATATAATTTGAAAAATACGGTGTTCCATATTTGGACGTCATTTCAAATAGCAGACGGTTATTTTCGGTATCAGACCAGTCAAAATCTTTGGTAATAGAATAAGTCGGAATTGGATACTGGAATCCTCGTCCATTGGCATCCCCCTCAATCATGGTCTCAATAAATGCTTTATTAACCATATCCATTTCTTTTTTACAGTCTTTGTATTTAAACGGCATTTCTTTGCCACCGACAATTGCAGGAAGCTCTGCCAAATCATCAGGAACCGTCCAGTCTAATGTAATATTGGAAAATGGTGCCTGCGTTCCCCAACGGCTTGGTGTATTCACTCCATAAATAAAGGCTTCAATGCATTTTTTTACTTCTTTATAGCTTAATCCATCTGCTTTTACAAACGGTGCAAGGTAAGTATCAAAGGATGAAAATGCCTGCGCACCAGCCCATTCATTTTGCATAATTCCAAGGAAATTCACCATCTGATTACAAAGCACGCTTAAATGTTTTGCCGGCGCAGAAGTAATCTTTCCTTCAATTCCTCCAAGCCCTTCCTGAATCAGCTGTTTTAAAGACCAACCGGCACAGTATCCGGTCAGCATAGACAAATCATGAATATGGATATCGGCATTTCTGTGTGCTTCTGAAATTTCATTGTCATAAATTTCAGAGAGCCAGTAATTTGCGGTAACTGCACCGGAGTTGCTTAAAATTAATCCACCAACAGAATATGTCACGGTAGAGTTTTCTTTCACTCTCCAGTCCTCTACTTTTACATAGCTGTTGACAATCTCTTTATAATCCAGAATCGTGGATTTCATGTTACGGATTTTTTCTCTCTGTTTACGGTATAAAATATATGCCTTTGCAACATCTGCATATCCTGCCTGAATCAGTACATTCTCCACACTGTCCTGAATATCTTCTACAGAAATTTTTCCTTTTTTGATTTTTTTCTGAAAATCAGATGTCACATGAAGTGCCAGCATGTCCAGCATATCGTCACTGAATTGTTTCTCGGTTGCATCGTATGCTTTTTTGATGGCCTTTGTTATTTTGTCTATTCGGAAATTGTCAATTTCTCCATCCCGCTTTACTACCTGAAACATACTTTTCATTCCTCCTCGTTTGCGCCTTGTTTTGAAACGCTGTAGATTCATTTTAGCAAATGCCCCTGGAGAAGTCAACCGTAAAAAATACCATATATGGTTTGAATTTTTTTACATTCCACCATATATGGTATTTTAATCTTCATAAAACTCTTTTATTCTCCAAGTCTTCCATAGATATCTTTTGGAACTCTTGCTTTGATTTCGATTCCATTTTCTGTATATTTTTCTTCAATTAACTGACCGTATTTTCGTACCAGCTGTAACATTCCGGCATCTTTATAATCTACCACACGTTCGATATAAATCTGATTTCCAATCAAAATTTTTTCCAGTGTATTTTTTAATTCATCCAGACCCAAACCGGTACGCGCAGAGATTTTTAAAACATAATCTGCCTTAAAATCCCGAAGAATCTCATTACCTGCCAAACGATCCTGCTTGTTAAATAACGTGACAATTGTCTTATCCTTTACACCCAGTTCCCGCAAAGTTTCATAGACAATGAACATCTGCTCTTCTACCTGAGGATTTGATGCATCTACTACGTGCAAAATCACATCCGCATACTTTGCTTCTTCCAGTGTACTTTTAAATGCTTCAATCAAATGATGTGGAAGTTTCCGGATAAATCCAACCGTATCGGTCAGATAAATCCTCTGTCCACCATCTAACTCTAACAGGCGAGTGGTCGGGTCTAACGTTGCAAACAATTTATCTTCAGATAACACGCCTGCATCCGTCAAGGTATTTAAGAGCGTCGATTTTCCCGCATTGGTATATCCTACAATTGCAGCAGTCATCACGCGGTCTTTTTTTCGTCCTTCTCTTAAGAGTTCTCTATGCTTTTTCACATGTTCCAGCTCTTTTTTCAACTGGGAAATCCGCTCTTTAATCAGACGACGGTCCATTTCCAGTTTTTTCTCTCCTGGTCCTCTTGTTCCAATTCCGCCTCCAAGTCTTGAAAGGGAACTTCCAAGTCCGACCAGACGCACCGCACGGTAACGAAGCTGGGCAAGTTCAACCTGAATCTTTCCTTCTTTCGTGACTGCACGGCTTGCAAAAATATCCAGAATCAACAGGGTACGGTCCATAATCTTAGATTCCAGTTCCTGCTGTAAATGATTCATCTGAACCGGACTCAGTTCATCATCACAGATAATTCCAGTTGCGTCAAGTGCATTTAACAGAGTACGGATTTCATCGATTTTTCCTTTTCCGACATAAGTCCCAGGATGAATCCGTTCCCTCTTTTGAATGACTGTTCCTACAACTTCTGCTCCTGCAGTTTTTGCAAGCTCTGCCAGCTCCTGAAGCGATTCTTCGGTATCATCTCCGTCATTTTCCTGTACACCGACTAAGAGGACACGCTCGGTTTTATCACTTAAATCAAATACTTCCATCTAATCTCCTATTTATCTGGTTTCCAGAAAATAACTTTCTTTTACCGCTTTTTCATCGGACGGATATAATTTTAAATACTCTGCAATTTTTTCTTTTGCAGTTGCAAAATCAGAAGTCTTTTCATAGACTACAATTTCATTAAACAGTAGTCCCTGTTTTTCTTCTTCATCTCCTGCATCCAGCCCTTTTTGGATATTTTTAAGGGCAGAAGCATAATCTTCTTCTAAAATATTACAGTATGCCAATCCATTGTAAGCCCTTGCCTGATAGCCTTTTTCGTTCAGACATTCCTGATACATGGATTTTGCATTATCAATATCACCCAGCTCTGCATAAACCTTTCCAAGATAAATTGCAGCATCTTTATATCCATCTTCATAAGAACTCGAAAGTTCTTCTTTTGCCTTGTCATATTCTTCCAGATAATAATAAATTCTGCCTTTATTGTAAGCGTCTTCTTTGCCTGTTCCGTCAATTTCAAGTGCCTGTTCCAGATAAGATGCGCCATCTGCTTTCAAGTCATAATCTGCATAAACTTTGTAAACCTGCAGATAATCATCATAGTCTTCTGATTTTTCTATCACTTTTGAAAAATCTTCTTTTGCATCATCATACTGGTCAAGATGCAGTTCTGCACTTCCTTTTAAGAAATGAGCTTCCTTGCTTTCTTTTAAATCCATCAGTGCCTCTGCATGTTTTAAACTACTCTCATAGTCTGCCAGCTTATATTCTACCGAGGAAAGATAGGATAAAATATCTGTCTTTACCTCTGTCTTTGATTTTTCTGCTTTTTTTAATGCAGATGAAAACGCTTTCTCGGCCTCTTCATAATTTCCGAGTCGAAGATAGGCAATTCCTTCTCCTCTTAACGCTTCTGCGGTGTGCTCTTTTTCTGCCACTGCCAGTTCAAAGTTTTCAATTGCACTTTCATATTCTTTATTTTCCAAATCCAGTGCACCCTGCTCATAATTACTGTTCTGATTACCTGCACAGCCAGTCAGCAGACAAAGAAGGCATCCGCCAACTATCAAACTTCTTCTATATTTTCTGTTCACTCACTGTTCCTCATTTCTACTGAATCAGATTCTGGGCTCTCATCACTGCAATCACTTCATCGACATACTGATTACAGATTTCATCTGTAGATGCCTCAACCATAACACGTACAACCGGTTCTGTTCCGCTTTCTCTTACAAGGATTCTTCCATCCTCTCCGAGTGCTTCTTCTACTTTTTTAACTACCTTTACCACTTCCGGATTTTCTCTGGCTTCTTTTTTATCATACACACGCACATTTTTCAAAACCTGCGGATAAATCTTTACTTCGGATGCCAGTGTACTTAACGGCAGTTTCTTTTCGATAATAACTTCCATAATCTTCAGAGAAGTTAAGATTCCATCACCTGTAGTCGCATGTTTGGAAAAAATGATGTGTCCGGACTGTTCTCCACCGATGGAATGTCCATTCTGCATCATATTTTCACAGACATATTTGTCTCCAACTGCTGTCTTTTCGTAAGAAATTCCTTCTCTGTCACAGGCTTTATACAGCCCCAGATTGGACATAATTGTGGTAACAATCGTATTGTTGTTTAATTTGCCCTGCTCTTTCATATATTTCCCACAGACATAAAGAATTAAATCTCCATTGATTTCTTCGCCCTTATCATCTACTGCGATACAGCGGTCTGCATCTCCGTCATAAGCAAATCCGACATCTAACTGATTGTCTTTTACAAACTGCTTTAAGACTTCAATATGGGTAGAACCACAGTTCATATTAATGTTTGTTCCATCCGGCTCATTATTAATGACATAAGTTTTCGCACCTAATGCGTCAAATACACTTTTTGCAATTGCAGAAGCGCTTCCGTTTGAACAGTCCAGACCCACTCTTTTGTTTTTAAATGCACGGGTCGGAATGGAAATCAGATATCCAATATAACGATTTCTTCCTGCTGAGAAATCTACAGTACGTCCAATGTCCTCTCTTTTTGCAAATGGAAGTTCCGGTATTTTTCCATCAATGTATTCTTCGATTTTTGCTTCTACAGAAGCCTCTAACTTCTGTCCGTTTCCATTGATAACCTTAATACCATTGTCATAAAATGGATTGTGGCTTGCAGAAATCATAATTCCGCAGTCAAATCCTTCTGTACGAACAACGTAGGAAACACTTGGAGTTGTCGTTACGTGCAGTAAGTATACATCCGCACCAGACGCAGTCAGACCTGCTACCAGTGAATATTCAAACATATAACTGCTTCTTCTTGTATCTTTTCCGATTACAATCTGCGCTTTGTGCGCCTGTCCATAGTACCATCCTAAAAAGCGTCCTACTTTATAAGCATGTTCTACTGTAAGATTTACATTTGCTTCTCCACGAAAACCATCTGTTCCAAAATATTTTCCCATCGCTATTTACTCCTATCTTTTAAGATTAAAATAACACTTAAAACTATTTATTTTTTATTCTTCACCCTGCAGATTACTCAGTTTGGCTGCCTGGTCTGCTGCAATCAGACTGTCGATGATTTCTTCAAGGTCTCCATTCATAATAGAATCTAAACGGTGTAAAGTCAACTTAATTCTGTGGTCTGTTACTCGTCCCTGTGGGAAATTATAAGTTCTGATTTTCTCTGAACGATCTCCTGTACCAACCTGACTTCTTCTTGCTTCTGCCTCTTCATCATGTCTCTTTTCCAGTTCCATCTCATACAGACGGGAACGAAGAATTTTCAATGCTTTATCTTTATTCTTTAACTGTGATTTTTCATCCTGACAGGAAATAACAATTCCCGTCGGGATATGAGTCAGACGTACTGCAGAGTCTGTTGTGTTGACACACTGTCCACCATTTCCTGAGGCACGGAATACATCGAATTTACAGTCATTCATATCCAGATGGAAATCGATTTCTTCTGCTTCCGGCATAATTGCAACCGTAATGGTTGAAGTATGGATACGTCCGCCACTTTCTGTCTCCGGCACACGCTGTACACGATGTACACCACTTTCGTATTTTAATTTGGAATAAGCACCGCGTCCGGTAATCATAAAGGTAACTTCCTTGAATCCGCCAATTCCGTTTTCATTTAAGCTGAGCATTTCTGTTTTCCAGTTTTGAGACTCTGCAAATTTTACATACATACGATAGATTTCAGAAGCAAACAACGCAGCTTCATCTCCACCTGCACCTGCACGAATTTCAACAATTACGTTTTTATCATCATTCGGGTCTTTCGGAAGTAATAAGATTTTTAATTCATGCTCTAACTCTTCGATTCGTTTCTTTGCATCAGAAAGTTCTTCTTTGAGCATTTCTTTCATCTCTTCATCTGTTTCTTCCTCTAACATCATCAGGCTGTCTTCTACGGTCTGCTTACAGTTTTTATACTCTGTATAAGCGTCTGCAATCGGCTGTAAGTCACTTTGTTCTTTCATCAGTTTCTGAAATCTTACAGTGTCATTTGCCACTGTCGGTTCATTTAATTCATTTAATACTTCTTCCAGACGAATTAAAATATCATCTAATTTATCAAACATGGGAATCCTCCTGTTTTTTTCTTCCAATTACTACCCTGTCAAGTCCTGCCAGGTCTTTTACTACTTTTATTTCTTCATATTGTTCTTCTTTAAGCATTTGGCTGACTGCTTCTCCCTGATTATATCCAATCTCAAATGCTAAAATTCCTCCGGCATTTAGATAAACTCCGGCCTGCTTTGTAATTTCACGGTAAAAATACAAACCATCTTCCTTACCATCCAGTGCCATTCTCGGTTCATGTTCCCTTACTTCTTCCATCAAGGTTTCAATCACTGCACTCTCAATATAAGGCGGGTTTGACACGATTATATCATACTTTCCATTTATATGGGAAAATAAATTGCTTAAACACCACTCTGCTTTTAAATTCAGCAGACTGCCATTTTTTTGTGCAACCTCAAGTGCTTTTTCAGATAAATCTGCTCCAAGTCCCTCTGCGCCTTCTATATTTGCAAGCAGACTCAGCAAAATACATCCACTGCCCGTACACATATCCAGGATTTTTGGTGTCTGTATGCTATACTTCTTTACAGCTGACAGCACTTCTTCTATCAACACTTCCGTATCCTGTCTTGGTATCAGCACATTTTCATTGACATAAAAAGGCAGACCGAAAAACCATGCTTCATGCGTAATCTGCTGAACCGGAATATGTTTTGCCCGCTCGGCTAACAGCCTGCGATATGTTTCTGCTTTTTCTTCTTCCACCGTTTCATTTTGTTCCAGAAAAAAGCGGGCACGGTCAATTTGAAATACAAATTCCATTAACAGCCATGCATCTATCTCAAAATCCATTATCTTTGCTTTTTGAAGGACTTCTTTTCCCTCCGAAAGCAGAGTTCTATAAGTTATCATTTGCTTCTCCTGCTGTATGTTCTGCCTCTTCTGCTTTTTTTATTTCTCCTTCGGCATTTTCAAAATTCTCACGCAGATATGCTTTCCAGTCAAATACCGCTTCTACTGCCATAATCGCAACCTCTGCCATATCCGGTGTTGGCTCTTTTGTCGTAAGTTTCTGCATACAAAGTCCTGGTTTTGATAACAGCGCAACAACTTTATTTTCACTGTTTCCGGCAAGGCGGATAAATTCATAAGAAACACCCGCAACAACCGGCACAAGCAGAACACGAATCACAACACGCATCCACATTGTTTTGACCGGCACAATCGCAAAAAATCCGATAAAGAAAATAATACTGATAATAATGACAAAGAACAGAAAACTAGTTCCGCATCGTTTATGAAAACGGGAACTCTTCATTACATTTTCAACAGTAAGCGCTTTTCCGCTCTCTACGCAGTTAATACATTTATGTTCTGCTCCATGATACATAAAGACTCTTTGAATGTCCTGCATCTTGGAAATCAGAACCAGATAAGCTAAAAACAATGCAATTCGGATAAATGCCTCTGCAACTGTTACTGCGGATTCACCGGCTCCCACTTTTCTTAAAAGACTGGCAATCAAATACGGAAGCACCATAAAAAGTCCAACCGATATCACCACAGAAAAAATCATCGTAATTGTCATTAAAACATTTTCCTGCTTCTTCTGTTTTGCCTCATATTTTGTAAGCTCATCCACGCTTAATGCCTCTTTTTTTGCTTTTTCCTCTTCTTCCTCTTCAAAGAATGAAGCGGAATACATCAGACATTTTGTACCAATTACAAGGGAATCAATAAAACTAAACACACCTCTTATAATTGGCAGGGAGAGGATTTTTTTATTTTTCATGACGCTTTTGTAGTCTTCTACTTTTACTTCGATTTCTTTATCCGGTTTACGGACTGCAATCGAATAGACGTCTTTATGGCGCATCATAATGCCTTCCATAACTGCCTGTCCACCAATATTTGATGATTTCATATATAAAACTCCTCTGAAACGAAAGAAGAGGCTGAAGTCCGAAAACCCCAGCCTCTCTTATTTGTTTTCTTATTTGTCCATTCCGTATTTTTTATTGAATTTATCAATACGGCCACGAGCCTGTGCAGCTTTCTGCTGTCCTGTATAGAATGGATGACATTTGGAGCAAACTTCAACACGAAGTTCTGGTTTTACAGAACGAGTTGTAAAAGTATTTCCGCAGTTGCATACTACTGTACATTCCTGATAATTTGGATGGATTCCTTCTTTCATGATTTTCACCTCTTCTAAAAAATTTATTATTTATACCTTCCAGCACCTGGTACAAAATAAAAAAAATAAACAGACCAGGCGCATCCACGCAAAGTTCCCATGATAAACAGAATCTTCGATGGAGTATTAATTTTGCGTTTCTAATTTCAAACAGCTTTTAAATTATATCATAGTAATTTTGGAAATGCAAGCCTTAATAGAGAAAACGTTGTTTTTTTACCGTTTGTACAAACTCCTTATTATCTTTTGTATGTGCAAACATATTTAAGATATTCTCAAGCGCTTCATCGGACTTCATTCCATTTAATGCTTTTCGCATAATATCCACTGCTTCAAGCTCTTCTTTGCTTAATAATAAGTCTTCTCTTCTGGTTCCGGATTTTGCAATATCAATCGCAGGGAAAATTCGTTTTTCCTGAAGTTTTCGGTTTAACACCAGCTCCATGTTACCTGTTCCCTTAAATTCTTCGTAAACCACATCATCCATCTTACTTCCGGTATCTACTAAAGCAGTCGCAAGAATGGTCAGGCTTCCGCCCTCTCTCATATTTCTCGCTGCTCCAAAGAAACGCTTCGGCATGTGCAGGGCTGCCGGGTCAAGACCACCGGAAAGAGTTCTTCCACTCGGCGGAACGGTAAGGTTATACGCCCTTGCCAGTCTGGTGATACTGTCGATGAAAATCGTAACATCTTTTTTATGTTCTACCAGACGTTTTGCACGCTCAATTGTCATTTCAGATACACGTTTATGGTGTTCCGGCAGTTCATCAAAGGTCGAATAAATAATCTCCACATTTGAACCTTTAATTGCTTCTTTAATGTCCGTTACTTCCTCCGGGCGTTCATCAATCAATAAAATAATCAGATGCATCTCAGGATTGTTTTTCAAAATTGATTTTGCCACATCTTTTAACAATGTTGTTTTTCCGGCCTTTGGAGGAGATACTATCATCCCTCTTTGCCCTTTTCCAATCGGACTGACTAAGTCTACCACTCGCATTGCTACGCTTCCACCCGGACGTTCTAAATGCAGACGCTCATTTGGGAAAATCGGTGTCATATCTTCAAAATTATAACGACGCATCTCATTTGGCTTCATTCCATTAATGGATGTCACATAAAGCAGAGCCGAAAATTTTTCATTCTGACTCTTTACTCGGGTATTTCCCTTTAAAATATCTCCTGTCTTTAAATTAAATCTGCGAATCTGAGATGGAGAAACATAGACATCATTCTCACCCGGCAGATAATTATCACTCCGGATAAAACCATATCCGTCTGGAAGTACTTCTAAAATTCCTTTTACACAGATTCCGCTGTCTAATTCAGATTGCTCCATTGGTGGACGATCTGAACGTGGTTCTGGCTTTGTTGCAGGCTGCGTATTTAAAATTTCTTCTTTTTCTTCTTTTTCTTCTTTTTTCTCTTTTTCTATTTTTTTATCTTTTTCATCTTCTTGCAACATTCGTTCAATCAGTTCACTTTTTTTCAATGTCGAAATACCCTTCATTCCCCTTGCTTTTGCAAGCTCCTTCAATGTGCCTAATGACAAGGACAAATACTTTTCTCTCATACTATTTATAACCCTCTTTTCAAGTATTGCTATTTTCAGTTTTTATTCTTCTTAAACGATAGGAAATTTGTCAGACTCTGACAAGAACTTGATATTTTCTCTTGTATGTGCTTAATCATATCATAGTTTTTTTCAAAATGCAAAAAAATATTGTGCAAAAAAAGAGAGCCATCCATCTTTTCGGCATTTTTAGCCGATTTTTAAAGATTTTTGCTCTCTTTTTTGTTTCTTTACGCTTTAATTGCCCAACGCATTTTTGTAGAACGTGCCCTTCCGTTTTGTGCACACTCCTGTGCAGACGGCCGAATCACATCTTTTGCATAATCCAAATAAATGCCGTCTTTGTAGCCTTGCTTCAACGCTTTTTTTACTAACTTGTCCTCTCCGGAATGAAAAGTAAGAATTGCCGCTCTTCCGCCTGGGCTCAATGCATCCGGAAGTTTTTCCATAAATTCATATAACACTTCAAATTCACGATTAACATCAATTCTAAGTGCCTGAAAGGTTCGCTGACAGGTCTTTTTAATGGTCTCTTTCTTTTCTTTTTCCGGAAGAAAATCCAAAGTCTTTCCAATGATTTCCCGCAATTTTGTTGTCGTATCAATCGCATTTCCTTTTCGGATTTCGTCGGTAATCGCTTTTGCCAGTTCTTCACAGTATGGCTCATCCGAATTTTCATAGAGCATACCGGCAAGCTCCTCTTTTGTAATTGTCTTCAAGCGTTCTGCCGCACTGATTCCTGTCTCCTGATTCAGGCGCAAATCCAGAGGTCCATCTACCTTAAAAGAAAAACCACGCTTTGGATTGTCAATCTGCATCGAAGAGACTCCAAGATCAGCAAGCAAAAAGTCAAAGCCTCCAACTTCTTTTGCAATTTCATCAATCGTACAGAAATTCTGAAGCTTAATGGTTAACATATCCTCACCAAATCCTGCTTCTTCTAATCGTTTTTTTGTCTTTGCAGCTTCTTCATGGTCGACATCTGTCGCATAGATATGCCCTTCTCCTTTTAAACATTCTAACATCGCTTTTGTATGACCACCATATCCAAGTGTAGCATCAAATCCTGTTTGTCCCGGCTTAATTTCCAGAAAATCAAGGATTTCTTTTACCATAATCGAAATATGCATACCAGCCGGTGTATTTCCTTTTTGGATGACATGTGCAATCGTGTCCTGATATTTTTCAGGCTGTAATTCTTTATATTTTTCCTCAAATTTTTTCGGATATTTTCCTTTATAGCGTACTCTTCTTTTATGTGGCTGTTGTGATTCCTGTGTCATAAAATATATCTATTCCTTTCTTTTTTGATTTTTCTTTTTAAAACAAAAAACCTTGAAGACCTGAATTACTTCAGACCTCCAAGGTCATTTTTTATGCTTTTATCATGTTATTACATGAACAAATTATGCATTTTTTTCAGCGATTGCTGCCTGAGCTGCTGCCAGTCTTGCAATCGGTACACGGAATGGTGAGCAGGAAACATAATCCAGACCAAGTTTGTTGCAGAATTCTACGGAAGATGGGTCTCCACCGTGTTCTCCACAGATACCAACATGAAGGTTTGGATTAACCGGTTTACCAAGTTTGATAGCCATATCCATGAGTTTACCAACGCCTGTCTGATCCAGTTTTGCAAATGGGTCATTTTCAAAGATTTTAGCGTCATAGTAAGCATCTAAGAATTTACCGGCATCATCACGTGAGAAGCCGTAAGTCATCTGTGTTAAGTCGTTTGTACCGAAGCAGAAGAAGTCAGCTTCTTTAGCGATATCATCAGCTGTAAGAGCAGCTCTTGGGATTTCGATCATAGTACCAACTTCATATTCAAGGTCAGAACCTGCAGCTTTGATTTCTGCATCTGCTGTCTCTACTACGAATTTCTTAACATATTTAAGCTCTTTGATATCTCCAACAAGTGGAATCATGATTTCCGGTTTTACATTCCAATCCGGATGAGCTTTTTTCACATTGATTGCTGCACGGATAACAGCGCTTGTCTGCATTTTAGCGATTTCCGGATAAGTTACAGCAAGACGGCATCCACGATGTCCCATCATTGGGTTGAACTCATGCAGAGAATCGATGATTGCTTTAATCTGTTCAACAGTTTTACCCTGAGCATCAGCAAGTTTTTTGATGTCTTCTTCTTCTGTTGGAACGAATTCATGAAGCGGCGGGTCTAAGAAACGGATTGTAACTGGGTTACCTTCCAGTGCTTCATATAATTTTTCAAAGTCACCCTGCTGTTCCGGAAGGATTTTAGCAAGTGCAGCTTCTCTTTCTTCTACTGTTTCAGAACAAATCATTTCACGGAATGCATCAATTCTGTTGCCTTCGAAGAACATATGCTCTGTACGGCAAAGACCAATACCTTCTGCGCCAAGTTCGCGAGCTTTTTTAGCATCTGCAGGAGTATCTGCATTTGTACGAACTTTCATTGTTCTGTATTTATCAGCCCATCCCATGATTCTGCCGAATTCGCCTGCGATTGTTGCATCAACAGTTGCGATTACGCCATCATAGATGTTACCTGTAGAACCATCCAGAGAAATGAAATCTCCTTCATGGTATTCTTTACCAGCTAATGTAAATTTCTTGTTTTCTTCATCCATTGTGATATCGCCACAACCGGATACACAGCAAGTACCCATACCACGGGCAACTACTGCTGCGTGAGATGTCATACCACCACGAACAGTTAAGATACCCTGAGCAGATTTCATACCTGTGATATCTTCCGGTGATGTTTCAAGACGAACAAGAACAACTTTTTCTCCTCTTGCAGCCCAAGCTACAGCGTCATCTGCTGTAAATACAACTTTACCGCAAGCAGCTCCCGGTGATGCACCAAGTGCTTTTGCAACTGGTTCAGCAGCTTTTAATGCAGCAGCATCAAACTGTGGGTGAAGCAGAGTATCTAAGTTACGTGGGTCGATCATAGCTACTGCTTCTTCTTCTGTTCTCATTCCCTCGTCAACAAGGTCACAAGCGATTTTTAAAGCAGCCTGAGCTGTTCTCTTACCATTACGTGTCTGCAGCATGTACAGTTTACCATGTTCTACAGTAAACTCCATATCCTGCATGTCTCTGTAGTGATCTTCCAGAGTTTTGCAAACTTCTTTGAACTGTTTGAATGCTTCTGGGAATTTCTGTTCCATTTCGGAAATATGCATAGGTGTACGAACACCGGCAACAACGTCTTCACCCTGAGCATTTGTAAGGAATTCACCAAACAGTCCGTTATTTCCTGTAGCCGGGTCACGAGTAAATGCAACACCTGTACCACAGTCATCACCCATGTTACCAAATGCCATCATCTGTACGTTAACAGCTGTTCCCCAGGAATATGGGATATCGTTGTCACGACGATATACATTTGCACGTGGGTTATCCCATGAACGGAATACGGCTTTGATAGCACCCATTAACTGTTCCTTCGGATCAGTTGGGAAATCAGCGCCGATTTTTTCTTTATATTCAGCTTTAAACTGTTCTGCCAGTTCTTTTAAATCTTCTGCTGTCAGCTCAACGTCCTGTTTTACGCCTCTGTCAGCTTTCATTTTATCGATAAGTTCTTCAAAGTATTTTTTACCTACTTCCATAACTACATCAGAGTACATCTGAATGAATCTTCTGTAGCAGTCCCAAGCCCAACGAGCATTGCCGGATTTTTCAGCTAATACTTCTACTACTTCTTCATTTAAACCAAGGTTCAGGATTGTATCCATCATACCTGGCATAGATGCTCTCGCACCAGAACGAACGGAAACAAGAAGTGGATTTTCTTTATCACCGAATTTTTTACCGGTAATTTCTTCCATCTTTGTGATGGATTCCATAATCTGCTCCATAATTTCGTCATTGATTTTTCTACCATCTTCATAGTACTGTGTACAAGCTTCTGTTGTAATTGTGAAGCCCTGTGGTACCGGAAGACCCAGGTTTGTCATTTCAGCAAGGTTTGCACCTTTTCCACCAAGCAGGTTTCTCATGGTTGCATTACCTTCTGTGAACATATAAACCCATTTTGCCATTTGAACATTCCTCCTAAAAAGTGAGATATACGATGAATCGAATTGCTTCTTTTCACCGCGCTGTGTCAGCCTAAGCTCACACACTAACTATTTTAATCATTTGACGATTATTAGTCAAGTAAAATGGAAAAAAATATTACATTTTATCCCCTTTTATTGCCTTTTTTTAAGCGAAGCACCAGATGTCTTGGCAGACCATTTACCATAATCGGCTGATAGTCGCCCTGAATCAACGGTTTTACATAATCTATGAAGTCTTTTGTCACATAAGTGGCATCACGATTCATCCAATTTCTAGGCACTAATTTTTCCTCATTTGCAATGCGGTGCACGTCATAAATACCGGTTGCACTCATATATGGGTCATCTGAAACACGGTCAATGACTACCATCTTTCCGGTGTCTCCTTCATCGGCTGCTTTTACGGCTGCACCTCCAACCATAAATGCCTCATCAATATCCACTCTGGAGGCCATATGAGACGCACTTCTTTGCAAGGTAGAAAGTTCTACTGCTCTTGTCTTGCATCCACACTCTGCTGCAAGAAAGTTTGCCAGATACGTGGCTGTTCCCTGCAACTGTTTATGACCAAATGCATCGACATAATCACCGGAACTTCCAAGCTCACACACATAACGACCATCTGCAAGCTTGATTCCTTCCGAAACTGCAATTACAACAGAAGTTTGTTTTTCAAGCAGCTCTTTTACTTTTTCCAAAAATTTTTTAATATCAAAAGGTACTTCCGGCAAGTAAATCAAATCCGGTCCGTCACAGTCTTCTGCTTTTGCCAGCGCTGTTGCTCCGGTCAGCCAACCTGCATTTCTTCCCATGATTTCCATAATGGTAACCATGTTTTTCTTGTAGGTCAGTCCGCTTGCATCACGAATCACTTCTTTTGTGGATGCTCCTATGTATTTTGCGGCACTTCCAAATCCTGGTGTATGGTCTGTCAGTGCAAGGTCATTATCAATCGTTTTTGGAACACCTAAAAATTTCTGGCTCTGTCCGGTCAAAATAGCATAATCCGATAATTTTTTAATCGTATCCATCGAATCGTTGCCTCCGATATAAATAAAAGCATCAATATCGAGTTTATTTAAAATCGAAAAAATTCTTTCATAAATTGCTTTATCTTCATGGATTTCCGGCAGTTTAAAACGGCATGAGCCTAAAAATGCTGACGGAGTTCTCTTTAACAGTTCAATATCCAGTTCTGTATGAATCTGTGTTGATAAATCCACGTATTGTTCATCTAAAAGTCCCTGAATTCCGTGCAGCATGCCATATACTTTGTCAAATCCCCTCTCAATTGCATTTTTATAGACTCCTGCAAGGCTTGAATTGATTACAGATGTAGGACCGCCCGACTGACCTACAATGATATTTCTTTTTTTTGCCATCTTGTTTTCCTCCTCTGGTCAAATTCTGCTGTTGCTGTCTATTATAGCAAATCTTTTTCTTTTTCGCAAGAAATTTATAGGGATTTCGCACAGTTATTTTGCTAATTTTTGTAATTTTTTGTAGTTTTTATACAACATTTTCTTGCGTTTAAACCAAAAAGAAACCCTGCTTTAAGCAGAGTTTCTCTTCTTTTTAGATACGCTTAATTAAAATTCAAATTTCTTTTCAAAGTAAGCTTTTAAGTCTTCGATTTTAATTCTTTCCTGTTCCATTGTGTCACGGTCACGTACGGTTACTGCACCATCGTTCTCAGACTCAAAATCATAAGTAACACAGAACGGAGTTCCGATTTCATCCTGGCGACGATAGCGTTTTCCGATGTTTCCTCTGTCATCAAATTCACAGTTGTACTGTTTTGCCAGTCCTTCAAATACTTTTAATGCACCTTCATTTAATTTCTTTGAAAGTGGAAGTACACCGATTTTTACAGGTGCTAATGCCGGATGGAAATGAAGTACGGTACGAACATCATTTTTTTCAGCATCTAATACTTCTTCATCATAAGCACTGCATAAGAATGCAAGCACCATACGGTCTGCACCCAGTGAAGGTTCGATAACATAAGGGATGTATTTTTCATTTGCCTCATCATCAAAGTAAGTCAAATCCTGTCCTGATACATTCTGATGCTGAGTTAAGTCATAATCTGTTCTGTCAGCAATTCCCCACAGTTCGCCCCATCCGAATGGGAAGAGGAATTCTACGTCTGTCGTTGCTTTACTGTAGAAGCTTAATTCTTCTTTGTCGTGGTCACGATAACGAACTTCTTCGTCTTTTAATCCAAGGCTGTACAGCCAGTCAAGGCAGAACTGTTTCCAGTAAGCAAACCATTCCAGGTCTGTATCTGGTTTACAGAAGAATTCCAGTTCCATCTGCTCAAATTCACGGGTACGGAATGTAAAGTTACCCGGTGTGATTTCGTTACGGAAAGATTTACCAATCTGTCCAATACCAAATGGTAATTTCTTTCTGGAAGTTCTCTGTACATTTTTAAAGTTTACAAAGATACCCTGTGCAGTTTCCGGTCTTAAATACACCGTATTTTTGGCATCTTCTGTTACACCCTGGAAGGTTTTAAACATCAGGTTGAACTGACGGATATCTGTGAAATTATGTTTTCCACAAGTTGGGCATGGAATCTGATGTTCATCAATGAAGGATTTCATCTGTTCCTGAGTCCATGCATCTACACTTCCTTCTAATGCAATTCCATTTTCCTGACAGAAGTCTTCAATGATTTTATCTGCACGGAAACGTTCATGACACTCTTTACAATCCATTAACGGGTCAGAGAATCCACCAAGATGTCCAGATGCAACCCATGTCTGAGGGTTCATTAAAATTGCACAGTCTACGCCAACATTATATGGACTTTCCTGAATGAATTTTTTCCACCATGCTTTTTTTACGTTGTTTTTTAACTCAACCCCGAGATTACCATAATCCCATGTATTAGCAAGGCCACCGTAAATTTCGGAACCCGGATATACAAAACCTCTGGATTTAGCGAGTGCTACGATTTTTTCCATCGTTTTTTCCATTTTACAATACTCTCCTTATCTCTTTTGCTTTTTTAAATCATTTTCATTTAAAATGAAAAACCTGTAAATTGTATTATACCCATAAAAATCCCTGTTGTAAAGCGTGTTCTTTTGCTACCACTCCATAACCCGCAAAACTTCAAGACTCTTCAACTCCCTGTCCACCTGTCCTTTCATGTACTCCTTCATCATTTTGCAAAGGATCTCCAACACTTCTTCGGTTACTGTAAATGTATATAATTTTTGAAGCTTTGAAGTTACAATATATTGGACGGTATACAAAACCGAGGCATCCATCTTGATGGCATATCCCTTTGTCTTTTTGTGACAGGACTCGCAGACTACCCCTGATTTTGCCGGATAAAACCAGAAAAGCTGTTCCGAATTACAACACTCCTGACAGGAAAAGAAATCTGGACATTCTCCATTAAGCAAAACCGCACGAAGTTCAAAGACGCACCGGATAAGCCGATTATCCATTTTTCCTACTGTAAGTGCACGAAGTGTCACATACAAAAGATTTAACATCTCTGTCGCATCCATGTATTCCCGATAATAATAGGACGCAAGTTCCAGAAAATAAAATCCGTAATAGACCCCTGGCTGCTTTTTGGCAAGTTCAGTAAAATAATTTTTTATCCTTGCTGATTTTAACTGGTAGCTGGTTCTTCCCTCATAGATAAAAAACGTTCCAAATACAAAGGGATTTGCAACGGCCAGAAATGCACTGTTTGGCTTTCTGGCTCCTCTTGCAAAAACTGTTATTTTTCCATATTCTCTGGTTAACAGCACCAGTCTCTTATCAAAATCTCCAACCGGTGCTGCCAAAAGCACCATACCGGTTACTTCTCTTGCTTCTGTCATATTTCTTTTTTATCGTATCCAAAATTCTTAATAAGGTAATCACTGTCTCTCCAGTCTTTTTTTACCTTTACCCAGAGTTTCAGATTTACTTTCTGTTCTAACATGCGCTCAATTTCAAAGCGTGCTGCACTGCCGATTTTCTTAAGCATTGCCCCCTGTTTTCCAATAATAATTCCTTTGTGGGAATCCCGTTCACAAATAATCGTTGCTTCAATATCCACAATTCTTCCGTCCGGGCGTTCCTTCATTGTATCAATCGTAACTGCAATTCCATGTGGAATTTCTTCATCGAGGGTACGCAGTGCCTTTTCACGAATCAATTCTGCCACAATCTGACGCTGAGGCTGGTCTGTAATCGTATCTTCATCATAAAACTGTGGTCCATAAGGCAAATATTTAAAAATGTAGTCAATTACCGTATCCAGATTCTGGGCGCGCAGTGCAGAAGCCGGAACAATATCTGCAAAATCGATTAATTTTCGATAAGTTTCGATAAAACCTGCCACTTCTTCTTTCTTTACTGTATCTACTTTATTGATGACCAGAATCACCGGCAATTTGCAGTTTTTTAACTGCTCTGCAATGTGACGGTCTCCTGGTCCAACCTGTGTTCCGGGTTCAACCAGCCATAAAATCACATCTGCATCTTTAAACGTACGGCTCGCTACATTTACCATGTACTCGCCTAATTTATTTTTTGCTTTATGAATTCCCGGTGTATCTAAAAATACAATCTGTCCACGTTCACAGGTATACACCGTCTGAATTTTATTTCTTGTTGTCTGCGCTTTTCTCGAAGTAATTGCAATCTTCTGACCAATCAGATGATTCATCAATGTCGATTTTCCTACATTCGGACGTCCGATAATTGCGACAAAGCCTGATTTATAATCTTCTCTCATTTCACTGTCCTTTTTTCTTTCTATTTTTCTCAGCCTATTTCGGTCTCTCTATCGTTCTATCTACCGTTTTCAGCCGATATTACAATAAATGCTCTACTGTCTTAAAGAGGTCTTTCTCCTGTTCAATTTTTTCTTCGCTTCCAACGACACAGATTCTCTGCTGTTTTACGACGCAGTCTACAAGTTCTGCAAGTGCACGGATATCTTCTACGGTTGCATTTAAAATTTCCATCCGCTCTTTCTTTAACTCTTCTTCCGTCACATTGCTGAACCATGCATTTAAAGAGACGGAACCTTTGGTTGCCGGAGTCATCGGTACATCAAGATCACTGATTGTTCCAATCACATATTTTGTCATTTCTCTTTCATCTGCATCAAAGTTACGGATATAATCTGCAGTATGTTCAAATACTTCCAACGTTTTTTTCAAATTTGGGTCACGATAAGACACCAGATAGCTGTCTCCACTTGTTTTAAACTCACTCATACAGCCATAAGCTCCACCTTTTACACGAACATTCATCCAGAGATATTCATAACTTAACATGACTTTTAAAATTTTCAGGCATCCGGTATACTCAAATCCCTGTTCTCTGAAGTTTCCGGCAGTCGCAACATACTGTACCTGTCCGGATGTTTTAAAGCCTTCGTTTTTCACTTCATAAATGGGTGTGCATACCGTATCTTCAGCCGGTTCATCAAACAGACATTTTTTAAAGGATGGAAGTTCTTTTTCCACTAAGTTACAGCCTTCTTCATCTGCGGTACAACTGACAGTAAGATTTTCTTCTCTGAAAATCAGCTTCATTAAAGTCTTAAGATTGGAAATTAATTCGCCTTTTTTTGCTTCAAAATTGCTTTCCAGCTCATCAATGACTTTATAGAACTCAACACCTGCAATCTGTTCCTGATAATATGCATTTGCAGAAAAATAAGACAGCGCACGCTTGACTGCAGTGCTGTGACCTGCCTGTGCAAGTCCCATCTGCAATCTGGATTTCATTCTTGCAATAATCTCATACAGACGTTTTTCATCATCAAAAACAGAAGTGATCAGGATTTCTTTTATCATTTCAAATACAAATGGAATTTTGTCATACAGCATTTTTGCCTTAATTCCTGCCATATTTCTGATATCCTGATTATCTTTATAATCGCCAAATCCCTGAATTCCAAATAAAATGCCACCACTGTTGGCATTAATTTCATTAAAGAGTTCTCCATATTTATAATTCTCTGTATCTACATAACCCAGTACAGATTTCAAGATGGATGTGTATGGAATTAATTCCTGCGGCACTTTTTTCAAATCAAAAAGCAGGTCTAAATAGCAGATTCCATTGGTATCAATGTTATGATGAAGTAGAAGCGTGTCTCCTGATTTTTTCGGTGTATTATAAATTTTAATCGTTTCTTTACTGATGTCCGAACGTTTTAACATTGGAATCGTTGCAAGTGCTTCCGGAGTTTCCGGTGCATCCTGATATTCTTTTAAATGTGCACTTTCCGCCACGATTTTTTCTACTTCTTCTTTGGAAAGAGAACTTTTGTAGGCTTCTAATTTTTCTTCTAAGGCTTTGTCTCTCTGTGCTGCAAGTCCACGCTTTGGATTAACCACTACTATTGATGCATGAGTATTGTCTAATAAATACTCTTTGATTAAATCTTCAAAATATCGAGTCTGCGCTTTTTCTTTTAAATTCTCAAAGACCTTTAATTTGCAAAGATAATCAAATGGATGATGGTCATCATACAGCCAGCTGTCAAACACGTCCAGTCCATACATTAACCCCTTTGGATAGGAAGCATAATCTGCCTCTCTGAAACGGAATTCCATGTAGTTAATTCCTGCCAGAATTGCTTTTTTGTCAATTCCTTTTTTTACAATCTCTTCCAAGGTACTGCGAATCAGCGCAACAAATTCATCTTTTTTCTTTGGGTCTGCATTTTTTGCAACGATTGAGAAAAATGGCTGATAAATTCCATCTTCATAAGAACCCATAATATCTTTTCCCATACCGGCATCTAATAATGCTTGTTTGAGTGGTGCACCAGGTGCAGATAACAGGGTATAATCCAAAATATCAAATGCGGTATTTTGTTCTACATCAAGACTGTTTCCTGCCACAATATTGTAGGAAAGATAAGAGTTTTCCTCTTCCGGCTCATTCTCAGAAACCGGATATTCCATTATCAGCTCTTTTACTGTATCAAAGGCTTTCTGCTTTGGAATGGCTGAATCAATCACAGTCTCATCATATTTAGAAAGATAATGTTCGTCCATCCAGTTTAAACGTTCTTCCATATCCATATTTCCATACAGGTAAATATAGCTGTTGACCGGATGATAATAGCGTTTATGGAATTCCAAAAATTCCGAATAGCTCAACTCCGGAATTACATTCGGGTCACCTCCGGATTCCACACCATAAGGAGTATCTGGAAACAGAGAGTTAAACACTTCACGGTCCAACACTTCTTCAGGAGAAGAAAATGCCCCTTTCATTTCGTTATAAACAACACCGTTTAATTTCAAAGGTGCTTCGGCATTTTCTAACTCATAATGCCAGCCTTCCTGACGGAAAATTTCTTCTTTCTGATAAATGTTTGGAAAAAATACAGCATCCAGATAGACATGCATTAAATTCTTAAAATCAGCATCATTACAGCTTGCCACCGGATACATGGTTTTATCAGGATAGGTCATTGCATTTAAAAACGTATTCAAAGAACCCTTTACCAGTTCTACAAATGGGTCCTTTAATGGAAATTCTTTTGAGCCGCAAAGGACACTGTGTTCCAGAATATGCGCTACCCCTGTACTGTTTTCCGGCGGTGTACGAAATGCAATATTAAACACCTTATTTTCATCTTCTGTTTCAAGCACCATCACTCTGGCACCACTTTTTTTATGTTTCCATAAAGAGCCTTTTGCATGAATATCCGGAATTTCCTGTTCTAAAATCTGCTCATAAGCCGGTATGTTTTCTATCTTCATGTAATTTCATAACCTCCAAGTCTTTGTCGTCTTATGGAACTATTCTTTCTCCATTGTGTTTATTTTACCACATATCTTGAAAATATAAAACCAAAAACGGACGTCACCCGAAGGTGACGCCCGCCAATTTTATTGAGCTATCATTCTAACTTATGAATTACTCTTCTGTTTTTCCGTACAGAGTAACCAGTTTGTTCAGATATTCGTATCTAGCTTTAGCCTGTTCTTCATTTAATGCAAACAGTCTTGCAGCTTTTTCCGGATTAGAACGTTTCAGAGAATTGTAACGAACTTCTCCATCAAGGAATGCCTGGTAGTCTTCTGTTGGAGCTTTAGAGTCAAGTGTGAACTTGCTTTCTGCTTCCGGATTGAAGCGGAAGTTATGCCAGTATCCACATTTAACAGCTAATTCTTCTTCTGTCTGAGCTTTAGACATACCTTTCTTGATACCATGGTTGATACATGGAGCATAAGCAATAATCAGAGATGGTCCCGGATATGCTTCTGCTTCTGCAATTGCTTTTACAGTCTGGTTGAAGTCAGCACCCATAGAAATCTGAGCAACGTATACATAACCATAGCTCATTGCAATAGATGCCATATCTTTCTTCTTCACTTCTTTACCACCGGCAGCGAACTGTGCAATTGCACCTGTCGGAGTAGATTTAGAAGACTGTCCACCTGTATTAGAGTAAACTTCTGTATCGAATACCATAATGTTGATGTCTTTTCCACTTGCTAATACGTGGTCAACACCACCGAATCCGATATCGTAAGCCCATCCGTCACCACCGAAGATCCACTGGGATTTCTTAGCAAGGAAGTCTTTATTTTTAACGATGTCTTTGCATACATCACAGTCAATGCCTTCTAATGCTGCAACCAGTTTATCTGTTGCTGCACCGTTTGTAGCTCCTACAGTATAAGTATCTAACCATTCCTGGCAAGCTGCTTTTACTTCTTCAGAAGCTTTTTCGTTTGCTGCTACAGCTTCAACTTTTGCTTTTAATCCTTCACGGATTGCTTTCTGAGCCAGTAACATACCGTAACCAAACTCTGCGTTATCTTCGAACAGAGAGTTATCCCATGCAGGACCCTGTCCTTTTGCGTTTACAGTGTATGGTGTAGACGGTGAAGAGTTACCCCAGATAGAGGAGCATCCTGTTGCGTTTGCGATGTACATTCTGTCACCGAATAACTGTGTGATCAGTTTTGCGTAAGGTGTTTCACCACAACCAGCACAAGCACCTGAGAACTCAAGTAATGGCTGTTTGAACTGAGAACCTTTTACAGTGTTTTCTTTGAATTTAGCGATAACGTCTTCTTTTTCCGGAAGAGTTACAGAGTAATCAAAGAATTTCTGCATTTCGATATTTGCTTCCATGTTTTCCATAGCAAGTGCTTTTGCACCTTTTTTACCTGGGCAGACATTTACACAAGAACCACATCCTGTACAGTCAAGAGCGGATACTGCAATAGCAAATTTGTACTGTTTTAATCCAGTCATTTCAAGTGTCTGAGGAGCATTTGCTGCTTCTTCTTCTGTCAGAGCTACCGGACGGATAACTGCGTGCGGGCAGACATAAGAACAACGGTTACACTGGATACAGTTTTCCGGATTCCATACAGGAACGTTAACTGCGATACCACGTTTTTCGTAAGCAGATGTTCCGGATGGTGTTGTACCATCTACATAATCTTTGAATGCAGATACTGGCAGTGTATTACCTTCCTGAGCAGTAACTTTAGACTGAATATTGTTAACGAAGTCGATAACTTCTTTTCTTCCCTGTTCTGCATGTGTTGTGTCAAGACCTTCGTCTGCTGCTGTTTTCCAGCTTTCCGGAACAGTAACTTCAACGATCTGTTTTGCACCTTCATCGATAGCAGCCCAGTTCTTAGCAACTACATCATCACCCTTACGTCCGTAAGTAGCTTTTGCAGCAGCTTTCATTAAATCAATAGCCTGTTCTTCCGGAATGATATCAGCCAGTTTGAAGAATGCAGACTGAAGAATTGTATTGATACGTGTAGGACCCATGCCTGTTTCAATACCGATTTTAACACCATCAATTACATAGAATTTGATGTTGTGATTTGCGATAAATGCTTTTACCTGTCCCGGAAGATGTTTTTCAAGTCCTTCCATATCCCATGGGCAGTTTAATAAGAATGTACCACCATCAACTAATTCCTGAACCATGTTGTATTTTCTTACATAAGAAGGATTATGACATGCAACAAAGTTTGCTTTGTGAATCAGGTAAGTAGATTTGATTGGTTTTTTACCAAAACGAAGGTGAGACATTGTAACACCACCGGATTTCTTTGAGTCATAATCAAAGTAAGCCTGAGCGTACATATCTGTGTTATCACCGATGATCTTGATGGAGTTCTTGTTAGCACCTACAGTACCGTCTGCACCCAGACCCCAGAACTTACAGTTGATTGTTCCTTCTGGAGTTGTAACAAGCGGAGCACCTGTTTCCAGAGAAAGATGTGTAACATCATCAACGATACCGATTGTGAATTTTTTCTTTTCTGTGTTATTGTATACAGCAACAATCTGTGCCGGTGTAGTATCTTTAGAACCTAAACCGTAACGACTTGTGAAAATCGGAACTGCATCGAATTTTGTTCCTTTTAATGCTGCAACTACGTCCAGATACAGAGGCTCGCCAAGTGCACCTGGTTCTTTTGTTCTATCTAATACAGAAATCTGTTTTACAGTTTCCGGAATAGCTTCAACTAAAGCTTCTGCGCTGAATGGTCTGTACAGACGAACTTTAACAACACCGACTTTCTGTCCAGCTGCTGTTAAGTAATCGATTGTTTCTTCGATTGTATCATTAACAGAACCCATAGCGATGATTACGTGTTCTGCATCAGCTGCACCATAGTAGTTGAACAGTTTGTAATCTGTGCCAAGTTTTTCATTTACTTTGTTCATGTATTCCTGTACGATTGCCGGAAGAGCATCGTAGTATGGGTTACATGCTTCTCTTGCCTGGAAGAAGATATCCGGGTTCTGAGCTGAACCTCTCTGACATGGATGATTTGGATTCAGAGCGTTTCTACGGAACTCATCGATTGCATCCATATCTGCCATATCTTTTAAATCTTCATAATCCCATGTTTCAATTTTCTGAATTTCATGAGATGTACGGAATCCGTCGAAGAAGTTGATGAATGGAACTTTACCTTTGATTGCTGCTAAATGTGCAACTGGTGTTAAGTCCATAACTTCCTGTACAGAAGATTCACAAAGCATAGCGCATCCTGTCTGACGACATGCGTATACGTCGGAATGATCACCGAAAATAGAAAGTGCGTGGCTTGCAAGTGCACGAGCTGATACGTTGAATACACCCGGTAACTGCTCACCAGCGATTTTGTAAAGGTTTGGAATCATCAACAGAAGACCCTGTGATGCTGTATATGTTGTAGTCAGGGCACCTGCTGCAAGGGAACCGTGTACAGCACCTGCTGCACCTGCTTCAGACTGCATTTCTGTAACCTGAACTTCCTGTCCAAAAATATTTTTTCTTCCCTGTGTTGCCCATTCGTCTGTAGCTTCTGCCATAACGGATGACGGGGTGATTGGGTAAATTGCTGCAACGTCAGAAAATGCATAAGAAGCATGAGCTGCTGCATGGTTACCATCCATGGTTTTCATCTTTCTAGCCATTTGTTTTTTTCCTCCTTGTAAATTGTTACAACTTTAAACAATGTTCACTTCGCTCTCCGAAGTCTGTCAATAATTATATCACGATTTACAAATTATGTCTATTTTTATAAGAAAAGAAAATGCAATGTTTTTTCAAAAAAACATTTTTATGCTTCTATAATTTTCTTAATTGTCTTAGCACTTAACTCTCTTATCAGTACTTTCTGAATTCTGCATAATTCTTTATGTACTTTGCAGCCATCTCCCTGATTTCGAACACACGGCTTATCTGGATTCATACATTCAATCATGAAAAATTCCGGCTCAACTGCACGGTAAATATCCATTAAAGTAATTTCATCAATTCCTTTATTTAAGGCATAACCTCCATTACTGCCACGATAACTTTTCACAAGTTCGGCTTTTTCCATCTTTTTTAAAATCTTATATACAAAAGCAGGTGTCAACACTTCTTCTTCACAAATCTGTGTCACACAGATTTTCTGACCTCCTGCCAGTGCTCTGACAATACGTACTGCATAATCACATTCTCTGGTAATCAGCATAGCTTCTCCCTTCTTCTTTAACGTACTTTCAGAATCTTTCTGTACTTGATAAGAACTCCGAGAGTACATTTTATCTATAAAAAATTTTTACTCATTTAGTTCCTGTCATCATTCGACACGCTCTAAGTGCCATTATTATACCTATGTATACTTAATTTATCAAGTATTTTAAAAGAAATGCTTGCAAATTCCCTATTTTACTGTAAAATAGGAAGAGATTATGCACACACAGTTTGTATATAGAAATAAGTGAGGTAAAAACATGATTGCAGCAAATAATGTTACTTTGAGAATTGGAAAAAAAGCACTGTTTGAAGATGTTAATATTAAATTTACCGAGGGAAACTGCTACGGTCTGATTGGTGCCAATGGAGCAGGAAAATCTACATTCCTGAAAATCCTCTCCGGTCAGCTCGAAACTACAAGTGGTGATATCACAATCACTCCTGGTCAGCGTCTCTCTTTCCTTCAGCAGGACCACTTTAAATACGACGCTTATCCGGTACTGGATACTGTAATTATGGGTAACAAGCGTCTTTATGAAATCATGAAAGAAAAAGAAGCCATCTACGCAAAAGAAGATTTTTCTGATGAAGATGGTATCCGTGCCAGCGAACTTGAAGGTGAGTTTGCAGAAATGAACGGATGGGAAGCAGAATCCGATGCTGCCCAGTTATTAAATGGACTTGGAATCGAGACTGAAATTCATTACGCTATTATGGGAGATTTAACAGGAAGCCAGAAAGTCAAAGTTCTGCTTGCACAGGCATTATTTGGAAATCCTGATATTCTGCTTCTCGACGAGCCGACCAACCACTTAGACTTAAACGCAATCGAATGGCTCGAAGAATTCTTAATCAACTTTGAAAATACGGTTATTGTTGTATCCCATGACCGTTATTTTTTAAATAAAGTATGTACTCATACCGCTGATATTGATTACGGAAAAATCCAGTTATACGCAGGTAACTATGATTTCTGGTATGAATCCAGCCAGCTCTTAATTAAACAGATGAAGGAAGCAAACCGTAAGAAAGAAGAAAAGATTAAAGAACTTCAGGAATTTATTTCTCGTTTCTCTGCAAATGCATCAAAATCCAAACAGGCGACTTCCAGAAAACGTGCGCTCGAAAAAATTCAGCTTGATGAAATGCGTCCATCCAGCCGTAAATACCCTTACATCGATTTCCGCCCAAACCGTGAAATCGGAAACGAAGTATTAATGGTAGAAGGTCTTTCCAAGACAGTCGATGGAGTAAAAGTCCTCGATAATCTGACTTTTACCCTCGGACGCGAAGACAAAGTTGCTTTTGTCGGTGGAAACGAACAGGCAAAAACTGTTCTCTTTAAAATCCTGATGGGAGAAATGGAGCCGGATGAAGGTACTTATAAATGGGGTGTTACTACTTCCCAGTCTTACTTCCCGAAAGACAACACACTTGAGTTTGACAATGACTTAACCATTGCAGATTGGCTGACCCAGTATTCTGAGATCAAAGACGCAACTTATGTTCGTGGTTTCCTTGGACGTATGCTCTTCCCTGGTGAAGATGGTGTAAAAAAAGTACGTATTCTTTCCGGTGGTGAAAAAGTAAGATGTCTCTTGTCTAAGATGATGATTTCCGGTGCAAACGTACTGCTCTTTGATGAGCCGACCAACCATCTGGACATGGAATCCATTACTGCCTTAAATAATGGTATGATTAAATTTCCTGGTGTTATCTTATTTGCATCCCATGACCACCAGATTGTGCAGACAACTGCAAACCGTATCATGGAGATTATGCCAAACGGAATTCTTATCGACAAGATTACAACTTATGATGAATATCTTGAGAGTGATGAAATGGCAAAGAAACGTCAATCTGTCTATACAATGACTGAAGAAGACAACTAAATAAAAATAAAAATGCTCAGAGTCATAACGGCTCTGAGCATTTTTATTTTTTTATTTCGCTTTTTCTTCTTTCTTTTCAAATGGATCTGTTCCTACCGGAATTAAAATATTTAATACGATTGCAACAACCGCTGCCGGAACAATACCGGAACCGCCAAATACATAGCTGACCCAGGATGGAAGCTGATTTAATACATCTGCTGTTGAACCAAGTCCATAGCCAAATCCAAGTGCAACTGACATAATAGTTACTGCACGGGAATCAACTCCATCTTTTGTAAGCAGTTTAATACCACTTACTACAATAGAGGAAAACATCATAACTGCCGCTCCGCCAAGTACAGACTGTGGCATAATTTCCACTAAAGCTGCAACCTTTGGCACAAGACCGCAGATAATCAAAAAGATGGCTCCCATTGAGATTGCAAACAGATTGACAATCTTTGTCATACCTACAAGACCAACATTCTGGCTGAATGAGGTATTTGGAAGTACACCAAATAAAGAACCAAAAGCAGAACCAAAACCATCACACACAACACCACCGGATAATTCTTTATCGGTTGCCTCACGGTCTAATCCGCCTTCTGCGACACCTGAAATATCTCCGATTGTTTCAACTGCAGTTACAATAAACATGATTAAATACGGAATAATTGCTTTTAAATCAAACGTCATTTTAACCGGCATAAATTTCGGAATTTCAAACCAGGATGCATCTGCCACTTTAGACCAGTCAATCACCCAGGAACAGGTCTGCACAACACCCTCTGCATCCGTATATGTAGTTGGAAGCACCAATGCCATAATCACACAGGCAATATAACCTACGATAATTCCCATTAAAATAGATGCAGAACTTGTCATTCCTTTTGTAAAGTGCTTGAATAAAATAACAGAAACCAAAACCAAAGTACCAACAAATAAATTCGGAATAGAGCCAAAGTCTCCATTTGAATTTCCTCCACCAAAGGAATTAATTCCAACACTGATAAGAGAAAGCCCAATCGCTGTTACAACTGTACCGGTTACCAATGCCGGGAAAAACTTTCTTAATGGTTTTAAGAAGAATCCCAGAACACCTTCCATCAGACCGCCAATTAAACAGGCTCCCATAATCGCTCCATAAGCTAAAACGCCTCCACCGCATGAAGCAACAATTCCTTTTGAAACACCGATAAACCCTGAACTTGTTCCCATTACAATCGGTAACCTTGAGCCAACCGGTCCTATCGTCCAAAGCTGGATTAACGTAACAATACCAGCAATTAACATTGCATTTTGTAAAACCGGACGCATCAGTCCTGCATCTGCCAGTCCACACATTCCTCCGATAATCAGAATCGGCGTCAGATTTCCGACAAACATTGCAAGCACATGCTGCATACCAAGCAGTATGGCTCTCCCCAGTGGAATTCGTCCTTCCAGTTCATACTCACTCGTGTACTCTACTTGTTTTTTTTCTTTTCCCAAACCTTTTTTCTCCTTTCGCAATTTCGACCCATCATTTTTTACGGGCTTACGCTTCTACGCTTTTGTTTGGCAACGCTGTACCGCTTAAATTCCGCTGTTTATTATATCCAAAGTTCATTCTGACGTCAATATAGAAATCGTTCTTTTTTTCTTCCATTATTTTCCAATAATTTCAGCAGTATTAATAAAAGAATACGGAGTTGTCTGGTATACATAATAATTCAGCCAGTTTGTATATAAATTGTTTGCATGAGAACGCCATAAAAGCAATGGTCTGTTTTCCGGATTATCATCCGGATAATAGTTCTTCGGAATTTCAATATCCAGCCCTTTACTCTTATCTCTTTTATATTCTCCGTCCAGAGTAACACGGTCATATTCCGGATGTCCCATCACGAAAATCTGACGTCCATCTTCTGCCATGCATAAAAATACTCCTGCTTCGTCCGATTCTGCAAGTACAGTTAATGCTTCACAGGCATGAATCTCTGCTGCCGGAACCTCTGTGTGACGGGAATGTGGTGCCCAAAACTCGTCATCAAATCCCCGAACCAGCGGAATCTTTCGATTCTCTACACGATGTCTAAACAATCCAAAGACTTTTTTATCCATCAGTCTCTTTTTCAGACCATAATGGTAATATAATCCTGCCTGTGCTCCCCAGCACAGATAGATTGTAGATGTGACATTGGTTTTTGTCCAATCCATAATCTGTGTTAATTCTTCCCAATAATCTACCTCTTCAAACTCCATCTGTTCCACCGGTGCACCGGTAATAATCATTCCATCAAATTTTCTATGTTTTACTTCAGAAAATGTTTCATAAAACTTATTCAAATGGCTGGTCGCTGTATTTTTTGCCTCATGGGTTGCCACCATCATAAAAGAGACATCCACCTGAAGCGGAGTATTTGATAAAGAACGAAGCAGCTGAAGTTCCGTATCTTCTTTTAACGGCATCAGATTTAAAATTAAAATTTGAATCGGACGGATATCCTGATGTGAGGCACGCTTTTCATCCATCACGAAAATATTCTCTTTCTCCAGAATCTCTTTTACAGGTAAATCACTTTGTATTTTAATTGGCATTGTTTTTTTATCCTTTCTGTTTTACATAAGAGGGGCAATCAGACGAAGAACTTTTCCCTCTATCCTTGTTGCAAGTTTTAGTTTTTTATAATCAGCTAATGATATATGGATACACTTTTTCATTGTCTCTTCAAAGTCTTCTTCAATTTTTTGGATTTCAGAATTCTCATAGAAAAAGACACCACATTCAAAATGATGATAAAAACTTCGATAATCCAGATTCACAGTTCCTACGACTGCTTTCTTGTTATCAGAAACAAATATCTTTGCATGCACAAAGCCTGGTTTATATTCCGAAATTTTCACACCTGCCTCTAATAATTCATTATAATACGTCTTAGCAAGTGCAAATGCATATTTCTTATCCGGAATGTGTGGCATAATAATTGAAACTTCTACTCCACGCTTTGCCGCATAGGTCAGTGCACTAATCATTTCGTAATCTAAAATCAGATACGGTGTCATAATATGTACATACTGGCAGGCAGTATTTAAAATATCCAGATAAATCTGTTTTCCGACACGTTCTGTTCCATAAGGCATGACATCATAAGGAATCACATAACCATCTTTTTCCTTTAACATTGATTTTGGTGTCAGATACGCTTCATAATCCGGTTCTTGTTTTTCTGTTGTATGCCACATTTCCAAAAACATACAGGTAAATTTCTGTACGGCATCTCCGGTTACCATTACTGCGGTGTCTTTCCAGTGACCAAATCGTTCTTTTTTATTAATGTATTCATCTGCAAGATTTGTTCCTCCTGTAAAAGCCACTTTTCCATCAATCACAACAATTTTTCTGTGGTCGCGGTTATTATAATGACTGGAAAAGACCGGACGAATTGGTGCAAACATTTTGCACTGGATTCCATACTTTTTCAATAATTTGGGATAAAAATTCGGAAGCAGTGTCAGTTCACACATTCCATCATACATAACACGTACTTCTACTCCGGCCTTCACTTTTTCCTGTAAAATTTCAAGCACAGACTCCCACATATATCCTTCTTCTAAAATAAAATATTCCAGGAAAATAAATTTTTCTGCTTTCTTAAGCTGTTTTAACAATTCCGGAAACTGGTCATCTCCTAGTGGAAAATATTGAATCGTCGTGTTTTGATAAACCGGACAATTCCCATGTTCCAGGAGATAATCTGCCATCCGCCCCATCTGTGGATTTTCTTCTTTTAACGTTTCAAATGTTTTCTCGTCCTGTTTTAAATAGACTCTTGATTTTTCACCCAGCACACGAAGCCTTTGATAAATTACTTTTGTTCCAGGCTGTATCATAATATAGGTATAAAACAGTGCTCCAAAAACCGGAAAAAGTAAAAGCGGAAGCATCCACACCAGCTTAAAATCCGGATTGCCCCGACTGTTAAAAATATGGAGCAGGGCAATTAAACCTAAAACACTGAATCCGGCATATACAATCCCGCTATACTCTTTCGCCCAGAAAAAAGTGACACCAAGAAGCAAAAACTGAATGATAAATGCAACAGCCACAATCAGGGTACGACCAAAAATAATCGTTTTAATCCCTCTAATTCCTTTTATCTGCCATTCTTTTTTCATAAATCAAGTCTGCCTTCTTTCTCTATTGTACCGATTCTGCAAGTTTTAAAAAATCTTCTTCCGAAAGAATTGGGATTCCCAGTTCTTTCGCCTTTTTATTTTTAGATGAAGAGGATTCTGTGTCATTGTTAATCAGATAATCCGTTTTCTTGCTGACACTTCCGGTTACCTTTCCACCCCTATTTTCAATAAATTCTTTCATTGCATTTCGGTTTTCAAATTGGTTCACACTTCCTGTTATGACAAACTGTTTTCCCGACAGCGGATTTCCCGTTTCTATTTTCATTTTTTCAAACGTCAAATAAGTCAGCAAGTGTTCTAACTTTCTCTGATTTTTTTCATTTTTAAAATAATCCGTCACACTTTTTGCAATGACTGAACCAATTCCCTCTATCTGACTGATAGTTTCTTCATCCGCCTGCATCAGTTTTTGCAGGTCATAATCAAATTCTTTGCAAAGCACCTTTGCATTTGCAACTCCAATATTTGCAATCCCAAGCGCATAGACCAGCCTTGGAAGCGTTGTATGAGAAGATTTTTTGATGTTCTCAATCAGATTTTCATACGATTTTTCACCAAATCCATCCATCTCTATAATCGCATCTTTATAATGTTCCAATTCATAAATGTCACCAAATTCTTTGATAAATCCATTTAAGATAAATTTTTCAAGTGTTGCCTCTGATAACCCGTCAATATTCATTGCATCCCGACTCACAAACAACGTAAAGGACTTGATTTTTTTTGCCTGACACTCTGGATTCGTACAGATTAGTACCTCTACATCATTACTTTTTTGTATCTTTGTCGTTTTTTTGCAGACCGGACAGAACTCTGGAATCGTTAAGTTTCCGCTTCTCGTAAGATTCTCTGCAATCTGCGGAATAATCATATTTGCCTTATAGACTTCAATGCGGTCTCCAATTCCAAGCTCCAGTTCTTTTAAAATACTGATATTATGCACACTTGCACGGCTTACCGTTGTTCCCTCCAGTTCAACCGGTTCAAAAATGGCCACCGGATTAATCAGTCCGGTTCTTGATGGGCTCCACTCAATTTCCTTTAACGTTGTCTCACGGATTTCATCTTTCCATTTAAAAGCAAATGCATTTCTTGGAAACTTTGCGGTACTTCCGAGAGAATCTCCATAGGCAATATCATCGTATAATGCCACCAATCCATCGGACGGAAAATCATTTGTGGAAATTTTATCTGAAAAATACTGTATTGTTTCTTCCAGATTTTTGCTGTCCACCATGCGATATTCCACAATATCAAACCCCTGCGTTTTGAGCCATTCAAACTGACACGCTCTTGAATTGTTAAAATCCACTCCTTCCGCCCGAACCAGAGAAAATGCATAAAAATATACATTTCGTTTTGCTGTAATCTCATTATTTAACTGACGCACGGAACCACTGCACAGATTTCTTGGATTTTTATACTTTGCATCTACATCTTCAATCTGTTTATTGATTTTTTCAAAGTCAGAATAAGAAATAATTGCTTCCCCTCTCAATATCAGTTCTCCTTGATAGGCAATTTGAAGCGGTACATTCTTAAACACTTTTGCATTGTTGGTGATAACTTCTCCCACTATTCCATTTCCACGAGTGACCGCTTTTTTTAATTTCCCATCCTGATATGTCAGTACAATCGTCAGACCATCCATTTTCCAGGAAAGCACTGTTTTTTGATTTCCCACAAAGTTTTTCAGCACTTCTATCTCTTTTGTCTTATCCAAAGAAAGCATCGGTGTCTCATGCGTTTCTTTGGGAAGCGCATTGACTGCTTCATAGCCAACTGAAACCGTCGGGCTTCCCGCAAGCGTAATTCCGGTTTCTTCTTCCAGTGCTTCTAACTCATCATAAAGCTTATCATACTCATAATTGCTTATAATTTCTCTATCCTCTTGATAATAAGCTCTTCCTGCCTTATTTAACAATTCGACGAGTTCCTTCATTCTTTCTGTCTGGTTCACATTTCTTCCCCCTTTCTTTTTTGATTACGGTTGTTTCCGAAGAGTCTTTAATCATTTCCTGCAATGTTTTCATTTCCTGTGCCGTCACTTCCCGATACGATCCAACCGGTAAATCACCCAGTTCAATATTCATTACCCGAATCCGCTTTAAGCGTTTTACTTCATATCCGAGATACTGACACATTCTTCGTATCTGTCGGTTTAAACCCTGCGTTAAGATAATACGAAAACTTTTTTCTCCTGTTTGAATGACACGGCATTTTCTGGTTTTGGTTCCTAAAATCGGAACACCATCCTGCATTTTTTTGATAAATTCTTTCGTAACCGGCTTATTTACCGTCACAACATATTCTTTCTCATGCTGATTTCCGGAACGCATCATTTTATTGACGAGTTCTCCCTGATTGGTCAGTAAAAGCAGTCCTTCTGAATCTTTATCCAGCCTTCCTATATAATATATCCGGATTGGATAATTAATATAAGAAATCACATTCTTTTTTACATTTGGATTTGCTGTACATTCAATTCCACGCGGCTTATGAAATGCTAATAATACTTTCTTTTCTTCACGGATGATTTTCTTTCCATCAATGCAGATTTCCGTTTCATCTGACACCTGCATTCCCATCCGGGCAGTTTCGCCGTTTATTGTGATTCTTCCTGCCTCCACCAGACGGTCTGCCTCTCGTCTGGAACAGACTCCTGCATCACTTAAATATTTGTTTAAACGCATCTTTACTCCTTTTTCTATTCTTGCGTATCCATCCTTATCGCAATAGAAAAAGTATACCATATCTTCTCCCGCAAAGCAAAGAAAAGCCCGAAAAGAACTCCTCTTGAAATCTTACTTGCCAAATCCAAGAGTGCAAGCGTATAATAGACAGGTACATAGAAACGTATTCTTCTTTTTTGAAAGACATTTTTTCAAAACAAAATCTGCGGGCAATTGTAGAGCTGTGCCTGAGTTGCTAAAAGAAGAATGCCTGAATTACAAAGGGGTAAAAACACATTATGAAAAACTCAAAGAAAACTGTGGGTATCATCCTGCTTACCTGTATCATCGGAGTGATTTTGATTTTTGCACCGAAATATATTTTCGCAGCTGTAAAAACAGCCCTCGATACTTATCAGGATAAGAAAGAAGCTCTGCTGGAGGACCACTGGGTATACGATGAGAACGGCCGTAAGTATGTCTATCATGATGGGGTATTAATTAAAAATACCTGGCGTGAGGTTGACGGAGTCCGTTACTGCTTTGACGAAAACGGATATGTAAAATCCGGATGGATTACGGATAAAGGCTCTACTTACTATCTGACAGCAAACGGAACACCTGCTTCCGGATGGGTTAAAGACGACGGCAAATGGTATTATTTAAACAGCGACGGAACACCTAAAACCGGCTGGATAAGTGACAATGGCAAATGGTACTGTTTAAATGACCAGGGCATTATGGCTACCGGATGGGTAGAAGCAGACGGCACCAGCTATTATATGAATGATGATGGTTCCATGGCTTCTAACTGCTGGATTCAGCAAGACGGAAACTGGTACTATTTAAATACTTCCGGTGCGATTTCAACCGGATGGCGCAGTATCAACGACAAATGGTATTATTTCCGTGAGGACGGAGTGATGATGATTGGTTGGATTACAGATAACGGAAAAACCTACTGCCTTGACGGAGATGGCTACATGATAACCAATTCCTGGGAAGAAAAAGACGGAAAAACCTACTATCTTGGAGAAGATGGAACTATTATGACCGGAAAGATAACCGTTAATAACCAAACTTACTTCTTAAATTCTGATGGTACACTGGTAACTTCCGACTGGTATAAGTACGATAACAGCTGGTACTATCTGGATGAAAACGGACTTCCAAAAACCGGATGGTTACAACTTGACTCCAAATGGTATTATCTGAAAGAGGATGGCATAATGGCTACCGGTGAACTGATTATTGACAACAAAAAATATACCTTTGACGAAAATGGAGTATGGGATGGCAAATCCACTGCTGTTAAGACAACGGGCTCCGGTCCAATGGTTGCACTCACCTTTGATGATGGTCCTGGTCAGTATACCGAACGTATTTTAAATACACTGGCAGCAAACGGTGCAAAAGCGACCTTCTTCATGCTTGGAACAAATATCCCAAACTATCCGGACGCTGTTAAAAAAATGGAAAGTCTAGGCTGTGAACTTGCAAACCATACCTTTGACCATAAGGATTTGGCAACCCTTGATACGACAGCGATTCAAAACGAGGTAAGTTCTACAAACGACAAATTAAATGCGCTTGTCGGACACGGTGCTTCTTTAGTCCGTCCTCCTTATGGTTCTTATAATTCTACAGTAAAATCCGTAATCGGATTTCCTATGATTTTATGGTCTATTGATACACTCGACTGGAAGACCAAAAATGCCCAGAGTACCTACGAAGCGGCAATGGCTGCACAGGATGGGGATGTTATCTTAATGCATGATATTCATGGTCCGACAGCAGACGCCGTTGATATGATTGTCCCTGCCTTAAAAGCAAAAGGATTCCAGATGGTAACAGTCAGTGAACTGGCTGCCGCAAAGGGAATCAATCTGGAAAATGGCGGTGCCTACGGTGCACTCCGATAATTATACGTCCTGAATAATAACAAAAAATCCCAGCTTTTATAAGCTGGGATTTTTGTTATCTTAAAAGATCCTGCGAAACAAAACCTTTCTCATTATTATATTCTACTTCTATCCATCCTTCCGGACCATCTGCAACCTTTGTTACCTCTGTTCCTCCCGGAATCACATCAAGAATTTCTGCTTCGGTATCCGCTTCCGCACGGAAATTGCAGTCTTCCTGTACCGTAAGTGTTGCACCTTCTTCTGCTCTTGCTGAAGAATTACTGTCCTGACCAAGCTGTTCTTCAAATGCTTTTAAATCTTCATCCGATTCAATTGCCGAATTCAAATCATCCTCCACCTGTGAAACCAGTTTCTGTACATCTTCATCTTGTGTTACTTTCTGAAGATAGGCATTGATTTTTTCATCACTGCTGTCATTATGGATAATATAAGAACCGTCTTCATTTTTCATGACATATAACTGGGAAAGCCCTGGTGCTTCTGCCTTAATATCTGTAAATTTTAATTTATAAGAAGCATACACAACATAACTATCATCCGTTAAACCTGGCTTCGTATAAACAGTAATATCATTATAACTTTCAATATAAGTCGAATTTGTAACCTTCGCTTCATCGGCTGCATCTAAATTATCTGTGAGCTGCTTCATCTGCTCTATGTCTTTTCGACCCCATGCCTCATAAAACGAATTGATTAATGAATTTACTTCAGGGTACGCATTTTTTTCTAAAGAAGAGGTTTCTTCTTTTTTGTCATTGTTCTTGCTCTCATCTTTTGCTTCTGTGTTATCATTCTTAGAATCTACAACCTGTGTCTTTTCCGTTGTGTTTCCTTTCTCCTTTGAAGTAACAAGTCCTGTCACTGCACGGACTCCAAAAAATAAGACGAGCAGAACAACTAAAATAGCCAAACCCAGAAGAATATATCTCAGATTATCTGACAGCCATTCTCTGAAGTTGTCTAACATAGCATCCTCCTTTATAAGTTTCTGTCGCCGTAAAACCACATGCCTTTCGGTGTGTGGTAGTTCACCTCTTACCCTTATTCTCTGCTTTTTTCTCTAAAAAAAGAAAAAACACACCCGGAGGGATTCGAACCCCCGACACGTGGTACCGGAAACCACTGCTCTATCCCCTGAGCTACGAGTGCTTACTGACGTAAAATATCTTATCATAAAACGGATTGGTTGTAAACCCTCCTGATTTTCGATTTTAGACTTTTTTAATAAATGACCGCTTGCAGTTTCCTATCCCTCATGGTATATTATTGAAATACATTTCTAATTTCTTTTCGGAACTTCTCCGAAAAAATTCCTATATTTTTTATAATTTTATATTTTAATCTCAGGAGGTCATACTATGGACTACAATCTCTTTAAAGAAGAACTGTTACTTGCAATTCAGGATTTGGTAGATCCCGAGCAGTCGGTTTCTTTACACTGTATTGACAAAAATAACGGAAGCTGTGCAGATGCTGTTATCATTATGAAAAAAGGAGGTCAGATTGCTCCTACTTTTTATTTAGACGATTTTTATCCCTGGTTTTGTCAAGGCATTTCCATTGAGCGCATTGCCAGGCGGATTCTTGAACTCAACCAACAGCATCAGCCGGAGGCTTCGTTTGCACTGACTGATGAAGTTCATGATTATCAAAAAATGCGCACGCATGTCTGCTATAAACTCATCAATTACGAAATGAACCGTTCTCTCTTAAGCAAAATTCCCCATATCCCTTATCTCGATTTGGCAATTGTCTTTTACTGTAAAGTTACCGCCCCAAATCTTCAAAACGGAAGCTTTCTAATCCACAATTCCAACCTTACCGCATGGAATGTTTCCACAGATGATTTAATTCGTGACGCCAGACTCAATACCTGCCGCAAGCTTCCTTTTTGTTTTAAAGAAATGGATGCTCTGATTCGCGAACTCTCTAATGATGAATCACTTCTTCCCTCCGAATTTTCCCCAAACTCCATGTATATTTTAACCAATCAGGAAACGTATTTTGGCGCAGCTGCTCTTCTCTATCCTCACGTACTTTCTCATATTTCAGCACTTCTTGGCTGTAATTTCTTTGTTCTGCCAAGCAGCGTACATGAATGTATTCTCGTTCCTGACTTTGGAGTTTATTCCAAACCGGAGTTAGAGGAAATGGTTGTCGAAGTCAATTCCACACAGGTTGCAAAAGAAGAAGTGCTTTCCAATCATGTCTATTACTATGACTTAAAAAAACAGGAACTCTCTCTTTAAAGAAAAAAACAGCCGGAAGTAATCTTCCGGCTGAGTGCTTTCAATCATTATACTCTGGATAAATACTCTCCAGTTCTTGTATCGATTTTGATTCTGTCTCCCTGATCTACGAACAGAGGTACATAAACAGTAGCGCCTGTTTCTACGATTGCAGGTTTTGTAGCGCCCTGTGCTGTATCGCCTTTGAATCCCGGTTCTGTTTCTGTAATCTCTAATTCTACGAATAACGGAGCTTCGATTGCAAATACGCTTCCATTGTAGGAACATACTTTTACAACTTCGTTTTCTTTTACAAATTTCAGAGAATCTCCAACTGTTTCGTTGTCGATTGCAATCTGGTCATAAGTTTCATTGTTCATGAAGTAGTATAAATCACCATCATTGTATAAATACTGCATGTCTACACGGTCAATACGAGCCTGTGGGAATTTTTCAGTTGGTCTGAAAGTTTTTTCTACCACACCACCGTTGATTACGTTTTTTAATTTTGTTCTTACGAAAGCTGCACCTTTACCTGGTTTTACATGCTGGAATTCCATAATCTGTACTACATTTCCGTCAATTTCCAGAGTGAGACCGTTTTTAAAATCGCCTGCTGATATCATAATGAATACTCCTGCTACTAAAAACATATACAAATGCGTATATGCTAGATGATTCGCTACAATCTCACGATTTGTAGTTACTGCTTCATCGTGTATACTTTTGATGATATAAAAAATATCTATCTACTCGTAAATTCTTGTACACTCCACAGTCGTAAATTCCCGACTAGCCATCGGTACACACCTATAACTTCATTTTTAGTTGATTAGATATAGGTTTTCATCTAAATAGCTTTTCCTTTCCTAGATTTTATTTGTTTACCACTTGATTTTCGTGGCCTTCTTCCATTGGAAAATAAAATCGTTTTTTCCACTGTACTTCATTGTATAATACCCGACTTAATTTTTCAACCATTTTTTTGCTTTCTTTTCTCTTTCTCGTAGAAATAAAGCACAATTTTCTCTAATTTGCGTTTAAACACAATCTGAATCTCTTCTTTTGGATGAATTGGTTTTACCAAAATGTTGCGAATTCCGGTTCTTTTTGCTCCATATACATCTGTGAACAACTGGTCTCCAACAAAAATCGTATTGGAACGGTCTGTTTTCATCAACTCCATTGCCTTGATATAATTCTTGGTCGATGGCTTATGTGCATCTTCAATAAAATGCACCTGCACCTCTTTATTAAAAGAAGAAACCCTCTCATACTGATTATTGGAAAGCAGACAACAGTCAAATCCGATTTTCTTTAAACGCTTAAATAATGCAACTGCACGTTCATCTGCCGGTTCCCCATGACGAACTAACGTATTATCAATGTCAAAAATCAATCCACGGTAACCGTCCTGATACAATTTTTCAAAATCAATCTCATAAGTAGAGTCCAGATATTCATCCGGAAAAAAGGTACGAAACATTTTATTTTCCTCATTTCTGTTTTGTATTCATACCCGATGTTAACGGAAATCTCGTTTTTTGTCAATTATCTTTCTTCCAAAGCAATATAAGCCTGTTCTTCTAATACATTTTTATATGCCGGACGAATAATCTTATCCGTGTTAATCAGTTCTTCCATTCGGTGCGCACTCCAACCGACAATACGCGCAATCGCAAACATTGGTGTATACAGTTCAAGGGGAAGTTCCAACATGCTGTAAACAAATCCACTGTAAAAATCGACATTTGCACTGACACCTTTATAAATATGACGTTCTTCAGCAATAATCACCGGTGCAAGACGCTCTACCATTTCATACAGACGATAATCTTTCTGTCTTCCTTTTTCATCGGCTAACTGTTTAACAAACTGCTTGAAAATCCGTGCACGCGGATCAGAAATCGAATAAACCGCATGTCCCATTCCATAAATCAGACCACGCTTATCAAATGCTTCTTTATGAAGCAGTTTTCGAAGATAAGCAGAAACTTCCTCTTCATCTTTCCAATCGTGAACATGCTTCTTCATATCGTCAAACATGCTGACTACTTTAATGTTTGCACCGCCATGTTTCGGTCCTTTTAAAGAACCAAGTGCTGCTGCAATGGCTGAATAGGTGTCTGTACCAGAGGAAGAAACAACATGAGTTGTAAACGTAGAGTTGTTACCACCTCCATGCTCCATGTGAAGTACCAGTGCCAAATCCAAAATCTTTGCCTCAAGCGGAGTATATTTTTTATCCGACCGTAACATACGCAAAATATTTTCAGCAGTTGATAATTCTTTCTTCGGATTATGAATATATAAACTTTTATTTTGATTATAATGTCTATGTGCCTGATAGCCATAAACGGATAACATTGGAAAAATACTGATAAGATTGATACACTGACGCAACACGTTCGGAAGAGAAATATCTTCCGGATTCGAATCATAGGAATATAACGTCAGCACACTTCTTGACAAGGTATTCATCATATCTTTACTTGGAGCTTTCATGATGACATCTCGTACGAAATTTCTCGGCAGACTTCTCTGATTTCCAAGTATTTTGCAGAAATCTTTTAACTGCTCTTCTGTTGGAAGTACACCAAATAACAATAAATAGGTTGTCTCTTCAAATCCAAAACGATTTTCTTTTAAAAAACCATTGGTAAGGTCTTTTATATTAATTCCTCTGTAGTATAACTCCCCATCACAAGGAACACTTTTTCCATCTATAGTTTTACTCGAAACGATGTTTGAAACCTGTGTCAGACCTGCAAGAACACCTTTCCCATTGATATCACGCAGACCTCTCTTTACATCATATTTTCCATAAAGAGCTACATCCATTTTACTGTTTTCTTCGCAAACTTTTGTAAGGGCCTCGATTTCCGGTGTTACTTTCATATTGAATCCCATAGCAGATTCCCCCTTTTCTTATTTTTTCACTTTAGCATAGTGATATTTTACCATAAGAAAAGGGGGATTCACAAGAAATATTTTTATGAACAGTTTCTAAACTTTTTTTTATATTTACAATTTTAATTTTGCAAAAGCATCGGCAAATGCAGAATTCATTGGTTCTTCTGCCTCTTTTTTCTGTTTGTTCAGATAACGCTGGACATCTTTTTTACTGACTCCTGCGCCTTCTTTCTGCCGTCTTGCTGTAAAAGAAGACAGTTTTTCTTTATAACCACAACTGCAGATAAAGGTATCTTCTTTGCCTTTTACATATAATTCCATCTTTTTATGACATTTTGGACATCTTGCATTCGACGTACGGGAAATTGTTTCTCTATGTCCACATTCTCTGTCCTGACATACCAAAAGTTTACTGTTTTTTCCATTGACTGCAAGCATACGCTTTCCACATACCGGACATTTTGTGTTTGTAAGATTATCATGGCGGAAGGTTCCATCTCCCGTTTTAATCTCTTTGGTCAATTCCTGTGCATAAATGCGGATTTCTGAAAGAAAGATTTTATCCTTTAATTTTCCCTCTGCAATCTTAGAAAGTTTATTCTCCCAGTCAGCCGTCAGTTCCGGTTTTTTCAAATCTTCCGGAACCAATTTTAAAAGCTGTCGTCCCTTTGAGGTGATAAAAATTTCTTTTCCACGCTTTTCCATCAAAAAGGAATGAAACAGTTTATCAATAATATCTGCTCTGGTTGCTACCGTTCCAAGTCCTCCGGTTTCTCCTAAAGTCTTAACTGTCTTTGCATCCCGGCTTTCCATGTAGCGCACCGGATTTTCCATCGCTGAAAGCAGTGTCGCTTCATTAAAATGTGCCGGTGGACGTGTCGTCCCTGTTATAATTTCAATTCGAATATTATTCGAAAACTGCATGCCTTTTTCCAGATTCGGAAGTTTCTGTTCTCTTAAAGCAGACTCTCCTTTTTGTTCCTCATCCTCTTCATCTGACCAGCTTCCCTCATAAGCCTCTTTCCAGCCTTCTTTTAAGACAATCTTTCCTTTCGCAAGAAATTCTTCTTCCTCACAGCCTGCTTTTACTGTTGTCTGTTCGTATTCAAACGGCGGATACAAAACTGCCAGAAATCTTCTGACAACCAGATCATAAATTTTTCGTTCTTCATTTGTCAGATGTTCTAACTGTACAAACTGTTCGGTTGGAATAATTGCATGATGGTCGCTTACTTTTTTATCATCCAAAAAAGATTTATTTGCCTTGACCGGCTTCATTGAAAGACTTCCTGCCATCTTTTTATATGGACCGACTGCACATGCTTTTAAGCGTTCCTTTAATGTTCCAATGACATCGGAACTTAAATATCTGGAATCTGTTCTTGGATAGGTCAGTATCTTATGATTTTCATAGAGCCTCTGCATGATATTTAACGTCTCTTTTGCAGAAAATCCAAATTTTTTATTCGCATCTCTTTGCAGTTCAGTCAAATCATAAAGTGCCGGTGCATAAGTTTTTTTTGCTTTCTTTTCTACTTCTTTTATGAAAAGGGGAGCACCTTGCATTTTTTGTTTGAGTGTTTCGATTCTCTCTTTTGAAAATGAGCGGGCAGAACCACTTTTTTTATCCTGCCAGGTAAACCGGATTCCCTCTGCCATGAGATTGATTCCATAATACGTCTCCGGCTTAAAGGAACGGATTTCTTCTTCTCTTTTTTCAATCATTGCAAGTGTCGGTGTCTGAACTCTTCCACAGGACAATTGGGCATTGTACTTACAGGTCAGTGCTCTGGTTGCATTGATTCCAACCAGCCAGTCTGCCTCTGCTCTTGCCCAGGCTGCTGAATATAATGTGTCATACTCCCTGCCGTCTTTCAAAGAAGAAAATCCTGCCTTGATTGCCTTGTCTGTAACAGAGGAAATCCAAAGCCGTTTGATTGGTTTTCTACATCCGGATTTTTCCAATATCCAGCGTGCTACTAATTCTCCCTCTCTGCCTGCGTCCGTTGCAATAATAATTTCATTCACATCTTTTCGATAAAGCTGTGTTTTTACTGCATGATACTGCTTTGCCGTCTGTTTAATTACTACAAGTTCCATCTTTTTCGGCATCATCGGAAGGTCTTCCAGCTTCCATTCTTTATATTTCTTGTCGTATTCCTCTGGGTCTGCAAGTGTCACAAGATGTCCTAACGCCCAGGTGACAACATAGCGGTTTCCTTCGATTGCCCCATTTAGTTTTTTACTGCAGCCTAATACTCTTGCAATATCTCTTGCAACCGATGGTTTCTCCGCCAGTACTAATGACTTCATGTTATTACATTACCTTTCCAAAAAACTCTGTGGTTTTCTTCACTTTTTTCATCACATCATCAAATGCCTGTGGTGTCAGTGACTGCATACCATCACATAATGCTTTTTCCGGATTATTGTGAACTTCAATCATAACACCATCTGCACCTGCTGCGATTGCTGCCATGGTAAGCGGCTCTACCATAAAACGGATTCCTGCTGCATGACTTGGGTCTACAATCACCGGAAGATGTGTCTTTGATTTTAACATCGGAACTGCTGAAATGTCCAGTGTGTTTCTCATGGAAGTCTCAAAGGTACGGATTCCTCTTTCACATAAAATAACCTGTTCGTTTCCACCTGCCATGATGTACTCTGCACTCATTAAAAGTTCATCTATGGTGCTTGACATGCCACGCTTTAACAAAATCGGTTTATTTATCTTTCCAAGTTCTTTTAACAGTTCAAAGTTCTGCATATTTCTTGCACCAACCTGAATCACATCTACATCATCGAATAAATCCAGATGTGCTGCACTCATAATCTCTGTCACAATTGGAAGTCCGGTTGCTTTTTTTGCTTCTAAAAGCAGTTTTAATCCTTCACTGCCCAGTCCCTGGAAAGAGTATGGGGAAGTTCTCGGTTTGAATGCACCACCTCTTAAAAGACCTGCACCGGATGCCTTTACATCTTCTGCCACTTCAACCATCTGTTCTCTGGTCTCAACGGAACACGGACCTGCAATCACCTGAAAATGATTTCCACCGAATTTCTTTCCACAAATATCAATCACACTGTCCTGTGGATGCATACTGCGGTTTGCTTTTTTGTAAGGTTCTTTGATTCTCTTTACGGTTTCTACTACATCAAATGCCTGTAACTGCTCCGGTTCAATCTCTGTAGTGTCTCCAACCAGACCAATAATTGTGGTATCTTCGCCCTGTGATAAATGAAGTTTTAATCCTCTGTTCACCAAATTCTCTTTTAATTTTTCCACTTTCGCTTCTTCTGCATCTTTCTTTAAAACAATAATCATGACTTTTTCTCCTTTGGATTGAATGAATTTTTTTATAAGATTTTATCTCATAAAACCAAAAACCGATGTTCACCTGCTAAGGCAAACACCGGTTAAAATTCTGTTATCGGTATCTTTGAAATCAGAATTGATTGACGGATGCTTTACCATAGCACAAAAGACCTGCATTATAAAAATAACCCAGATAACCAAAATAAAAATCTTTTGTCCATACATTCAATAAATTCTTCATCATGGTAAAACCTCTCTTAATTAATCTAACCAAATAATACTGACTTTTTTATCGTTTGTCAACCCATTTTGCGAAAAATATTTTAGTAATTTAAAGTTTTACACTTTAAACTGTTTCCATCTTTTCAAACTGGCTGTTATAAAGATTTGCATAGAAGCCATTCTTGGCAAGAAGGGATTCATGAGTTCCCTGTTCAATGATATCTCCGTCTTTCATAACCAGAATTAAGTCGGCATCACGAATCGTGGAAAGTCTGTGAGCAATAACAAAACTGGTTCGTCCTTTCATCAGATTGTCCATTGCTTTCTGAATTCGCTCTTCTGTTCTGGTATCGACGGAAGAAGTTGCTTCATCCAGAATCATAATCTTATTGTCCGCTAAGATTGCTCTTGCAATTGTCAAAAGCTGTTTCTGACCCTGGGAAATATTACTGGTCTCTTCATTTAATTCCATCTGATAACCACCTGGCTGGGACATAATAAAATGATGGGCATGGGCTGCTTTTGCTGCCGCAATGACTTCTTCATCTGTTGCATCTAAGCGTCCATAACGGATATTTTCCATAATTGTTCCGTGGAACAGCCAGGTATCCTGCAGTACCATACCAAACATTTCACGAAGTTCCATACGTTTAAAATCTTTTACATTATGACCATCAATACAGATTTCCCCGGAATTGACATCATAAAAACGCATTAAAAGTTTAATCATCGTTGTCTTTCCGGCTCCGGTTGGTCCTACAATCGCAACTTTCTGTCCGGCTTTTACATCGGCATTAAAATCATGTACAATAATCTTTGACGGGTCATAGCCAAAGGAAATATGCTCAAAACTGACATTTCCCTCTATCTGATTGATAGACACCGGATCCTCTGCCATCTGGTCTTCTTCTTCCACATCCAAAAATTCAAACACACGTTCCGACGCTGCCGCTGAGGACTGAAGCATATTAGTAACCTGCGCAATCTGCTGGATTGGCTGGGTAAAGTTTCGGATATACTGGAAAAATGCCTGCACATCACCGACTTCAATTTTATTTTTAATAACCATAAAGCCGCCAAACAGAGCAACCATAACATAACCAAGATTTCCCACAAACTGCATAATCGGCATCATAATTCCGGAAAAGAACTGTGAACGCCATGCAGAACTGTACAATTTCTCATTGGTCTTTTCAAATTCATTGATGACGTCATCTTCTTTGTTAAATGCTTTTACTACAGTATGTCCGCTATAAATTTCTTCAACCTGTCCATTTACTTCACCAAGATATTTCTGCTGGTCCTGGAAGTATTTCTGGGAATGTTTCATGACCTTGCTGATAATAAACATCGAAACCGGTAAAATCAAAAGTGTTGCCAAAGTCATCCATACATTAATGCTTAACATCATAACCAGTACACCAATCAAGGTGGTGGCTGATGTAATAAGCTGGGTTACACTCTGGTTAATTCCGGTCTGCAGCGTATCCACATCGTTTGTAATACGGGAAAGGATTTCTCCATGTGTTCTGCTTTCAAAATATTTCATTGGAATTTTATTGATTTTCTTTGAAATATCTTTCCTGAGATTATAAGTCACATCATTGGAAATGCCTGTCATAATAAATCCCTGTATAAAAGACAAGACAGAACTGACTACATACAGACACATTACACCAAAGAGAATTTTTATAATTTTATCAAAGTCAATTCCGCTTCCGCCGTTAATCTTTGAAATCAGACCGGAATACAGTTCCGTTGTTGCCTTACCTAAAATCTTTGGTCCAATAATATTAAATACGGTTCCGCCGATTGCAAAAATCACCATCAAAATCAGTCGGAATTTATAACGTTCCATATATTTTAAGAGCCGAAGCATTGCACCTTTAAAGTTCTTTGCCTTTTCGCCGGACATACCTCTTCTCCGACCCATTGGACCTCTGCCTCTTCCTGCTGTATTACTCATGTTCCAATTCCTCCTTTGACAACTGTGACATTGCAATCTGCTGATAAACCTCACAGGTTTTCAAAAGTTCTTTATGAGTTCCCTCGCCAACAATTTTTCCTTCGTCTAATACCAAAATCTTATCTGCATGTAAAATGGTACTGATTCTCTGTGCAACAATTAAAGTCGTTGCATCTTTTGTCTCTTTCTTTAATGCACGGCGAAGCACCACATCGGTCTTATAATCCAGTGCAGAAAAACTGTCATCAAAAATATAGATTTCCGGATTCTTTGCAATTGCTCTTGCAATAGAAAGTCTTTGTTTCTGTCCACCGGATACATTCGTTCCACCCTGTGCAATTTCAGATTCCATTCCTTTTTCTTTTTGCCCGATAAATTCCTGTGCCTGTGCAATCTCGGCTGCACGATTGACCTCTTCTTTTGTTGCATCTTCTTTTCCATAACGGATATTGGAATCAATCGTTCCGGAAAACAGTACTCCTTTTTGCGGAACATAGCCGATTCGCTCACGTAAATCATGCAGTCCCATTTCACGGATATCCACTCCATCTACCAGAATTTTTCCGCTTGTCACATCAAAGAAACGTGGAATTAAATTGACTAAAGTACTCTTTCCACTTCCGGTACTTCCGATAAATGCTACGGTTTCTCCTTTTTGAGCTGTAAAGTTAATATCCGAAAGCGTTTCCTCTTCTGCTCCAGGATAGGCAAATCCTACATGTTCAAAACGAACTTCTCCTTTTTTGTTATTTTCCGGAATTTTTGCTGTTTCCGGAGATTCAATGCTTACTTTTGTCTCCATAATTTCATTGATACGTTTTGCAGATACACTGGCTCTCGGAAGCATAATTGACATCATGGTAATCATTAAAAACGACATGATAATCTGCATTGCATACTGCATAAATGCCATCATGTTTCCGACCTGCATTGTTCCATTATCTACTGCATGAGAACCATTATAGATAATCAATACAGTAATTCCGTTCATAATCAGCATCATTGCCGGCATCATAAAAGTCATACAGCGATTTACAAACAGGTTTGTCTTTGTCAGACGTTCATTGACTTCTTCAAAACGTTCTTCTTCATGTTTCTCTCTTGAGAACGCACGAATAACAGAAAGACCGGTTAAAATTTCTCTTGAAACCAGATTTAATTCATCAATTCGGTACTGTAAAATTTTAAATTTCGGCATTGCAACTGCAAATAGAAATCCAACTAAAATTAAAATTGCCACGACTGCCACACCAAGAATCCAGGTCATGGAAACATCGGTCTGTAAGACTTTCAAGACACCACCCACACCAAGAATTGGGGCATAAAGTACAATTCTGAATATCATGGCAAATACTAACTGAACCTGCTGAATATCATTGGTACTTCTTGTAATCAAAGAAGCGGTTGAGAAATGATTTAACTCTTCACCGGAAAATGAAATAACTTTCCGATAGACTCCATTTCTAAGATTCCGTCCAAGAAAAGCTGCCACTCTTGAAGATAAAAACGTAACAGAAACAGCTGCAAGCATAATGACAAGTGCCATTGCAAGCATTTTAAGTCCAGAGGTCATCAGATACTGAATTTGCATCACATCTACATCAATTCCCTGTGCTTCATACTCTGTCTGTACAAACTGTACGGCTGCCTGCGTTACAATGGATTCCGGCATTTCTTTTATTTTCTCTGTCAGAGAATCTTTCATGGCATCTAACTGTTCCTGCGGTAATTGTTCTAATACCTGCCATAAATCACTCTCTTCGGGCAGTCCCATCTGTGTTTTGATTTCTGCTGCCTTTTCTTCATCCTCTAAACTTCCTGCTGCCATCATCGGAATTGCAAGAATCGAATTTAACTCATCTCGTTCCTCTTTTGTGACATCATTTCTTTTATAGACATCATCTTTTAAGGTATAGGCATCTTCTACTTTTGCTTTTTCCTTTTCATCTAAAAACAAAAGCAGGTGCTCCATACTCTCTTTTCGGATGGTATCCGGCACTCCATCCTCAATTCCTTTTTGCTGGATACCCACATTGACAATTTTGGATGTGTAATCCGGCAGGGAAAGGTCACAATATGCCTGCACAAATAAAAGAACAATAATCATTACCACGTAATACCATCGTTCTTTCATGTAATGAAACATTTTTAACATAATCTTCGTGTCACTCCTTTTTGCTTTCTTCCTGTTCCATATTTGCTATCATTTGCTTCAAAAACCGCTTCATAAGACAAATTTCTACTTCTGAAAATCCTTCTACTACCTTTGCTTCACTTTCTTTGACTACTTTCTCAATCTGCTTACTCAGTGATTTTCCTTTTTCTGTTACATAAATCCGGACAACCCTCTGGTCTTTTTCATCCGGCTTTCTTTCAATTAAACCTGCTTTTTCCATTCGCTTGATAGAAACCGCAACGGTCGGCGGTTTTATCTTCATTTCATCGCAGATTTCCCTCTGACTCATTCCTTCTTTTTTCTGCAGTATAAACAACAATGGTATCTGCCTTGGATGAACATCTAATTCTTTCATTGCTGCATACGCTTTGCCATAGTATAAATGTGTCATGCGCATTATCAGTCCCTGTAAACTATCTATTTCCTCGCACTTCACGAAATCTCACCACCTTTTTACTTAGTCGGCTAATATAATTTAGCACTGTTTTTTTCATTTTACAACCCATTTTATGGTTTTTTAAGAAATTTATTTCTATTTTTTATTTTGTCACCTAACAAAAAAAGGGCTTATAGTTTAATTACTATAAGCCCTTTTTTTGATTAAATCTGTTGATGATATCCGGAAAGGAAATCTGCAATCTTTCCTGTCGCATCCTTTAACTGTTCAATATTCGGCAGATATACAATCCTGAAGTGGTCTGGCTCCGCCCAGTTAAATCCTCTTCCATGTGTAAGCAGTACTTTTTTCTCCTTTAATAAATCCAGCACAAATTTCTCATCGTCTAAGATGTTAAACTTTTTCGTATCCATTTTCGGGAAGATATAAAAGGCCGCCTTTGGTTTTACTGCTGACAAGCCCGGAATATCATTAATTGCATTGTAAATAAATTCTCTCTGTTCATAGATTCTTCCACCTGGAACAAGATAGTTTTTCACGCTCTGATGTCCCCCAAGTGCGGTCTGAACGATGCACTGTGCCGGAACATTGGAACACAGACGCATATTGGAAAGCATATTTAAACCTTCAATATAGTCTTTTGCTTTTTCCTTTGCTCCGCTTAAAATCATCCAGCCACAGCGAAAACCTGCAATCATATGGGATTTTGACAACCCATTTAAGGTAATACAGAATAAATCCGGTGCTAAAGAAGCAATGGAAGTGTGTTCAATTCCATCCATCACCAGTCTGTCATAAATCTCATCTGAGAAAATCATTAGTTCATGTTCTCTTGCAAGTTCCACAATCTGTTCAAGCACTTCTTTTGGATAAACTGCACCGGTCGGATTGTTTGGGTTGATAATGACAATCGCCTTTGTCTTATCTGTGATTTTACTTCTCATATCCTCGATATCCGGATACCATTCGGACTGTTCATCACAGATATAATGTACTGCTTTTCCGCCTGCAAGGGTCACACATCCGGTCCAGAGCGGATAATCCGGAGATGGAACTAAGATTTCATCTCCATTATCAATCAGTCCCTGTGTCACTAAGTTAATCAGCTCACTGACACCATTTCCGGTATAAATATGTTCCATTGACACATTTGGAATATTTTTTGTCTGCGCATACTGCATAATTGCTTTTCTTGCTGCAAAGATTCCATGGGAATCGGAATATCCCTGTGCACTTCTAAGGGTGGAAATCATATCCGTAATGACTTCTTCCGGTGCGGAAAATCCAAACGGCGCCGGATTCCCTATATTTAATTTTAAAACATCGATTCCATCTGCCTGCATACGGTTGGCTTCATCTAAAACCGGTCCTCTTACGTCATAACATACATGGTCTAATTTTGAAGATTTTTTAAATGTTCTCATCTTGTCTCTGCTCCTCTCATTTTCATCCGCATCCTGATTTATGGAGATTTTATCACTTTACCGTGCAAAGTGCAAGAAGCAGAACTGCCCTTTATAGTGAAAAAAGTGCTCTTAACAAAAATATTTTTTTGATTTTCCAAATTAAATTGCTTTTTATTTTTTTTGTGTTAAAATATAATAAATTAACAATTATTTGTTTCGTATTATTCTTTTTTACTGATTTTTTAACCTAATAGGAGGCTGCCTATGAGAAAAATTTTTAACGGAATCTTAATTATGCAGAAAAAATCTATTTTATTTATTGTACTCGGTATTTTTGTCTTTTTGTCTTATCCGTTTTTCAAACTTGATTTCATCATTTGCAAACAGCTCCTATATCTTTACCTCTTTTTCGTCTTTGGAGTACTTGGATATGACAGCCACCAAAAAAAATCAAACATCCAATATTTTTACTACGTTTTGATGCTCATTTTAATCTTATTCTCTCTGTTACTTTGGATACTTTAGAAACCCCAAAAGAATAATACAGACAAATAAGGACTCACCGGTGCTCGGTGAGTCCTCTCTTATTACTTTAACATCTTCTTTAATTCATCCATAAAGGTATTCACATCTTTAAATTCCCGATAGACAGAGGCAAAACGGACATACGTAACCGCATCTAATTCTTTTAAGCGGTTCATCACAATCTCTCCGATTTCCGTACTTGGAATTTCCCGTTCTTCTTTATTAAAAATCTCTGTCTCTATTTCGTCAATCGTGCGTTCAATCTGTTCCACCGAAATCGGCCGTTTATAACAGGCACGCATAATTCCATCCTGTATTTTGGTCCGATCATACGTTTCTCTACTCTGGTCTTTTTTAATTACCGTAAGAGGAATCGTCTCTATCTTTTCATACGTGGTGAAGCGTTTATGACATTCATCACATTGTCTGCGTCTGCGAATCGAATTATTATCCGGAACCGGTCTTGAATCTATGACACGTGTATTTTCCTGATTACAAAAAGGGCACTTCATCATTTTCAGCCTCCTTTACTGCCTTGCTTGCCTAAAGTATAGTACACAAAAGCGTAAATCGTCAATCTTTTTCGCACTTTATGCGTTGTCAAGGGCTAAAACTTTATGAAATTTTCCATTTTACAGTATATTGTGACAGTCTTATGAGAATCATTCTAATTATAAATGTATTCGTACATGAAACTAAAAATGGAGGATTCTTGCAATGGCTCTTAATAAAGTTGAAATATGCGGCGTAAATACATCAAAACTCCCTGTCCTTACCAATGTCGAAAAAGAAATGCTGTTTGAACGGATAAAAAAGGGTGACACAGAAGCAAGAGATTTATATATCAAAGGGAATTTAAGGCTGGTCTTAAGTATAATTAAACGCTTCTCTGCAAGTAATGAAAATGCGGATGATTTATTTCAAATCGGCTGTATCGGTCTGATGAAAGCAATTGATAACTTCGATACCACATTAAATGTACGCTTTTCTACTTATGCTGTTCCTATGATTATCGGTGAAATCCGCCGTTACTTAAGGGACAACAACTCCATACGCGTCAGCCGTTCCCTGCGTGATACCGCCTATAAGGCAATCCATGCAAAAGAATATTATATGAAACAGAACTTAAGAGAACCAACTGTTCAGGAAATTGCCAGTGAAATCGGCATTAATAAAGAGGATATCGTCTATGCCCTTGATGCTATTCAAAGTCCGGTCAGTCTATATGAACCGGTTTACACCGAAGGCGGTGACACCTTGTATGTCATGGACCAGATCAGTGATAAGAAAAATAAAGAAGAACACTGGATTGAGGATATCTCTTTAAAAGAAGCAATGAACCGGCTTGAGACAAGGGAACGAAATATCATAGAAATGCGCTTTTATGAGGGGAAAACCCAAATGGAAGTCGCACAGGAAATTGGAATTTCGCAGGCTCAGGTCAGCCGGCTTGAAAAACATGCCTTAAAATCCATGAAAAATTATCTTCGGTCGTGAAAAGATAAAGAACCCTCGGTGCGTAACTGCAAAATACCGAGGGTTCTTCTATCTAACTCTTTTTTAAAAACTTTTCTTCTTTTATTTCGACCAGAATAATATCTTCCCCAATTTGTTTGATACATTCGAACGGAATCACGTACTCACTGACCGGTCCGAAAAATCCACAGATTTTCCCCGGAAGCGGAACAATAATTGCTGTCACACACCCAGTCTTTTCATCAAACTCAAGGTCAAACGGCACACCGAGGCTCTTGCAGGTACAGATATTAATCACTTCTTTTTGTCGAAGCTGGCATACACGCATAAAAAATTTCTCCATTCTTATTTTCTATCAGTATATGCCCTTATTTTTTATTATCGATCCATTTCAAGCTGGATTCCGGTATTTTTATGATTCCGGATAATTCGGTCAATCTCTTTTAAATCACAGGAAGGAAGGTCACCAGGAATCGTATTCTTTACAGAACTGGTTGCATTTCCATATTCTAAGGCTTTCTGACAGTCAAATCCACAGCCGAGCAGACCGTATAAAACACCTGAAATATAAGCATCTCCGCTTCCGATACGGTCTACAACTTCAATATCACGGTATGGTTCTTCTTCAAAGTATTTATCTTCTTTTGCACTGTAGATGACTGAACCAAAGGTATGCACTTTCGGGCTGTGTACAATTCTCTGAGTAGATGCCACAATTGAAATCGGATACTCTTCGGTAAAACTCTTCATAATCTCTTTTACATTTCCCTCTTTTAAGAAAGTCAGGCGGGCAGTATCTTCTGAACAAAAGAAAATATCAACATAAGGCAGAATTCGTTCGATACACTCTTTTGCTTCTTCTCCGGTCCATAAATTTCCTCTGAAGTTTACATCAAACGAAATCAGTGCACCCTGTGCTTTAAATTTCTTAATCATATCAATGGCTACTTCTCTTGTATTTTCAGAAAGTGCCAGAGTAATTCCGCTTGTATGGAAACAGGCTGTATTTGCATACATGGAATCCGGAACTTCTATTTCATTGATTTTACAAAAAGAAGCATGTCTTCTGTCATAAACGACACTTGGTTTTCTTGGATATGCACCATTTTCATAGAAATAAATTCCAAGTCTTGCATCTTCCTCTTTATCATATACCAGATAGTCATCGCTGACACCGCAGAAACGGACACGGTTCTTTGCATAAATTCCTAAAGAATTATCCGGAAGTTTGGAAATGATTCCGGTTCTAAGACCCAACAGGGCAGCTCCGGATACGACATTTAATTCCGCTCCTCCGACCTGTTTCTGAAATGTTTCTCCACGCACAATTCGTTCATTATCCGGTGGGGAAAGTCGAAGCAAAATTTCTCCGAGTGATAGCAAATCAAAATCTTTTTTCATAATATCTGCTCCTTTCTTTGTAGAAAAAAAGGATGCAGACTTCTCCACACCCTTTTTTTTTCTATCTAAATGTTCACCCATGGCAAAAGGGGTCATTTATAGCATATTAATTTCTATCTTTTATTTCTTAGCACTGCACCATCCACTAGCACAGTGTTAAAGTCTCCCTCATCCGCAAATCTGCGATTCTTATCCTCTTACTTCTTTTACGATTTCAACTGCTTCTTTTGTCATTGCTTCGATTTTATCGAATTCACCAGCTTTAATCATATCACCTTTTACCATCCAGCTTCCGCCACATGCAAAGATTTTATCACAAGCTAAGTATTCTCTTACATTTTTCGGATTGATTCCGCCTGTCGGCATGATTTTGATTCCAACATAAGCTGCTGTCATTGCTTTGATTGTAGCAACTCCGCCAAACTGTTCTGCCGGGAAGAATTTTAATACTTTTAATCCACGTTTTACACCCTGAGCTACTTCTGAAGGTGTTACGCATCCCGGTGTTACTGTGATACCTTTTTCAATACAGTAATCTACGATTTCCGGGTCAAATCCTGGGCTTACGATGAATTTTGCGCCCGCTGCAACAGCACGGTCAACCTGCTCTGTTGTCAGAACAGTACCTGCTCCAACTAACATTTCCGGATATTTTTCTGTCATGATACGAATAGATTCTTCTGCTGCATCAGTACGGAAAGTTACTTCTGCACATGGAAGTCCACCCTGGCAAAGTGCTTTTGCCAACGGTTCTGCATCCTTTACGTCATTTAATACTACTACTGGTACTACACCAAATTTGGAAAGCTGTTCTAAAACTGCGTTCATAATGTCCTCCTTGAATTTTAAAAATAATTTTTTTCGTTTCCGTAAGTTTCATAATGCGGAACTATGTTTCACAATACGATATCTTTACTTTGGATTATACTACAGATCTCCATATTGTCAAGCCCCTTTCAAAAAAAATTTTCTGGTTGTAACACATTCCGGAAAGTGTTACAATAGCGCCAAAGTCTTATGAATCGAAATTCCCCTCAATCCTCAAATCTAAGACCATCCTCAACATAATATCGTTACAGAACATAATATCGTTACAGTTAGAAAGGAAAATGATATCTTATGGAATCAAAAAACCCTATTCAGGTTGCAGATCGGCTGTTTCTTGCTATGGAAACTTTGTCCAAAATCGGACCTGTTTCACTGGCTGATTTAAGCCGTGAATTAAATTTAAATAAAAGTACCACACACCGACTACTATCCTCCTTGATTTATATGGGGTATGCAAAGCAGGATTCAGAAACCCAGAAGTATGACCTGTCCTTAAAAGTACTGGCATTATCCAACTGTCTGTTAGAACGACTCGATATCCTTGAAGTTGTCCGACCTTATTTAAAATCACTCTCTCAGGAAACCGGAGAGACAGTTCATTTTGTACAGCTCGATGGCTCGGAAGCGGTTTATATCTACAAAGAAGAGTCACGTCAAAACTCTGTGCGGATGGTTTCCAAAGTCGGAAGCCGGATTCCACTCTACTGTTCCGGTGTTGGAAAAGCAATGGCAGCCGGCATGGAAGAATCCCAGATTCATAAATTATGGGATGCCTGCACCCATAAAAAACTGACCCGGCACACCATTACAGACTATGACACCTTTTTAAAAGAGGTAAAAGAAGCCAGAAAGAATGGCTATGCTCTTGATAACGAAGAAAACGAACTTGGCGTACGCTGTATTGCCGTAGGTCTTACCGACTATAAAGGTCGTTCCCGCTATGCGTTTTCTATCTCTGCACCTGTCACCCGAATGACAGATAAACGGATTCAGGAAATTATCCCACTTGTTCTTCAAGTCAAAAAAGAAATCGAACAGGGTGCATAATAGAAAGAAAAAGTAGGAAAGAAAAAATCCCCTCTACAAGATTTATTCCTGTAGAAGGGATTTCTTAAATTCTAATTACTCATATCGTACCATTTCTTTTTTTAAGCGTTTCATAATCCGTTTTTCCAGTCTTGAAATATAAGACTGTGAAATTCCAAGCAAATCCGCTACCTCTTTTTGAGTTTTTTCTCTTCCATCCGGCATATTAATGCCAAAACGAAGTCGGATAATCGTCTGTTCCCGTTTACTTAATTTACTGATTGCCTTTCCAAGCAGATTCCGCTCCACTTCACTTTCGATTCCACGATAAATTACATCTTCATCTGTCCCCAAAATATCCGACAAGAGTAATTCATTTCCATCCCAGTCTACATTAAGCGGTTCATCGATGGAAACCTCCAGTTTCGTTTTACTGTTTCTTCTCAGATACATCAAAATTTCATTTTCGATGCATCTTGAAGCATAAGTTGCCAGCTTGATTTTTTTCTCAGATTTAAAGGTATTAATTGCCTTAATCAGTCCAATCGTTCCAATTGAAATCAAATCTTCCGCTCCAACTCCGGTATTATCAAATTTCTTTGCAATGTATACCACCAGACGCAGATTATGTTCAATCAGACTTGCTTTTGCCTCTTCAAACTCATCAGTCTGCAGTTTTTCTATCATTAAGGTCTCTGTCTGTATATCAAGAGGAGCCGGCAGTACATCTGCACCACCAATATAGTGAATCTCTTCTCCTCTTCGCAAAATCATTCCTGTAAAAACAGGGAATTGAACTCTTCTTACAACTGCTGTTTCCATCACAAGCGCCTCCTAACTGTCAAAAACTTCTGGATTTATAATCATCTGAAAGGTTTTATCTACTGACATATCCTGTTTTACAAGTGCCAAAACCGGTTTTTTTACGGATACCCGCCGTTCTCTTCGTTCTACAGACATCTCATCTACAGTTACGACAAGCAGGCTTCCTCTCTTTGTTCCCACACTTAAAAAACAGATAAAGTGTGGTTCAAAACAGATGAGGCTTTCTGTCAGACTATCCGATGCGTTTTGGGTCCGCATTATAAGAGCATCAAACGCTTTTTTCTGCGGTTCACTTAAAAGACCGGTAAATGCCTGATATTCAATCACGCAGACCGGCTTCTTTAACAAAGAATCCCAAAGCTGGTTTCCTGTGTCATACAGACCTTTCACTTTTATTTGTCTTTTTCCTGCCCGAATTTGAATCTGGCAAAGAGTACTCCTTTTTCCATTTAAGTATTTTAAGAGTCTGATACTGATGACAAGCATCCAGTAAGTGACTGACGATAACGCCAAAAATGTGATGATTCCTCTTGCTGCAATCTTGGGAAATGCCAGAAAAATTCCTCCTGCCAAAGCAGAACATCCATAAAAGCCAAGCAGTTCCATCCAAAATACATTCTTATTTTTTGTTCCACATCCAGCCATAACCATAAGCGGTGCTAAAATCCCATAGGAAATCAGACCTCTTATTTTCCATGAAGAAAACGGTAAAAAAAGAATCACACCGCTTCCTACTGCTCCCAGTACAGCTCCTGCAAGTGAACGAAGCGGGTTGGCAGCCCCCAAAATCATCCGGTTCACCAACTGCAGGATAAAAAAATCCATTACCAGATTGACTACGAAAAACACATCTATGTAAAATTCGTAGTACACAAAACACCCCCCTAGACCTTTTTGACTCAATTACTTATCTGGAACTAAGTAATGTTCATTATAAGGTCTAGGGGGGTGTGAATTCTGTCAAAATCACAAGGCTCTTCCCAAAAATTTTTTGCTAAAATCCGATAGTTTTCGACATCGAAAGGCAACTTTATGTCACCTTCTTTATGTAAACTATTTGATGCAAAACTTTATTTTTTTCTTTTATTTTCCGGTTTACATAATTTCTATCACAATTTGATTTATTTTCGACATTTTTGTCGAATTTTATCAAAAAGATTATCTTTCCCTCTTATCTTGTCGAATTTTCTTTTCTACTTGACACTCTATTTTTTTCCTTTTAAACTTTAATGTAACAAAATGAAAGTGAGGTTTTATAATTATGATACCAATTACAGGACATACAAAACTCACCTGTCTTCTTGGAAGTCCGGTGGCACACAGCATCTCTCCTATGATGCATAATACCAGTTTTTCCGCACTCGGTCTTGATTATGTCTATCTTTGCTTTGATATCAATGAACAGACGCTTGGAGATGCCGTCAAAGCCTTAAAAACAATGGATGTAAAGGGCTTCAATCTAACCATGCCAAACAAAACAAAAATTTTAGAATATCTGGACGAACTTTCCCCTGCTGCAAAGTGTATTGGTGCAGTTAACACCGTAGAAAACAAAGATGGAAAATTAATCGGACACAACACCGACGGCATTGGGTTTATGCGCTCAGTCAAAGAACACGGCATTGATGTAACAGGAAAGACAATCACCCTTATGGGAATTGGCGGTGCCGCTACTGCAATCTGCGCTCAGGCTGCACTTGATAATGTCGGAGAAATCCATATCTTCGCCCGCTCAACCAGCCGCTATCTTCCACGTATCCGTGAAGTAATTCAAAAACTTTCTGCACTTAGTTCCTGCAAAATTTCTATTTTTGATAATGACGATAAAACTGCCTTAAAAGACAGCCTGGAACAAAGCGCGCTTTTTGTAAATGCTACTTCTGTCGGAATGGCTCCAAATACAGATGCCTGCATCTTAGAAGACAGTTCTCTTTTAAAAAAAGACCTTGCTGTCGCTGATATTATCTATAATCCATGGGAAACCAAACTGCTTAAAATGGCAAAAGAAAAAGGCTGTACCTCTTTCAATGGTTATTCCATGCTTTTGTATCAAGGTGCAGAAGCATTTAAAATCTGGACCGGTCAGGAAATGCCAGTGGAATTAGTTAGAGAAACACTTGGAAAATAATAATAGTCTCTCCAAAAATGATGTTCTCTTGAAAAATTTTTAATTTTGAATATCGGTGGCTTTTATTTTTCTTCAAAATAAAAGTCACCGCTTTTTCCACCTTTTTTCTCTACCAGATGAATGTCCGTCATCACCATTCGTTTATCAATCGCTTTACACATATCGTAAATCGTAAGCAGAGCCACATTAACTCCGGTCAGTGCTTCCATTTCAACACCCGTTTTTCCTTCTACTTTTACCATACATAAGGCTTTAATCGTAAGATTTTCTTCTTCAATTTCAAAATCTACACTGCATTTACTGATTGGAAGTACATGGCACATCGGAATCAACGAAGAAGTCTGTTTCACTGCCATAATTCCGGCTACACGCGCTACACCCAGCACATCCCCTTTTTTTACTGTATGATGAAGAATCGCATCCATCACTTCACGATTGACCTGAATTTTTCCCTCTGCTAATGCAGTCCGGCTTGTCGGATTCTTTTCTGAAACATCCACCATCACTGCGTTTCCCTGTTCATCAAAATGAGTAAACTTTGTTTCCATCTTTTTTCTCCTTGTTGTTTCAACCCACAGTCGGTAATTTCACAGAGTCTGACATGTCAGCAAAACGCTGACTGTGGGTTACCTCATGTCAGTGGGGGATACCGATTTCTCTCCGCCCACCACTGCCGTTAACCTTCCTGTTTGCAATTCCTCTCACCACCTATAGAGGTGGGAGAATCCTTGCTATATTTGTTAAACTTTTGACTAAAAAAGGCGATCCAGAACTAATCTGAACCGCCTTTATCTTTTGTAGTGTATATCGTATTACTTTCTATTTTTTAAGAAATCCGGAATCTGAATATCTTTCTTCGGCACAGTACTTGTGAAGTTACCTGTATTGCTTCCGAAAGCTGGCTGCTGGAAAGTCGGCATCTTAAAAGCTGGCTGCTGAGTTTCTACGTGTGCAGTCTGCTGTACCGGCTGCTGTACCGCTTCTTCTGTTTTTGCAGTTTTTTTATCACGGGATACGCTTGGTTTTCTTGCTGTTTCATCATCAAGACCTGTAGCGATTACGGTGATTCTTACATAATCTGCTTCTTTATCATCATACAGAGCACCAAAGATAATGTTTGTATCTTCGCCTGTAAGGTTCTGTACATAGCTTGCTGCATCATTTGCATCCATAAGGGAGATATCTCCGGATACGTTGATGATAACATGAGATGCACCCTGGATGGTTGTTTCGAGAAGTGGGCTGGATACTGCCTGCTGAACAGCTTCCATTGCTTTATCATCACCTTTTCCTTCACCGATACCGATATGTGCAATTCCTTTATCAATCATAACAGTCTGAACGTCTGCAAAGTCAAGGTTAATCAGAGCCGGAAGATTGATTAAATCTGTGATTCCCTGAACTGCCTGCTGAAGCACTTCATCCGCTTTCTTTAATGCTTCCGGCATAGTAGTACGACGGTCAACGATTTCAAGCAGACGGTCATTCGGGATTACAATTAATGTATCTACATTGTCTTTTAATTTTTCAATACCTGTCAATGCATTTGTCATACGTGTCTTTGCTTCAAAACGGAAAGGCTTTGTGACAACACCAACTGTCAAAATTCCCATTTCTTTTGCTGCACCTGCAACGATTGGAGCAGCACCTGTTCCGGTTCCGCCACCCATACCACAGGTAACAAATACCATATCAGCACCCTGAAGAACCTGCTTAATTTCCTCGATGCTTTCTTCTGCTGCTTTTTCACCGATTTCCGGTTTTGCTCCTGCACCAAGACCTTTTGTCAGTTTTTCACCAATCTGAACAACGGTCGGTGCTTTACATAATGTCAGCGCCTGTTTATCGGTATTCACTCCAACAAATTCTACACCGCTAATTGTTTCTTCCACCATTCTGTTTACTGCATTATTACCAGCTCCACCTACACCAATGACTACGATTTTTGCAGATGATTCAGCCTCGTTTGTCATAATCTCTAACAAAGTACTTCCTCCTTTAGCTTACCTGTATGGTTTTTAAATACACTTTCATGTATTGCATTCCGTATTTCTTCTGATTTTACGCTTATGCCAAATCCTATTCTCCTCCAAGGTTCGTGCATATAGATATATAATATCTTCTTTTCAAAAATTAATCAACCGCTATTTTCATTTTTTCATAAAAAATTTAAATTTTTACTTTATTCTTATAGTTTCTTTTTTCTTCGACACCGATTTTTTTATTTTTCCATTCTTTTATTTTTTACTTTGCTGCTTCTACTCGTTTTGATTTTCTTCTGTGCTCTTTTGTGTCTCTGACTTCTTAAATACAATGGTCTCTGTCGTGGAGTCCACATTCTGTAAGTCCAAAACGCCCTGCATTCCTTCAAGCTGTGGCAAAATTCCCAGCATTTTGCTTATTTTATCTGAAATATTTTTTTCCGTGCCAAGTTTTACTTCGATTTCCGAAAAATACATGGTAAGTGCTCCATTTTCAATGACGATTCGGTCCGGATGCTGTTCACTGCTCTCCATCATCTTTGTCGCGCTTAAAAGCATGCCCAGAATTTCATCTGTTAGTCCGGACAATTTCTGTCCTACCTGAACCTTTTTCTGGCCTAATCCTTCAATAAATGGAATATTTTTCAATTCTTTTGTAGTACTTACCTGAACAATTCCTTCTTTGTCAAAATACAGATATCCATCCAAAAATTTCGTATAACCAATTAATTCTTTTTCCCTTACATGAATGGTTAATTTATGACTGCTTGTCCGCTCAATCCATACTTTCTGAATAAACTGGTCATCTTTTGTTTTTTCGCTCGGATTTAAAAAACGAACCAGTATGGTATTTGAAGCAAGTGATCCTTGAAGCACCATCTTTTTTATTTCTTTATCTGTATGAGCTGTATTTCCTTCTACTTTTACACTTGTAACCCGAAAACCGCCGAAAAAAACAGCAATTCCAAGCAACAGCACTGCCACAATACCGCCCAAAATCTTCGTGCGTTTCTTTTTATCCATATAAAATAATCCCCTTTATTTTCTTTCCATCACTGCTCCAAGCTGACTCAAATCACGGCAGATATCCTCATATCCACGCTCGATATATTCGATATTCTTTACCGTAGTCACTCCTTTTGCCGCCAGTCCTGCCAGAACCAGTGCCGCACCTCCCCGAAGTTCCTGCGCTTCTACCTCTGCCCCATGCAGTTTTCCTCCATAAATTTCTGCCTTTGCTCCATCAATCCGGATATTTGCTCCCATTTTTTTAAGTTCCCCTGCTACACGAAAACGATTCTCAAAAATAGTTTCTATCAGACAGCTTTTTCCTTTAATACCTGAAAGCACTGCCAGAACCGGTGACTGTAAATCTGTTGGAAATCCCGGATAAACTTCCGTTTTTTGACATAAAACCGGAACGTTTACTTCCTGACTGCACAAAGACAGTTTACCACCAATCCATTCGTATTGTCCACCCATTTTCTGATAGAGCGATAAGATTGCTTTCATCTCATCTTTTGGTGCTCCGACCAGACAAATATTGCTTCTTGTAATTGCAGAAGCGCAAAGATACGTTCCTGCTACAATTCTATCCGGCGGAACTTCGTATTCAACTGCATGTAAAGACTTTATGCCTTCGATTTCAATCATTCGATTTTTCGTTTCTTTTATTTTTGCTCCACCTTTTCTTAAAAACTGGCACAGCCACTGCACTTCCGGTTCGCAGGCACAATTTTCCAGTATCGTTGTACCTTTGGCAAGTACGGATGCCAGGATTACATTTTGCGTTGCACCCACGCTGATTTTTGGAAATACAATTCTGGCGCCTTTGAGTCCCTCGGTTTTTCCCTTAAGCCCCCTGTCTTCTTCCGTAAATTCTGCTCCCATTTTTTCAAGGGCAGACAGATGAAGATCGATTGGTCGTTTTCCTATCACACAGCCTCCCGGCCATGGAATACAGACCTCCTTTTTTCTTCCTAAAAGACTTCCCATTAATACAATAGAAGAACGCATCTTCTCCGCCTCTTTTTTGGGAATTGTAGTCCGCTCTATCTTTGTACAATCCAGATACATGGTATGATTTTTATAAAAAGCCTTCCCACCAATCCCCTTTATAATTTCTTTCATCAGATGAACATCTGTAATATCCGGACAATGATGAAGAATCACTTCCCCTTTACATAAAACAGCGGCCGCCATCATTGGCAATGCCGCATTTTTAGAACCCTGTATTCTTACTTCTCCATTCAGACGATGAAATCCCTCAATACGGATTTGATTCAAATCTGCCTCTTCCTTCCGTTGCTCTCTATATCCTATAGTATGCACCGTTTCTTAAAGTGCTACCTGCTCTCCCGCTTTCCTCTCCGGCTGACTGCAAGCGCCATTCCCATCTCTCCCAGTAAAAATACAACAGAAGTCCCTCCATAACTGACAAAGGGCAGGGTAATTCCGGTATTTGGAATTGTATTTGTCACAACCGCAATATTTAAAATAACCTGAATTGCGATATGCCCCATAATTCCTCCCGAAATCAATGCTCCTTCTAAATCCCCTGCATGTGTTGCAATTACCATCAATCTCCAGATTAGAAGTGCAAACAGCAGTATCAGCAGTACTGCACCGCACAGACCGGTCTCTTCGCAGATAATTGAAAAAATCATGTCGTTTTGCGCTTCTGGAACAAATCCAAGTTTCTGAACACTGCTCCCAAGTCCACTTCCAAAAATCCCTCCACTTCCGATTGCATAGAGTCCCTGAATGGTTTGAAATCCTTTTTCATAAGCCTCCGGATTTCTCCAGATCTTAAGACGCTCCATACGATAACTCGCCATCCCGAGAAAAACAGCAATAAATATCATTCCCACCGCCCCAATTCCAATAAATGGAAGATAACGCGGATGCGAAATAAAAGCTAAAATAACACCAATTCCAAGAATGATAATTGCTGTGCTCAAATTATTCGTCCCAACCAATCCTACAATCGGCAAAAGTGGCAGCATAATTCCTGCCATCCAAAAGATGCCATCCTTTTTTTTCTGTGAATTTGTGATAAGAAACGTAAGAAATAAAATCACTGCCGCTTTTGCAAATTCGGACGGCTGAAATGAAAACGGTCCAATTGAAAGCCAGCGTTTTGAGCCATTATACTCCTGCCCAAACAAGAGCACTGCCAAAGACAGCCCCATTGATGCCAGATAAAAAAGAGGGGCAAATTTCACCGCAATATGATAATCGATACAGGAAACCAAATACATCGCTATGAGCCCTAAAGACGTGGCAAAAAGTTGTTTCTTAAAATAATAGGCAGGGTCATGAAATTTCACCCTGCCATTATATGCACTTGTGCTATACAAAAAAATCAATCCCCACACAACGAGCAAAAGTACCAGAAACAAAAGTATGCTGTCCATACTCTTTTTTGGTTCTCTTACGACTTCCATAAGCATTTCCTTTTTTGTTTTTCTCATATTGCACTATATGATTTTATTTTGTTATTTATGAATTATCTCTATGACAATGTCAATTAAAGCATTGCACGAACATACTCTTTGAATTTATCTCCACGCTGCTCATAGTTATCAAACTGCCCCCAGCTTGCACATGCTGGTGAAAGCAGTACTGCATCTCCGGCCTCTGCTTTTTCGGCACAGATTTTTACTGCTTCTTCGAGGTTTTCAGCCAGAATCGTATTGAAAAATCCACATTCATGCGCTGTTTTTTCAATTTTTTCTCTGGTCTGACCGATTAATACTAACTGTTTTACTTTTCCATCAAATGCCTGAATCCATTCTTCATAAGAGGACTGTTTATCATATCCGCCTCCGATTAAGAGAGTTGGACGGTTCATTGCCTGAATTCCTTTGATTGCAGCATCTGGATTGGTTCCCTTAGAATCATTGTAATAAGCAACTCCATTAATTTCTTCTACAAATTCGATTCTGTGTGGAACAGCGGTAAAACGCATAATCACTTCGCGGATAATTTCCTTTGGAACACCTGCGCAGTATGCCATAGCAGAAGCTGCCATTACATTTTCATGGTTATGGCGGCCAAGCAATTTTAATTCATCAGTTCTTGCAAATACAAATTCTTCTGTTTTTGATTTCCATACAATATTTTCTCCATCGAGGAAGATTCCCTCTTCAAGTTTCTGAACACTGGAGAAAAAGACTACAGTTGCCGGACATTTTGGGGCAAACTTACGAAGTTCCTCATCTTCATAATTTAAAATACAAAAATCGTCCTTGGTCTGATTAGAAGCAATCAGCTCTTTAACACGAATGTACTCTTCCATCGTATGATGACGATTTAAATGATCCTCTGTAATGTTTAAAATTGCAGAAACCTTTGGATGAAAACTATGTATGGTCTCTAACTGGAAACTGCTGATTTCTGCTACCGTATAGCTTTCTTCTTTCATGGAAGAAGCTGCTCCTGTATAAGCATTTCCAATATTTCCAACAACAAATACCGAATCTGCATAAGCCTTTATGATTTCTCCAAGGAGTGCGGTTGTTGTTGTCTTTCCGTTTGTTCCGGTAATTGCAAGGACTGTTCCATCCCCCATGCAGTATGCAAGTTCTACTTCTCCCCAAATTGGAAGCCCTGCTGCTTTTAAACGTTCTACCGGTTCAATATCAAGCGGAACTCCCGGACTCATCACGACCAGATTGAGACTGTCAATCAGTTCCTGTTTTAATTCTCCAAGTACAATTTCACATTTGCTTTCTTTCGGAAGTTTTGCTCTGATTTCTTCTTTCTTTAATGATTCATTTCCATCATATAATACAACATCTGCCTGTACCGTTTCTAACAGTTTTACAGCCCCGATTCCACTGATTCCGGAACCGAAGACTAATACTTTTTTCCCCTGTAATTCTGTCTTTTTCATAATTTCCTTCCTTTCTTTTTACACACCTAAAAGTGCAATCATACACAAAATTGCTGTAACAATTGAGAATACTGCAACTACTCTGGTTTCTGACCATCCGCACAGTTCAAAGTGATGATGGATTGGTGCCATTTTAAAGATTCGTTTTCCACCGGAAATTTTAAAGTAGCCAACCTGTAAAATGACAGATACTACTTCTAACAAATAAATAAAACCAATAATCAAAATAAATAACGGCATCTGTAACATATAAGCAGTACCTGCTACAAATCCTCCCAGTGCCAGAGAACCGGTATCTCCCATGAAAATTTTTGCCGGATATACATTAAATAACAAAAATCCCATTAAAGCTCCCACTACCGCACAGGTAATCGGTTCAATTCCACTCTTTGTTGCAATTGCGATGACGGAGAAGAATGTAGCCACCATAATAGTAACAGAAGAAGCAAGTCCATCCAGACCATCCGTAAAGTTCACTCCATTTACAGTGCCGATTACAACAAAGAATAACAGCGGAACGGTTAAAATTCCTGCATTTAACTCATAACCGGATACAAACGGAATTTTTAAAGTCATCTGAACATCGGTAAATTTCATAATATAAAATGCGAAAATTGCAGTTACAACAATCTGGCATGCCATTTTCTGACCTGGCATCAGACCGTCTGAACGACGCAGCACTACTTTTAAATAGTCATCTAAAAATCCAATAATTCCAAATCCCAGTGTCAAAAATAAAACCGGAATAATCTTTGGATAATCTTTTATATAAAATAAAGATGTGATAACTGTTGATAAGAGAAAAATCACGCCTCCCATTGTCGGAGTTCCTGCTTTTTTCAGATGAGACTGTACCCCATCTACACGCTCTGTCTGTCCCATTTTCAGTTTCCGCAAATATGGAATCACGAAAGGACCTAAAATTACACTGATTGCAAATGCAATCAAGACTGGCCAAACCATTTTATACTCTGCCATAATACACCTCTTCTTTGTATTTTTTTGCCGAAAGTCTTTTTTTCAAGTCGAACACTCGTGAGACTTGGCGCGCGATTCTAGTCAGCATAAGCTGACAAATTCTTCTTAGAATCGCTGCGCATCCCACGGAGTGTTTATCTCAGTCTGAGATTGAGATAAACATCCGGCAATTCTTTCTATAGTAGTATAATGCCTTTTGCTTTTTTTATCAACCTTCAATCCCAAGATACGGAAGAATATTCTCATAGATATCCCGAATTACAGGTGCCGCAATTGTTCCCCCATAGTAAATACCTGTTGGGTCATGAATCAGACAGATTCCTATAATCTCCGGTTCATCTGCCGGTGTAAATCCAAGAAAAGAGGAAATGTAGCGATTCTCACTTCTTGGAAGGGTCTGCGATGTTGCAGTCTTTCCACCAATGGTATGCCCCTCAATAAATGCATTTTTTCCAGAGCCTTCCGACACAACTTTCTCCAGAATTTCTCTGACTTCTTTTGAAACTTCTTCTGTCACAATATTATTTTCAACCGGATATTCAAATCGCTTTACCTCTTTTCCTGTCTCGTCTGTCACATAAACTCCAAAATGAGGCGTAATTCTTCTTCCTCCGTTTATAATCGAACTGACTGTTGTTACAAGCTGAATCGGTGTAATCTGAAAGGACTGACCAAAAGAAATCGTTGCCAGTTCCACCTGCCCGATATTTGCTTCTTTATGCATAATTGTTCCGGCTTCACCCGGAATATCGATTCCTGTCTTTTTTAACAGACCAAACTGTTTAAAATAATGATAATACCGTTCTACCCCAAGTCTGAGTCCTACTTCAATAAAAACCGGATTGCAGGAATTCATTGCGCCCTGCACAAAATCTTCTGCCCCATGTCCGCTTCTTTTATGACAGTGAATTCTTCTATCCTCCACTACTTTAAAACCAGGACAGGAAAAGCGGTCATTTGGTGTCACCACACCTTCTGATAAACCTGCCGCCATTGTGATTATCTTAAATGTCGAACCAGGTTCATAAGTGTCATTAACCGTTAAGTTTCTCCACATTCGGTTCAGGGCATCCTGTTTTTCTTTTTGATTTAAGTTTTCCTCTGCTTCCCCTAACATAAATGGTTCATTTAAATTAAATTCCGGTACATTGACGTCCGCATAGATTTCTCCATTCTGTGGATTTAAAAATAAAATTGAGACGGCATCCGCTTCTTTTTCTTCCATCACTTTTTCTGCTGCCTGCTGAGCATACATCTGAATATTTTTATCCAGACTGACATGCAGGTCATATCCGGCAATTGGCTCTATCCGGCTCTCTCCCAGTTTTTCCAGTTCCACTCCCCTTGCATCCGTAACCGTGAGAATTTTTCCATCTGTTCCTTTTAAAAAGTCATCATACTGTACTTCAAGTCCAATAATTCCCTGATTATCTGCGCCTGTAAATCCAAGTACTTTTGAAGCAAGTTCCTGATATGGATAATATCGTTTAAAGTCCTCATCTACTTTTACCCCATCCAGACCATATTCCCGAATCCGGTCTCCCGTCTCTTTCTCTATATTTGTCTTAATTCTTTCAATGGAAGAACGCTTTTCCACACGCTTTCTAGCTGTTTCCTCTGAGAGTCCAAGTTCCTTTTTCAGCATTGCAATCACTTTTTCCGGCTCTTTTATCTGACTATGTATGACAGAAATCGTACAGACTGCCTTATTATCTGCTAAAACTTCTCCTTTTGCATCAATAATTTTTCCTCTTTCTGCCTTAATGTCACGTTCTCTTTCATGAAGAGTCTGTGCCTTTTTTGCATAATACTCCGATTCAATGACCATAAGGTAAACCATGCGTACAATCAGACCTGTCAATAAAAAAAGACAGCTAAAGAATACGATTACGGTTTTCTTTTTGTGATAGACTCTGTTTTTGTTCATCTGCCTAAACCTTTTTTTTTTTATATATATGACAGACAACAAAAAGGAATCCCATCTTGCAGGATTCCTTTTTGGCTTAAATCTCACTATTTTTAATGAGAGGATCTATTATTCTCCCTCATCTTCTTCGTAGGTACTTTCATCTTGGTTTGAGGTATCTTCTTCATTAGAAGTGTCGCTTGAAGTATCCTCTTCGTCAGACACATCTTCAGAAACAGTTTCCTCATATCCGGCATTCTCACTTGCTACGCCGTCACTTTCCTCATCATTATATTCTTCTGATGAGCCGCTTTCATCTTGCACGACTTCGATATCCTGAGCATTATCGGTTCCAGTTTCAGAACCTTCTGTCTGTACGATCGGCTCATTTACTTCTACTTCAGAATCATCCAGTCTTAAAACACCTTTAAAACCATCCCATAATTTTGTAGTTTCTTCTGTCTCTTCGTCTGGATAAATGTTCATATAAGGAAGAATTTCATCCAAAATTGCCTGTGCAATATATTGTGCATAAGAGCTGTCTGCCTGTTCTTCTACATTTGGTCGATCCACTACTACATAAACCACAACCTGAGGAGTATCAAGCGGAGCAAATCCAATAAAAGAAACCAGATAATCTTTTTCTTCTGTACTTAAGATTTCTGCGGTTCCTGTTTTACCACCCATGCTGTAACCCTGAACTTTTGATTTTCTACTGGTTCCAGATGTTACGCTCATTCCCATGTACTCACGGATTTTTTCAGAAACATCCGAAGATACAATCTGTTTTAATACATTTCCTTCATTGGTTTTTAATACAGAGCCATCTTCCTGTGATTTGATTTCTTTTACCACATGCGGCTGATAATAAGTTCCACCATTGATTACCGCAGACACGGCTGAAATTTCCTGAATCATGGTACTGGTAAATCCCTGTCCAAATGTTGTAGATGCCAGTTCCATATCTTTCATCTGGTCAAGCGTATAAATTGCTCCTGAACTTTCATTTGGCAGGTCAATTCCGGTTCGGCTTCCAAAGTTAAACCGTGACTGATAATCCAACAATAAAGCCGCTCCCATTTTTCGTCCGATTGCCATCATACCGTCATTACAGGAGTTCTGAATAACCTCTCCAAGTGTTTCCGTTCCATGTGCATAAGGATAAACTGCACAGCGTACATAATCATTTCCAATCTGTTCTCCACCATCACAGATAAAGACATCACTGTCACTGACTGCTCCGGATTCCAATGCGGAAGCAACAATAATCGGTTTGATAACCGAACCTAATTCATAGTTTGATGAGACACAGAAATTTTCCCATAAACTATCTAATCCGGCACTAATCTCCTCATCGGATAAGTCCGTCCGGTTCGCATAGGCGGCTCTCGGGTCATTTAAATCAAAGGTATTTTTCCCTGCCATTGCCAGAATTTCACCATTATTTGGATTTTCTACAATAACTCCGATATTTTCTGCTCCGTCTCCTTCATAAGCATTGTTTCTTAATTTTTCATTAAAGGCTGAAATATATTTTTCTACAATACTTTGAATATTGACATCAATTGTCGAAACCACTGTCTTTCCATCTACTGCATCTACAATATTCTGCTCCATGATGTCATCACTGTTTAAATATCCGTATTTTTTTCCATCTGTGCCATTTAAGGTGCTGCTATAATACCCCTCAATTCCAAGGCTTGCTGTATTATTCACCGATGAAAATCCTATAACCGTACTTGCCAGTGCATGAAATGGATACTCTCTCTGATAATGCTCTTCAAACCAGACCCCTTTTACTCTGCTTCTGCGTTTGTATTCGCTCCTTTTTAATGTATCTTTATTATCATCCGTAATTTCATTCATTTCAAGGAAATGTTTTCTTTCATCCATAGATACTTTTTTTAAAATTTGATACTGCGAATTTGCTGTCGATTCATCATCCAGCTTTGCTTCTACCACACTGCTGTCAATTCCAAGGTAATCCGATAATGCATCCACTGTTGGTTTACGATATTTTTTATCTGAATTTACCAGACTGCAATCTAAGATTACATTATAGACTTTCACACTGGTTGCAAGGGTATTGCCATTTCTATCCAGAATATCGCCCCTCTTAAATGGAACTGTCGTACTTTCATACTGCTGCTGGGACTGGGTTAATACCTGTCTTGTATATCTGTCACCGCTTTTAATACTGATATAAGTAATCCGAAATATTAACGCGACTAAAGCCAGCAGAATTACAATCAGTAATCCCACCAGCTTCGTTTTCATTTTCTTTGTAAGTCTTTTTGTTCCTTTTTTTTGTTGTCTTTTCAAACTGCCACCTGCTCTGCCTTCGCTCTTACTCTTCCGGTACTTCCTGATACTGCCTTACATAGCCATCACCGTCCGGCGTATAATACTTAATCTGGTCCTCGGTCGCATGCTTCATACCAAATTCATCCAATGCTTTTTTCCGTATCGTTTCCAAGTCTACACTTGAAAGCACTTCGCTATAGTACGCATCATTATCCGCCTTTAACTCACTATATTCTAATTTCTGAGAGGTCAGCCGGTTTTTCTGAATTGCCATTTCTGACTTTAATTGAAGATAATGTGTACTCGCCATGGTTACCATAATACAACCTGCAAGTACACTGTATACAAATTTACGGTTCAATTTCGGCTTCTGTTTTTTCTGATTTCTGACTGACACTTTCTTTTTATTTTTCTTTTGCTGGCTCTCATTTTCGCGGCGTGCAGTATTTCCATCTATCTTATATCTGCTCATGATGCCACCTTATTATCTACTTTTTATTCCTGCCTGATACGTTCAAACACCCTTAATTTTGCACTCTTGGAACGGGTGTTTTCCTCTAATTCCTCCTCAGACGGAAGAATCGGTTTTCTGGTAATTACCTTTCCTTTTGATTTTTTCCCACATACGCATACAGGAAAATTAGATGGACAGGTACAGGGATTTTCGTTTCTTTTGAAAATTGTCTTTACAATACGGTCTTCCAATGAATGGAACGTAATAATACAGATGCGTCCTTCATCATTCAGCAGTTCTATCATATCATCTAATGAGTTCTTTAATACTTCAAGCTCCTGATTCAGTTCAATCCGGATTGCCTGAAATGTTTTCTTTGCCGGATGTCCTCCCGTTGCACGAATTTTCATCGGAATCGACTGTTTGATAATCTCTGTCAATTCTCCTGTCGTTTCAATTGGTTTCACAGCCCTCGCTGTACATATATGTTTTGCTATATTCTTAGCAAATTTATCTTCACCGTAATCCCTGATTACACGAAATAATTCCTGTTCACTATATTCATTGACAATATCCCTTGCAGTCCGGCTTCCTCTCTGATCCATTCGCATATCAAGAGGCACATCTTCCCGATATGTAAATCCTCTCTCTGCGTTATCTAACTGATAAGAAGAAACTCCTAAGTCAAGTACAATTCCATCTACAGAAAAAATCCCTTTACGGTTTAATTCTTTTTTCATATTGCAATAGTTGCTGCGTATGATTGTCACACGGTCCTGAAATTCTTCTAACCGCTTACTGGCAGCTTCTATTGCAGCCTCATCCTGATCTATACCTATTAAACTCCCTTTGGTAGACAACTGACGACATATCTCATAAGAATGTCCAGCTCCTCCCAGCGTTCCATCCACATAAATTCCATCTGGTTTAATATTTAAATTCTCAATTGTTTCGTTTAACAAGACGGATTTGTGTTTAAATTCCATTCTCCTGACCCTCCTGTCATTCACTTGCAATTCGGGCGAGGTTTCCAGACGGTATTTTTAAGTCTCATAAGCATTTGACTTGAATATCTTAGACCCGCAAACTCCCGCATCCTTGCCGGCGCGAGAATTCTCCCCTGCTTGTCCGGTTCACTATCAACCTGCTCTGAAACGAAGAAACGTGAGAAGATTCTTGCATTTTATCAAAAAGTAGTAATTTTTTCTGTTTTTTCAGGTGAAAAATATGCTTCTTTCTTCTGTTTTTTAACGGAAATAACTGTGACTTCTGCCATAAGTCCCCTATTTACCGTCACTTTCACCACATCTTACCACTTACAAAGCCATTCTATACTACCACTGTAAAAAAAGCAAGGGGAACATATATTCCCCTTATGTCTGAGTTTTCTCGAAAAATGCCGCAATATCAAAAGATTTGCGGCATTTTAGTTCTTCTTCCCATTCAATTTTGCGAACAGTTGTTTTATTCTTTTGTATTTAAATATTCTTCAATCAATTTATCTAATTTTACACTGATTTCCAGAATCTTATCTGCACTCTGTTTTTCAGTTATACTCTGATTCAAGTATTTTCTTGTGTCCTCAATCTGTATTTTTAAGGTTTCTTTTGTCATAACGACACTCCCTGTTCTTTCTTCTTTTACAAATAATCACTGAAAGTGAAACAATAACCAACACTGCTGAAAGCATCTGAGAAACCGGTACATGGATTCCCGGCAAAAGCAGCTGGTCTGTACGCAGACTTTCTATCCAGAAACGACCAGCTCCATATCCTGCAAGATAACAGAAGAAAAGTTCTCCTTCAAACTTTTTTCGCTTCCGAAACCAGAATAGAAACAGAAGAACCATAAAACTCCAAAGTCCTTCATATAGAAAAGTCGGATGTACCTGAATATATTCCACTCCACCGATTGTTACTACATGGTTCCACATAGCAGAAGTAATTTCATTTTTGCGCACTGCGGATACCGGAAGCTGCATTGCCAGGAGATTATTCGTATATTCTCCAAATGCTTCACGGTTAAAGAAATTACCCCACCGTCCGATAATCTGTCCTGCTACCAGTCCCATACATACAGTATCTGCAATTTGTAAGAATTTCATTTTTGTTATTTTAGAATAAATAAAAACCGTAATAGCTCCGGCTATAATTCCTCCATAAATTGCAAGACCGCCATTTCTGATATTTAAAATTTCGCCCAGATTATCCTTATAATTATCCCATGAAAAAATGACATAGTATATTCTTGCTCCAACAACTGAAGTAAGCATGGTAAGCATCAGTAAATCCAAATAGGTATCCTGATTTTGTCCGGTACGTTTTGCCTCATGCAGAGCAATGGAGATTCCCACAATCATTGCGATTGCAATTGTAATTCCATAATATGCAATATCAAATCCAAAGACTGATATCGTTTTTCCTACATTCGGCAGATAAATTCCCAAATGTGGGAAACGAATGGACATATCCATATCATTTTTCCTCCTTATACATTAAAGCGGAATAAGATTACGTCGCCATCCTGTACCACATACTCTTTTCCTTCCATGCGCACAAGTCCTTTTTCTCTTGCGCCCGCATAAGAACCACAATCCAATAAATCCTGATAATTTACAACTTCTGCTTTAATAAATCCTCGTTCAAAATCGGTATGTATTTTTCCGGCAGCCTGCGGAGCTTTTGTTCCCACTTTAATGGTCCATGCTCTTGTCTCATCTTCTCCTGAAGTCAAAAAGCTTAACAGACCAAGCAGACGATAACTTGCTACAATCAGTTTTTCCAATCCGGATTTTTCAATTCCCAAATCCTCTAAAAATTCTTTTTTCTCATCATCATCTAATTCTGCGATTTCCTGCTCAATCTGTGCACAAAGCGCAAACACTTCACTGCCTGTCTCTTTTGCATATTCTCTTACTTTCTGTACATGTGGATTAGAAACGGCATCATCTGCCAAATCTTCTTCTGAAACATTCGCTGCATAGATGACCGGCTTTCCTGTCAGCAGGTTGTATCCTTTTAACAGTGCCTCTTCGTCTTCATTTTCCGGTTCAAATACAGATGCCGGTTTTCCTTCTTCCAGGGTTTCTTTTAATTTCTTTAATAATTCCAGTTCTTTTGCTGCTTCTTTATCCATACGTGCAGTTTTTGTTGTCTTTGCAATTCTTCTGTCAAGAATCTCAATATCTGAGAAAATCAGTTCCAGATTAATGGTTTCAATATCACGAAGCGGGTCAATACTTCCGTCTACATGTACAACATTTTCATCTTCAAAACAACGTACTACATGAACAATTGCATCAACTTCTCTGATATTTGCAAGAAACTGGTTTCCAAGACCCTCTCCTTTTGAAGCACCCTTAACCAGACCTGCAATGTCAACAAATTCAATGACTGCCGGTGTTACTTTCTTGGAATGATAAAAATCCCCAAGCAGTTTCAGACGTTCATCTGGTACAGTTACAATTCCCACATTCGGGTCAATTGTACAAAACGGGTAATTCGCAGACTCTGCGCCCGCCTTCGTTAAAGAATTAAAAAGGGTACTTTTACCAACATTTGGCAATCCCACAATTCCTAATTTCATTTCTTGTATCTCCTCCTTCAATCTATCCCATGTAGATTCAAACTCTCTTTAGATCTGATAAAAAGAATCCAATCATACATTTTTTGTATTTTTCTATTTTATCCTATGTATTGACTACTCCCACAGGCAAGCCTATGGGTTTTCACCACTAAATTGTAACAGGAACATCTCCTGATTCTTTTGAAAAGAACCCCAAGACTCATTCTATACTATAGCATAACAAATCCAAAAAGTAAATTCTTAGATTGCAAGAAGTCTGCTATTTTCTGCTAAAATCAAAAAACAGCCTTAATCCTACTTCAGATTAAAGCTGTTTTCAAAATTTATCAACATTTTGTTCTATCTTTCGACAAAACCATCATCAGATAACCGGTCTCAAATTCTATAATACCACAATCATCCGACAGCTGATTGCTGACTGCGATTCCATCTGAATTTTTCAGAGTGTAACCATCCAGCGGATACTGGAATCCGGTTAAAGACAATCCTGTCACTTCATCTCCCATAGAGAAAAACGAAACATATTTTCCAAACTGTTCTTCTTTGTGAATACAAATTTTTCCTGCTTTTCTAACCGTAATTGCATTTTGCTCATCTAAAATCCAGCCTTCTTTTTCTTTCCTTGCCGTAATTAAGAGCGACTGAAGATTTCCCATATAATGGTCTAATCTTCCTCCGGTTGCCCCAAGCAGAAAAATCTTATCACTGCCCAACTTTAGTGCCAGTTCCATTCCAAGTCTGGTATCGGTATCATCCTTTTCCGGTTTATACTGACGAATCGGAATTTCCTGCTGTTCTCTATACCAGTCTATCACCTCTTTGGAAATGCTGTCAAAATCGCCTAAAATCCAATCCGGAATGACATGATTTCGATAGCAAAATTCTAATCCTTTATCGACCCCGATAATACAGTCCGGCTTTATCTGCTTTAAACAGACTAAGCTAAACTCATCATTGATTTCACCGCCGCAAATCAGCACTGTGTTCATGTTCATAAGCCTCCAACCGATTCTGATACATCATGGCATTTTCCTTTGCCTCTCCATTAAAAATCGCAGAACCCATAACCAGAATATTTGCTCCTGCATCCAATGCCAGATCCATTGTATTCTTACTGATTCCACCATCTACTTCGATATCTACATCCAGATTTTTGTCCTTCAGCATTTCTTTTAACCGCTTTACTTTTTCTGTCGTATACGGAATATATTTCTGCCCTCCAAATCCTGGATTCACCGCCATAATAAGCACCATATCAACAATTCCAAGTACCTCTTCCACTACGAAAAGCGGTGTTGCCGGATTAATTGCAACCCCTGCTTTCATTCCGGCTTCCCGAATATGGTGAAGGGTACTGTCCAGGTGCTTACAGGCCTCTGCATGAACGGTAAGCATGTCGGCTCCCGCTGCTTTAAACTGCGAAATGTAACGATCCGGTTCTTCAATCATAAGATGTACATCTAAAAACAGACTGCATTTTTTTCTAACTGAAGAAATCACCGGCATTCCGAATGAAATACTCGGTACAAATATTCCATCCATAACATCAATATGAAGCCATTCGACTCCCGCTTCTTCTACTTTTTTAATTTCTTCCCCTAACTTCATAAAATCTGCGGATAAAATTGATGGCGATAAATGATACATATTGTCCCTCCTAATACCTTCTTTTTTCTTTTAATTCCCCATAGAGTTCAAGATAATTTTCATATCTTTCTTTTGAGATTTTTCCTTCTTCCAATGCATTTTTTACCATGCATCCTGGTTCATGCGTATGTGTACAGCCCTGAAAACGGCATGTTCCTTCGTATTTAGAAAACTCTCGAAAATAAAAACGTAATTCTTCTTTTTCGATTTCTTCTACATAAAAAGAGGTAAATCCTGGTGTGTCATAAAGCCAGGTATCTTCCTCTATCTGAATGATCTGTGAATGTCTTGTCGTATGACGGCCTCTTCCCAATTTTTTACTGATTTCCCCGGTTTCCATCTGCACCTCATTTTGAAGCAGATTCGTCAATGAAGACTTTCCCACTCCGGACGGTCCCGCAACGGTTGTCGTTTTTCCACGAAGCAGTGATTTGATTTCTTCAATCCCCTCACCCTGCTTTGCACTTGCAAGCACCACCGGATATCCACAGGCTTCATAAATCCCTTTGAGACGTCCAACTTCCTCTTCGTCACATAAATCCTGTTTGTTAAAACAAATAATCACAGGAACATCCTGTTTTTCCATGATAACTAAAAAGCGGTCCAATAAAGAGAGATTCGGCTTTGGTTCTCTGGCTGCAAAAATAACCAATGCCTGATCGATATTTGCAACTGCCGGACGAATCAATTCACTGCGTCTTGGAAGAATCTTTACGATATTTCCAAGTTTCTCCTCTTCATTCAGGACCTCTATTTCCACATCATCTCCAACAAGGGGTTTTATTTTATCCTTTCGGAATATTCCCTTTGCTTTACATTCATAAACTCCGGATTCTACTACACCAACGTAGTAGAATCCGGCAATCCCTTTCATAATCTTTCCAATCATCAATTTACCTGCCTAAAAGAAACATCATACTGGTCAATAATCTGATAGCTGTCATCAATCCATTCATACAGCACTACAGTTCCGCTTGTAATTCCAGGATGACCATTTAAATCCTGAATGGACAGTGGAAACTGTGGGTCGTCCACTTCCATTGACTGGTCCGAATAAGTATTTCCATCATCATCTGTCTGTACCAGTTCTACTTTTACTTTTCCACCCTGATAATTGGTCGGCTGCTGAAGACTGTTTGCAGGCTTCCATGTTCCATCAGCGGAACTGCTGGAATTTTTATCTTTATCTTTATTTTTATCTTTATCTGTCTTGCTGTCCTCACTGTCTTCGTCATCAGAAGAACTGCTGCTTCTTACATAAATTGTAATCGTTTCTCCTGTATTTACCCTCGTTCCGCTGTCCACACTCTGCTTATAAACTTCTCCTTCGTTTACAGACTGGTCATTTCCTGTCTGAACGCTTACAAGAAGTCCCAGCTGACTTAAGGTACTCTTTGCATCCGCTTCACTTGTCCCAATCACATTTGGCACACGTACTGCAGTATCTCCTTCTCCGATACTGATAGTCAACGTTATCGTATCTCCGGCTTTTACGCTTGTTCCGTCTTCCGGGTCAGTTGAAACAACATTTCCGATTGTAATGTCACTGCTGTTTGCTTTCTGTACCGCTGTCTTTAAGCCTAATTCTTTTAACATTGCTTCTGCATCTGTCTGTGAATAGTCAGTCACATCCGGTACTTGAATTTCTTCTGTTCCACTGCTGATATAACAGGTAATCTGTGTATACGGCTCTACTTTTGTTCCTGCTTCTACATCCTGACGGCAGATATTTCCCTCTGCTACACTGTCAGATGCTTCTTCTCCGCCATTCTTATACCCTAACTGCAAGTCATTTAATGTTTTCTGTGCTTCTTCCGGTGTCTTGTTTGTTAAATCCGGAACTTCCACCTGTTTTACACTGCTGTCTGAATCTTTTTCTGATTTACTGTCTGAAGCCGTCGTATTTCCACTGTTATTATTTTTAGAGGAACCGAATTTTAATAAGCCCGAAGCTGATGCGATTGTGTAAACTAAGACACAGATAATAATTGCTCCTACCACAATTCCACCAATTGTCATCACCTTTTCCAATGTATGACTGATTCCTTTTTTGTGTGGTTCTTCTTCCTCTGCATCATAGTCATCTACATCATCTTTATAATCATAATCTGCGTTGTTGTCGATATATTCATCTTCGTCCGGAATTTCAAAATCTTCATAGTTTACTTCCGGATTACTTTCCGGCACGGTATTTCCTGCTGCCACTGCACCTCGTTTAATCTGTTCCATCTCTTCCGGAGAGATTACAACCGTCTGCGCATGATTACTCAATGGAGTCAGATTTACGAAATTTCCGTCCGGATCAATCAAAGACTGTTTTAAATCACTGATCAACTCTGCCAGTGAATTGTATCGTCTGTCCGGACTTTTCTGGGTACATTTCATGATAATTTCTTCCAGACTGTGTGGAAGCTGTGGATTTAATTCTGACGGTGGTATCATCTCCTCCTGAAGATGTTTGATTGCGATAGAAACAGTTGTATCGCCATCAAAAGGAACCGTTCCTGTCACCATCTCATACATTGTGATACCTAATGAATAGATATCACTCTTATAATCACTGTAACCGCCACGTACCTGTTCCGGAGAACTGTAATGAACCGAACCCATTGCATTGGTACTGATCGTATTGGAAGAAGCGGCTCTTGCGATACCAAAGTCGGTTACTTTTACTTTTCCGTCCGTAGAAATAATAATATTCTGCGGTTTGATATCACGATGCACAATCTTTTTATTGTGCGCTGCTTCAAGTCCCATCGCAACCTGAATTGCAATACTGGTTGTCTCTTTTATCGTCAGTCTGCCTTTTTTGGAAATATACTCTTTTAAGGTAATTCCCTCAACCAGCTCCATTACAATATAATTAATGCCATTATCTTCTCCTACATCAAACACATTTACAATGTTTGGATGCGCCAGACCTGCTGCGGCCTGTGCTTCTCTTTGAAACTTACTGATAAAGGTTGTATCAGAACCAAATTCTGCTTTCAATACCTTTATTGCAACAAAACGATTCAGTTTATGGTCTTTCGCTTTGTATACATCCGCCATTCCACCGGAGCCAACACGACCCACAATCTCATAGCGGTCACTTACAATAACTCCCACATCTAACATACTTCCACCTCTTTTGTGTCTGGTTCTACCAGAACTATTCCTATATTATCCTTGCCTCCATTTTCATTCGCCGCTTCTACCAGTCTTTTACCGGCAGTTTCAAGCAATTCTTCAGAAACAATAATGTCTTCTATATCTTCATCTAAAACCATATTGGTCAGCCCATCGGAACATAATAGAAGCCTGTCTCCCGGTTCTAAATGAACGTCAAAGAAGTCTACTGCTACATCTTTTGTTGCACCAAGCGCCCGTGTAATCACGTTTTTATCCGGATGATTTCTTGCATCTTCCTCGGAAATTTCGCCCATTCGCACCATTTCTTCCACCAGTGAATGGTCTTTTGTAATCTGAATAATCCTCTCATCGTTAATCAGATACAGCCGACTGTCTCCTACATTTGCCACATAAGCGTAATCACCTACAATTGTTGTCAAAACTATCGTTGTTCCCATTCCGCTCATTGTCTCATGTTCTGCCGCTTCTTTTAAGATAGAACTGTTCGCAGTCTCAATCGCAGTACGGATGATTTTAATTGGATTATTCTCAGGATTAACACGGATTGTCTCAAGTAGTGTCTCCACTGCATATTTTGACGCGAAATCACCTGCATTGTGTCCACCCATTCCGTCTGCAACTACGAAGAGGTTCGGCAGATTTCCCACAGGGGTATCCGAGGCAAATACGAAGTCCTCATTGAGTGTCCGTATCTGGCCCACATCTGTAATAGAATATGATTTCATCTTACGAATCCTCTTTGTTATCGATATAACTCTTTCTTAATTGTCCACAGGCCCCGTCAATGTCCTGACCCATTTCTCTTCTAATAGTAACATTAATTTGGTATTTTTCAAGTTTATTTTTAAAATTTAAGATAACTTTCATTTCTGAGCGGACAAAATTTCGCTCTTTAATCGGGTTAACCGGAATCAGATTAATGTGGCAGTTTAAGCCTTTTATCAGTTCTGCCAGACGCTGTGCATCCTCTTCGGAATCATTTTTTCCGCCCACCAGACTGTACTCAAATGTGATTCTTCTGCCGGTTTTTTCAAAATAATTTCTGCATGCATCAAGGACTTCATCCAGACTGTACTTGTTTGCAATCGGCATTAATTCTTCTCTTTTTTCCTGACTCGAAGCATGGAGAGAAAGCGCCAGTGTAATCTGAAGTTTTTCTTCCGCAAGTTCATACATCTTCGGTACAATTCCACAGGTAGAAACCGTGATGTTTCTCTGACTGATATTTAAACCCTTATCGTCACTTAACATGCGGATAAAACGAAGCAGGGAATCATAATTATCCAATGGCTCGCCGGTTCCCATTACTACTACATTTGATACTCGCTCGCCGGAATCTTTCTGAATCTGATAAATCTGGTCAAGCATTTCGGCAGCGGTCAGATTTCTCGTCCAGCCTCCAATCGTCGAAGCGCAAAAACGGCATCCCATCTTACAACCGACCTGAGAAGAAATACACACACTGTTTCCATGATGATAGCGCATAAGCACACTTTCTACCACATTTCCATCTGAAAGTGCAAACAGATACTTTCTTGTGCCATCTATCTTGGAAATCTGAACTTCCACTTTTTTTAAAGCAGTCAACGTACAGTTTTCTTTTAATTTCTGCCGAAAATTTTTTGAGAGATTGGTCATCTCATCAAAATCATCCGCCAGCTTTACATGCATCCATTCATAGAGCTGTTTTGCACGAAATGGCTTCTCTCCCAATTCCAAAACGGTGTTTTTGAGTTCCTCAAGAGTCTGGGACTTAATATCTGTTTTCTGCATCTTTATTCCACCCTCCTAAGTCTTGCCATAAAAAATCCATCGCTCTTATGAATTCCCGGAAGCATCTGTAAGTAGCCGTCTTTGGTTGTCTTACAGTGAAGTTCTTCACAGATATAAGGCTCAATGCTTTCTAATTTATATGGATAGTTTGAAATAAACCAGGCAATATTTCCTGTATTTTCTTCTTTGGTAATCGTACAGGTACTGTAAATCAGAACACCCCCCGGTTTTACATAGCAGGCTGCTTTTTCCAGAATTTCTCTTTGAAGTGGAACTAAGGATTTGATTTTTTCCAAAGTCATATTGTATTTGATATCTTTCTTTCTGCCGATTACTCCAAGCCCCGAGCATGGAACATCTGCAATGACAACATCCGCCTGATCCATGATAGAAGAGTCAAATACCGTCGCATCTTTTACACTTGCTTCGATATTATGAAATCCCATGCGGGTGACATTTTCCTGAATCAATTCTACTTTTTTCTGACTGACATCTCTGGAACTCACCTTGCCTGTTCCATTTAATTTGTCTGCCACCGCAAGGGTCTTTCCTCCTGGGGCAGCACACAAATCCACTACAAAATCTCCTGCTTTTATGCCGGCAATTTCAGCAACCAGCATGGAACTGACATCCTGAACCTGTATTTTTCCGGCACGAAATGCTTCTAACGCCGGAAGATAATCATATCCGCTTAAATAATACGCATTTTCCAGATAAGGAGCTTTTTCTACCTGTATCCCTTCTGATTTTAAGCTTTCCAGTACTTCTTCTTTATTAATCTCAGACTTGCGGATCCGCACGGTAAGCGGTCTCTCCTGCATAAAAGAAGCCAAAATCTTCTCGGTTTTTTCAAATCCAAACTGTTTTAAAAACTTTTCTGCCATCCATTCCGGTACAGAATATTCAATCGAAAGATATTCTTTCTCATTTGATTTTTCCGGGAATACAATACTCTTTCGCCTTCTTGCCATTTGTCTGAGTACACCATTGATAAAACCCGTCAGATTATAGAATCCTTTTTTTCTGGTTAATTTAACTGCTTCATCACAAACTGCATTATCCGGAATCGAATCCATAAAAAACATCTGATAGACACTGCTTCTTAAAATTTCGCGAATCACCGGTTTCATCTTTTCGACTTTAATCTTTGAAAACTGATTAATCATATAATCGATTTTAATCTGATTCTCCTGTGTGCCCTCACAGACTCTTGTAATAAATGCTCTTTCCTGTTTTTCCAAATACTGGTATTTTTCCAGTGTATTGCGGATTGCAATATGTCCATACTGACCTTCTTTATTAATTTCAAGCAATGTCTGCAATACCAATTCTCTCGTATTTACCTGAACCGCCATTCTACTTATCCCCTAATGTCAAACCTGTATCCACCGGGTATCCACGAAGAAAAGAAGCCGTATCCATACGTTTTTTTCCTTCTAATTGTAATTCTTTGATATTTAAACAGCCCTCTTTTGTCTGAACAAGAAGTCCATTCTTATCTGCACGCAGAATCTGTCCCATCTGTGCCTCACCCGCTTCTGGTTTTTCTAATACTTCAGCACTCCAGATTTTTAAATTTTTTCCATTCATACTGGTATATGCACTCGGCCATGGATTTAATCCACGTACTAACTGTTCAATCTCCTTTGCCGGACGATTCCAGTCAATTTTTCCCATCTGCTTACTAATCATTTTCGCATAAGGTGTAGTGCTTTCTTCCGGCTGAGAAATGCGCCCTGCCACTCCTGCCTCTAAATCAGCCATTACTTTTACACAGAGTTTTGCTCCGGCAATACTTAATTTATCAAACAGACTTCCACCGGTTTCTTCTTTTTCAATCGGTACAACCACTTTATCAATCATATCACCGGTATCCAGTCCCTCATCCATCTGCATAATGGTAACACCAGATTCCTTATCGCCATTAATGACAGCCCACTGAATCGGAGCTGCTCCTCGATAGGCAGGCAGCAAGGACGCATGTACATTGATGCATCCATATTTTGGAAGTTCTAAGATTTCTTTTGAAATAATCTGTCCAAACGCAGCTACCACAATGATATCCGGTGCAATTTTTTCTAACACTTTCACAAACTCTTCTGCTCTTACTTTTAACGGCTGATAGACCGGAATTGCATATTTTAATGCGGCTTCTTTTACAGGCGTCGGCATTAACGTCTTTCCTCTGCCCTTTGGTTTGTCCGGCTGAGTGACAACTGCCGCCACCTCATGTCCTGCTTTTACGATCTCTTCTAATGTTCCGACTGCAAAATCAGGTGTTCCCATGAAAACAACTTTCATTCTTATTCTTCCTCCTCGTAATTTACACGGTGCAGTTCCCCTTCCACCAGTTCTGTATACAATTTTCCATGTAAATGATCTGTCTCATGACAGATAGCTCTGGCTAAAAGTTCTGTTCCTTCTAAAATAAATTCTTCCATGTTTTCATCATAAGCTTTTACTTTTACATAATCCGGTCTTGTCACTACACCTGACATTCCCGGTACACTTAAACAACCTTCTTCTCCTGTCTGGCTGCCAGATGTTTCAAGAATTTCCGGATTAATTAATACATACAACCCTTCTCCATCTGCACTGGTATCGATGACAACAATCTGTTTTAACACTCCTACCTGTGGTGCTGCAAGACCAACTCCGTTTGCGTCATACATGGTATCTATCATATCTTCGATTAAATCACGGATTTTTGGTGTTACCTCATCTACTTTTCTGCATTCTTTTTCTAAAATGGTATCTCCCTGCACTCTAATTTGTCTTAATGCCATGTCTTTCTTACTCCTCTTTTCATTCAATCTCTTACTCTACTGCCTGCGAATTACGTCGCTGTACAACAATTCAATTAATTCATATCAAACTGGATATAAATCTTTTCAAAGCCTTTATTAATCTGAATATAGCGTTCCAGTCTTTCCATAATTTTAATCAAGATTTCTTTATTTCCATGCCGCAGATGCAGTACCATACGGTACATGTCTTGTATTTTAGAAATACTCTGCGGTGCCGGTCCTACGATTAATAAATCATTTTTCTTGTAAATGCTTTCAATATATTTTCGGCAGTAGGTTAATCCCTCCAAAAGCAAGGCTTCCTCTGCCGAGCTGCCCGAAATCGTCAGCATTGATTTTGCCGGAGGATACCCCATCAAACTGCGATAAACGATTTCCTGTTCAAAAAACTGTTCATAATTTTGTCTGGCCGAAGTCACGATACTATAATGTTCCGGCTGATATGTCTGAATCACCGCTTCCCCTGCAAACCTGCCACGCCCTGCACGCCCAACTGCCTGTGTAAGAAGCTGAAATGTACGCTCGGAAGCCCTGTAATCTCCTACGTTTAAAGATAAATCTGCCGCAATCACTCCAACCAGCGTTACATTTGGAAAATCATGACCTTTTACAATCATCTGCGTTCCAATTAAAATATCTGCTTCCTGTGCCAAAAACGCAGATAAAATTTTCTCATGGTCGTCTTTTCTTCTTGTCGTATCGGCATCCATCCGAAGGATCCGCGCTTTTGGAAAGAACAGATGCGCCTGTTCTTCTATCTGCTGTGTTCCTGCTTTAAAACCTCCAATATAAGGTGAACCACAGGAGGGACATTCTTTTACATTCGGAATCGTATATCCGCAGTAATGACAAATCAGTTTTCCATTCCTGTGAGACGTCAGGGACACATCACAATGCGGACATTTCATTACATGCCCGCATGCCCGACAACTCACAAATCCGGTATAACCTCTTCGGTTTAAAAACAGCATCACCTGCTGCTTCTTTTCAAGCCGTTCTTTTATCTTTTCCTGTAAACTCTGACTGAATACAGAGCGGTTTCCCGCCTTTAATTCCTCTGCCAGATTTACAATCGTCACATCGGGCATCACCTGATTTTGATAGCGGGACTTTAATGTAACAAGCAGATACTCTCCTTTTCTTGCACGTTCGTAAGACTCTATTGTCGGTGTCGCTGAACCCATAACAACATTTGCCTTTTCTTGTCTGGCTCTCTCAATTGCGGTCTCTCTTGCGTGATAACACGGAGTTTTCTCACTCTTATAAGAGGATTCCTGTTCTTCATCAATTACAATTAATCCAAGATTTGGAAATGGTGTAAATAAAGCAGAACGAGGTCCTACAATAATTGAAATCTCTCCATTTTTCGCCCGCTCCATCTGATCATAACGCTCTCCTGCTGAAAGTCTCGAATGTAGAAAAGACACACACTCTCCAAAGCAGGCACGGAAACGCTCCACTGTCTGATACGTCAGTGCAATCTCAGGAATCAGTACAATTGCCTGCTTTCCTTCCCGAAGTATCGTTTCTATCAGCTTCATATAAACTTCTGTTTTTCCGCTTCCTGTCACTCCATAAAGCAGAACCGGACGATGAAAAGGACTTTCCCACTCTTCTAAAATCTCAAGTACCGCCCTGTCTTGTTCTTCATTTAACTGTTTTTGAACAGTTTTCGTTTCTTTTCGATGCACAGGATCACGATATACTTTCTGATTTTCAATCTGAATGATACCACTTTCTTCTATTTTTTTGATTCCGGCACTGGAAAGTTTTAAATTTCCCGTTGCCTCGGTATAAGAAAGTACTCCTTTTAAAAGCAGTGCTTCTAACAGCCTTGCCTTTGCCTTATAGTGTTTTCTTTCCCATTCTTCTAACAGCGCTTTCGCTTCTTCCGGTTCAATTTTAAGGCAAATGGTTCTGGTTTCCTTCTGCTGCTTTTTTTCTTTTACCGGAAGTACGGTTTTTAATGCCTGATTCATCGTACAGCCGTACTCCCTGCTCATCCATCCTGCCAGTCCGATTAATTTTGATTCAATTTCAATTCCTTTTTCCCATATCTTTGAAACAGGTTTGATTTTGCTTTCTTCTATCTTCGGCTTATCTGAAATCCCAATCACATAACCACTGATGGTTCGGCTTCCTTTTCCAAAGGGCACTTCTACTTTTGTACCTGTTTTTATAATTCCAAGTAAATTTTGCGGAATTTCATACTGAAACGTCCGGTCCAATTTTTCCTGTGAAATATCTACAATAATATCTGCATACCATTTTTTCATCTATTTTCTGCTGATTCTATTTCCCTGCAAGGATGTCACGAATTAAATCACGCTCATCCATTGGATATTTCTTTCCTTTAATTTCCTGATAGTCCTCATGACCTTTACCGGCAAGTACAATAACATCACCTGGCTGTCCATTGTGAATCGCATAAGCAATTGCTTCTTTACGGTCAATGATTTCCACGTATTTTCCATCTGTCTTTCCGATTCCGATTTTGATATCATCGATAATTGCCTGTGGCTCTTCATTTCTTGGATTATCTGAAGTAATAATAGTCAAATCCGCCAGTTTTCCGGATACCTCGCCCATTTCATAACGGCGCAGCTTGGAACGGTTTCCTCCACATCCAAAGAGGCACACCAGACGTTTTGGTTTATATTCTTTTAATGTTGTCAAAAGACTTTCAAGACTCATCGCATTATGAGCATAATCAATCATCAGTGTAAATTCATTGGATACTTTTATCATCTCAATACGACCTTTTACTTTTGCAGCTCTTAAGGCTTTCTGAATATTTTCCTCGGAAACTCCAAAATGACGGCAAATTGCGATTGCTGTCAAAGAATTATAGACACTAAATTTTCCGGGCAAGTCGATTTCAACCGGGAAATCCATCAATCCCTGTACTTCATAGTCAATTCCAAGCACACCTTTTCCAGTCACTAATTTTAAATCTTTTGCCCATAAATCTGCATTGTCATGCAAACCATAAGTTTCTACCGTACAGGTATGTCCTTCCAATACTTGCTGTACGTGTTCATCATCGGCATTTACAATTCCAACTTTACACTGTTTAAATAACAATCCTTTGCAGTGCAGATAATCATCAAAATCTTTATGCTCATTTGGTCCGATATGATCCGGTTCAATATTCGTAAAGATACCAAAATCAAATACAAAACCTGCAGTTCTGTGAAGCATCAAACCCTGTGAGGAAACTTCCATCACAACACAGTCACATCCTGCCTCTGCCATTTTTGCAAAATATTCCTGCACAATATAAGACTCCGGAGTAGTGTTCGCAGCCGGAATGACTTCATCTCCGATAATTGCCTCAATTGTACCGATTAATCCGACTTTATATCCCGCATTTTCAAGAATAGATTTTACCAGATAAGTAGTGGTTGTCTTTCCTTTTGTTCCGGTAATACCGATGACTTTCATTTTTTCGGCCGGATGTCCAAACCATGCTGCTGAAATACATGCCATCGCATAACGGGTATTTTCCACACGAATAACGGTAACTTCTTCCGGCACTTCTACTTCATCCTGAACGACAAGTACTGTCGCACCTTTTTCTACAACTTCTTTTGCATATTTATGTCCATCAGACACTGCGCCTTTAATACATAAAAACAAAGAATCCGGTGTCACTTTTCTTGAATCATAAACAACACTCTTGATTTCTTTGTCCAGACCTCCCTGAACACATGTATATTCAATCTGTTCTAATAATTGTGATAGCTTCATCATTTTCTATCTCTCCTTTCAAAAGGATTTTTATTTCTGGTATGGTATATAGGATAACATAAACCGTACTTCTTAAGCAAGTCACATAGCAAAAAGAAAGCCATCCCCTTTTTAACCTTCGGAGATGGTCTTTTCTTTTTTTTACAAAAAGTTTTACTCAATAACTGTACCGGTCTTTCCAAGGAAACCGTCTTTTGCCCGGTCAATCGAGGTAATCACTGCTTTTCTTCCTGCTTTTTTCTCTACAAAGCTGACAGCTGCTTCTACTTTTGGAAGCATTGTAGACGCACCAAACTGATTTTCCTGCATATATTTCTTTGCAGTTTCAACATCCATTTTTTCAATCTTCTCTTCTTTATCTGACTGATAATTTAAAGAAACTTTCTCAACGCTTGTAAGGATTAAAAGTTCCTCAGCATCTAAAAGCTCTGCCAGTTTTCCACTAACCAGATCTTTTTCAATTACCGCACTTGCTCCATTTAAAGATGCCTGCTGTTCTAAGACCGGAATTCCACCGCCTCCACAGGCAATTACAATCTGACCTGCATCGGAGAGTGTACGGATTGCATCAATTTCTACTACGTCCTGTGGTTTCGGAGCTGCTACAATTCGTCTGTAACCGCCTTCTACTTTTGTGACATAGTTTCCTTTCTGTTCTTCAAGTTCTGCTTCTTCTTCTGTCAAAACTCGTCCAATGACTTTCACCGGTTCATGGAACGCATCATCATACGGGTCAACTGTGACCTGTGTAATAATTGTACTGACCGGTTTAAAAATACCACGTCGAAGCAGTTCTGCACGGATTGCATTTTGAATATCATATCCAATATATCCCTGACTCATCGCTGAGCAGACAGACATTGGAACTGCGGTATAGTCTGAATGTACCTTTCCAAATTCATTCATTGCGGTATGAATCATACCAACCTGTGGTGCGTTACTGTGAGTGATAACCAGCTCTGCACCTGCTTCTACTAAATCTGCGATAATCGCAGCGGTTTTCTTTACTGCACTTTTCTGTTCCGGTAATGTAGTACCTAATGCCTTGTGTCCTAATGCAACTACTACTTTCTTCTTTGCCATAAAATAAGTACCCCTTTCCCTCTGATGCTTTTAATACTTCTATTTTACCTCTCTTTAGCCATTTATGCAAGCAAGATATCACTTTAATCTATATGGAACGAAGTTTTATGTAGAATGAAAAAAACCGATGCGCAAGCACCGGTTTTTTTACTTGAGGGGGGAGATAGTGAGTGGTTCATCAACTATCTGAAACCTATTATAAAGATAAATTGTGATAAAATTATGTCCGTTTTATAAAAAAACAAGAAACTATCTTAACAAACCTTAAATGAATCAGAAAAATATTGATTATCGAAAGAGTGAAAAGAATAATAACACTACAATACCGAGGGCAATTCGATACCACCCGAATACTTTAAAGTCATGTTTTTTAATATATCCCATCAGGAATTTAATTGCCAGAATTGAAACCACAAAAGAAACTAAAGTTCCGACAATCAGAATTATGGCTTCTGTTCCAGTGAAATTCAGACCAAATTTTACGAGTTTTAATAAGCTTGCACCAAACATGGTCGGAATTGCAAGGAAGAAAGTATATTCTGCGGCAACTGTTCTTGAAGTTCCAAGCAGAATTCCTCCGATGATAGTTGCCCCGGAACGTGATGTTCCAGGAATGACTGCTAAAAGCTGGAATACTCCAATTAAAAATGCAGTCTTCCATCCGATTTCTACAACAGAATTGATAGAAGCCGTTCTCTTCTTATTGTAATTTTCGATTAGAATAAAAAAGATACCATAGACAATCAGCATAATCGAAACAACCAGATAGTTATTAAAATGTTCTTCAATAAAATCATTAAACGGCAGACCGATTACGATGGACGGAATACAGGAAACTACGATTTTAAACCACATAATCATTTTATCGGTTTTTATATAGCGTTCCAGTGCGCCCTTTGCCTTTTTCTGATTCTGGAACGGCCATAACTTTTTAAAATACAATACTACGACCGCCATGATTGCTCCAAGCTGAATAACAACCATGAACATTTCCCAAAATGCTTCACTTACATTTAATTTGATAAATTCTTCTACTAAAATCAGATGTCCGGTACTGCTGACCGGAAGCCACTCGGTAATTCCCTCGACAATTCCAAGAAAAATAACCTTGAGTAATTCAATAAAATCCATTGATGTCTCCTTTAAAATCAGAAAAGCGGATTGCCAATTTTCCACAATCCGCTTTTTCTTTCTAATTCTGCACTGTTTATTTTACAGTCGCAATATCAATCAGTTCCAGTTTCTGAATATCTGTATTTTCCAAACTTGTTACTAAAGCTTCTGCTGTATCAAGAGAAGTCAGTACATTGACACCGGTTTCAATTGCATTTCGACGGATAATAAATCCATCTTTTGCTTTTTCTACACCCTGAGACGGAGTATCAATAACCAGGTCAATTTTATGTCCTAAAATCAAATCCATAAGGTTTGGTGACGGCTGTTCAATTTTATTGGTACGAACGGCATGAACACCATTTTCCTGAAGTACTTTTGCAGTACTTCTTGTTGCGTAAATCTTGTATCCTAAAGCTTCAAAACGGCGTGCAATCGGAATGACTTCTTCTTTGTCCTCATCTTTTACTGTGATAATCATGTTCTTGTGTTTTGGAAGATTAATTCCGGCACCTAAGAATGCTTTATACAGTGCTTCATTAAAGGACTGAGCAATGCCAAGGCACTCACCTGTAGATTTCATTTCCGGTCCAAGGCTGATATCAGCACCACGGATTTTCTCGAATGAGAATACTGGCATCTTGATTGCAATGTGTTTTGCTTCCGGCTGAAGTCCCGGTTCATATCCAAGGTCACGCAGTTTGTAACCAAGAATCATCTTTGTTGCAAGCGGCACGATCGGAATACCGGTTACTTTGCTGATATACGGTACAGTACGGCTGGAACGAGGATTTACCTCGATTACATAGACATCTTCTCCGCATACGATAAACTGAATGTTAATCATACCGATAACGTGCAGAGATTTTGCCAGCCGTCTGGTGTATTCTTCAATTGTTTTCTTTGCAGTATCAGAGATGGTACGTGCCGGATAAACAGAAATACTGTCGCCAGAATGGATACCGGCTCTCTCGATATGTTCCATGATACCAGGAATCAAAATATCCTGTCCATCACAGATTGCATCGACTTCGATTTCTTTTCCCTGAAGATACTTATCAACCAGAATCGGGTGTTCCTGTGCAATTCGATTGATGATTCCGATATACTGTTCCACGTCTTCATCGTTGATTGCAATCTGCATACCCTGACCGCCAAGTACATAAGAAGGACGAACTAAAACCGGATATCCCAGTTCATGTGCTGCCTGTTTCGCTTCTTCTGCTGTATATACTGTATGCCCCTGCGGTCTTGGAATATGACACTCTTCAAGAATCTTATCAAAGAGTTCACGGTCCTCTGCCGCATCTACATCTTCTGCAGATGTTCCAAGAATCGGAACGCCCATCTTCATCAAGGCCTCTGTCAATTTGATTGCTGTCTGTCCACCAAACTGAACCACTGCTCCGTCCGGTTTTTCAACATTTACTACATTTTCTACATCTTCCGGTGTTAATGGCTCGAAATACAATTTATCTGCAATATCAAAGTCTGTACTTACGGTTTCCGGATTGTTGTTGATAATAATAGTTTCATAGTTTTCCTTCTTAAATGCCCAGGTACAATGTACAGAACAGAAGTCGAACTCGATACCCTGTCCAATACGGATTGGTCCGGAACCAAGTACCAGTACTTTTTTCTTTGTTGTCTCACCAACCGCTTCATTTTCTCCACCATATACAGAATAGTAGTATGGTGTTTCTGCTGCAAACTCTGCTGCACAGGTATCTACCATTTTATAAGCAGCAGTGATGTTCCATTCTTTCCTTAATGCTTTGATTTCATCTTCTGTCTTCCCTGTAATACGTGCAATGACATTATCCGGGAATTCGATTCTCTTTGCCTCACGCAGTAAGTTTTCTGTTAATTCCTGTTCTCTTAACGCCTGTTCCATTTCTACAAGAATTGCAAGTTTATCGATGAACCAGATGTCAATCTTTGTAATTGCATGAATTTCTTCATAAGAAATGCCTTTTCTGATTGCTTCTGCAATTCTCCAGATTCTCATATCATCAACAATTTTTAATTCTTCGATTAATTCTTCTTTTGTCAAGCTTGCAAAGTCATAAGACATAAGACTGTCTACATGCTGTTCCAGAGAACGGATAGCTTTCATTAATGCACCTTCAAAGTTATTGCAGATGCTCATAACTTCTCCGGTTGCTTTCATCTGTGTAGTTAAAGTTCTCTTTGCACTGATGAATTTATCGAACGGCAGACGCGGAATCTTTACAACACAGTAGTCCAGCATTGGCTCGAAACTTGCATAAGTTTTTCCTGTAATTGCATTTGGAATTTCATCAAGTGTATAACCAAGTGCAATCTTTGCTGCAACTTTTGCAATCGGGTAACCGGTTGCTTTAGAAGCCAGTGCAGAAGAACGGGAAACTCGCGGGTTTACTTCGATAACACAGTATTCAAAGCTGTCTGGATTTAATGCATACTGTACGTTACATCCACCTGTAATTCCAAGTTCTGTAATGATATTGAGTGCAGAAGTACGAAGCATCTGATACTCTTTATCACCAAGAGTCTGAGATGGTGCAACTACGATACTGTCACCGGTATGGACACCAACCGGATCAATGTTTTCCATGTTACAAACGGTAATACAGTTTCCTACACCGTCACGCATTACTTCGTATTCAATTTCTTTCCACCCTGCGATACAACGTTCTACTAAAACTTCTCCAACACGGGAAAGACGCAGACCATTTTCCAGAATTTCTACTAACTGTTCTTCATTATAAGCGATACCACCACCGCTTCCACCAAGGGTGTAAGCCGGACGAAGTACAACCGGATAACCGATCTTATTCGTAAACTCAATACCTGCTTCTACACTACGTACAACTAAAGATGCTGCAACCGGCTCACCGATTTTTTCCATAGTATCTTTAAATTCCTGACGGTCTTCTGCTTTTTTGATAGTCTGGGAAGTCGTACCAATCAGACGTACATGATGCTCTTTTAAGAAGCCTCTCTCTTCAAGTTCCATTGCAAGGTTTAATCCTGCCTGTCCACCAAGAGTCGGAAGCACACTGTCCGGTTTTTCTTTCATAATTAACTGCTCTACCACTTCAACGGTAAGCGGTTCAATATAAACGCGGTCCGCAATATCTTTATCTGTCATGATGGTTGCCGGATTGGAGTTTAAGAGTACAACTTCAATTCCTTCTTCTTTCAAGGAACGGCAAGCCTGTGTTCCCGCATAGTCAAACTCTGCTGCCTGTCCGATTACAATCGGACCGGAGCCGATTACAAGTACTTTTTTAATATCCTGAATCTTCGGCATTATTTGCTTTCCTCCATCATCTTCATAAATCTGTCAAATAAGTATCCTGAATCCTGTGGTCCCGGGCATGCTTCCGGATGGAACTGTACGGTAAAAATATTCTTTCCGATATATTTCAATCCTTCGTTTGTCTTATCATTTACATTTTCAAATGCCGGCACTGCCACATCTTGGTCTAAGGTATCTGTATCTACCATATAACCATGGTTCTGAGAAGAAATATAAACTCTTCCGGTTTCCAAATCTTTTACCGGATGATTTCCTCCTCTGTGTCCGTATTTCATCTTCTTGGTATCTGCACCTGTTGCTAATGCCATTAACTGATGTCCAAGGCAGATTGCAAAAATCGGAACTTCTGAATCATAAAGTTTCTTTACTTCTTTTATAATGGAAACACATTCTTTCGGGTCTCCAGGTCCGTTTGAGAGCATGATTCCGTCCGGATTACTCTTTAAGATTTCTTCAGCTGGTGTTGCTGCAGGATAAATTGTCACTTCGCATCCTCTCTCATTTAAGGATTTTGCGATGTTTTCTTTTGCACCAAAGTCAAGCAGTGCAACTTTTGGACCATTTCCTTTTAAAACATGTTTTTCTTCGCAGGTAACCCGCTCAACTACTTTTCCGGTTGTATATTCTTTTAATTTCGGAATAATCTCATCCAGATTGTAGTTTTCATTCGTTGTAATCATACCATTCATGGTACCTTTTTCTCTTAAGATTTTTGTCAGTGCTCTTGTGTCGATTCCGGCAATTCCCGGAATATCATACTTCTTAAGAAAGTTTTGAACTGTATCTTCACAGCGGAAATTACTTGGAATTCGTGATAATTCTCTGACGATGTAACCATCTGGCCACGGTCTCAAAGACTCCTGGTCTTCGTGGCAGATGCCATAGTTACCAATTAACGGATATGTCATGCAGACAGCCTGTCCGGCATAAGAAGGGTCCGTAAGGACTTCAAGATAACCTGTCATAGATGTATTAAAGACTATCTCACTAATAATTTCTTTTTTCGACCCAATGCTGGTGCCGGTAAAGACGGTGCCGTCTTCCAGTATCAAAAATGCTTTCATTTTTTCACCTGTCTCCCTTTCCTATTTCTTGCTGTTAGTTTACGGGTTTCCTATTTTTCCCCAAATTGTAAAAAGTGTATCACAAGATATTTCATTTTTCAACCTTTTTTTCTATATTTTTTACAGTTTTAAAATTTTTTATCTTCTGCTCACTTTTTCCTGTTCCCTCAGACAATCAGCCACAAAGATAAGTTCCGTAAAGATTCTGAGATTACTTTATATTATACCACATCTCTTTTTATCTTTTTCGATTATTTTTTTCAAAATAGTCTTGACTTTTTTTGCATATTATTGTATAGTATCCCTTGTGCTTACAAAAGCGCAAACTTAATAACAGATGCAGGAGTGGCGGAATTGGCAGACGCGCAGGCTTCAGGTGCCTGTGGTAGCAATATCGTGTGGGTTCAAGTCCCATCTCCTGCATCCTTTTTTTATTCTTTTTTATTTTTACTTACGGATTGCAGGAATTTATTTTTATGAATTGCAGGAATTTTCCAAAAAAGTATTGACATTTTCAACATACTATTGTATAGTATTGCTTGTGTTCGCGAGAACATAACTTAATAATAGATGCAGGAGTGGCGGAATTGGCAGACGCGCAGGCTTCAGGTGCCTGTGGTAGCAATATCGTGTGGGTTCAAGTCCCATCTCCTGCATCCTTTTTTTATTCTTTTTTAGGATTTTTTGGAATTGCAGGATTATCGTTCCATTATCTTGGATTTCTTATATTTTTTATGGAGGACTTTTCTTATGAAACTGCCAGGTTATTATTCTTCAGGGCAGTTTGCCCGCATGGCAAATGTCTCTGTACGCACGATTCGATTCTATGATAAACAAAACATTTTAAAACCTTCTTATGTGACACCAGCCGGTGCACGTTTCTATACGGACTCTGATTTTGCCCGTCTCCAGCAGATTCTACTGTTAAAATATCTTGGATTTTCCCTCGATGACATTCATGAAATGACCATCGACGATTCTGATTATCTTTTTCTATTAAACTCCCTTAATCTTCAAAAGAAATTAATCCAGGACCAGATTGAACAGATGCAGCTTGTAGAAAGTGCAATCGAAGATACCGTCCGAGTGATTGAACAGGAACACCAAATTGACTGGAGCCAGATGCTTGACCTGATTCATTTAACAAATATGGAAAAAAGTCTCAAATCTCAATATCAAAATGCTTCCAATATTTCCAGCCGAATTCGTCTGCACAAGGAATATTCTACCAATTCAAAAGGCTGGTTTCCGTGGATTTTTGAACATTGCAATTTAAAGCCAAATGAGCGGGTACTTGAAATTGGCTGTGGAAATGGAGCATTATGGACAGAAAATCTGAATCATATCCCATCGAACCTCTCTATTTTATTATCGGATGTTTCGGACGGAATGTTACGAGATGCCAGAAGAAACCTGCCGTCCGGTGATAAGCGGTTTTCCTTTGCCTGTTTTGACTGTCATTCTTTTCCATCTTCGCTTTCTGCTTTTGATTTAATTATCGCAAACCATGTCCTGTTTTACTGCAATGATTTACCAAAAGTTTTTAAGCAGATTCAAAGAGCATTAAAAAAAGGCGGCCATTTTCTCTGCAGTACCTATGGAAAGCGCCACATGATTGAAATCAGTGAACTTGTTCAGGAATTTGACAGCCGGATTGTCTTATCTGCGGAAAAATTATATGAACAGTTCGGGCTTGAAAATGGAGAAGCACTTTTAAAGCCTTACTTTTCTGACGTTCAGTGTATCCGATATGAAGATTCGATTGAGCTTGACCGTGCCGAACCTTTAATTGAGTACATTCTTTCCTGTCATGGAAATCAAAACCAGATGTTATTGGAACGTTACCATGAGTTTCGCAGCTTTGTTGAGAAAAAAACCTCAAATGGATTTCACATTACAAAAGACGCCGGAATTTTTTTATGCACTTTTTAAAAAAACTCTTGAAGGTGACCTTACGTCATCTTTTATAATAGCATTATCAGAAACTACGAGACAAAAAAGTAACATTACACTACCTCTTTTAAGAAAGGAGATTTTCACATGAAGGGAATTATTTTAGCCGGTGGTTCCGGAACCCGCCTCTATCCTTTAACTATGGTAACTTCCAAACAGCTGTTGCCAATTTATGACAAACCGATGATTTACTATCCGATGTCCGTACTGATGAATGCCGGCATCCGTGATATCTTAATTATTTCTACTCCGCAGGATACTCCTCGTTTTAAGGAACTCTTAGGCGACGGACATCAATTTGGAGTGCATCTGTCTTATGCCGTACAGCCAAGCCCGGATGGACTGGCACAGGCTTTTATTATCGGTGAGGACTTTATCAAAGATGACACTGTCGCAATGGTGCTTGGAGACAACATTTTTGCAGGTCACGGTCTGAAAAAACGCTTAAAAGCCGCCGTTGAAAATGCAGAATCCGGAAAGGGTGCAACGGTATTTGGATACTATGTTGATGACCCGGAACGTTTCGGTATTGTTGAATTTAATCACGAAGGCAAAGCTGTTTCTATCGAAGAAAAACCGGAACATCCAAAGAGCAATTACTGTGTCACAGGACTTTATTTCTATGACAACAAAGTAGTCGAATATGCAAAGAACTTAAAACCAAGTGCACGTGGTGAGCTTGAAATCACTGACTTAAACCGTATCTACTTAGAAAACGGTAACTTAAATGTTGAACTGCTTGGTCAAGGATTTACCTGGCTTGATACCGGCACACACGAAAGTCTGGTTGAGGCAACCAACTTTGTAAAAACCATGGAATCCCACCAGCACAGAAAGATTGCCTGCCTTGAAGAAATCGCTTACTTAAATGGCTGGATTACCAAAGAAGAGGTTCTTAAAGTGTATGAAGTCTTAAAGAAAAACCAGTACGGACAATACTTAAAAGACGTACTCGATGGAAAATATTTAGACGTTTTACACTAATCATTATTCGCATCACGAAAAGGAGAATTTTAAATTATGACAATTATTGTAACCGGCGGTGCCGGATTTATTGGAAGTAACTTTATTTTTCATATGTTAGACAAATACCCGGATTATCGTATTGTCTGCTTAGACTGCTTAACTTATGCCGGAAATCTTTCAACACTGGAATCCGTTATGGAAAACCCAAATTTCCGTTTTGTAAAAGAAAGCATCACAGACCGTGAAGCCGTTTATAAACTGTTTGAAGAAGAACATCCTGACATGGTTGTAAACTTTGCCGCTGAAAGCCATGTTGACCGTTCTATCGAAAATCCGGAAGTATTTCTTGATACAAACATCAAAGGTACTGCCGTCTTAATGGATGCCTGCCGTAAATATGGAATCAAACGTTATCATCAGGTATCTACCGATGAAGTTTACGGAGACCTGCCACTTGACCGCCCAGACTTATTCTTTACAGAAGAAACTCCGATTCACACTAGCAGTCCTTACAGTTCTTCCAAAGCGGGCGCAGACTTATTGGTTCTTGCATACCACAGAACTTACGGACTTCCTGTTACCATCAGCCGTTGTTCTAACAACTACGGACCATATCATTTTCCTGAAAAACTGATTCCGCTGATGATTGCAAATGCATTAAATGACAAACCGCTTCCTGTTTACGGAAAAGGTGAAAACGTAAGAGACTGGCTTTACGTGGAAGACCACTGTAAAGCAATCGATTTAATCATTCACAACGGACGTGTCGGTGAAGTTTACAACATCGGCGGACATAATGAGATGAAAAACATTGATATTGTAAAAATTATCTGTAAAGAACTCGGAAAACCAGAAAGCCTGATTACTTATGTCACAGACAGAAAAGGGCATGACATGCGCTACGCAATCGACCCGACCAAGATTCACAATGAACTGGGATGGCTTCCGGAAACCAAATTTGCAGATGGAATCAAAAAAACAATCCAGTGGTATTTAGATAACAAAGAATGGTGGGAAAATATCATTTCCGGTGAATATCAGAACTACTATGAAAAAATGTACGGAAACCGCTAATTATTAAAGGAGGAAACCTTCCATGAAAGTTTTAGTAACAGGTGTAAAGGGCCAGCTTGGATACGATACCGTAAATGAACTCAAAAAAAGAGGTCATACTCCAATCGGTGTTGATATCGAAGAAATGGATATCACAGACTCTGCTTCTGTTAACCAGGTTATCAAAGAAGCAGCTCCGGATGCAGTGATTCACTGTGCCGCATGGACTGCGGTTGACGCCGCTGAAGATGAAGCAAATCAGGAAAAAGTCATGCTTGTAAATGGCACCGGCACACAAAATATTGCCAATGTCTGCAAAGAACTTGGTATCAAAATGATGTATATTTCAACAGACTATGTCTTTGACGGTCAGGGAGAAACTCCATGGAAACCGGACTGCAAAGACTACAAACCGTTAAATGTCTATGGAAAGAGTAAACTTGCCGGAGAACTTGCAGTGTCGGAAACGCTTTCCAAATACTTCATCGTAAGAATTGCATGGGTATTTGGTTTAAACGGAAATAACTTTATTAAAACCATGCTCAAAGTTGGAAAAAATCATGATAAATTAACCGTAGTAAATGACCAGATTGGTACACCGACTTATACCTTTGACCTTGCCAGACTCTTAGTTGATATGATTGAAACAGAAAAATACGGTTACTATCATGCAACCAATGAGGGCGGTTACATCAGCTGGTATGATTTTGCCACAGAAATCTTCCGTCAGGCTTATGAAATCATGGGCGAGGAGGAGTATTCCAAAGAACATTTAACCGTAGCTCCTGTCACAACTGCCGAATATGGTATTTCCAAGGCAGCAAGACCGTTTAACAGCCGTCTTGACAAGAGCAAATTAACCGCAAATGGTTTTGCACTCTTACCAACCTGGCAGGATGCATTAAACCGTTATCTTAAGGATTTAAAAACACAGGAGTAAATAAAATGGGACAGATTAAAGTTGAAAAAAATGCAGGTGGTATCGAAGGACTCTGTGTAATCGAACCGACTGTACATGGAGATGCCAGAGGATATTTCATGGAAACCTATAATCAGAAAGATATGATAGAAGCCGGACTTACCATGAATTTTGTACAGGACAATCAGTCCAGTTCTACCAAGGGAGTCTTACGTGGACTTCATTTCCAGAAAGAATTTCCACAGGGCAAACTGGTGCGTGTGGTAAAAGGCTCTGTCTTTGATGTTGCCGTTGATTTAAGAAGTGACAGCAAGACTTATGGAAAATGGTTTGGTGTGGAACTGACCGAAGAGAACAAAAAACAGTTTTATATTCCGGAAGGCTTTGCACACGGATTTCTTGTATTAAGTGACATTGCAGAATTCTGCTACAAATGTACTGATTTCTATCATCCGGGAGATGAAGGCGGTCTTGCATGGAACGACCCGAAAATCGGTATCAAATGGCCAAAATTAATCGGTACTTATAATGGCACTGCATCTTCTGAAGGCTATATCTTAGAAGATGGCACTGCGTTAAACTTAAGCGACAAAGACCAGAAATGGCTCGGACTTGAGGATACTTTTAAATTCTAATTTCTAATCTTGAAAATTTTAAAGGCGAATGACGTTTCGGTCATTCGCCTTTTTTTTATTTATTCTCTTGTTTTTATCCTGTAATCTCTCCAAACACTTCATCCATCTGCATCATCGGTGAATTTTCAGTCTGACCGTAAATCAAAATTCGATAGGTTCCTGTCTTATAATAGAAGTCCATCGCCTTGATTCGAAGCAGATAGGTTCCATCACCCTGACGTTTCGCCTGATAGGTTTTTAATGCCACAGTACCGTCCTTTTCCCAGACCGTACATTCAATTGCAGTAACCGGCTCTGTACTTTCTACATTACTTAAAATGACATCAAAGTAACCTTTTCTGAAATCATAGTTTGTTACTGTCACATCTGCCGTTATCTTAGACTCCGGCTCTTTGATTTCGCCGGTAACAGTTTTAATAACAGATGGATCATAGCCTTCTGCCTGTCCATAGACAATGACATCATAACTGCCTTCTTCGTGCGCAAGGTCACTGCCCTTTACTTCGATACTGTAAGTACCATCTTCTTGTTTTTCGGCTTCATACCATACAAGGGCTTTCATGCCATCGGATTTCCATACTGTACATTGGATGGATTCCACCGGGAGCTGGCATTTTACCTTACTTAAGCTTACTTTAAACGAATCACTCAGTGCATCATAATCTGAAACCGTGATATCTGCAGTAATTTTTTTCTCCTCTGCTTCTGCCTTTTCTTCTTCCTGCACTTTTTTGGCGTTTTCCACTACAATATCTTTTGTTAGCTCATCCATAAATTTGGATTTCATTTTCAATCCGGTATTAACTTGCTCTTTTCCATATGTTTCAATTAATGTCTCTTCGCTTGAAAATAAATTTGTACCAAGCCCTAAACGATTTCCCGGAATCTCTACACCAAGGCTTGCAAGGGTTGTCGGAAAGTTATCCATTGTGGAATATTCTCTATAGTCTTCTGTCTCCGGTTGTACTGCGGAATTGATATAAGTAGTATAGACTTTTCGTTCATAAGAGGACGGCACATCATCACAGAAATTGCTGTCCATTGTCAGATGGTCTCCCGAAATGACAATCGTAGTATTTTCATAGAAATCCTGTTCTTGAATCCATTTTACAAATTCCGTTACTTTTTTACTTGAGCATGCCATTACATTTGCATACTGGTCATCTCCGAAAGTATTCGGACAGTCCTTACAACGATATCCATCTTCAAAATGCGTATCGACCGTCAACATTGAAAAGTTAAATGGTTCGTTATTTTTACTGATTTGGGTCAAATGCTGTTTTGCAAATTCAAACAGTTTCGCATCTTCATAGCCCCAGAACACGTGATAATCTTCTGGAATTTCTCCATTTTCGAGACTGTAATTATAATCATAAATCGTATAATTGCCATGCTGCTTATAATACAAATCGCGTCCGGCAAATTCTGCCTCTGACCCCATCAGAAAGTACTGTTTGTATCCGTTCTCTTCTAAGATATCTCCAAGATTGATTACACCCGGAAGAAATTCAGACTGCGTACTCATCAAATCTCCTCGGATCGGAAGATTTAACGGCAGACCAGAAGTTTGTGCGAATAATGCCCCCATAGTCCAGGTCGCCCCGTACATTGGGATTCCACCATTTAAGGCTGTGCTATTTCCGGAAAAATTTTCATTTTCAAGTGATAATTTTGCTAGTTCCGGAATCCGGCTCTTTTCAAATGCACCTCCGCTTTTTTTATCTGCATAAGTATCTTCCATCGATTCCAGATAAATATAAATCAAATTTCGTTTTTTCTCCGGAAAAGTCAGATCTACTTCTTTTGGGTCTGCATAATTATCCTCGATAAACGTAGATTCTGTTGTCTGATTTTTTGCATAAGCGGTAATGTCAAGCCGATTCCACATATAACCAACAGAAAATGCTGCTACTGCAAGAAATGCCACCATTAAACCCAAAACCGCAATATCTTTTATTTTTCCCAGTCTTTTATGTAGCAATAAAATTACTAACGTTAACACAATCGAAATCAAAGGGCACGTTAGAATAAAACTCGAAATAATTCCCGAATCTGTTCCTGTTGTCGGTGCCTGAATTTGGAATACCACCTCTTCCATTGTAAGACCCTTCCAGGTGCGAAATACCCAGGCAACCGTTGTTGCAATTAACAGCGACAGGAAGATAAAAACATATTGCAAAATCACTTTTACTTTTCTTAAAATTTTTTTCTGCTTCTCGGAAAGCTCTTTTTTTCCTACCTGTATCTTCATTGTTTCCTCTCTATACTTCTTTCTATGTCTATTATGTACTTTTGAAATCTTTCCGTAAAATTCCGAAAGTATCTTACTTTCTCTTTTCAGAACGAAAGCGTTTTCCTATGTTTTTATATAATTCCAGCTGTATTTTCCAACACCGTTCCCTCTGATGTGCTACGTTTCTTACTTTCTTTTCCTTGTTCTCTTTCGAGATTACAATTCCATTCCACATTCCTTTGATATAATCTTTTCCAAAACCTTTGCTTGCAAAAAAGACTGTTTTTATTGTAAATCCCACAAACAAAAGCGGGAAATTTAAAATAATCTGCCAAAGAGGCATATTTTTATAAATCAAATACAGATTGTTTCTTGAAGAATATCGAATTTTAAATAAATTATATCTCGATCCACTTGTTCCGCTTCCAACATGCAGTACTCTCGCAGTTGGACAAAACAGATTTCGATATCCATGCAGTTTAGCACGATATCCGATATCAACATCCTCAAGATAGGCAAAATGTTCCTCATCAAAATATCCAATTTCATCTAAAATTTCTTTACGATAAATCGCAGCTCCCGCACAGGAAGCAAAAATTTCTCTGGTCTTATTGTACTCTGACTCCGGTTTTCCCTTTCCATCGGCAAATGCCCATCCAAGTGCGCAGTAAAAATTTCCTGCGTCATCCATCTTGTTTTCATCCTGAATCTGAAGCATTTTCGCCTGACATGAAAAGATATCCGGTGCCCGTTCGATTGCATGAACCAGTTCTGTAATAAATTCCGGAAATACAATCGTATCGTTATTTAATAACAATACATATTCTGATTTTGACTCACGGATTCCTGCATTGACTCCGCCACAAAAACCGGTATTTTCTTTGAGCGCAATCACACGTACCTCCGGATAATTTTCCTTTGTCCATTCCACACTTCCATCTTCTGAGCCATTATCGACCAGAATCACTTCAAAATACAAATAATCCTGTTTTCTTAACGAGTCCAGGCACTCTTTTAAATACTTTTTTCCGTTAAAATTCGGAATAATCACTGATACATCCTGCATACCTGTTCCCCTTACTCAAATGGCTTTAAAGAATAATTCCACTTTGTCAGTGAAAAATGCTTATTGTAATACGGGTCTCCGGCTTTTAACAGTTTCTCCCAGCGACAGCGCATAAACTCAATTTCTTCCTGAAATCTTCTGACTTTTTCTTTACTGTCCTCTGTTCCCCTGCTCTTTGATTCATAATGATACAGTTCCACGTAAGGGTCATATACGATTAATTCGCCCTGTGCACGAATTCTGAGACACAAATCCACATCATTAAAGGCAACTGAAAGTTTCTCTTCAAATCCATTTACCGCTTCAAATACACTTCTCTTTACCATCATACAGGCTGCTGTCACTGCACTTAAATCCTGCTGAATCGCTGCCTTATGCATATATCCGGTACGTTCTCCCGGCATATCAACAAACATATGACCGGCAATTCCGCCAATTCCGATAATCGTGCCGGCATGCTGAATCGTCTCATTTGGATAATAGAGTCTTGCCCCAACTGCCCCTGTTCCCTCTCTCTGACAGTGTCCAAGCAGTTCTTCCATCCAGTCCGATGCAATCACTTCCATATCGTTATTTAAGAACAAAAGATACTCGCCTTTTGCCTTCTTTGCCGCAAAGTTATTAATTGCAGAATAGTTAAATCCCTCTTTCCATTTTAACAGGCGAATTTTAGGATTATCACTTAATTCTTTATAGTACTCAAAGATTTCTTTTGAAGTACTGTTGTTTTCTACAATTAAAATTTCATAATTTTCATAAGTCGATTTTTTCTCTATCGAATCAATGCATTTTTTTAAGGACTCTCTTTCATCCTTATTTGGAATAATAATCGAGATAAGCGGTGTACCTTCCACCTCGTATTTAACACGGTAAAAACCAAGGTCTTTGGTATGACTGACTTCTGCTTTTAAATGACATCTTTCTAAATTACCTTCAATTGCACGTTTTCCGGCTTCAAACGCATACATCTTACTTGCCGGATTGTCTGCTGTCGATGCCTGATGCGTTCTCCAGTGATATAAGATTTCCGGCACATGATAAATCTCTTTCGCACTTTCACAACAGCGGAAAATAAAATCATAATCCTGTGCTCCGTCATATTCTTTCCTGAATCCACCAATTGTTTCCACAATTGTCCGGCGCACCACAAAGAAATGGCAAATATAATTATTAGAACGAAGTAAATCAAGGTTAAAATCCGGTTTTAAATTCGGCTGGAAATGTTCCGATAAATCTGCTCTTACCTTATCCTCATCCGTATAAATCACATCAGTCTTCGGATGACTCTCTAATGCTTTTGCAACTTCATACAGTGCATTTGGTGCAAGCAGGTCATCATGATCTAACAAACCGATAAAATCTCCTGTTGCCATCTTCAATGCTTCATTGGTGTTTTCTGCAATTCCTGCATTGTTAAGAAGCGGTTTGACACAGATTCTGGCATCTTTTTTGCAGTATTCTTCCAAAATCTGGCTCATCCCTGCTTCATCTGGACTTGCATTCGCAATACAAAGCTCCCAGTTTACATAGCTTTGCGCAAGCAGAGAATCTATCATCTCTCTTAAAAATTTCTCCGGTGTCTTATAAGCAGGAACAACTACACTGATTTTCGGTTCGTAGTTCCATTTTTTCTTTTTCTGTTTTTCCAATTCTTCCGGTTTCACCTTATATTCCTCATACCATGGACCATAAGGGACTTCTTCGGGTTCAAATCTTTCATGAAGCCGAATCCAGAATTCTTTCGGACCATAATGCTTCATATAGCGAAGCCCTTTTAGAATGGTATAAGGAGAAAGTTTCCCTAACATTCTGCCCCATTCAATTTTTCCTTTTGCCATCTTCTCACCTGCTTATCATTTCTTTTTTTTCTTTTTTATCACAGAAATCACGATTAAAATCAGTCCAAGTCCAATCAGACCTACAAGCACAACCACTGCAATTTCAAATGTACTAAAAGAACCGCTTTGTGCCTCGTTATTCTGGCTCTGCTCTTCTTTTGACTCTTCTTCCTTCTGTGCTTCTTCAGCTTTTTTATCTGCCTCATAAGCTTTCGTATCTACAACTGCCTGACCGACTTCATATCCATTAAATAAAAAGGTTTCCTGTTCGTTTCCATCTTCGTTTTGTGTACTCTGTATCTCAAGCGCATCCGTTGTTGTTCCTTTTGGCACAACTGCGGTTCCGCCTGAGAGTGTATATTTTTTTGGTGATACCTGCAGTTTTTCGAATTCTTTGGTATATTCTGCAAGCATAACTGTATCGGTAAAAACTTCTGTGCCTTTGTAATGTAAAACCACACAAATATAAACGGTTCCGTCTTTTTCAAAATAAGTGACTAACGTATTTAAAGCGGTGTCGGTATAACCGGTCTTTCCTCCAAGACAGCCGTCATAATGCCAATCACCCTCTCCAAGCAACGCATGATGGTTTGCAAGTACACGCTCCTCGGCAGTCTTATTCGTTGCCGGAATCGTATAATAACGACTTCCTACAATTTTGCGAAATTCTTCGTTTTTGTAAGCTTCCTGTGCAATCATCGCCAAATCGTGCGCGGTTGTATAATGGTTTTCATCATGAAGTCCGTTCGCATTGACAAAATGTGTATCTTTACATCCGATTTCCTGGGCTTTCTCATTCATCATTTCCACAAAGCCTTCTACGCTTCCGCCAACCTGCATTGCCACCTGTGTCGAAACTTCATTTCCTGAGACAAGCATAATCGCATACAGACATTGTTCCATGGTGAGTGTCTCACCTTCCTGAATGACCGGAGTCACATAACTGTTTCCAGGAACAGCTTCTTTTAAACCTTCTGCTGTAAAGGTGACCGTATCAGTCAGATTAGAATGTTCCAATGCGACCAGTGCCGTCATAATCTTTGTCGTACTTGCCGGATAACGGCGTTCATCCATTGCTTTATTATAAAGCACTTCCCCGCTTTCAGCTTCCATCACAACAGCTGAATCACACATAATTGCCGGTCCTTGTGGCCAGCCGTCAATGTCATTTGTCACTGTCGGGATATCATAGGTTGCATTTTTACAGGCATCTTTTGCCCTTTGAATCAGCCCTGGATTATCGTCCGCCCACACAACAGAAGTGCTAAGCACAACTGCCAAAATGCCAATCGTTACTCGTTTTATTAAGTTTTTTGCTTTCATCATTTTATTCTCCTGCTTCCAGATACAGATTTAAAATCTGCTGTTTTACAGTTTCCCATTCTCTTTGCCTTGCAGTCTTAAGTCCGCCTTCTGTCAGATGTCTCCGAAGTGTCTCATTTTCTGCCAGTTCCATAATCTTTTCCACCGCCTCAGAAATATTTTCAGGCTCATATAACAGACAGTTTTCCCCATCTCTTAAATATTCTTTGTTTCCACTATTTGGACGGACAACTGCAAGACCTCCGGTTGCCATCATCTCAAGCGGAGGATAGGAAAAGCTCTCCAATATGCTTGATTTTACCAGAATATGGCACTGTTTGTATACTTCTGACACTGTTTGAAATGGAACTTTATGAAGAAAACGGTCCGGCTTGTACCATTCTTTTGGCTCTGAATTGTAGGAAAGATACCAGATTTCAAATTTCTCTCTATCGAGTTTCTCTACAATCTGAAAACTTTCATCTACATTTTTATGCCATGCACCGCAGTCTCCCTCGATTAAAATTCGGATTTTTCCGCTAAAATCACGAGCACATGGAGTAAAAACCCGAGTATCCAACCCATTTGGTGCATAAGCACATTCCTTTTCAAACCGTTCTTTTAACCATTCCTTACACCACTTTGATATCGTAACATACTGAATCTGGTTTTTGCAATAGGTGGCGTTTGCCATTGCACGATATGGACTGCCTTTTTCATAAAAATCCGTCTCATAATTCTGCACCAGATAATATTTTTTATCAATATTCGAAAATAATTCCAGCCATTTTACTGTGACCCACATCGTTGCAATCATCTTATCAAAGTGACCGCTGACTGCATCCTCTCTTAATGGGATCACCGGAAAATTCTGATTTTCAAAGACACATGAAGTTTCCGTTGTATTTTCTGAAAGAATCGTGACATCAAATCCGGCCTCCCTTAAGAAAACGGCATGCCACATTGCCACCATGATTCCACCGCTGATATTAAGTGCCGGAAGCAGGATTCCAACGTTTTTGGGCCGTTTGGCTTTGATAAAATCCGCCAGCGTCTTTCCTGTATAGGTTGTAAGATAAGCTTCTTTACAAAACTGATATGCCTGCATCGCAATTTTTCTGCGAAGTCTTGGCTGTTCAATCAAAGCGCACAGCGTTTCTTCCCATTCTTTTAAATCCTTGCATAAAAATCCGGTTTTTTGATTTTCAATCGTATCGGCAAATGCACCCAGATTCGACGCCACCGTTACCACCTGAACAAGGGAAGCTTCCACCCATTTATTTTCTGATTTTGCGCGGTTAAAAATCGTATCTTCGAGTGGAGCTAAATTAATATCTACATCTGAAATCAATTTCGGAAGATTTTTCCAGTCCACAAACGGAAGAATCTTGATTCGGTCTGCAAATTCTTTTAATTCTTCCGGAATTTCCAGCTCTCCCACACTGACAAATTCCAGATTCTTATATTGTCTCATTAACTTTAAGAGCACCGGCAGCAGCATTTCAATGTCTGGATTATGCGTAATGCTTCCACTAAAATAACCTAAACGTACAACTTCTTTATATTCTGTTTTTTGATTTAATGCTGTTTCGGAAATCTGCATCATTTCCTCAGAAGCCCTGTTTCGATTGATGCAGACCTCTTTTACATGCAGCTTCAATGCTTCTGATAATTCCCCTGTAGTGGTAACAGCCCCCTGACATAAGTCAAGGAGCTGTCCATACGCCCGAACATTCTCATCATAGGCTTCTCTTTCTTTTTTTTCAAGCGCAGTTACATAAGGAATCGTATCTGTGTATTTTGTATCAAATACAAGGTCATCAATATCATATAAAACTGTTTTTTGATACCTTTTTGCTAATTTTACAAATTTTTCCGTTGTCTCATTGAGTGGACAGCGAAAAAATACAAACACATTATACCAGCCAATCTGTTTTAAATCCAAATCTGCAAAGTACACCTGGTCTGATGTAATCCCATAAGATAAAAGCTGTTCTCTTTGATGGCTGACACGATATCTTGACGGATGTGGCAGTACTGTTCCACATCCATCAATAAACAGCACATCTTTAAAAACCGGTTCGGACTCTTTTTTTGCTAAAGCTCCGAACCTTTTTTTTAAATATCTGCCACCGCGTTTTCCAAGTCCCAAAATTCCGTCTGCTTCTACCGTCTGAATTACCTTTGACGTGAGATTGTTCCAATTTGGCATCTTATTCCTCCTTATGACTAATCATGCACTCCCAGAATCTGTCTGTTGAAAAATTCCGGAAATCCATTAATGCAGACCATTATAGTTCTGAAGATATAATGGATACAACAATCTTGCCCATAAAAACAGTGCAACTACAATTGTTCCTATTGAAACCAGATAATAGCAAAGCTGTTTTAATTTCTGATTTTTAATAAAATGGTCTGCGACTCTCGAATATCCCATCGTTACAAAATACATCATCGGAACTAACATCGGCATGCTGTAGCGTCCCTGTGGCTGATAATCTGAAGTATAAGAATAATATAAGTTCAAAACATTCGGAATTATCATTCCAAGTAAAAGACACAGATGGAATAATCCCTGCGGACGGATTCCTTTCTGACGGATTAATACCTGTTCTACGGTTTCTTCTTCATTGATTTTCTTCTCAAGCATAACCTGCTCTCGTTTTAAATAGAAAATATCTCTTGCTTTCCAGATTACAAATACCAGCCCGGCAAGAATCAATGCGAAATATGGATAATACACTTTTTTTCCAAGAAAGATCTGATTGTATCCAAAGATTCCAACTACCCCATAGACTACCATTCCAACCCAGCGATATTTAAAACCGGGAGCATGGTATTTTAACATCGAGATAATGTTTGCCTCCGGATAATCCTTAAATGTCGTTACATTTTTGGGATTAAACTGTGGCTTTGCATATTTGATTGCATACTCATGCATGGTTTTTCTTGCAAGAAAATCTCCATCATAGATGATATAGTTTCTTACAAACCACCATCCGGCAAGCACTGCCACAACTGCCGTGATCAACAGACCTCTTTTGAACATTAATTTAAAATCTGGTTTCTTTTTGCCATAGCCAAGGGAGGAAACGACAAAGAATAAAATACTGCACAGTGCATAACCATAAGCATCATAATAGGAAAGCGCACAAAGTGATAATGCAACTCCAAGCAAAATACTGTTCTTCTTTGTCCAGCCCTCATTCATTGCCCTCACCCACATATAAATGATAAAGGATGAAGAAAATAAAGCAAGTCCGTCACAATTGATATAAGTATATAAAATTGCAGCACCGGGAAGCAGGGTACAAAGGAAAAAGAACATCACCCTTTCTCCTTTTTTGAATAATGCTTCTCCGATTTTAAAAATACAATACGCTGACGCTGTTCCGAATAGAACATTAACCATTCTTGCAGAAATCAACAGTGCCCATTCATCTGTCGTAAAAAATGAAGTAATCTTCATAAACAACGCAGAAATCATGTAACTTAAAATCGGATTAAACGCATACGAAATTCCCCAATCTTTATCTCTTATCTCAGGGTCTCCACCGTGCGGCAGTTTTCCATGCTCATAGATATACTGCACGATTCGGGAACGCATCCCTTCATCGGGTGAAAAATTATGCCTCTGACTGCATGCCCATGCCAGATAAATTCCAAATACCAGAAGCAGGGCAAAAATCATGCAGACTGTCCGTCCAAGTTTCTGTTTATTTTTGAATTTTCTGCTCATCTTCATGAATTCCTCTAAGAATTGCCTCTTTTACTTTTTCTGCTTCTCTTTCCCATGAAGTATTTTTTGCAAATTCCAGACCTTTTTTACGGATTGAAGCTAATTTTTCCGGGTGTTTGAAGTAATCTTCCATTGTATCTGCAATCTGATTCGGGTCATAATCTACTAAGATAGAATTTTCTTCATTGACAAGCCAGGTGCTGTTTTCTCCTTTCGAGCAGACTGCAACAGAGTTACAAGCCATAACTTCAAGTGGCAGCAGGGACAGGTTTGTGTTTGAAATAATCAGACACATATCACATTTTACATAAGAATCTGCAAGTACCTGTGGTGTTACAGTTCCAAGATTCTGATGTGGGAATGGAATTTCATAGTTGCTGACATCCCATCCTGCAAAAATAACCTCTAAGTCCGGCATTTTCTTCCATAATTCATTGATTGCCAGCATACCAAGTTCAAAGTCACGTCTTGGAGTAACCGGTCTTGCATAGAAAAATACTCTCGGTTTGTCATCTGTTTTTTCTTTTGGTTTGTAAATTTTATCATCGTAAGAGAATAAGAAACTATCTGCTGTCATGCCATAATCGTTTCTCATTACATCTTTTAACCAGTCACCGGCAGTAATTCCACGGAATCCCATTTTATAAGTATTTTCTGCAAACTCATATTCTGAACCATGTGCATAGAAATACGGCTCAAAGTCCTGTACAAAATAAAATTTAGAAATGGTATTATTAAATCTTCTGACATAGTAAGCAGTGGTCCATGCAGTTGCAACTGTACCGTGTGCAAATCCCATCTGAGATACATCACAGTAAACTTCTACTCTCTCATCTAACAGTGGGAAATGCTGTTTTAAGAAACTGCGGATAGACTCATTATCTTTAAATGTCGGAGACATATACAGATAAATTTTGCTGTGAAAACCTAATTTTTCCAAATTTGATACAAAACGGAAAATTGTGGTATGTCCGCCTGAACCCGGACTCATTTCCGGAATGACCCAGTTTAATGTGATTTTTCCGGATTTCTTTGCCTCTTCATACGCCTTTTTATCAAATGGAATTTCTTCTGTATTGACTACAAAATTATAAAATCCAAGCAGATTGTTCTTTGGCGGAATCGGTGCAGGTCCGTTTTTCATACGTTTTAATGTTGCTTTCACGCCATTATTCTTTAAATATCTCATTCCTCTTTCTACTACATTATCGCTCATTCTTTTTTCCTTTCTCACCTAAGACCAGTTAAGCCTTTCTTTGTCTGTACTGCTGTGAAATATGTTTGTCCAGAAATTTCTGTTTTGCTTCCGAATAAGTATGGTACTTTCCGCCAAGTGTCCCCCCGACAAAACGGTCGAAATTACGAAATGCGGAGTAAATAGCCCATTTGATTTTTGTTTTCTTTCCGATCGGCTGTTGACGGATGTAAGCACAGTCTCCTCTGACCTGACGCACCCAGAGACGTGGGAGCTGTCGAAAATGCTGTGCCATCATATACTGATGAATTTCATAGAGACCTTTATATTCATCATAATATCTTGCAAAGTAAGTACTTAATTTAAAGTTGTGAGAATGATAAACCGGTGCAAACGGGCAGTATACTTTTTTATAACCCAACTCGATCATCTTTCTCGCCCAAATCTGATCCTCTGCAAAATTAACATCATCATAAGGATGCTGTTCAAATACATCTCTTCTGACACAGGAATTATTATCTGAGAAGAAAGCAAGTACATGTCGATATCCTTCTTCTCTTTCATAGCGTTCCTTATCTTCCATATAAAAAATCGTATTATCAGAACCAAATCCCTGAAATAATCCTTCAATATCTCTCTTATCTATAAAATTACAGCCTGGATAAGGATAATGGATTCCAAATCCACCCACCACTTCCGGGTCTTTTTTCATGGCATCAATAAAATTCTGAAGCCATGTCTCTGTTGCAGGAAGTGCATCCTGTGTAATAAATACAATATAAGTTCCTGTTCCCTTAGAAGCCCCGTAATTTCTGGTTTTTCCATGTCCAAATTCTGATGCCGGAATCTGATATAATTTGCACGGATATTTTTTAATTACCTCAAGTGTCTGATCTTTTGAACCGGAATCCACACAGATAACCTCATATTCATAAATGGTTTTCTGGGAAAATATCATATCCAGCACTTTTTCAAATAAAGGACCTGCATTCTTAGTAGGAATTACAATGGATACGTCCATACATCAATTACCCCTTTTCACTATTTTACGTACTTTTTGATACATCTTATAGACTTTTAAATTTTCAAGCTGTCGGATTTTTTCTGCCTGATATTCTACGGTCGCCTGTAAGTCATTTAACTCTTTTCCAAGTTTGGCTATCCTGGCTTCGTGTGCTGCATTTTTTTCAGTCAGCATCTGTCTCTCATCTTTTAACGCTTTCTCATTCTGAATAAATGTCACCATCTGGTCAATGACACCATCATTTCTGCGATAAACCAAATAATCAAATTCGATTTCTTCACATCCATCAAGTGCGATTTCAAGCACCGGTGGTTCTATGAAATAATAATCATCAATAATCACCAGTTTTGCATTATGAGTAAAATTCAAACTGACTTCCTGTTTTTCTTTCTTTCCAACCAGTTTCCTGATTTTTATAATACTTTTAGAATCCACCGGTTTGAACCGAAGTCTGGTATATTGGTTTGCTTTTAATTGAATCGTTCTCTTAATCTCAGAATGAATGGTTTCCTCGTAGCTGATTTCTTCCCATTCTTCACCGGTATCTCCCTCGATACCGATAGAAAAGAACTGTTTCTTATAATCCCATTCACTGACAGGATAAGATTTACAGTGCATTTTCTGGTACAGATGGGACAGGGCATATTTTTCGCCTTTTCCAGCCACATATTCCTGGAAGTTCACTTCCATTTGATAATAAACCGGCACTTCTTCCATATCTACACGGCCAATTGCATAGAGTTCTTCTAACTGACTCTTATCTAAACCGCAGACTGCTTCCTGCAAGAAAATGCTTCTTGCATAGATAAATTCTAATGGAATCTCAAAGAAAAAGACCCATTCATAATCTGCCAGCACACATTTTTTACCAAGCAGAAGATTTGCCGGAATCATATCAACATTGGAAATATCTGCCGAATGTTGCGCTTCTTTAAACTTTGGAAAGCCAAAAATTTCTTCAAATGCCGGACTGCTCTCGAATGTATGCATTCCTTTTGCGGAAAAAATAATCTTTGCAAGAAAACGATAATCCTCTTTCAAGGCTTCATAGTCATTTGCTTCTGAATGGCGGTGGATTCTTTCTTCTAAGCTTTCCCCCTCCACAAATAAAAAACGGACCTGACCATTTTCCTCTTTGCATGGACACATTTCCACACCTGAATTTACAAATAATTCCGAAAGCAGTTCTCGGGATTCGACCATCTTTCTTACATGGGCTTCTCCCTCTTTATGCATCGCTTTTTTTATGACCGATTTTTCTCCACTTTCTTCTACAATCATCGTTGCAATCTGAAATTTTTTCTGACGGTCTTTTGAAAATTTTGAATATAATATCTCAGGCATTGTTTTCCTCCTTTTTCTGAATTTCTACAAAAAAGGAATTGGAAAAATGCGGGAATAATTCAGCACTAATCATGGTATCAAAGGCAAGTCCCTCATCAAAAAGTAACAGACGCTCTGCATCAAAATTTCGGCGGTTATTCCGCAGTTCTCCTTTTTTTGGAAGATAAGAATCTGAATAAATGGTTGTTGCAAATTTATAATCCGGATAAGGATAATAGAACCGATAATTGTGATAGCCATTTGCATCGAGCAGTTTCTCTAATTCTCTTTTGCTGAATGTCTCTACTCCGGATGTATTTTTATAGCCTTCAATTCCTTCAAACATCCGACCGACATGGTCTTCTTTACAGCCTGCAAAGTATTTTAGTCCCAGCTTATTTTCAATTGCCATCAAAATCTTTCCATTCGGCTTTAAATGACGGTTGATTTTATCTAAAAATACCCGATATGGCTCTTCTTCCTGAATATAAGTCTTTGCATACTCAAACACGCCAATCAAGGTAACATAATCAAAGGTTTCTGTCAGATTATCAGATACCGTATTAAAGTTTCCGACTACAATCTCCAGATTTTCTGCCTCTTTATTCTTCCATGCATTAATTGAACTTCTCATCTTAGACAGGTCATTTGCCACAACCCGTCCGGCTTTTTTTGCAAGCACACCAGAGATTGCACCACATCCGGCTCCGATTTCAAGCACGGAATCTTCCTTTGTTATCGGATACCACTCTAAAATATTCTCTCTTTGCTGTGAAAGATGATACATCACAGCCCAGTTTTTTTCTTTTAAGATAATATCCTGATACTCTTCAGGTTCGTGATGTTTCACCAGCTCTAACAGATGCTCTTCAATCACACCGTCACTGTAAAAATCCTGACCTTCATAATAGTCCAGATTTAATGTAACTTTCCCAATCTTTTCGTTCATCCCATATAATCCTTCTATTATTTATTATTTCGTTTGTATTGCCCCGTCATAAGAAACCGTTGAATTCAAATCAAAGAAACCAAGCGTTCCCTCTTTCTTTGAAAAGACTTCAAGATGGCAGGCATTATAAAGTCTGTGATAAATCTCCAAATCATCCCCATTATAACCGGTACAACCAAAAGAAAGAAAATACTGCCCTGGCTGAAGCGTCATAATCTGGTCAAAATTAACGATAACGATCTCCCCTGCCTTACAGTGTGCCGGTGTATAATTTTCCAACATGGTATTGGTACCTGTAATTTCCGTACCTTTTCTGTCTTTAATCGTATAAGCAAAAATTGGATGGTTCACATCTTTTTTAAACTGAATCTTCATCTTAATACGGAACTGTTTATTTTTATCTACGGAAGAACTGATTTCTCCCTTATCATTCACAATTGCAAAATCCACAATCTCTGCATCCAGACTTCCATAAGAATCCAGATTGCTGTTTAAAGTTAATTTACTCTTCCAGCCTTTTGCTTCCTGTTTTTCTTTCGTTTCTGTTTCCTGAGTTTCTACCTCTGTAGTTTCTTCCTGTTCTTCGTCCTTTGCACTGTCATCATATTGATTTGCAAGGATTTTCTTATATACATCCACTGCTTCTGCGGACGTTCCGGTCAGCACATGATGTCCGTGATGAATCAGCATACTTCTTTCACAGTATTTGATAACACTTCCCATATCATGCGTAACAAAAATAATTGTTTTTCCTGCTTCTTTAAATTCATTGAATTTACGGTAACATTTCGACTGGAAGAAAATATCTCCAACGCTCAATGCCTCATCGACAATCAAAATATCCGGCTCTACATTGATAGCAACTGCAAATGCAAGACGGGCAAACATACCACTCGAATAAGTCTTACATGGCTGATTGATAAAATCGCCAATCTCTGCAAAATTAATAATATCATCAAGTTTTGCTGTCATCTCTTCTCTTGAAAACCCAAGCATGGTACCATTCAGATAAATATTTTCAATTCCCGTATATTCCATATTAAAACCGGCACCCAGTTCAAGAAGCGCACTGATTTTCCCATTGACGGTAACACTTCCGGTTGTCGGACTTAATACACCGGTAATAATCTTTAACAGCGTAGATTTTCCGGAACCGTTTGTTCCGATAATTCCAACACATTCTCCCTTATGCACATCAAGTGAAATTCCCTCTAAGGCAAAATGATCCTGATGATAGCTCTTATGCGTAATAGACAGGGATTCTTTCAGCCTGTCTATCGGTTTATCATATAATTTGTATACTTTACTGACATCTTTAATTGATACTACAATATCGTCCATGTGTCCCTCCTACAATACATCTGAGAAATGTACTCTTAATCTACGGAATACAGTAAATCCAATCACTCCGATAATTAAAGTTACAACCCAGAAGTAAATCGTCATCTTTGGTCTCTCAAAGAACCAGATTCCATCCATGAAACTGTCACGATATCCCTGTACAACATAATACAGCGGATTTAATTTTAAAAGAAATTCAACTTTTGCAGGCATTTTAAAAGTTGACATATCCCACATAATCGGGCATGCCCACATACCAACCTGCATCAGGATATTGATAATCGTTCCAAAATCTCTGAAAAACGGTACGATGGAACAGGTAAAATAGGCAATCGCAGTAATCAGACAGATTGCGCAGATTGTATAGTAGCCAAGCTGAGCCATCTGAACAATCGGTGTCTTTCCCATAATAATATAGACAAAAATCGCAAATGCAATAAAAAACAAATGTACAAATAACGCCGATAAAATTTTTACAAGCGGAAGTACACTGATTTTAAATACAACTTTCTTTACCAGATAACTATATTCCATCAAACAGTTGGTTGCATTGATAATTCCCTCTGAAAAGAAAAACCAGGGAATAATACCTGCAATCAGCCACAGCGCATACGGATATCCGTTTGGCGTATCCATAACGCGAAATCCAAACTGGAAAATAAAAATGTAAATCAAAATTGTAACCATGGGCTGTACAAACGCCCATAAAATTCCAAAATAAGAACCTGCATACTTTGTTTTGAAGTCATTTTTACCCAGTTTCCACACCAGGGTCTTGTTTCTCCACAATTCTCTAAATATGTTCATTCCAATCTCCTCTACTTATGGTAAAGTATACTTAACCTTTACAATATACCATTTTCTCTTATGAATTTCAATCGAAAGGATTAAAAAATGCCTGTACCCAAAAAGATACAGACATCTCTTACTGCTATTTGTCAATTCTATAAATACAATACTCATCAATTTTTGCGATTTTTTCGTATTCTTCTTCCGCATACCAGTCCATGGTATGCTCTTCTGAAAGTACAAGATAATTACAGCCGGAAAGAGCAAGCGCTTCCCGAAAGGTCTCTTTATCCTGTTCTTCATTATTAATCACATCATACACAATCGCAGCTTCCATGGTATCGGTTCTTGAATCCTTGCCAGCATCGCGTCCATAAATCAGGTGAATCGACGGGTCATACTGTCTGACATAAGAAATCAGCTCATCCGGAACAATTGCCCGAATTTCCTCTCTATCGGCATTTTTTTTCATTGCATCACACACACCAAGCACGGTCTGTGGCAGTTTATAATAATTGGTTGATTTATGAAATACATCTTTGTTGTAAACCAGCCGACCACTAAAGGCAAGTCCGGACAGCATCAGCACTGCCAGTACCACTGCAAAAAGTCTGTTCTTTAACTGTGAGATACACGATACAGCAAAATAAGCAATCACAAACGTAATCGGAAGCAGCCAGAACATTCTCCAGTAAACCGTCTTTCCAATTGCATAGTCCATAATAATTTTTGCCGTATACGGAATCCAGTACAAAATCAGTCCACCAATACAGTACCAAAACAGATAACGGTTATATTTCCTTCTCTCTCTTAAAAACAAAAGCAGAACCATACAACCTAAAAAGAGATACAGGTAAAATCCCTTTCCATTATAATGCTTCCAGAAAAATTTAATCAAATCAAATACTTCACTACTCATCCCATTCCCTCAACTCTTAACAGCAGATAAATTCCTGTCAGTATGATACAAGGAATACATCCAGCCAGCAATTTCCATGCTATTCCTATTTTTCTTGTCTGTATGATTCCCGCAAATGCCCCAAGCGCCACCATAATCGGTGCTAAGAAAATTCCCATGGAAGAGGTCAGCGCTGCTGCTCCTGTCGTCAGAAAAATCTGGATAATATCCTGAATTTGATACTCATTTTTATAAGCACAAAGCAGATAGTAAAACAACAATGGAAGAATCACTGCTGCCAGGACTGCTTTTCCCTGCCAGATACGAATCAGTAAAAAAGTAGACATCGTATACACGGAATAATAACCAAATATATTCATCCATGCCAGAAAAAGTAAGAACAATCCTCTCTCTTTTCTTTTATTTTTCCAGAAAAAACTGCCCAGCAGGTCATAAACAAAATAAGCAACCGGAAGAAAAATCAAAAACATTCCCGTATGTCCCAAAACGGTTGAAGGTACTCCATAAAGCCTGCTTAAACCCGCTTCAAAAATTGGAAATGGAGATAATACATAACGGCTTGGAAGGGACTCGTACTCATCTCCTGTATACGCATTGTACTGAAACACCGTATCTGTCTCGAGAGTTGTTGACGCCGTCGCTACATAAAAAGCATCATCATCGTCAATGTGTGTGTAAAAAATCCCTGCATACATCTGAACGACTATTAAGACAACCGCCGGAAGATACCAGAGTCTGCTTCCTTTTTGTTTTTTCGTTTCCTGTTTCTTAAACCGGATTAATTTCATAATAAAATCCCAGTTTTGAACAATCGAACTGACAAACAGCACCACCGAGATTCCCAGTACCAGCCAGTAAAGCGTATGAAATTTCCATCGAAAGAAAACTGCACACAATGCCAATATTTCAAATAAAAAGAAAAATAATATCATTCCACCCATAAGCAGTTCTGTAATTTTTTTCGTCCGCTTTGCCGGTGTATGAAATCCTATGACAATCAAAAACAACCAAAATGCCACTGTGAACAGTATCATTTTTACAATTGATACAACTTCCATTTAATCTTTTACCCATTCTCCTGTTTTATTAAAGTGAAACGTATGCCCCATCAGGTAACGTTCTGTATTCTTTGCCAGTTTTCCATTCGATTCCAGATAGTACCATTTCTTTTTCCAATGTGTCCAACCGGTTTTCATTCTTCCACTTGACTCACTTAAAAAATACTCATCTTTCTCGATTTTAATCCAGCCTTTCTGCATCGCACCGGTTTCTTCATCCAGATAGTACCATCCACCACTTTTCCAAAGCCAGCCTCTTTGCATGACTCCATTGGCATCAAAAAAGTACCATTCCTCTTCGATTTTTGCCCACTGGTCCGTAATCATTGTTCCATCCCATAGAAAATATCGGTAAACGGTTTCCCCATCTTCCGTTTCCTGATTTTCGTCTTTTGACCAGTAGCCATCGAGAGAATCCTGCGTATCATCCGCATACACAGACTGTGCACCGAGCACCATAAAAATCGCACACAGTATCAGCATCCATCGTCTAACTTTCCCCATCCGGTCATATCCTTTCTCATTTATTCCAGCTTTTGTCCTAACGCTTCTCTATGCCTGTTTTTTCTTGATATCATTTATTTTACAGCACAGATACGCCATTGTCATCCAGAAAATATAATGAACACTTGAGTTTGCATATAAGATTCTGGATTCCATAAAATCCGATAGTAAAATCCCACCGCAAAGCCCCATTAAAATAAATGTCGATGTATCCGTTTTTGTGAAAAGTGCTCTTACAAAGCGAATAAATACCATAATTAAAAAGACGGATAAAATTCCAAGTCCTACTACTCCAGATGCCACCAGCGTTGTCACATAGACATTGTGAAGTCCGCCATTATGAAGAGCCTGTGCGGTTCCTTTATCCAAATCCCTCTTTGCATATTCATAGATGCAATTTGCACCTGCACCAAATACAGGAGAATTTTTCCAGACTTTTAATCCGGCTTTCCAGATTTCCACTCGTCCGTTGCTGACACTGTTTGCATCTTCTTCTTCAAAAAATTCTTCGGTTCTTACAATTTCTGTTTTCTCTTCCTGTCCTTTCAAAGAACTTACTGCATCCGGAATCAATACAATCGTATGTTTTACAATCGGAGAGAGTGCCAACACACAGGCAAAAATAACAACTGACTTTAAAAGACTCTTTATGCAGGTTTTCCTATCCTTTGTGAATAGATTCTCTCTTTTGACCCAGACAAATCCAATTACAATCAGAATAAAAAAGACAAATGCTCCATAAGCACTTCTTGACTGTGTTAAAATCAGATACAGATATTGAATTACAATATTTGCAATCAGAAGTTTTTTCTTTTGTACTGACTTGTTTATCAGATAAAGAGAAAATGCCATGGAAATCACCGCCATCATTCCACCGGTGTTCGGGTTGAATAAGCCCCAGAGACGATTTTCAAACATTCCAAGATACTGATATCCATTCGGAAGTTCATAGCACACTTGAACGGAAAGCAAAAATGTAATTAATGCAATTGAGGCATAAATAAGCGGCATAATCACATTCATCCAGGAAAAGATTTTTATTTTCTTTTCCACTTCCTCTTCCTCTTTCTGCCAGTACATATTAAAAACTAAAAGCAGTGAAGTGGTCATATAACCAAATGTAAAAATATTGCTGCTTAATTTGGTTCTCCAGTTTACAAGTATCGTGATTCCATTTGCAACACAAAACAAAAACAAGACCAGTGCAAATTTATTTTCCAGATAAGCTCTGTAGTTTTTTATCAAAAAGATGGCAAGCAAAACCGCTCCCCATACCAGACCTGCTTTTCTGAAAACTCCAAGATGAATCTTCAAAAATGCCGGTGCTCCAAGATAAGCAATTAACAGCATATACATGGCAAACCAGAACGGATCGCTTATCATCTTTCGTATATCGAGTTTCATATTATAATTTATCCTTTCTTATACACGCTCGTTTACAAAAACTTTGAGCCTGCCTTATTTTTCAAAAGAAGATTTTTCCGGAAAATAAGACTGTAATAATTTTTTCAGCCATTCTTTTTCTTTTTCAAAATCAAGTTCCGGTTTATCATCACTTAAACATAACATTTTATATTGTTTTGTCTTCAATGCCTGTTCAATGAGTTCATCGTCTTTTCCAATCGAATAAAATTTTCCAATATAAGGATTTCCAGGCTCGAACTGTCCTTTGGCAAACTGCCAGTAACGGCACAGCCACTGGTTGACATCCATATTATTTCTCAATTTATGTTTACAGGTTTCCTCTAATACTTCCGGTTCTTTCTCCCAGACTTCCTCAAACGTACTCTTTAAATATGCAAGCGGAATATGAGGATTGACAAATCCAGGAAACTGTTTGACCCCTAACATATAGATATTTTTTAATAGTAATCGTTTATAATTTAAGGAAAACCATTTCTTGCGGTATTTTTTCAAAGTATCTTTTTTCAGAAAGTGGTCGTTTAATAATTCCAAATCGTTTGCAACAATGTGGTCAATTCCACCTTTTTTAAAGACATGTACTCTCTCAAGCGGACAGTCGCACGGTAAACCGTTTTTAAAGAAATGTTCCGGTCTCATCGATGCAACAAAAAAAGTATCATCATTCGCATAGATAAAATGCTCTGCTAAATCTGGAATCCTATGTAAATTCAGTTCAATCACATGGGAATTATAGGTAGGAAGATATTCTTTCGGAATATAATCGGTATGTTTTACGATATTTAATTTCGGATGATTGACTTTCATCCATTTTGGTACATGTCCCCAGGTAATAAAATGAATCTTGCGAATCCACGGAAGATTTTTTTCAATTCCACGAAACAGATATTCCAGATTATCCCATTCACGGAAACGATTTGCACGTCCGTCTCCCTCTTCCTCTTTTAAGCAGGCTCTTTTTTCGGCAAGCCACTTCGGGTCGTTGCCATCGACCCATGGGATTACTAAATCAATTTCCATGTTTCATCCCTCTCTTTTCCAGTATTTTTTGAATTGTGTCAAGCATCTTTTCAAGACTTACTTCACTTTGTAATAACACTTCGGTTTCCGAGCATTTTTCGGAATGGAGTTCTTTTAATACAGCCTCCGCCCATTGTTTCTCTCCTTCTTCTAAAGAAAGAAAATGCATCTCTTTTGTCAGTCCCATTTCTTTTGGAACGGCTTCTTTGCTTCCAAAAGTCGGAAGTCCTGCTGCCTGTGCTTCAATCAGTGAAATCGGATACCCCTCAAACAGCGACGGAAATACAAATACATTCATCACCTGAAGTACATCGGGCACATCTCTTCTGACCCCAAGAAAACGAACAGAGTCGCGGATTCCAAGTGCTTCTGCCTCTTCTTCTAACTGTTTTTTCTGAGCTTCATCTCCGCCTCCACATAAAAGCAGAACGACAGACGATTCTTTTTTCTGAATTTCCTTAAAAATGCGAAATAAAAAGCTGTGATTTTTCTCTTTGGAAAGACGTCCTACATGACCTACAACCGGTTCGTCTCCAAGTCCCAGTTCTTTACGCATCTTCTCTTCTCGTTCTTTTGTGTAAGTATATTTTCGGATATCGACTCCGTTTATAATAATCTGTGCTTCTTTCGCTTTCTCCCCAAACATCCAGACACCCGCTTCTTTCGAGCAGGCTAAGAGCTGATTGGCATAATTTGCCACCTGACGTCTGTTTTTCTTATGCATAAACAGCGTAAATTTTGTTCCTCTGTTTTCAGAGGAATGAGAATGGACGATCCGAAGCGGTACCTGATTTTTCTTTGCCGATTTTAAGGCTTCAATATTACTAATCGTTGTTTTGTTGGTCCAGAATACATCATACTGTGTCTGTTTAAAAATGGTATCCAGCTCTTTTCTTGACTGAAGAACACTTTTAGAACGTGGAGTCACATGATAAACCTTAGATCCGCCTGCTTTTAATTCGTCTTCAAACACAATCTCATCGTCATAAGCGATAAAATCCATGCGATAGTTCTCACGTTCGAGTCCACGGTACACAGACATGATAAAAGCTTCCATTCCACCAAGCTGTCTTGACATTCCTTCAATTAAAATATTCATACTTAAAGACTCTCCTGCAATTTTTTAATCTCTTCATAATTTCGTTTGCAGTTATCGGTATCCCAAATCGTAAAAAATTCTTTCTCTCGATTTAGATAAACTTCCGGATTTTTTAAATTTTCGTCAATCGCACGTTTTAATGCTGTTTTTAACTCTTCAAATGTTTCACATACCGGTCCAAAACCATCTTCCTTAAAAGAAAAATACCCTTCTTCATACTGTGCTTTTCTGAATTTTTCATTATCAAACTGATAATAAATCATCGGTTTTCTCATATATGCAAAGTCATTAAAGATACTTGAATAATCCGTAATCAAAAATGCGGATTCTTTTAATAACTGCTGAACGTCGTAGTGTTCCCAGTCTGCAATCTTTACGTGCTTGCTCTCTGTCTTAAAAAACGAGATAAATTTCTGCATATTTCTGTGCGGATAAAAGACCAGTTCCATTCCAGCATTTGCAAGCCATTCTTCAATTTCACTGCTTCTTAAGACTTCCATCCAGCGTTTACAGTATTCCGTTGCCTCAAAACTGCTCATATCGTCTAAGGTTGCCGAAACGGAACTTGGAACAGAAATCCATTTTCTCCAGGTCGGCATAACCAGAATCTGATTTTTCTTTACTTTTGCATCATGTAGCCCATCAAGTCTTGCTATTCCGACGCATTTGACCCATCCATCCGGATAACCAAATTTTTCACAGATAAACTGATGCTCTCTTGGCGCAGTTGTGATAAACATCCGCATCTTCGTATTTTCATAATGTAAAAACGGCAGATCATTTTCAATGACACCATGCTGTAAAAACACTCTGGTATTTTTTAAAATTCCATAGACCTCTAATAAATAGCAGACTGCCGCATTTGGCTTTCCGCCTTTTTGGGAACTGATATTAATCGAAGCTGCCAGATAATATGCCCAATGTTTGATTGAGCCGTACTGAATCACTTCTCCCAAATTTTTAATTTTTTCATAATCTACGGATTCTTTGTTAATCGCATAAACCACATCCTGCTCGGGATGCGCTTTTCTGATATATTTGTAAAGCCAATAACCATTGTCTCTGGCCTCATTATATTCTTCGCAAACCAGCCACATCTGTTTTCTCTTTTTTTTCAGACAGGCAGCATAGGGAATCGAAACCAGCATCTTAAGTCCTGAGACAAGGTCTGCCGGTTTGACAAATTCCAGTTTTTCTAAAAATCTACTCATAAGCCACTCTCTATTTTCTAAGAAATTTTTTATAAAACAGTTCTCTTAAGCGGTTCGGAATCAGACAAATCATCATCTGACCTCCTGCACAGACCACAAAATCCAAAAAACTGCTCAGGCCGCTTTTCCATAAAAAAAGCCGGAAATGTAACATTGATTTTACATATTTCCAGCCACCTCTTCGTTTGTACATTCCTGTTCCAGCACGCATATAAAGAAGGGTATCCGGAAGATTTCTCGCCTCAACTCCCAAAAGCAACATTCTCGCCCAGAGATAATAATCCTCAAACAGATAAAAATGCTGGTATCCTCCTGCTTTTTCCACTGCTTCTTTACGATACATCACACATGGATGATTAAACGGATTTCTTCTTCCCGCAAATTTCAGGATTTCTTCCTTCGATAAAGGAAGGGTTCTTTTTGCTTTACAATGCAAAATGTCTTTCTCAAATTCTACTACGGTACCACTTACAATGTCAATTCCTTCTTCTAAAACACGAAGCTGTTTTTCACAGCGGTCTTTGCATGCAATATCATCGGAATCCATTCTTGCAACCGCTTCATTTTTACAGCACTTTAAGCCCTCATTTAAGGCTCGTCCCAATCCCACATTTTCTTTTAATCGTAAAAGATGAAAGACCTCTTTATGAGCTTTTTGATTTTCTTCTAATACTGCATCCAGCTCTTTTGTCAGAGGTCCATCACATACCACCCAAAAATCATTCGTTTTAACCGTCTGATTCCAGATACTTTCAATGCTTTCTCTTAAGTATTCCGGATTTTCTTTTGCATACACAGACATTAAAACACTATATTCTGCCATTTCCCAATTCTCCGTTTTTCTTTCTAATCCATTTCTTAATACAGATGTAATTTTTCTTTTAATGCAAACAAAAAGAGTAAGAACCCTCCCTGCTGTTTCTGAATTAAACGATTACAAAACCTCTGCTGTCTGTTTCCAAGCTGACAGACTCCGCTTGCTTTTTGAACCGTCTGATTCTTTAAATAACCAAGTATTTTCTGTTTTCTTTCTGATTTGGAAAGCCGTTCATCCTGATAAATATCAAATAAACTATAAATGACCGCCCGCATGGTCTTATCAGCAAACTCGCGCATCACCTGTGTTCCTTCCAGACAGGCTTCGCTAAATGCGAATACTTCTCTCATTAAATGAATTCGTATCTCAATCTCATCTTCTCGATAAGAAGAAGTAATCGACTCCCCACGGCAGTCATATTCATAATATGCTTTCGGAACAAAGGCAATTGTTTCAATCTTTCTTAAATAGGCAAGATTAAATAACAAATCCTCACCATAAGTATACTCGGTTGAAAAAAATTCTTTAATTTTTTCTTTTTTATATAGTTTATTACAGCAGGACTGAAGCAGACAATTCAAAATCAGATGTTCGATTTCCGATTCCATCTTTGCAACTGTCGTCACACATTCTTTTTGAGGGATGCGAATCACATCCCCCCTTGTCCCGCCATGAATTTCACGAAATCCACAGATTGCTTCATCTGCCTCATTTTTTTGTACTGCCTCATAAAGTTTCTGCGTCATTTCTTTGTCAATGGTATCATCGGAATCAACAAACTGTAAGTACTCTCCTCTTGCCTCTTTGATTCCACAATTTCTCGCACTGCTGACACCACCGTTTTCTTTTTGAATGATGCGGATTCTCTTATCCTGTTTTGCATATTCCTCACAGACCGCCACACTGTTATCGGTTGAACCATCATCAACTAAAATCAATTCCAAATCCGTGTACGTCTGATTTAAAATACTTGCAATACAGCTTCCTACTTTATTTTCACGGTTATACACCGGAACAATAATACTAATCATTTTTCTTCTCTTTCTCAGACTGATGGCTTAAGGCAATTGTTTCTTCCCCTTCCATGCCTTCGGTGCTTTCTTTCATAAACATAATTTTAAAGGTAGATAAAATCAATTTCAAATCATTGATAAACGAATAACTTTCAATGTACATCATATCTAATTTTAGTTTGTCATAGGCTGTGGTATTATACTTTCCGTAAATCTGGGCATAACCGGTCAATCCTGCCTTCACTTTTAAACGGAATGCAAATTCCGGAATTTCTTTTTCGTATTCTTTTGCAATTTCCGGACGCTCCGGTCTTGGTCCAACCAGACTCATATCACCTTTGATGATATTTAAAAGCTGTGGAAGTTCGTCTAATCGTGTTGCACGAATCACTTTTCCAACCGGTGTAATTCTGCTGTCTCCTGCTTTTGCAAGGCGCGCCACACCATCTTTTTCTGCATCTACTATCATACTTCTGAATTTATAGACATAAAATTCTTTTCCATCAATGGTTAAACGTTTCTGTTTAAACAAAACCGGTCCTTTGTCATAAGCCTTGATTGCAATTGCAGTCACCAGCATAAATGGAGATGCCACAATAAACATCAAAACAGAAACCACCAAATCCAGAGTCCTCTTTGCAAAACGCTGACCGATATTTAATCCATAATTACGACACAGTAAAAGCGGAGTGTCAAATAAATGAAGCGTTTCTCCATTTCTTACAATGATATCTGAAACTTTCGGAGTCAGATACACACGAATCGAATGTGCATAACAAAACTTTAAAATCTGGTTTCTGTCAGAGGAATGAATATCTCCTAAAAGTACACCACCATTTTCATATTCCAGAATTTTTTTCTGAATGGTTTCAAAATCTTTATCCACAGAAATCCGCTCTTTAATACGGAATTTATCTTTTCTCGTTGCAATTTTTCCACCCAGTTTTTCCACCGGATACTCTCCATAAATCAACAGAATATCACGTGGCGGGAAAATATAACTGAACAGCTTATCAAAAAAATACGAACAAATTCCAATTACAAGCAAATCTGCCAACGTCATTGCAAGCAAGGGACGCACATCCGGCAGACGACGGTATAACAGCACAATCTGAAGATACATAATTACATTGGCACAAAGTCCGGACAATGCCTGAGAATAAATCAGATTGCCTCTTTTGATATAACCAATTTTAAATCCACCATAAATATATAAAAACAACAGCATAAATGCCGCATACACCAATACAATGAAAATATTTCCTTTTGCATAGAACGGCTCAATCCAAAGCCCCCTGCTGTAATATTTATTCCAGACATAATAAAAAATAAAAGATTCCAGTACCAGAATAATCATTACGGCTATGCTTCTGACTAAACGCCGAAATTGTTCTCTCTTTACACCTTTCATCCATCCAACCTCTTAATATTCTTAGTCTCTTAACATTCATCTTAACATTTTGTTCAAGAAGATTCAACATTTACTTCATTTATCTGTTTTTTATTGTACCTAAAATCTCCTTTAATTCCTTACGGAATACAAATAAAGTCAACAATCCTCCCACAAAAACAGTTAACACATTGATGATGGCATTTGCATGCAGATAAATATAACTTACTCCAATGTAAACAATTGCCCATGCAACAATGAATTTCAAATCGATTGAAACCTGAATTTCTTTTTTCAGCAGATAAGCACGAATCGTATTATTTACCATAAAACCTAAAAACAGGGCAATACTTGCTCCCTGTACCCCAACAATCGGTAATAGCAGATGCACGCTGACTACATTTACCACACTTCCTGCCACTGTGGTATAAAACAATACATTATTTTTCTTAATTGCAGTAAAGATATTTCCAAAGAAACTGCTGATGCAGGAAACAATGGTTGCAAGCAGATAATACGGTACCAACTGTTTTGCGTCCGCATAAGATTCATTAATCATAATCGGGAAGATAACTGAAATTGCAGGAATCAGCATTAAAAGCCCCATACATAAAAACTTGATATAAGAATTTAAAGCAGTGGTATAAAATTCTCCCTGATTCGTCTGCTTCTGTGCTTCTCTTGAATAAGACATTTCCTGCCATGCCATATTAAAGCAGGTCGTAAACAACGTAATAAACGAAGAAAATCTTCCGGCAATCGAATACAGACCATTTTCACTGACTGATAAAACATTTGAAATTGCGACACGGTTATAGGAAGTTAAAAACCAATATGCCACAGAATTCATGCAAAGCGGAAGTGAGAAAATCAGCATCCTTTTGAATAAATCTTTATCAAAGGCTGATACAGAAATCAGCTTTGGCAGCTTGATTCCCCATCCAAGCACTACGATATTGACCAGATATCCGATACAGGCAGAGATAAACAGTGCACTGTAATCCATGCGGAAATATACAATAAATAAAATGTTACATGCTACAGTTACAAAAGAGCTGACCAGACCAGATGTGGTATATAACGCATTTTTTCCATAGGTTCTTGCAAGATATCCAACTAAAGTCTGAATGTTCATCATAATACCATACAGATAGATAAGTGGAAGATACTTGATATCAAAGATACATCCTGCTCCAAATAACACGATGGTATAAAGTACCGTAGAACCGGTGAAAATCGCAATTCCACTGGTAATCGGCTTTTTCCGCTCTTCTCCTTCATATTCAAAGGCAAAACGCATGATTCCGCTCCAGATATCCAGAAACAGAATCGAACACAAGAAGTTAATGTAAGCAGTTGCAAGGTCATACGTTCCAAGATCTGCTTTGTCGATATATTTGGTATAAATCGGAAGCAGGAAGAACGTAATCAATTTATGTAACACTGTACCTATAAAATAGATACCTGAAGTTTTTACAAATTTCCAAAGATTCTTCACAGTAATTCTCCTTATTTGGTTTTCCACCATGCTTTAAAATCATGATGGGTGACACGTTGTTCTACCGGTGGCAGGGTCATATAATCGCCATATTCAATTGTAAGATAGGTATCATATCCTTTTGGTGCACGAAAATGTTCGCCCTCAAATTCCAATTCAACCGCTTCTGAAAAAATTTCGGCCGGCATCATATCTTTTTCTTTATAACCGCCCACCAGACAGCCCACATACTTTGCACCCTCTACCGGATATCTCTGGCTTAAACGGTCTACCATGCGAATAAAATTCTTTCCGCCAATCAGTCTTCTGACAGCCCAGAATACAAACCGTTTTGTATTTCCTGTAGTATGGTTTCCTTTTACACCTTTAAAACTCTGAAATCCTCTGTAACGCTGTTTTTCCAGATACAAACATTTTCTGACATGTTTGATATAATCCTCTTTATTCTCCCCAGGGAGTCCATCATAAGGAAAAATATCTACATAAATTCCCATTGGACAATTGACTTCGATATTTTCTTTTAAAATTGTACGAGTATCAACTGCTTTTCCAAAGGCATAAATATATCCCTTTGTATTTTTATGATTGACTACTTTATAGCAGGAGTCTTCATGATTCATAATCTGCTCCAATTTTTCATAGTCTTTTCTTGGCATCCATATATCAAGGTCATCATCCCACGGAATATATCCTTTATGCCGGACTGCCCCAAGCAGAGTTCCATCAGACATAAAGTATTTCAGATGATGTGCCTTACACAGTTCATCTACTTTTCTTAAGATTCCAAGCTGTATCTCTTTTAATTCGGCAATCTCTGTAATTTCCTGCATCTTAAACCTCCATTTTTTATTTTTTAACCACTCTCGAAGTATCTTACTATATTTCCTGTATAAAAGCAAATGCCAGAATCTGTCTCTCTTTCGTTTTTCTCTCTTTGTATTCTATATAACTATTGAATTTTCGACAAAAAATAGCTTATAATAGCAGGATAAGACGCAAAAACAATGCATACAAATAGAATAGAAAGGGATATTATCTATGCACAAAAAGAAACCTTATTTTGCCAGATTCCTGGCACTGCTGCTTAGCACAACAACTGTATTTGGTTCTGTTCCGGTTTCTGCATCCTCTGTGGCTGGCAGTTCTGTCTTAGAATCTGCCGATTCCTCCGGTGACACCCAAAATCCAGATGGTTCTGACTCTTCCGGTGATACTCAGAATCCAGATGGTTCGAATTCTTCCGGTGATACTCGAAATCCGGACGGTTCAGATTCTTCCGGTGATACTCGAAATCCAGACGGTTCAGATTCTTCCGGTGATACCCAAAATCCAGATAGTTCGGATTCTTCCGGTGACGCCCAAAATCCAGATAATTCAGATTCTTCCGGTGATACCCAGAATCCAGATTCATCCGATAAAGACGACAACGAAGAAAAACCGGAAGTTTCTTATTCAAAAATTCATTTTATTACGCTTCCGTATAACAGTGATGCCATCCTGCTTGAGAGCAATGGACACTTTGGAATGATTGACTCCGGAGAAGACAGTGATTATCCGGATGGCAGTGACCCACGCTATCCATTGAGAAACAATGTCTATACCGGAGAGGGCTTTGAACAGCAGGTAATTGATTATATGCACAGTGTTGGTGTCACACAGGATAACTTTGATTTTTATCTTGGAACACATCCTCATAGTGACCACATCGGTTCTGCGGATGAAGTCATTCGGGAATTTCATCCGCAAAGAGTTTATCTGATGGAATACAAAGATGAATACATCACTTCACCCGGACTGTTATTTGACAATCTTTATGTTTATGATAAAGCAATCGAAGCTGCGAAAGAAGTCGGAAGTACTTTGATTCAGAACTTCGATGTCAATGCACCGGTGATTCCGAATCAGGCTGCTGAAGCTTCCACTCAGCCAGCAGAACAAAGTATTTCTGCCGGTACGGATACCCGTTCTTATTCTTATATTACAGAACAGGAAATTGAAGAAAAATATGGAGATTCTCCAATTCCAGAAGATGACCCTGCAATGGAAGAGGCATTCCCCGAAGAAGGAATTGCTGTACTGAATTCTTCTGACCCAAACTCACTAGTCTACAGCACACCTGCAAGCACAACCGGAAATCCAAACTTCGATCTCGGGGACTTGCATCTTCAGATAATGAACTACAGTGATGATTACAAGACAACCGGAAAACTCGATGCCAACTATTTTTCTCTTGGCGTAAAAGTTACTTCCGACAGCGGATATACTGCCTTTCTTAGCGGCGATATCGGTTTTGCAGACGGAGATGAAGCACGTCTTTCCAAAGTTTTAGGACATATTGATGTTTTAAAACTGGGTCATCACGGAATTGCAAATTCAAACTCTCTGGAGTATTTAAATGCCTTAAGTCCAACAATTGCCATTCAGTCAGGACTCTACAAGGTTCTTCCAGAAGACAGAATTGAACTCTTAAATAAACTTGGAGCAAGACTTTACTCTCTTCCTGAATATACTTCCTACACTCCTGCCATCACATTGGATATGGATACGCTGGACTTAAATGTCTCTTCTTCTGATTATTTCTTTTACAGTAAAGACGAGACGCCTTATCTTTCCAGTTATTTAAATGGACGTAAAAAAACCTACACCGGTTTTGTGGACTATGATGGAGAAACCTATCATTTTTCTAATTCCATTACCGCAGATGAAAAGAAATGGATTCGCACAAATGCAACCTGGTATTATGCTGATGCAAAAGGTGCACTCGTTCATGGCTGGTTAAAAAATGGAAACTATTACTATTACTTAAAGAATGACGGCAGTATTTCAACCGGACTCTGCACCATTGATGAGGATACTTACTTTTTCAATGACAGCGGTCAGATGCTTTCGGCTGGGTGGAAATGGATCAATAAAAAATGCTATTATTTCCAGAAAGACGGCACCATGGCAAAAAATGCCTGGATTGGAACATCTTATGTTGATGAAAACGGAGTCTGGGACACTTCCAAAACCACAACCTCCAAAACTGGATGGAAACAGGATAAAAATGGCTGGTGGTATGTTCACGCAGACGGAAGCTACACAAAAAATGGATGGGAAACCATTGATGGAGAAAAATACTATTTTGATTCCACCGGATATCGTCATATTGGATGGCTGTATCTTAATCAAACTTATTATTATTTCGACCTCTCAACCGGAATCTTAAAGACCGGATGGGTAAAAAGTGGAAAATACTGGTATTACATGAATGAAAAAGGAATCATGCAGACCGGATGGCGTGAAATCGATGATAAATGGTATTACTTAAATTCATCCGGTATGATGCAGACCGGATGGCTTTACCACAAGCAGAAATGGTATTACCTAAATATTTCCGGTGTCATGCAGACCGGATGGGTAAAAGTTGGAAATAACTGGTATTATCTGGACAGCGACGGTATCATGCAGACCGGATGGACTTATCTGTACACCCAGACTTATTATTTAAATAAGAGCGGTATCATGCAGACCGGATGGCAGACACTTAACAACAAAACTTATTACTTTGACCCGACAAGCGGTGCTATGAAAACCAAATGGCTCAAAATCGGTACAAACCAGTGGTATTACTTAAATGAGAACGGAACCTTAAAAACCGGATGGCAGACACTCAATAACAAAACTTATTATTTTGAAACTAATGGACTGATGCAGACCGGATGGAAACGACTCGATTCTAAATGGTATTACTTTGGCAATGCAAATGACGGAGCTATGAAAACCTACTGGCAGAAAGTCAATAATGCCTACTACTTCCTTGGTTCAGACGGTATCATGCGAACCGGATGGCAGAGCATCTGGGGCAAATGGTATTACTTAAATTCCTCTGGAGCAATGCTGACCGGATGGCAGAAAATTGACAATAACTGGTATCTTCTCCAGTCAAATGGTGCACGCATAGAAGGCTGGTATACAAACGGCAAGAATCGTTATTACCTTATGCCTTTAACCGGAGTGATGCAGAAATACTGGTTCTCTGTTGACGGCAAATGGTATTATGCAAATTATAGTGGAGTGTTACAGACCGGATGGGTTACCTCAAACGGCAAAACCTATTATCTGGACGAATCCGGAGTGATGCAGACCGGACTGAAATTAATCGACAAAAAATGGTATGTTTTCTCTGCTTCCGGAGAACTGATAGGTTCTAATTAAATCTAAATACAGCAAAAAAACAGACAGGATTTTGACATCATCCTGTCTGTTTTTTTTAAATTGCTTTTAACTTGTTAATTAATCCCAGTAAATCATTACCGTAATTCTTGCTTGCAGCCCAGCCGCCCCCATTTGGGTTTTCCTGAATTCCAAGCCATTCCACGTAAGGTGCACTTCCTCTTGTCACATAAGAGAAACGAACATCTACACAGGTATTTTTTAACGCCTCTTTATTGGCATAAGCTTTTAAATGCTGTACCTGAGCACGGATTCCGGTTCTTACATCCTTAAAAGAATTTCCTGCAACTCCGTTTCCGGTTGCTCCAAGTCCTGCGAAATTAAACTGGCTGATTTTTACATCTCCGCCAAATTTCAGATATCCGGTTTCTAACATTGCCTGAATAAATACTACATCGGCTTTCATGTTTTCTGCATCGGCTTCTTCTTTTATTATTTTACAAAATGTTTCAATATCCGCTGCACCACCCTTGGTCAGCGCTGCAGACGGATAGGCAATCGAAGAGTATGTATTATAATATTTTACCATCTGAGAAACAGTCACACTGCTTGTTCCCGTAATCTGATATAACCCTTCATTTTTTGTTTCTTCTTTTAGAGCTCCACTGCTGTTAAATTCATACTTTGTTCCGCCAATTGTAACGGTTCCGGTTGCCATTGCTCCTTCTGAGTCAAAATAATAGGTCTTTCCATTAATGGTCTGCCAGCCGGTTTTCATTGCTCCATCTGAAGCCCCGCCAAAGTAGTACCAGACTCCTTTTATCTTCTGCCAGCCGGTCTGCATCACTCCATTTTCATCCAGATAGTACCATTTTCCCCAGATTTTCTGCCAACCGGTTCTTCTGACACCATTTGCTCCAAAGAAATAGTAGTTTCCGTCGATTTTTCTCCAGTAAGTTTGCATCACCCCGCTGTCCACGATGTAATAGTACTCATGGTCAACTATCTGCCAGCCCACCTGCATTGCACCATTTTTCTCATTTCCAAAATAATACCATGCTCCATCGATTTTCTGCCAGCCGGTCTGCATCACTCCATCACTGTCAAAATGATAATATTTGCCCCAGATCTTCTGCCAGCCGGTTCTTACGGAACCATTTGCTCCAAGGAAATAATACTTTCCATTTTCCAGATACCAGTAAGTTTGCATCACTCCGTTTGCATTTAAGTAATACCACTTTCCATTAATCTTCTGCCAGCCTGTTTTCATTGCTCCATCCGAAGACCCTCCAAGATAGTACCAGACTCCTTTTATCTTCTGCCAACCGGTCTGCATCACTCCATCACTGTCAAAATAATACCATTTTCCCCAGATATTCTGCCAGCCGGTTCTTACAGAACCATTTGCTCCAAGGAAATAATACTTTCCATTTTCCAGATACCAGTAAGTTTGCATCACTCCGTTTGCCTTCAGATAATACCACTTTCCATCAACCTTCTGCCAGCCGGTCTGTTTTGCATTTGACTTATAGTAATACCAGTTTCTATTTTCTTTGACCCAGCCATTCTTGTCTGAGTCGCCGGAATTACTATTACTGTTATTATTAGAAGAATTCGAAAGTGTCACACCAAAATACTGTGCAATTCCTTCTGCATCGGCTCTTCCAATTTTCTGTAAATCTGCTTCACTGTCTAAGAATTTTGCATCCACTGTACTGCTGATAAATGCATGCTCCACAATAATAGATGGAATACCTGCCTGCAGTCCCTGACGAACAATCGCATAATAGTCTGCGGTACTTCCATCCGGATATTTTGTACCGCTTGCACTGTCACGATAAACCAGTCCACGATTGTATAAGCCTAAACTTACCAGTTTTTTCAAAATATCCTGTGCCAGTTGTCCGGCATTTTCCGCAACTTTAGAGTTATAGCGTCCTGTTCTTGGTACGAGGATTTCTGCTCCATTTGCGGTTTTTGAATCTGCGGAATTTAAATGCAGGCTTACTAAAATATCTGCATTCTTAGAAGCTGCATAATTTACACGTTCACTTAGTCCAACATAGCTATCATGCGTTCTGGTCATATAGACAACGAACTGTGATGATTTCTCTAACTCCTGTTTTACATAGTTTGCAATTTTTAATGTCAACTTTGATTCAGATTCGGAAGAAATTCCATTTTGATTTTCAGCGCCAGAATCTGTTCCACCATGTCCTGGGTCTAACACAATCACATACTTCTGTACTGCTCTTCCCACAGACTCCATGGAAAATGTGCTGATTTGGGCAGCTACGTCTGCATCCGGAACGAGTTCTATTGATTTTTCAATTGAATCTGCAATTTCCTCTCCCGTAATTCCGTCTCCCTTTGTGGAAATGATAGAATCTTCTACCAGATTAGCAGTCTCTTCATCTAAAGACTCTTCTGTATCCTGCAATACTTCCGAAGCAGTTTCTTCTGAAACTTCTGTCTGCGTCATACCCTCAGAATCTTGAAGTGACACAGTATACTCAATCCCTGTAATTCTCACCACAGCACTTTCCCATACACGTTCCACTCCATCCTGTGCAATCGGAAGCAAAAAAACAGCAAAGTTCTCTGCTACAGTATCTGACTCTGCTGTTTTCACCTCGCCTCCATCTCGGTATGTAAGTACTGCACTCTCAATCACTGTTGTTTCGTCTCCAAAGCTCATAATAACAGACTGATTGATTCCATCATCCTGAGTAACCACATAGTTAAACGCCACTTCTGAAACAGCATCCTGCGAATTTATTTCTTCTGAATTCATTTCTTCTGAATTTGTTTCTTCCGAATTTGTTCCTTCTAAATCAGAAGTTTTCGAATTCTGCTTCTCAATATCCTGTTCGTTTGTACTCTGTGCCTCCGGACTTTGTTCCTCTGAAACCTGTTCCTGTGAAATTTCATTTGTGCTTTTTTCTGTACTTTGCACCACTTCCTGTGTCTGCACAGTTTCCGACACAGACTCTTCTGTCCCTGGCTCTGCTCCGAATACCGGAGTCGCTACAGATAATAACATGATCAGTGTCAACAAGTAAGCAATCCATTTTTTTGTTGCCTTTTTCATTTCCTACCCTTCCCTTTTTGCTTTGCGTCAACTTTTTCCAAATTTATTACATATATGTTAACCAAGTATTTCCTATTATATAATACTTATTTTTAAATTGCAATGTATATCAAATTAATATTTGCGTTTTTTTTTAACTATGTTAAAATGTTACCGTAGTTATTTGATTTAGAACAAAATTTTTAGGAGTCGTTATGATTGATTTTAATATTGCCCCTCATACGGGAAATGAAGTAAAATACATACAAGAAGCCATCGCAAGCGGAAAAATCTGCGGAGATGGAACATTTACCAAAAAATGCAGTCAGTGGATGAAAGAACATTTTTATACCAATCAGGCATTTCTCACCACTTCCTGCACTCATGCACTTGAAATGGCAGCTGTCTTAAGCGGTGTAAAACCGGGGGATGAAGTCATCCTTCCCTCCTACACCTTTGTTTCCACAGCAGATGCTTTTGTTCAAAGAGGTGCATCCCTTGTCTTTGTCGATATTCGTCCTGATACCATGAATCTTGATGAAACATTGATCGAGGACGCCATCACTGAAAAAACAAAAGTGATTGTTCCGGTTCATTATGCCGGAGTTGCCTGCGATATGGACACAATCATGAATATTGCAAAGCGTCATCACTTAAAAGTTGTCGAGGATGCCGCACAGGGATTCGCTTCTTATTATAAGGGAAAAAGTCTTGGAACAATTGGAGATTTTGGCTGTCTTAGTTTTCATGAAACCAAAAATTTAAGTATGGGAGAAGGCGGTGCATTATTCTTTCAGAATAATGCTTATCAGGAAAAAGCAGAAATTCTGCGTGAGAAGGGAACAGACCGCAGTAAATTTTTCCGTGGACAGATTGATAAGTATACCTGGCAGGATTATGGTTCTTCCTATCTTCCAAGCGATTTAAATGCTGCTTATCTTTGGGCTCAGCTTGAAATGGCAGATGACATTCAAAATGACCGCATGGCCACCTGGAACTTTTATAATGAAGCATTAAAACCACTTGCCGATAAGGAACTGATTGAACAGCCTTTTATTCCAAAAGATTGTATTCACAATGCTCACATGTACTATATCAAACTCCCGAACCTGGAAAGTCGCTCTGATTTTATTCATTATTTAAGAGAACACGGTGTGATGTCTGTTTTTCATTATATTCCATTACATTCTGCACCGGCCGGAAAAAAATACGGACGTTTCTTTGGAGAAGACCGCTATACAACAAAAGAAAGCGAACGTCTGGTACGTCTTCCGATGTACTACCAGCTGTCACAAGCGGATAAAGAATATGTTGTTAAAACAATTTTTGATTACTTCAACCGGTAAAAATTTTAAAAGAGTGGAACATTTTGCCAAATCTACAATCTGTTCCACTCTTTTATACTCTGTCTCTATAAATCCGTTTCTTATATTTATACATCTCATAATCGGCTTCTTCTTTAGAAGATTAAAACGGCAGGGTATAAATAAACACTCCACTCATAATAATCAAATTTCCAATTAATTTTTCCTTTGTAAACTTTTCTTTTAAAATAAAATACGACAATACCATAACAAACACATAAGTAAAGGTATCAATTACTGCACCATATTTCATGTCTACTTTTGTATACGCATAAGTATTTAGAAACAAAACGGCTGCAAAAATTCCGTAAGAAAGAATCACGCGCCAATTTAAATATTCAAAAATCGGATTTTTATAGGTTTTATTTGCACTCTGCTTTAATAACAGCTGTGAGAATGCACTGAAAAATGTTCCGATAAATAACAGCCACATATAATTATTCATATTTCTGCACCACCAACACTCCAATAAATACAACCAGCAAACCAATCATATTCGTCACCGTAAGACTCTCATGAAAAATAAAAACAGCCCATATCTGGCTCCAGATTAAATATACCGTACGGTTTGCATAAGCAACATTTAAATCAAATTTTTTGATAACCTTCTGCCATGCAATTGCATAAACAAAGCAGTTTAATAACATCAAAAAAGAAAATCCAATCATTCCTGCTGAAAACAGTCCGTGTTTATTAAACTGCTGTGATGCCAGTTTGCTGAATACACTGGTAAATGAAAACAGCATGATATTTAAATGCAGTAAGATATAATCTTTTAATTTTTCCATCGTTCTTCCAAATTTCCTTTCGACAGCCAGACTGCTTCTCTTGCATGGCTTAACGCTTCTTCTAATTCCGCTTCGCTTCCTGTCCTCATAATGACCTGCCCAATCCGATCTGTTCCATTCTTCATTGCCTCAATTTTATCACCGACCCGATAATCAAGCTGAACCTCAATGCCTTTTTGAACCAGGCTTTTAAGTTTATCCATTTCAATCTTTTCGATTATGCCATCCTGATTCGAAAACAGCAATGCGCCCATGCAAGGATGTGTTTCTTCACTCTGAAACTCTGCCTTTTCGCCAAGTGCATAGCTGATTATCTTTTCATACCAGTCATAACCCGTATAAATTGAAATCAGCTCCGGAATACAGGTTGCTCCTGTTCTTCCTCCAACTTCAATCAGCCAGACCTGCTCTCCTCTTACAAATACATCGGCATTTAGCGGACAGTTTTTCATTCCCAGTGCTTTTATGGCAAGCTCAATCTGATGTTTCAGATTTTCCATCAGTTTTTTCGATGCATGATAAGGAAATTTATGTCCGATTGGCATCGTTGTTCCATTTACCGTATAAGTAAATTTTTCATGTGGAAAAAATGCTTCTATTTTTTCTTCTCCAATAAAAGCATCTACCCCGATTTCATCGGCTTCAATAAATTCTTCTACCAGCACATACGGCTTCTTTGTTACCTTTTTTGCTTCCTGCCAGGCATATTCTAATTCTTCCATCCTGTCTGCACGGTGGATTCCACGGCTTCCTGAACTGTCCACTGCTTTTACCATAACCGGAAATCCAAGTGCATTAGCCGACTCAACACATTCTTCATAAGAAGCGACCTTTCTAAAATCTGCGGTTGATACCCCTCCTGCCTTTAATGCCTCTTTCATCAAAAGCTTATCCGTGACCTTCCAGGCTGCTTCTCTTGGAATCCCTCGTAGTCCCAGATTATCACAGACAAAACCAATCGCACGCACTGCCACGTCCGTTCCTGAGGTACAGATTCCGGAAATCTTTTCTCTTTTTGCGGTTTCTAAAATTTTTTCATAATCTCTTGTATCTATCTCATAAAAAGAATCCGCAAGCGCAATTCCCGGATAATTTCCTTTTATGCTTACAACCAGCGTTTCCAGCCCCATTTCTTTTGCTTTTTTTATTAAAGGCACTTGATAGATTCCTGCTCCTAATATCATTAATTTCTTCTTTGACATTTCAAAATAACTCCTATTTAGCTGATTTGCCAACTTTCTTGATTCGGTCAAATTTCTTCCCTTTGTTCGCTTACATTTATCGTTTCTCTTACAATAAACTGTGGAGTATGATTCAGCGTAAGAATAATTTTTCCAAGATATTCCCCGACAATCCCAAGACACATTAAAATCATGCCCGCAAATACCATCGTCACACACATCATAGACGCCCAGCCAATCACCAGAGACGGGTCAACGATTTTTCGTATCGCTGTGATAACTGCCATCAAAAATCCGACTCCGGCAGCAATTCCACCTGCCACAGACGAAATTCGAAGTGGAATCACAGAATAATTCCAATATGCCAGCCATAAACGAATCAGCTTATGCAGGGTATAATTAGACGTTCCAACCTCCCTTTTATGATGTTCCACTTCCACATTTCCAATATTGTGGGTAATCCGATAAAAAATCCCATCAATATAAGGATTATAACTGTCATATTTCCTGGTTTCTTCTGCTACTTTTTTGGTGATAATCCAAAAATTACTTGAAGTAATTTCTTTTGGCCGTCCCAGTAAAATTCTCGAAGAAACTTCATTTAATTTACTGCTTAAATTCTTGAGAGAAGAATTTTTTCGTTTTCCATAATGTCCATAAACCAGGTCATATCCCTCTTGAATTTTCTCTACTAGCTTAAAAATCTGTGAAGGATGCGTCTGCATATCATCATCCATTCCGAGTACATAATCACCTTTTGTATAATGAAGTGCCGCCATCAGTGCATTATGCTGTCCAAAGTTACGAATCAGATTGACTCCATGCACAAATGGATATTTCTTTCCTAATTCTTTTATTTTTTCAAACGTTCCATCTGTCGATCCATCATTTACCAGGACAAACTCGCATTGATATTTTTTATGTGCATGAAATTCCTGAATCGTCAGCTCGACTACTTTCTGAATTGTTTTTTCCGAATAATAACAAGGTATTACAATAGAAATCAGCATTTTTCTTATAACCTTCCTAAATCTTTTTTTTGTGTACCAAGCCAGTCATAGAAAAGAGGTGTTCCTCCGGTATGAATGAATAATATCTTTTTTCCAGAAATCTGATGTTCTTCGATATAGTGTTCCATTCCAAGAAATGCTTTTCCGGTATAAGTTCCATCCATTGCCACTCCATTTAAGGCAAACTCCTCACGGATACACTGCTCAATTTCCTCATCATACTGTCCATATCCACCTTTTGTATACTCACTTGCCAGATGGATTTCTTTTTGGTCTTCCATGGAAAACTCTTTTCCAAGTCCTTTTAAGTATTCTCTTATTCCGGTTTCAATAATCGAAACCGCACGTTCATACTCTCTTGAGGAAATCAAAATCCCGACAATCTGCTTCTTATCTCTCGCCAAAAGATGTCCACAAGTCAGACCTGCCTGTGTTGCTCCTGTTCCCGATGCATGAAAAATATAATCAAAGAAAATCCCTTGGTTTTTCTCAAAATTCAAGATCTCCTGATAAGCTTTTGCATAAGCAGAAGCAGAAACTCCCTCATTTCCGGTTCCAAATTTATTTCCATAGATATAATACGGTTTGTGTCCTTCCTGTATTAACCGATTCATCGTTGCCTCTACTGTCTTTGCAATCTGATTTTTTCTACATTTTACAATTTTTACCTTAAGCATCTGCATCAAATGGCTGTTGCTTGTCTCTTTTTCCTCACTTTCGCCCTCTTCAAATGAACAAATCATATAACAGGGAATCTTTTTTCTGAAACATTCGTTTGCAATCACCCTGCATAAATTAGAGCGCACATTTCCATAAGCAATCATAATATCACAACCTTTTTTCTGCATATCTTCAAAAAAGGCATTCGCAATTCTTACTTTATTTCCTCCAAGTGAAAATGGCAGTAAATCTTCTCTCATGATATAGAGCTGATTTCCCGACTGTTTTCTGTCAAAAATCTCATAAATTGGTGTTCTTTCCAATTCCATTTTTTTCGCCTCTCAATCGTACCTTTCTATCATTATAAGCGAAAAGAAGAGACGTGTCAAAAATAACACGCCTCTCTTCTTTTTTAAGCAAAATCTAAAAACAAAATTTTCTTTAGTCGGTATCTGCTTAACACTGGGTCGGGTCCATAAGATTTGTTCCCGGTGCAAGTTTAATCGTAGCCGGTTTATCAAATGGCTCATAATAGCCATCACCAATTGTAATCTGTGAACCTCTGCTTACATTTGTATAAATCCATTTTGCATCTCTTACACAAAGTCGGATACATCCGTGAGATGCCGGACGTCCTAAGTTATTGTAATCTGCTGCATTTAAGTTATAAATGTTCTGCCGTCCACCTGCTACAGAGTGAATAAAGATTCCCTGATATACATGAGACGTATACTGACCCCAGGATGGTCCCATTAAGATATGCCATCTGTCCTGGTCACCAATGTAGAATGTTCCTGTTGGGGTTGGTGTTGCCGGAAGTCCTACAGAGCAGGTCATTGATTTAACCGGAATAATATATCCGTTTGAACCATCTTTTGCAAATACAGTAACCATGCAGGTCGTACGATTTACACGCAGTCTGTATGGTCCGCTTACCATACTGCTGACATCCTGCTGCAATGCTCCATTGGATTTAAAGTATAATTTGTATCCATTGACATACTGCCAGCCGGTCTGCATAACACCATTCGCATCCATATAAAATCTGGTATTTCCGGTTTTAATATAACCAGTCTGCATCACTCCGTTACTGTCTAAGTAGTACCATTTGCTGCCAACAGAAGTCCAGCCGGTTTTCATTGCTCCGTCTGCAGTACCTCCGAAATAATAATACTTGCCATCAATCTTCTGCCAGCCGGTTTTCATGACACCGTCGTTTGCTCCGCCAAAATAATACTTTTTATTTCCGATTTTCTGCCAACCGGTTTTCATAGAGCCATCACTTGCTCCGCCAAGATAATAGTATTTTCCATAAATCTTCTGCCAACCGGTTCTCATAGAGCCATCACTGCCAAGGAAATAATATTTTCCATAGATTTTCTGCCAGTAGGTTTTCATCGCGCCATCATTTCCATGACCTAACCAATAATACTTACCGTCAATTTTCTGCCAGTAATATTTCATCGCACCATCATTTTCTTTTCCAAGATAGTACCATTTGCCATAAACCTGCTGCCAGCCGGTTTTCATTGCTCCATCTCTTCCGAGCCAATAATATTTACCATAAATATTCTGCCAGTAAGTTCTCATAGAACCATCTGCGCCAAGGAAATAGTATTTTCCATCTACCTGTGTCCAGTATGTAGCCATGATTCCGTTTGATTTCAGATAGTAATATTTACCACTTGTCAAAATCCAGGTACCTGCCGCATATGTTCCATCAGCCTGTTTCCATTTCCAGCCATCAGCTGTCTTTTCCCAGCCCGGTTTATAATTGGAAGTACATTTTCCGTCTGCTCCAAAGACATAAGTCACTCCATTTATGACTTTCTGACCATTTTTAAAAATCTCTCCATTTTCTTCCAGAAAATAAGTTACTCCATTTTCAATATCTGTACGGAGTCCTGTTTTAGAAGCATCTTTCTTTCCTTCTGCGTTAAAAAAATAATAATACTCTGTTCCGGTTTCACTTCTATATTTTTTCCATGCGTTGGATGCAAATTGACCCTTTGCATTTAAATAATAACTGTCTTTTCCAATCTGATAAACATCTTCACTTAAAACAACCGGTGTTACATCAGTTTCAGCCTCATATTTTACCCAGATACTTTTTTCTACTTCAAACACCCATTTTTCTGTCAGCGTGTCTGCATTTGTAAGATTTTCATAATAACGATAAATTATCTGTTTTGCTTTATTGGATGCATCCACTACAGTTTCTAACGTCCAGTGTTCATCAATTTTTTCACCTTTTAATTCATTATTTTTCAGTACAGTAATTGTATCCGTCGGCTGTCGTTCTTCCAGTCCCTCCTGTGAAGGTTCTTCTGTCTTTGCCTCATCCGCCGGAGTCTCATTCGGCTCTTCTTTCATATCCTCAGACGGAGCCTCAGCTTCTGCATCCGGAGTTTCTTTCACATCCGGAGTTTCTTTCACATCTGGAGTTTCTTTCACATCCGGAGTTTCTTTCACATCTGGAGTTTCTTTCACATCCGGAGTTTCTTCTCCTGTCTCTTGCTCTCCAACTTCCTGCTGTCCGCCATCCGGTTGTCCCTCTAAAAGAGTTTGTGAACTTTCCTGGCTCTGTACCGCTCCTTCTGATACAGTCGCTGCACTTACCGGCAATACCGTTGTCATAGTAACGGCCACGGTAAGCATCAAGGATAACAGTTTCATTCTTCTTTTTTTCATACCTATCCCTCGCTTCCTGGTATCTCCTGATTTTTACTTATTTTACCATTTTTGACCTGTTTTTACAACAAACAGAATGTAAAACAATATTAAGTTTTCTTTACAGAAATGATAAAATTCTCTCCATAACAAACACAGCTATGCAAGAGAAACACGCTACTGTTACAAGACTTTTTTCTTTCAGGGCGAAAATCACTGCAACTACCAGCCCCGCAAACGCTGAAATTGGAGAATCTGTCGCATACAAAATTGCCGGAAACGTCATAGCGGTCAGACAGGCATAAGGTACATAATATAAAAACGAACGGATATAAACATTTGTAATTTTTTTCTGAAATAATGTGAGCGGAAGCATACGAATCAGATACGTTACTCCTGCCATCACAAAAATATAAGCATAAATCATGATTCTTCCTCCCTAATCGGAAACAGGACTGCGCCCATTCCAGCTGCTAATAACGTACAGATAATAATTTTAAACCCATCTGAAATCTTACAAAGCAGAGGCAGATAATAAAATCCTGTACTTAAAATCAATGCGGTAATTACAACAATACATACATTTTTCTCTTTTTTAGCCGGAGGAATAACAATCGCCACAAACATTCCGTATAAAGCAACACCCAATGCACTTCTGATAAATTCCGGCATAATTGTACTTGCCACCGCACCTCCAAGCGTTCCGGATACCCAGCCAACCACCGGAAGGAAAATCAATCCATACATGTACCACTGACCCACTTTTCCTTTTTTAGAACTTGCCACCGCAAAAATTTCATCCGTGATACCATAAGCAATCGCCAGTCTGTGTCCGGTATGAACACTTCGTGCAAATTTCTGTGAAAGTGACAGTGACATCAACGCATAACGCATATTAATGACAAGCTGGGTTAGTGCCATTTCCACCAGAGAAGACCCTGCCAGAATGACATTAAGTCCTGCAAACTGTCCTGCCGATGTCAGATTCAACAGTGAAATCAATACTGCATGAAATGGTTTCATTCCATGATTCACTGCCAGCATGCCAAATGTAAAACTGACAGAAAAATACCCAAGTGCAATCGGAATTCCATCTTTTAAGCCTTGTTTTATATTATTCTGCATGTTTATCCCCCATTTTGTATTTTTTCTTTTTTACCATAATTACAGCACAATGCTGGGGTCAAAATTTTTGCCCCAGCACTTTTGTATTTCTATTCTTATTTTTCTTTATAAGTTTCTGTCGCCGTGTATCCACATGCCTTTATGGCGTGTGGTGGTTCACTCCTGAAGTGAATGCTCCAGCAAATCAACCAAATGTTCCAAAGCGGTCTGTTCGTCCTCTCCCTCACATACCAGTTCAATGACCGCTCCACCTCTTACGCAGGCGCCAAGTACGCTCAGCACACTCTTTGCATTTGCTGTCACGTCTTTATAATGAAAGGTAATCAGACACTTATATTTCATTGCCTCATTACAAAGCTTTCCTGCCGGTCTTAAGTGCAGACCAATCAAATTATTTACTTTTACTTTCTGGCTTACCATGTTTCTCACTCCCTGCTTCTGTTATTGTAAATCTGCGTTCAAAGTCCACTATCCCGTCGTAATTTCTGCGGCTTTCACCAGTTTTAATTTTACTTTCACCGTATCCAGAGAGGTATATCCATCCGGAAGTGTAATCTGTACCGGAACTTCATATTCTCCGACACCGTAAGATTTTAAATCAATACTTAACGCAATCTGCGCTTCTTTCAGATTTTCAAGTGCTTCTTCCGTTCCCAGGATTCTTACTGTTATTTTCTCTCTGTCAAAAACCAAATCCGTATCGGATGGCTTATTATTTACTGTGATACTGTTTACCGGAATTTCATACTCTTTACTATTTAACGGAAGAATCTTCACTGTCACAAGGGCTGTCTCACTGATATCTGTCGCAAGTTCAATATCTTCCGGAAGCAAATCTTCGAGATTTACTTTTACTTCATAATCCGAAGATTTTCCACTGATATTAACCAGTGATGCTGGAATTACCAGTTTATCTCCATCCTCTTCAAACTGTTTTAAGGCTTCCTGCGTTCCTGCAATACTGATGGTATTCGGCGTAGAAGAAACCTGGAATACATAATATCCCGCTTTTACCGTCCCGGAATATTTCACTTCCACCGGAACATCCTGTTTCACTTTCCATAATTCAACATTTACATCTATTGTTGTAGACTGTATATCAAACTTCAGATACGACATCTGCTTTTCAGAAAGTTCTTCGAGGTTTTTGTCATAAACTTTAATCTCAGACTGTCTGGTATCATCCTTTGACATTCCACTGACATCTACCTGAGCCACGACATTTCCAATCTTATTCATAATCGATTCTGGTCCGATGATTGTCACACGGTCTGGATTTGTTTCCGTTTTTCCGACTTCATATCCTTTTTCCGGTTTCGTATCGCCTGTATTCACTGCAATTGTATATTCCTGACTGACTCTGTTTTCAATTGTAATCGGAATATTTCTTGGTCTTGCTTCTATGTTGTGCTCTTCAATACCGGAATAGCTGACATAGACCGGAACCATAATCGGATCAGACTCCAGATCTACAATCTGGGTTAAATCCGCTACCGCTGAAATATTGTCCCTGCTGATTTTTTTCATAATCGAACTTGCACCTGTCACCTTGACATCCACAGTATCTTTCCCATCTTCCATAAGCGCCACTTTATTCATACTTTCAATATAAGATTCGTTTGCAAATGTAACCGGTACATCGGTAATTGTAATTGTCCTTACAGGATCCTCAATATTAACAACCAGAAGCCAAATAAATATGGCAATAAACAGCGAAAGAATTCTAAGAGTAAATTTATTCATCAGATTTTTTCTCATTCTTTCCCCATCCCTTCCATATTATTTTTTTCCGTTTTGCATTCTCCGGTGTCGCATTCTGCTCTTTCTTCAGACGTTCTTTTAACTCATCCTTTGTCAATGCAACATCCAGTTTGCCCTGTTTTGCAACTGATACATTTCCGGTCTCTTCTGATACAATAATTGTAAAAGAATCGCTGACCTCACTGATTCCGACTCCTGCACGATGTCTTGTTCCAAGATTCTTATTCAGTGCCATGTTATCAGAAAGAGGGAGATAACAGGTCGCTGCCACAATTCTGTCTCCCCGAATGACAATTGCTCCGTCGTGAAGCGGTGTATTATGTTCAAAAATATTAATCAAAAGCTGACTGCTTACTAAAGAATCCAGATAAATTCCGGTTCTCGCATATTCATTTAAAATGGTTTCTTCTTCTATTACAATCAAAGCTCCTGTTTTGACTGCTCCCATTTCAAAACTTGCACGAACAATTTCGTTAATTGTTTTATCAGAAAAATATCCGTCTTCTTCTTTGTTTCCTGAATCAAATGGAATGATACTGCTTACGATTTTTTTATGTCCCAGTTCTTCAAGTGCCTTTCTAAGCTCTGGCTGAAAAATAATCAATACGGCCGTAATTGCATATCCTGCCATGTTGGTAACCAGCCATAAAATTGTATTCATCTTCAATAAAAATGCAATGAAAATAAATGCAAGCACAATTAAGATTCCTTTTAAAAGCGAATATGCTCTGGTATTACGAATCCATAACATAAACTCATATACAAAGAAAGCAATCAACAGAATTTCAACAATATCACTCCACGTAAAATACGGTAATCGGATACCTGTTAAGTAACTTGTTACGGATAATAAAAAATCTCCCACAGTCTCACCCCCTTATAGTTCTTTTCTCTAATCTGAAATTTTTATAAGTTTTTTAAAGACTCCTCTAATTGTTTTTCAAAGTCAAAATCTTCTTCTGCCACACGTTCTACCGGAACTGCCTCCGATTCTTCCTGTGCTGTGTTCTGTTTCGCTGAAAAATCCTGTGTATGTGCTTTTTCGGTCTGACTCAGATTTTCTTCCGGAATTGGTTTTATTTCCTGATGCTGACTTTCCTGCTGATACGCTTTTGTTTCTTTATTTTGTCTGACTTCATCCAGCCTTACTTCTTCCACCACTTTAGAATTCGGTGTAAATTTCTTTACACTTTTTTTGCTTTCGGAAACCAGTGCTTTTGGAACTGCTTTTACATAATAGATATATTCATCATCTTCAAACTGAGTCAGTTCTGTTCTTGAATAATCCACACCCAGTTCAAAGAATTCAATAACAAATCCAATAATAATTGCAGCTACACCAGATAAAATAATCCCTGCAAGTTCTGTGCTGACGCTCATGAACATGCTTCCAAATACCATGATAACGATATAAACAACTGCACCTGTCACAATTGCAATTCTCCATGCATAGTCAAAAGACGCTCTGCTGATGACACTTACAATCACAACAACTGCTGCAAAAACTACAACTGTCAGCCACATTTCTTCATTTTTTAAGACACCGTCTAATAAAAGCTGTAATTTCTGCAGTGGCTCCGTTTCATTTCCCTGAAGTACCGTTGCTCTGTCTTTTACCAGTTTCATAAAGAAATATAATATTACCCCACATCCGGATGGTACTGCGCTTGATGCTCCTCTTAAAATGCCACAGCCTACCGGTACTGCTGCCGGAATATGCAGGGTAAAAGAAATCGGTGTAAGAATCAATGCGACATTATCTTCTGAAGTAAAACGAAGAAATAAAATCATTAATAAAATCAGTAAGACTGCTGCAAATCCTGCCGTCTCAATTCCAACTGCATAACAATGACCAAGAATCAGGAGACACGCCAATATGGTCATCACATTAATTGAAAACATTGCACAAATCAAAGATAAAATCAAAACAACAAAAATGTTATCGATTTGTCTCATAAATCCTAATAAACCGTTAATCTGTGAAAATACAACAAATGCCAAAAGGAATTTAAATAAAGGCGTAATCCAGAAATCATGCTCTCCATAAAATTCTTTCACTTTTTGTTTCCATAGTAATAGTTTCGTCATGCCTTATGCCTTCCTCCTTTTAGCCGCTTTACCAGCTTTTGTTTCTTCTCTGTCATACATCTTTTTAAGCTGGCTTAATTCCTGATAGTACTCCTCTACCCCCTCCTGTGCCTGTCTGTACTTTACAGAACAATACACATAGGTAATAATACTGTATCCTGCAATCATAACCAGATAAAACAAAATTACTTTCACCCCGAGTGCAACCACGTCTATCTGATTGATATTATCCATCAGATAATCACTTTTGCTTCCGAAATACACCAGAAGCAGCAAACCATAAGCAATTGTAGTAAGAAAAAAATTCTTAATCAAGGAAAGCCCGATATAATCACTTCTATAATACTTACTGATTCTAAGCTGCTTACGACCCTTGCCTGACTCATAGGTGGCCAGCTTTCTCATCTTCTTAATTTTCTGTTCATTTAACATCTAATTTCCCTCTGCTTTCTTAAAGCAAATCTAATCATACGTTTTATATTATACCATACTTAAAGCAGACGAAGCAACCCTTTCTGCGCATACCAAAAGAGACCATTGTTTCTTTGTTACTGTTCTCTTTGTTCTTAGTAACATTTCTCTTTTCAATGGTCTCTTTTATCTGTTCTTTCTTTATTTCTTTTGATTCTTATTGCTGAGTTTCTGTTGTTGTATTACTATCTGTCGTTGTATTATCAGGCGTCTGCTGATTCTGGTTTGCATCCTGATTCTGATTCTGGTTTGCATCCTGGTTCTGATTCTGGTTTGCATCCTGATTCTGATTCTGGTTTGCGTCCTGGTTCTGATTCTGGTTTGCGCCCTGGTTCTGGTTTGCATCCTGATTCTGATTCTGGTTTGCATCCTGCTGCTGTTGTGCCGCCTGCTCTTGTGCCTGCTTCTGTGCCTCTGCTGCTGCCTGCGCCTGTTTTTGTGCTTCCGCCGCCGCTGCTTCTGCCTGCTGTTTTGCTGCTGCCGCCTCCGCTGCCTGACGTTTTGCCTCTGCTGCTGCCGCCTCGTTCGCTTTTCTCTGCGCTTCTGCCGCTGCTGTTTCTTCTTTTGTCCTGATACTGCGCTCTTCGTCTTTTGTATCGACTTCTTTTTTCGTCTTGATACTTGTATAAGTCAGATAAGTAATCTCATCTTCCAACTCTAATGTACCCTCTTTCATATCATCAAACGGAAAATCATGAAGAACTGCGGTGGTACCATTTAAGTATGTAATCTGAATATCATATTCAGGTACACTTTCGTCTGTTTCTTCCTCTGTATTACCGTCGTAATCTGCAGAAATCGTCTCCGTTTCTTCTTCTGAATTTTCCTGCTTATAGTCATAGTAAAAATAACGCTTCTCACCTTTGACATAAACATCCTCATCTTCGAGCAGGTTCTCACCAAACTCACTGTTTTCACTTTTCTTAACTGCAAATCCGGTAATACTCTTTCCAGTATTATTTTCCAGTTTTATCTCAACAGTCCCCTTCAGCGGAACTCCGATTTTTTTCAAATCTTCTTTTTCAATTGGTGCAACCGGAGTTTCTTCCCATTCATCCTCTTCTTTTGCTTCACTTTTCTGTGTTTTGGCATCGTCAGTTTCTGACTTTCCACATCCACCAAGAGTCAGAATTCCTGAAAGCAGACATAGTACGATAAACAATGTTTTTTTTCTCATTTTTACTCCTCTTTTCTAAAGCACAGCTCCTGTAAAAGTACTCACTGTGCTGACTTATGAAACAAAATGATTTACCTCCCGATTCTTGCCCCATTATATTCTATGAAAAATTTTTTGTCAATTTCTTTCTGATTATTTTCTAATTATTTCCAATACCGATTGCTATCGTCAGAAAATAGATAACTTCTGCTCTTTGTGTTTCTTTTAAAACCCGACTGACTGCATCAATCGTACTTCCCGTTGTATAAATATCATCAATAATCAGTACATTTTTCCAGTGCGCCTGATTTTTTGCCGGCATAAATGCCCTCTGAAGACTTTTTCTGCGCTCCTGTGGATTTAATTCCTTTAACGGTTTTGTTTTTTCCACTCGTTTTACTGCATCCGTCACAACCGGAAGATTTAATTTTTCTCCCATCGCCCTTGCAATCACCTCTGCCTGGTTATAACCACGTTTTGCTAAACGGGACGGATGCAGCGGCACCGGAATCAGTACCTCAATCTTCCATGCCTGAATTTGTTTTTTTGCATACACTGCCGCATAATGCCCATAAAAAATTCCATACTCTTTTCTCGCATGATATTTTAACTGATAAAGGGACTGCGCCACCGGACTTTGATACCCAAACACCGCAATTCCCTGTTGATAAACATGTTTTTTTCTACTACAGTCATAGCAAAATTCCTGTCGTTCCTCTAAAAGTGGTCTGGAACAGCGGTAACATCGAACTCCTTTTATCGGTTTTAACATTGGGGCGCAGTCTTTACAGATACTGCGCCCCCTTTGTGCTACGATTTCTCCACACACCGGACACCTCCTTGGATAAAGAATATCTAAAATTCCTGCTGTAATCCGATTTCCTTTAATCTTAAGTCGAGTGTCGTGTAACGGCTTTGTTCCATTTGGTTTTCTTCCATTTCCCAGAATATTTTTTCATCTCCTACTAAAGTCACACATTTTCGTGCTCTGGTCACTGCTGTATATAATAAGTTACGGTTCATTAACATCTTTGGTCCATTCAAAAGCGGAATGACTACTGCCGGATATTCACTACCTTGTGACTTATGTATCGTAATTGCATAAGCAAGTTCAAGTTCATCTAACTGCCTAAATGGATATTCTACAAAACGTCTCTCTTCAAATTCGACCGTCAGCGTCTCCGCAAACAGATTGATTTCTCTGATAATTCCGGTGTCTCCATTAAATACACCCACACCTTTTTCAATACGGATGCCCCCGATTCCACGGATTTCCCACTCTGTCTGATAGTTATTTTTAATCTGCATGACCTTATCGCCTTCACGAAACAGTCCCTGTCTGTGCTCTTTTTCTCTTTTCTGATTATCTGGCGGATTTAAATACTGCTGCAAAACCATATTTAAGCGTTCCACACCTAAAAGCCCTTTTCTCATTGGAGTCAGAACTTGAATTTCATAAGGAGTCGCATTTACAAATTTCGGTAGTTTATTCTGAATCAGCGCTATCAATACACGGATAATCACGTTTGCATCGTAACGTTTTAAAAAGAAAAAGTCCATGCTCTTATTATCGAGTGTAACCGGTATTCCCTTATTGATTTTATGCGCATTAACAACGATATCACTCTGGGAAGCCTGACGGAAAATTTTTGTCAATTCTACCACGGCAAACTGACCGGACAAAATAATATCTTTCAACACGCTCCCTGCGCCCACGCTTGGAAGCTGATTGACATCTCCTACCAAAATCAGTCTTGTTCCCGGCATAATCGCCGAAAGCAGAGCATGCATTAAAAAAATATCTACCATCGACATCTCATCAATAATAATCACATCGGCTTCTAATGGATTCTGCGCATTTCTCTCAAAATGAATTCCTTTTTTTGTCTGATTCTCCGGCATACCGGAAAGTTCCAACAGACGGTGAATGGTTTTTGCCTCATACCCCGTCGTCTCCGCCATTCGCTTTGCCGCCCTTCCCGTCGGCGCAGCTAAAAGAATTTCTTCATTCTGTTGTTCAAAATACCGGATAATCGCATTAATAGTCGTTGTCTTTCCGGTTCCCGGTCCACCTGTTACAACAAGCAGCCCATTTGAGGCTGCCTGCATTACTGCTTGTCTCTGTTTTTCATCCAGCGTAATTTCTTCTGCTGATTCAAGTTCATCTAACTGAAGCTTTAACTTATCCTGATTGATTTCTTCTTTTAAATCCAGTTCTTTTAACATCTGTGCCACATGCAGCTCTACCTGATAAAACTGGCTTGCATACACAATCTGCTCCTGTTCTTCTTCCCCCGGCATAATTTCTTTTATTACAACCTTCCGCTCAATTGCCAAATCCATGATATGTTTTTCCATGTAGGATTCTTCCACACACAAAAGCGCAGATGCCCTTCTTAAAAGAAGCTTCTTTGGAAGATAAACATGACCCTCTGCCGATGCCTGCGTCAGTATGTAAAGAAGTCCGCTTCGGATTCGATAATCTGAATCCGGCAAAATTCCAATTCTTCCTGCAATCTCATCTGCAATCTTAAATCCGATCCCCTCTACATCTTCTGCCATCTGATATGGATTTTCTTTTAAAACATGATACATCTGTGGTCCATACTGCTTGTAAATTTTTCCTCCAAGTGCCAGAGAAATTCCATACTGCTGAAGAAACATCATTGCTTTTCGCATATCTGATTTTTCCACTATCTGATCTGAAATCTCCTGCGCTTTTCTCAAACTAATTCCTTTTACCTCGGCAAGGCGTTCCGGTTCTTCCTCCATGATACGCAGGGTGTCTTCTTTAAATCTGCGGACAATTCTTGCTGCCAGTGCCGCTCCAATTCCCTTAACTGCTCCCGAAGCCAAATACCGCTCCATCGCCTGAGAATCCTGTGGAACAATGACTTCATAAGAACTCATTACAAACTGCCGTCCATAGGAGGGATGTTCGGTATAATGCCCGAACGCTTTTATCGTTTCTCCCTCGTTCATATACTGAAAACTGCCGACACAAGTTAATTCTTCGTCCTCTGTGACTACCACCATAACCGTATATCCATTATCCTGATTTCGAAAGATAATGTGGTCAACGTATCCTTCTATGGTTTCCTCCATCTGCTTTCCTTTCTTATTTTCCCTCGACTTTACTCATTACATCAAGGTACTGTCCTGTTCCAACAGCCACTACCATTCCAGGGTCTTCTGCAACAACTGTATTAATTCCTGTTTCTTCTTCAATCAATTTTTCGAATCCACCCAAAAGCGCCCCGCCTCCAGTTAAGACAATTCCACGTTCAGCAACATCCGCAGCCAGTTCCGGCGGTGTTTTCTCAAGGACACTGTGAATCACTTCCATAATCTGAGCGATACATTCTGCAAGTGCCTCACGGATTTCTTCGGATGAAATCTCTGCACTTTTTGGAAGTCCGGATACAGTATCTCTGCCCTTTACTTCTATTGTATGTGGAAGAGTTTCCGGATAAACCGTTCCTATCTTTATCTTTGCTGCCTCTGCTGTACGCTCACCAATAATCAAATTATAGTTTTTGCGGACATAACGCATAATTGCCTCATCAAAGTTATCTCCTGCTACTTTTATGGAAGTTGAAACTACCGTTCCTCCCAGCGAAATTACTGCAACGTCTGTTGTTCCTCCTCCGATATCTACAATCATATTTCCAAATGGAATTGTAATATCAATTCCAGCTCCAATCGCCGCTGCAATCGGTTCTTCGATGATTGCAACGTCTCTTGCACCGGCACGATAAGTTGCCTCTTCTACTGCTTTTTTTTCTACTTCTGTGACACTGCTTGGCACACAAATGCTGACTCTTGGTTTTCGAAACGCTCTTTTTCCCATTGCCTTTGAAATAAAGTATTTGAGCATCTTTTCTGTTACTTCATAGTCTGAAATCACGCCCTGACGCATCGGACGTACCGCCATAATGTTCCCCGGTGTTTTTCCAATCATCTGTCTTGCCTCTTCGCCGACTGCACGTATTTTATTTGTATCTTTATCATAAGCAACAACGGATGGCTCTTTTAATATGATTCCTTTTCCTTTTACATATACCAGAATGTTCGCTGTGCCCAAGTCAATTCCAATCTCTGTAGCTCCCATATTTTTACCCCTTTCCTGCCTTTTATTTTCATCTTATTTTAAGATTCTGGCAGACCACAGTCTGACTGCTGTGTGTTTCATTATACCGAACTTACCGAAAAATGAAAAGAGGCAATCATTTCAAATATTTTGACACGTACTGACCTGTATAGGAGACAGGATTCGCTGCAACTTCTTCCGGTGTTCCAAATGCCACCACAGTTCCCCCGTTATCCCCTCCTTCCGGACCAATATCGATAAGATAATCGGCAGTTTTTATGACATCTAAATTATGTTCAATGACAACAACGGTATTTCCTCCTTCACAAAGACGCTGTAAAATTTCGATTAATTTATGCACGTCTGCAAAATGAAGTCCGGTTGTCGGCTCATCTAAGATATAAATCGTCTTTCCGGTACTTCTTTTGCTTAACTCAGAAGCCAGCTTGATTCTCTGTGCTTCACCTCCGGAAAGCTCCGTAGAAGGCTGTCCTAAGCGGATATAAGAAAGTCCTACATCATAAAGGGTCTGAATCTTTCTTTTGATAGACGGTACATGTTCAAAAAATTCCAGTGCTTCTTCCACCGTCATATTTAACACATCATAAATGCTTTTTCCCTTGTATTTGACTTCCAAAGTCTCACGGTTGTAACGTTTCCCATGACACACTTCGCAAGGCACATAAACATCCGGAAGAAAATGCATCTCAATTTTTAAGATTCCATCTCCACTACATGCCTCACAGCGTCCACCTTTTACATTAAAGCTGAAACGACCTTTCTTATAACCTCTCGCTTTTGCATCCGCAGTTGCCGCAAATAAATCACGAATCTGGTCAAATACTCCTGTATACGTTGCAGGATTTGACCTTGGAGTTCGTCCGATTGGGGACTGGTCAATCGCAATGACCTTATCAAGTTGTTCCACTCCTTCGATGCATTTATGTTTTCCTGCCACTACTCTTGCACGATTTAATTTTTTTGCAAGACTCTTATACAAAATTTCATTGACAAGCGAACTCTTTCCAGAACCTGATACTCCGGTTACACAGGTCATAACCCCCAATGGGAAATTGACATCTATATTTTTTAAATTATTTTCCTCTGCGCCTCTTACAGTCAAAAATCCCGTCGGCTGTTTTCTCTCCTTTGGAACCGGAATCTTTAATTCACCGCTCAAATATTTTCCAGTAATTGATTCCGGACACTGCATAATTTCTTCGGCGGTTCCAATTGCAACCAGCTCTCCTCCATGTTCTCCTGCACCAGGTCCAATATCAACAATGCAGTCGGCTTCCCTCATCGTATCTTCATCATGTTCGACCACAATCAGCGTATTTCCTAAATCTCTCAAATGCTTCAAAGCGGATAACAGCCTGTCATTATCTCTCTGGTGCAGTCCAATACTCGGTTCATCCAGGATATAGGCAACCCCGACAAGCCCCGAACCAATCTGGGTTGCCAGACGAATTCTCTGTGCCTCTCCTCCGGAAAGTGTTCCGGTCGCTCTTGAAAGCGTCAGATATTCTAAACCTACACTCACAAGAAAACCAACCCTTGCACGAATTTCTTTTAACACCTGATTTCCGACTAACTGCTGTGTCTCTGTAAGCTTTAAATTTTCCAAAAATTCCTGAAGATTACGAATCGAAAGTGCCGTTACCTCGGAAATATTTTTCTCTCCGACTGTTACGGCAAGCGCTTCTTTTTTTAGACGCTGACCTTTACAGGTCTTGCACGGTGTAATCTGCATGAAACTTTCATATTCCTGTTTGGAACTCTCTGAACCGGTTTCTCTATACCGACGCTCCACGTTTTTGATAAGCCCCTCAAAAGCAACATCATAAATGCCTTCTCCACGCTGACCTTTATAATAAACTTTTACTTTCTTTCCACCTGTTCCATTGAGAATCACGTCTTTAATTTCATCCGAATAATCCTGAAACGGAGTTTCCAAATCAAAATGATATTCCTCGGCAAGTGCATCTAAAATTGCACGGGTAAAACTGCCCTTATCCGTACAGGACTGCCATCCAAGCACAACGATTGCACCCTCGGCAATACTTAAACTCTGATCCGGAATCATTAAATCCACGTCAAATTCCATCTTATATCCAAGACCTAAACAGTCCGGACACGCTCCAAACGGATTATTAAATGAAAAGCTTCTCGGTTCAATCTCATCAATGCTGATTCCACAGTCCGGGCAGGAAAAGCTCTGACTGAAATTAATTACGTTTCCATCCATGGTATCCACCATCATCAGTCCATCTGCAAGATGAAGCACATTTTCAATAGAATCGGTCAGACGCTTTTCGATTCCCTCTTTTACAATCAGACGATCCACAACAATCTCAATATTATGCTTAATATTTTTATCTAATTTGATTTCTTCATTTAATTCATAAAGATTCCCGTCAATCAGCACACGGACATAACCGCTCTTTCTTGCCTGTTCCAGCAGTTTGGCATGTGTTCCCTTCCGGCCTCTTACGACTGGAGCAAGCAGTTGGAATTTCGTCCGCTCGGGCAGTGCCATAATCTGGTCTACCATCTGGTCTACAGTCTGCTTTTTGATTTCTTTTTTACACTTCGGACAGTGTGGGATTCCCACTCGTGCATACAGCAGACGAAAATAATCATAAATTTCGGTTACTGTTCCAACGGTAGAACGGGGATTTCGATTCGTTGACTTTTGATCAATGGAAATCGCCGGAGACAGTCCTTCAATACTCTCCACATCCGGCTTTTCCATCTGTCCTAAAAACTGTCTTGCATAAGAAGAAAGCGACTCCATATATCTGCGCTGTCCTTCCGCATAAATCGTATCAAACGCCAGAGAACTCTTTCCTGAACCACTTAAACCGGTCAGCACAACAAATTCATTTCTTGGAATGTCTACACTTAAATTTTTTAAATTATTTTCATTTGCTCCACGTATCTTAATAAATTTATGTTCCTGATTTCTCAATGTATTTTTCCTCATTTCCTTCTTGCGATCTGATTAACTTCAACAGTATCATTATAGCACAGGGATTTTTTATTTACAAACATTTGTTCGTATCATTTTCAAGACACGTTTTTATACTTTTAACACTCTCCTCATAACTTTGTAAAAGAAAAAAACAGCCTGTATTAGACTGTCCTTTTCTTATAATTTTTATCCTGACTTAAGTGGTTAACCTACTGTTTCCATATATACTTTTTTCGATTCGGTTTTTGATTTTCTGCCGGCAGATGCCATATACATCATAATATCACGTCTTGTGACAATTCCGATAAAATTCTTCTGGTCATCTACAACCGGAACAAAATTCTGGCGAAGTGCTTTATCGAGCAAATCTTCCATATCCGAATCAATCCGAACCGGTGCATAATCCATTCTACGCTCAAAGGAACGAATCGGAACTTCTTCTGCTTTCTTCAAATCAAATGCCCCACGTTCTTTCAAGCCCCATAACAAATCACCTTCTGTGATTGTGCCTACATATTTTCCGTCCACTCCAATCACTGGAATACAGGAATACTTGTGATATTCCATCTTTTCAAGCACCTGTCTTAAACTGTAATTGTCATAAATATAAGCAACATCACTTTTTGGAGTAAGGAAAAATAAAATATTCATAATATAAAGCCTCCCATAAACTTATATGCGCTCTTACCATCTTTCGGAGTTTATTTATGTAGCTCTGTCCCCATTACAAAACATACCTGTCAACTCCTGCGTCTTTTATTTTGCCACAGAAGTCCTTATTTTTCCAGATTTTATTTCTAAAACTTTCTTAAATTTTTCTAATATTTCTTAAGATAGCCCGAACAAAAATCAGGCAGTTAAAACAGAAACTCTGATAAAATCTGATTGCTTACCAGTACCCCGTCTTCCGTTAAAAAGATTCGGTCTTTTTTCTCTTTTATCATGCCCTCTTCAATAAATTTCTTTAAGGTCTGTCCATACACATCTTCGAGTTCCCGTCCAAAGGCACGGTGAAATTCTTTTTTCGAAACACCATAAGTTTTGCGAAGTCCCAGAAACATAAACTCTTCAATCTGCTGACGGTTCTCTAAAAATTCCACATCTTTTCGCATCTCTTTTGGCACTGCGGATTTTTCCAGGTATTCACTCATCTCTCTGGTATTGTTCATACGCATATTTTGAATCAGAGAGGCTGATCCAAGCCCGATTCCAAGATACTCTCCCCGCTCCCAGTAACGCAGATTATGTTTACATTCTTTCTGCGGTTTCGCATAGTTGGAAATCTCATACTGCATATAGCCGTTTGCTTCTAAGATACGTTTTGTTGTCTGATAAATTGCTCTGCTTTCCTCTTCATTCGGCAGAAGTTCCGGATGTGCATCATATTTTTCATAAAAAGGTGTGCCCTCTTCTATGATAAGCTGATACGCAGAAATGTGTTCCGGATTTAATTCCACTGTTTTTTGCAGTTCTTCTTCCCATTTCTCTTTGGTCTGAGAAGGCAAAGAGGACATCAAATCCAGATTAATATTCGTAAATCCGGCTTCTCTTGACAACTGATAAGCTTCCAGAAGCTGTTCAAAATTGTGAATCCGTCCAAGCACTTTCAAATTCTCATCTTTTACCGACTGCATGCCGATGCTTAAACGATTGATTCCACATGCCTTATAAACTTCAAGTTTTTCTCTGTCAACCGTCCCCGGATTCATCTCTGTTGTAATCTCCGGATGTTTGACAAATTCAAAGATTTCATAAAGTGCATCAAAGATACGTTTTGTCTGTTCCGCTCTTAAGCAGGACGGAGTTCCCCCACCCACAAAAACTGTTGATACTTTGTAATTCCCCGCAAATTTCTTATAGCTTTTTATTTCTTTTATCAGCGCATCTACGTACGCCTCTTTTTCTTCTTCTGTCGCCTCTTTCGATAAAAAATCACAGTAATTGCATTTTTTTACACAAAACGGCACATGAAGATACAGCCCCAAATCCTTCTTCATTTGTTTTACTACCTTCCCACACACTGACCTATTTTGATCTATTTTTATTACTTTTCTTTATTACTGTCACAATAGCTTAATCTTCGTCTAATTTTAATACACTCATAAATGCTTTCTGTGGAATCTCTACGTTACCAACCTGACGCATTCTCTTCTTTCCTTCTTTCTGCTTTTCAAGCAGTTTTCTCTTTCTGGAAATATCTCCACCATAGCATTTTGCAAGTACATCTTTTCGCATTGCTCTTACGGTTTCACGTGCAATAATCTTACTTCCAATTGCTGCCTGAATCGGAATTTCAAAGAGCTGTCTCGGAATCTCTTCTTTTAATTTCTCACACATCTTTCTGCCGCGCTCATAAGCAGAGCCTTCAAATACAATAAAAGAAAGCGCATCCACTTCTTCTTTGTTGACTAAAATATCCAGCTTAACCAGCTCACTTCTCTCATAACCAAGCATTTCATAATCAAAAGAAGCATATCCTCTGGAACGGGATTTTAAGGCATCAAAGAAATCATAAATAATTTCGTTCAGTGGAAGATGATATTTTAAGAGTGCACGTGTAGTCTCCATATATTCCATTCCCTGATACTGACCACGACGTTCCTGACATAAATCCATAATCGGTCCAATAAAGTCCGTTGTCACCATAATTTCCGCTTTTACCATCGGCTCTTCCATGTAATCAATTTCAGATGGATCCGGAAGATTGGACGGATTCGTTAATTCCATCATTTCTCCATTTGTTTTATAGACACGGTAAACAACACCCGGTGCAGTCGTAACCAAATCAAGATTGTACTCTCTCTCCAGACGTTCCTGAATAATTTCAAGATGTAAAAGCCCTAAAAATCCGCAGCGGAAACCAAATCCTAATGCAATTGAAGTTTCCGGTTCAAACTGAAGGGAGGCATCATTTAACTGCAGTTTTTCAAGTGCATCTCTTAAATCCTGATATTTTGAACCATCTGCAGGATAGACACCACAGTATACCATCGGATTTACTTTTTTGTAACCCGGAAGCGGTGCATCGCATGGACGCTCATCATCTGTGATAGTATCACCCACGCGGGTATCTTTTACATTTTTAATACTTGCTGTGACATAACCAACCATACCTGCGGATAACTCATCGCATGGAATAAACTGTCCTGCTCCAAAATATCCAACTTCTACTACCTCTTCTACGGCTCCGGTTGCCATCATACGAATACGTGTACCTTTCTTTACTGTTCCCTCTTTGATTCGGCAAAATACAATAACACCCTTATAAGAATCATAGACGGAGTCAAAAATCAATGCCTGAAGCGGTGCAGACGCATCCCCTGTCGGTGCCGGAATTTTCGTCACAATCTGCTCTAACACTTCTTCGATATTGAGTCCCATTTTTGCAGAAATCAAAGGTGCATCTTGTGCTTCGATTCCAATGACATCTTCAATTTCATTTTTGACACGTTCCGGTTCTGCACTTGGTAGGTCAATTTTATTGATGACCGGAAATACATCCAAATCGTGGTCCAGTGCAAGATATACATTTGCAAGTGTCTGCGCTTCAATCCCCTGTGCTGCATCGACAACTAAAATTGCACCGTCACAGGCTGCCAGACTTCTTGAAACCTCATAGTTAAAGTCAACATGCCCCGGGGTATCAATCAAGTTAAAAATATACTCTTCTCCGTCCTTTGCTTTATATACAATACGAACTGCCTGAGATTTGATTGTAATTCCTCTCTCACGCTCCAACTCCATGTTATCAAGCACCTGTGCCTGCATCTCTCTTGCAGTTAAAAGACCGGTTTTTTCGATAATACGGTCCGCAAGGGTTGATTTTCCATGGTCAATATGTGCGATAATACAAAAATTTCTGATTTTACTTTGTTCGATTCCTGCCATAAATTCGTTCTTTCTCCTCTAAACTGTTTTTCAACTTGAACTTTATTTTAATTTTAAAGTGATTTTTATCTCTTGCTAACGCTCAGTATAGCACGAGATTCCCTGCATGCGCAAGCGTTTCATGCCCCTGTCAGCACTTTGTTCAAAATGTCTGCAAGGGGCTGCATTGCGTTCATTTCTTCTTCTACCGTATTTGTCTGTGCTCCACATTCAACCAGCAAAGCTTTTGGTCTCAAGTGCAGATTATAGCGATATCCTCTTAGATAAATCGTACGAAACCAGTCCGGATAATATTCTTTGGCATACCGCGCAAGCTGAAGCGAAAATGCAAGATTATCCTGAATATAAGGATTCGGCAGATGGGAAAGTTCTCCATTTTGATTCGTCCGGCTTAGACCATTAAAAAACATAATCTTTGCCGTCGGCTTTCCGTTTATTTCCGTCACCAGCCGTTTCGCACCGGTTACTCCATCCCTGTGCAGGTCAATCACCACTTCAATACTTGGATTTTCCTCCAAAATCCGGCTGATGGTCTCCTGTGCATAGTTATAAGCCTTATTTCTGTCTAATTTTCCACCCATAATATCAAATGTGTCTGTCACATGCATGACGTTGTATCCGTATGTATCCCGAAGCAGAGTCGTCAAATACTCTCCCACCCCCACTATCATTGTGGAAGCATCCCCTGGAACAGAATCTGCAAATTCTTCCTGTGAATGACTGTGATAAATCAGAATCTGCGGATTTTCTGCCCCTGCACTCATCCGCAAATCCTTTTCCAAGAGTGTCACTGCATTAAGCTGTTCACTGTTAATGCTGGTTGTCTTATCTATCGTATAAAAATTGCTGATGACAAAATTAAAATCCTGAAACTGCTCCAATGGAAGGTCCATGACCGGGGCACCGGCTGTCAATGTCCCCTTCTGCCCGTTTTCCGTTCCTGCATTTTCTTCAATCTTTTCTTCCGTATTTTCTTGCGTACTTTCTTCCGTATTTTCTTGCGTACTTTCTTCCGTATTTTCTTGCATGTTTTCTTCCACTGCACTTTTTTCCTCACTATCCATTCCTGTACTCTCCTGATTTTTTTCTTTCGGTTCCGCCTCCTGATTTTCCTTTGTCAGATTTTCAACTAAAAATTGTTCATTTTCTTTGATAATCTTCCGGTCGGTTTCCGAATCTGCCCCCGCCTGTTCCGAAATGCTTCGTACATTTATCCCACCTCTTACAAATAACCCACTTAAAATATTGGCACTAAGCGATGCGTCTTTTCCATCCGATTCTAATATCGATGGGAGATAAACCTCGACTGCCTGCTCTTCCAGATTTATTCCCATCCATACAAATGTCTCTTTATCAAAAGAGAGCCCCTTCAAACTCAGATATCCTGCAAGAACGATAAAAATTCCCCATAAAACCAGCTTTGTCCTGTTTCCTTCTCTCATTTTGTTCCCCCTATCACCTCCTATCTTTATATGAGACAATCCCTGCGCTTTATGCCTTGTAAAGCGGACATTCGCAATCCGCTTCGCTACTTGCTCATGAACACAGATAAGTTCTGAACCTGCTTTTTAACAAAATACTCGGTTCAAACCCTCTGAAATTGTATAAGACAACCGTTTCATTGTCTCATCCACGTCCTTTGGCGTCACAAACATGCTGTATAACGCCGGTGAAATCATTTCTTCCAGAAATTCTTTCTTTTCTTTTTCTTCTAATGTCTGAAGCAGTTTTTCCATTGAATCCTGTACAATTGTTGCTGCATCCACCACCGTCGGCACTCCGATTCCGATTACCTTTACTCCAAGTGTCTCCTTTGTCAGCCCATTTCTGTGATTTCCTACACCAGAGCCCGGAATGATTCCGGTATCTGTAATCTGGATTGTACGATTTAACCGCTTTGTACTTCTTGCCGCAAGTGCATCAACCGCAATCACGACATCTGGTCTGGTCTCATTTATCACACCTTTTACAATTTCAAGTGTCTCCATTCCAGTCTGCGCCATCACCCCCGGAACGAGCCCGCTGACTTGATACATATTTTGTTCTCCCATTGCCTGTGCACCATATTCTAAAATTATATGGCGGGTCATCTTTAAATTGTCCACCACATCCGGTCCCAGCGCATCGGGTGTGACCTGCCGATTTCCAAGTCCCACCACCAAAACCGTCAATTCTTTTTTCTCCGGTATCAGTTTCTTAACCTGTCTTGCCAGTTCTTCCGAAATTTCTCTGTGATAATTCTCATCCGGTATAGATAGATTCGGTGCTTCCAAAGTCAGATAACTTCCCTGCGGACGCCCCATCGCCCGTGCTCCATTTTCGGTTTCAATTTTTACCAAAGTCGTACGGATATCTTTTTCCTCGTTATACTCTTCTTCAATACAGACGCCCCTGATTTCTACATTATCTTCCTCATATCTTTCTTTTGCTTCCAGTGCCAAATCGGTGTGTATTCTTCCTCGAATCATGCTGTTTTTCTCCCTCTTTATTAGATTTATTTCTATTTTTTGCATTTTCATAGATTTTATGTATTGACATTTTGCGATAAATAAACTAGAATAAAAAAGCATGTGAATACCAAAGTGCCCGTGTCTTCTTTGGTATCAGATAATAAACATACGAATACGAAATATAATAATTTTGGAGGTGTACGGATTTGGCTAATATTAAATCTGCTAAAAAAAGAGTTTTAGTAAACCAGAAAAAAGCTGACAGAAATAAATCTATCAAATCAGCAGTTAAGACTTCTATCAAGAAAGTAGAAGCAGCAGTTGTAGCAAAAGATAAAGAAGCAGCAGTTGCAGCATTAGCAAACGCTATTTCTACAATTGATAAAGCTGCTACAAAAGGTGTTTACCACAAAAACAACGCAGCAAGAAAAGTTTCACGTTTATCTAAAGCTGTTAATACTCTGAACTAATTTTAATAATAAAGATAAACTTAAAAAGAACCAATGGTCAACCGTCATTAACCATTGGTTCTTTTTTATTTTTGATTCTGTTTTTTTACATGGTTTCGGCAATCGCTTCTGCCAGTTTTTCTACCTGTGCTTCCTGACCGTCTGCGAGTGCGGATTTAATTGTAACCGTATCTTCTATGAGATTCATGCCTTTTAATCCTGCAAAAATTTCTTTCATCTGCTTTCCACAGGTCACTGCCCAGGTTCCGTTTTCCATAAATGCTACGGTACGGTTCTTTAAGCTGTGTGCCTCGATATCACGGAGTACTTCATCCATCTTAATAAAGATTCCGCCATTGTAAGTTGGAGCGGCAAATACCAGATGACTGTACTGAAAGGACGCAGCAACTACTTCTGAAGTTTCTGCTACCGATACGTCAAACATGGTTGTCTTGATTCCTTTATCGCGCAATCTGCATGCAAGAATATTGGCTGCATTTTCTGTATTTCCATATACAGACGCATACGCAATCATAACACCATTTACTTCCGGTTCATATAAGCTCCATTTCTGATATTTTTCCAGATAAGCACCGATATTTTCTCTCCATACAAATCCATGAAGCGGACAGATAGTCTGAATTTCTACAGTTGCAGCTTTCTTTAATAAAGCCTGTACCTGAACACCGTATTTTCCTACGATATTGGTATAATATCTGCGTGCTTCATCCAGATAATCACGGAAAAAGTCTACTTCGTCAGCAAATAATGCGCCATTTAATGCGCCAAATGTTCCAAAAGCATCGGCTGAAAACAAAGTTTTGGTTGTCAAATCATACGTAACAATGACTTCCGGCCAGTGAACCATCGGTGCAGCAAGGAAGGTAAACTCATGTTTTCCGGTTTTTAAGGTATCCCCTTCTCCGACTACTTTTATGTTCATCTTAACTGCATCGCCAAAAAACTGACGTAACATTCCTTCTGTTTTCTTACTGCATACCACTTCTGCTTCCGGATATAGCATCAACAGAGTACGGATTGTTGCGGAATGGTCCGGTTCCATGTGCTGTACTACAAGATAATCTAAAGTTCTTCCGTTTAATCCATGTTCTACATTTTCGAGAAATGTTTTCTCTACTGCATGGTCAACGGTATCAAATACAACGGTCTTTTCATCTAATAATAAATATGAATTATAGGAAACTCCTCTTGGCACAGAATACACGCCCTCAAACATGGCAAGTCTTCTGTCATCTGCTCCTACCCAGATTAAATCATCTGCTACTTTTCTTGTGCAATACATTTAAGACCTCTCTTTCTCCATCTGTTCTTTGATGTCTCATTTTATCAATTACAGGTCTATTATATGCTTTTTTATTTTCTTTGGCAACTACAGTTTCTGCTGGATTTACGCTTTTTTCACCCATACCATCATTTCATTTTCGCCTCTGTTTGCCCATACATAATATGGAATAAATTTCAAATCAGCCGGAACTTCGGTATCTGGTTCTGCGATGGTATACAGTTCTTCCTCTTCTGGATTTTCTGAATTTTTCTGGCGTAATCCCTCTGTCAGCACTGTTTTTACCGGTTCTCCTGCGATTTTCTCAGCCTTTACTTCACAAACTGCCTTTGGACTTAAACTTACTAAATGTAAATCTGCACCGTTATCTGCTTCTTCCAGACAATACACAATCGGTCCCCTTACAACTGCGATTTTTCCAATATTTTCCCTTACCTTTGGATTCGTCTGAACCAGTCTTACTTCCATTGGGAATTCCACTTCTACTATTTCCGTTCCAGTCCACTGTTTTGTCACATAGAGATAACCGGCTCTTTCTTCTGTTTTGGCGCCTTCTATGCCTTTTACCTGATAATTTTTTGCCCACTGTGGAATTCTAAATGCCAAAGTAAATGGTTTTTCGGTTGCAGGCATTTCTACTTTTACTGTTCCATCCCATGGAAATTCAGATGTCACTTTTATTTCGATCTCCTGTCCATCCAGCTGTTTTTTGATTATTCCACCAATGTACAGATGTACAAATAAAGTATCTTTATTTTCGGTGTATGCATAAGTACTGATAGAACTTAATAATCTTGCAATGTTTGGAGGACAGCAGGCACATCCAAACCATTTCTGACGAACCGGTTTTACATGGAACTTTCTCTCATCTTTGTGGCAGGCTTCCGGAAGCACTTCTAATGGATTGACATAAAAGAAGCTCTTTCCATCTAATGCCATTCCACTTAAAACTCCATTATATAATGCACGTTCCATTACGTCAGCGTATTTTGCATCCGGTGTCATCTCCAACATTCTTCTTGCCATAAAGACCAGACCGATGGATGCACAGGTTTCTGCATAAGCGGTATCATTCGGTAAATCATAATTAAAGGAAAATGCTTCTCCAATATGGGTTGCACCGATTCCTCCGGTAATATACATTTTCTTTCTTGTCATATTGTTCCAGAGCACTTCACACGCTTTTAACAGACTTTCATCTTCTGTCAGTCTTGCCACATCTGCCATTCCACTGTAAAGATAAACTGCACGTACGGAATGTCCGACTGCTTCGTCCTGTTCACGAACCGGCTTGTGTGCCTGATTATATTCATAGCGCAATCCGTCTGGTTTCTTTTTCACTTCTTCCGGATGTTCATTGTCGTAATAATATGGTCTTGTTCCTCTCTCATCAATAAAGAAACGTGCCAGATTCAAGTATTTATCTTCGCCAGTTGTCTCATAAAGACGAACCAGTGCCATCTCTGCAATTTCATGTCCCGGATAACCTTTACATTTTCCTTCTTCTTTTCCAAAGCAGGAATCTACATAATCTGCATAACGCTTTGCTGCGTTTAATAATTTGTCTTTTCCAGTTGCATCATAGTAGGCAACTGCTCCCTCTAAGAGATGTCCTAGACAATATAATTCATGATTGTCTTTTAAATTTGTAAAAATCTTATCTTTTCCATTTAAGATATAATAAGTGTCCAGATAGCCATTTTCCTGCTGTGCTTTGCAGACAATATCAATCGCACCATCTGCAATCGCCTCTAATTTTTCATCCGGATGCTGGCTTAAAGAATATCCAACTGCTTCAATCCATTTATAAAAATCACTGTCTTGAAATACAAATCCGTAGAACTTGTCTTCGAGATGCCCAGGGTCTTCCGGAAGCGTCTCAAATCCACGAAATGTATAAACCGGCTCTTTAAATTCTGCTCCTTTCTCTCTTCTTTCCTTATTCTGTCTGCCTGCCGCTTCAAAATTATGCATACAGAAGCTTGGTGCAGCACCCTCTACCTCATCATTTAAAGCTCTCCACTGATACGGTATTACTTCTGTTCTTACTAATTCCATCTCTTTTTTCCAGAACGTATCTGTAATCTGTACGTTTTTTAAAGAAAGTGGTCTGCTGAATTTTGTCTTGTCCATGTAAATTTCCTCCCAAATCATTTTGATGTACTCTTGGAATCTTTCCCAAAAAGATTTCTTGTTTTTTATTATCTTTATTCTAGCAGTTTGAGCCTGCAGAATCCATTGCCAATTCGGAAATTTACATGTATAATTTGGAAAGATATGAACCTTCAAATTTTAATTATTCTGTATTAATTCTGTTTCAAAGGAGGATTTTTTTATGCTGAATTTAGAAGAAATGGCTGACCGCCGGATAACCGGTGCAAACTATATCACTTCCGTAAACGGAATGGTTCACCCAAACCGGATTATGGATGTGCACGATTTTTTATATATTTTAGATGGAGAATGGGAAATCTTTGAAGAAGACAAGGCTTATCATTTATCAAAAGATGATTTGTTAATTTTGTCTGCCGGACGCCATCACTATGGACGGATTCCCTGCAATGCCGGCAATCGTCACATGTACCTGCACGTCCTTCCTACCGCTTTGGAATCTGACAGCAAACACGGTCTTAATTCTAAAAAGCAGAGTTTTTCATCCACAAAAAACAGCATGGAAAAAATGGAATCCTCTTCTACTTTTCCATGCCATACCTTATTGCACTGTAAAGAACGGATTCTAATCCGCACTTATTTTCAAAATATTATTCGTGCCTACTGGTCGAAAAGCCCCCAGAAAGAACATCGAATTTCTTTATTATTTAATCTTATGCTCTGCGAAATTCATGAATTAAATGATAACATCTGCTCCAATCATAAAACCGATTCCCTTTTGGAAGAGGTTACGCAGAAACTTCAATCCAATCCTCAGGTTTTTTATACCGCTTCCGAAATTGCAGACAGCTATTATATCTGTGCCCGTACCTTAAATAACCATTTTTTTAAAAATTACGGAAAAACCTTTTATGCTTATCAAATGGAGACAAAGCTTGAAATGGTACGCGATTTTCTGATTCATCAACCAGACGCAAAACTTCACGAGGCTGCACTGAACTTCGGATTTTATGATGAATTTCACTTAAGCAAAGCCTTCAAAAAGCAGTATGGAGTCTCTCCCTCTAAATTCCGTGCTTCTTTTTAGTTTCAGTTTTCTTTGATAAGTGTCAAAAGCTCCTCACAGACTTTTGGTGTTCCGGTAACAATATCCGCAGCAATCACCGGTCTTATTTCCATACCATTAAAATCTGCTATTTTTCCGCCTGCTTCTTCAATGATTATCCAGCCTGCTGCAAAATCCCATAATTTCAGATTGCGCTCAAAAAATGCATCGCTGCGTCCGCAGGCAATCCATGCAAGGTCTAAGGCAGCCGAACCACTTCGTCTGATGTCCTGACTTTTACAGAATACCTTTTTAATCAGCTCAAAATTTTCATCTGCCAGTTCTTTTTTATATGGAGATGTTCCAACATTTACAATACTCTCAGAAAGAGAACCAGCCTCACTGACAGAAATTCTTTCTGTGCCAAGAAATGCCCCTTTTCCTTTCTGCGCCCAGAATAATTCCTTTGTATATGGCTGATAAATAATTCCAAGAACCGGTTTTCCTGCCTCAAACAACGCCAGAGAAATTGCACTGGAACGATAATCATGAATCAGATTTGTCGTTCCGTCAACCGGGTCAAGCACCCACATTTTTCCGTAGAAATCTACCTCTTTCTGGCTGTCTTCTTCTCCAAGAAACTGAATGTCCGGATACTGAACCAGAAGTTCCGCCTGGATAAACTGCTGAATATCCTTATCTGCCTCAGTTACGAAATCAGCCGGACCTTTCACAGAGATATCTCCAATCAAATCTCTTTGTGATAAAATTCCTGCTGCATCTTTCACAATTTTAATAATATTTTGTATTTCTATTTCCATTTCTTTTTCCTCTTTATCTTTTCCAAGGTATTTCTAACCTTTATTAGAACTGCATGGGAGCAGAACGATTCCTTATAAACTTTCCAGACTTGCAAAAAACAGTTCATAGAAATCATCTTCACCCTCCAGCATTGGAGAATTTTCTCCTCCACCATTTGTACTTCTTCTCATGGCTGCGTAAAATTCTTCTCCGGCGCTGATTAAATCCATATCATAGATTTCGTACCCCAATTCTCTGCAAGTTTTACAAAATGCGGAAACTGGATTTTTCTCATTTCTTGTATCAAATAATTTCTGCCGAAGTGACATATCCACCTTTGCCTTTTTTAACAGTTCTTCCAGCATTTCTTCTGTTTGCATGCTCGTTTTCCCTCTTTTCTCTTGTGCTACATGAACGAAACAGCTTTACTAAACAATCTCATCCAAGAAAATCCTATTGATACAACAGATTTCTGCTTTTACAGTCTCACTTATGTTTTCTGGTATTTTATATCCCAATAACCACGATGTCAGTTCTGAAATTTCAAGTTCTATGGTTCGTTCTTTTTGTAAATTTTTCTCCTGTTGCTCATCTGACTCTTTTTTCCAAAAAACTTTTCCATCGAATACTTCAACAAAAGACTCCTTGTGATTGACATGCCAAATCCAAATTCCATCATTCTTTTCAAGCAGTTTATCTCTTACCTTTAACTGATAAAGCACTTCCTGCTCTGCTACATTATCTTTCAGGCAAATATATTTCAAAAACTCTGGAAGGTTCACGATTCTTACCATAATTGCAGGTTCTTGTTTTATCTTTTTGCAGTCATCAGCATTGGCATACAGCAGACGCTGTTCTTTTTTCTCCATTCCCCACTCTGCCCTTAATGCATTTATCTGATGTGGATTTTCCGATGCTTTTAATGCTTCTAAACTTCCATTTTCGCTTTTTAATTCTTTCAACAGAACTTTCACATAATCCTCATCCCGCCATGTAAACACATCATACCGTGCATTTAACCACTCATTCATCCAGTCTGCGATTTCCTTTGCCGACTCTTCTGTCACGTCCTGTTCCAGCCAGTCTTTTGATTTTAATTCCCACACCGGCTGGTCAAATACATACACAAAATCAAACGGCTCATAAATACGACGATCTGCCGGCATCAGAAAGCAAAACGGCATATCCTCCTGATACATATCCAAAAATGCCTGTTTTAGGAGACTTCGCATATATCCCTGACCTCTGTTTTCTATTTTCGTCGCAACACCGACCAGATAATCACAGATTACTTTTTGATTTTTAATATTCAACTGATAGGGATTTCGATGAATCATAGACAAAATTTGTCCGTCTTTTTCTGCCACGAGTATCCGATTTGTCTTTACTTTCTCTGTAAAATAATATTCCCGAAAGGAATCACTGTCCTCGAAAAATGCTTCACTCCAGAGCCCTTCACAGGCTCTTTTTTCCTCGTTGCTTAAATATCTATTCTTCATATCAAATCAACACTCCGATTTACCAAATCTGTTCTACCTGATATTTTCTTGCATAGTCAATTGGATTATAAGAAAGTTTTGCTTTTCTTAATCCCTCTAAACCTAAATCGTCCTCACGGTTAATTAAAACAGCCTCCGGAAACTCTTCAATCAAAAACTGCTGATTAATAAACTGATACAATCCTCTGATTTCCGGATTTGCCTTTTCAATATGAATCACCGCCATCTGTTCCAACGGATTGTAGCTTCCAATCGTAAAGGCTTCTAAATGACCATCAATATAAACTCCGCTCATTCTGACATTCAGAAGCGAACAATTCTTTAAAATCTCATGGATTCCACGCACTTCATAATCCAGATGCTCTTCTACCTCTTCGCCCTTTTCTTCTCTCCAGCGATCCAAAAACTTCCAGACATCACCTCTGTCCGAACAGCACAAACGGCGGTACTCATATCTGCCCTCATATTCTCGTTTAAAGGCATTTAAATGGTTTTTCTTTTTATGCAGTTTTTTTCCAGACAAGGTACGCATTGCATTTCCATCATACAGATAGTCTTTTAAATCCACCTGTTCTGTAATCTTAAATTTATCCGGCATATTTTTTAAACCTAACTGTTCTACGGCTTCTTCATCTGCCAGATTAATATACAGTGGTGCCTTTAATTCTGTATTAAAATATTCCACCAATTTCCAAAAATAATATTCTAAATCTTCTTCACCACAAATCGGCATTGCAGAACCTGTTTTTCCATCTAAATCCATCAGCCATAAAATTGCCTTATTATCGCTGACGGCATATCTTACATTATAATACTCTCTCCAGATAAAACTGTCTAAAAACACACTGTCACAGGTTTTATTCGGTCGTTTACAGAAAAACGGATTTAGTTTTTCCAAATCTTCTGCTTCTACCGGTTTAAAGTTTAAATTCATTTGCTTCCTCCAAAATTACTTCCTATCGCTTTTTTAGCTCTGATTTTTTCTTTAGCGGTATTCTCCAAGGAAAAACAGTGCTACTGTCCCCGGACCAGAATGTGCTCCTATCGTTGCACTAATCGGATGAATCATAATATTTTCAATTCCAAATTTTTCTTTTACCAGTCCTGCCACATACTCGGCATCAGCCTCACAATCTCCATGACTGACAAACACGGTTTCATTTTTATCACAATACCTTCCAATTCGTTCTTCCATCATAGAAACCAACGTCGCAAGAGATTTCTTTCTTCCTCTGACTTTTCCAATTGAAATCAGTTTTCCTTCATTATCTACGTGAAGCATCGGTTTAATATTTGCCAGTGTTCCTAAAACTGCAGTTGCCTTGGAAACTCTTCCGCCTCTGTGTAAATGATTTAAATCATCTACTGTAAATACATGGCACAGATGCAGTCTGTTTTCCAACAGCCAGTCACAGATTTCATCCAGGTTCTTTCCCTTGTCTCTTAATTTTACTGCATAATAGAGCAGTAACCCTTCCCCCATGGATGCAGCTAATGAATCCATTATCTTGATTTGTCTTTCCGGATATTTTTCTTTTAATTCCTCTGCTGCTATGCGGGCACTGTTGCATGTCCCTGACAAACCGGAAGAAAAGGCAAGATATAAAATGTCTTTTCCCTCCTGTAAATAAGTCTCAAACATTGCCTCTGCCATTGCCGGATTCATCTGGGAAGTTGTCGGCATTGCTCCTTCTCTCATCTGCCTGTAAAACAGCTTTGTATCAATCGGATTCTTTTTATCATAAACTACTCCGTTCATACTGCACGGAAGACATTCATAACCTACCTCATGTTCATTTAACCATTCAACTGGCATATCTACGGTATTATCTGTCAGAATTACAAAATTATACATAGGCTGTTTCTCCTAACTTTTTTATTTTTTTATTTTACTTCATTTCTTTTACAGTCTCAATCGCTTTTTGAAGCTGAGTGTCCTCACTCTTATCAATACTAACCTGATTTTTTAACTCATCCGGCAAATCCACCTCAATATCCGGCTCTAAACCTGTTCCATGGATGCATCTTCCGCTCGGAGTATAATACTTGGAAATCGTCATTTTTACTGCACTTCCATCAGAAAGATTAAAGATTTGCTGAACAATTCCTTTTCCGAATGTGGTCGTTCCTACCAGTTTTGCCACTTTGTAATCCTGAAGCGCACCGGAAAAAATTTCTGCTGCACTTGCACTGTTTCCATTTACGAGTATTACCATCGGCTTGTCAAACTGGTCAGTGCCTGTTGCATTATATTCACTTTTCTTGCCATTTTTGTCTTCGGTATAAACAAGCAGTTCTTCCGGAAGCATCGAATCCAAGACATCACATACAGAAGTTAAAAGTCCGCCCGGATTATCTCTGACATCTACAATCAGACGCTCCATCCCCTGATTATTTAAATCTTCTAAAGCTGTTTCATACTGGCTCGCCGTAGTTTCTGCAAACTGGTTAATCGTAATATAACCGATCTTATTATCCAGCATTTCATGTTCTACCATTGGTGCTTCTACGGTATCAAGCGTTACTTCTACTTCGCGGTAATCGCTTTCGCCTTCTCTTAAAATAGTCAGTGTCACGGTATCTGATTCCGAAGTTTTTATCATTTTTACGACTTCACTGAGTTCTTTGTCTGTGATATCCTCGCCATTGACCTTGACTAACTGATCCTGCGGCTGTAATCCTGCTTCTGCTCCCGGTGCTCCCTCAAAACATTTTACGACGATCACTGCTCCGGTAGACACATCTTTTTGCATCGTCACACCGATTCCACGATAAACCCCTTCGGTGTCTTCTGTCAGTTCTTTATACTCTTCTGCTGTATAATAAGTAGAATACGGGTCGCCAAGTCCAGCCATCAACCCCTTATAGAGATAAGATTCCAGTTCATCATTGTCAATTTTATCCAGATAATATTTATCAATCAGGCTTTCGATTGCTTTTGCTTTCTGAACCGATTCCTGATTTACCGCATGGTCTTTATTTGACAAGACATAGCGTCCTCCAAATATCCCACCGCCTACCAGTACGGTACACAATACACCGGTCACAAACCCCTTTACTTTGTTTTTTTCCAACTTTTCTGTCTCCTTTCACAAAACAAGGAGATACAGCCAGAATTTTCCTGGCTATACCTCCTTCTAATTTGCCTAAATATCTCTGTTGACACTTTTATTATACTCTTAAATGTTTTCTTACAGAAAGAATACTTCCAAAGAATCCGATTCCAATTCCAAGACCTAACCCGACCGGAAGTAAAATTCTGAATACATGCCATACGTCAAGGAACTGAAGGAAGCCTGTAAGAAGATGGAATTTTGTCATTACATAGTTAATGACCTGATTATAAAGTCCATACAGCACTGCCATCGGAATTACTGCACCGATAATTCCCAGAATAATTCCTTCAATTACAAATGGAACTCTTACAAAGAAATCCGTTGCACCAATCAGCTTCATAATTCCAATCTCTTCCTGTCGTACAGAAATACCCATTGTGATAGTATTGCTGATAAGGAAAAATGCAACCGCAAGTAAAATAAAAATAATTGCTAATGATACATATCCAATCAGTTTATTGAATGTAGACAGGGTTTTTGCAGCCGACTGTGACTGGCTTACCTGACGCACGCCATCCATCTTTTCAATTTCTTTTACTACTTTATCCTGTGATTCTACATTTTTTAAATAAACCTGATAACTCGCTGAATTTGCCAGAGGATTATCCTGGTCACGGAATCCTTCTGCAAGTGTGTCATCACCACCAAGGTATTCATCCCGAAATGCTTCCCATGCCTGGTCTGCAGATACATACTCTGCACGTTCTACTTCCGACATTTTTTTGATTTTAGAACCGATATCATCAATCTGTTCCTGTTTCACACCCTCATCAAAATAAACGACAACTGCTACTCCCTCTTCTGCGGAATGAACCATATAACGGAAGTTCATAACCAGAGAGAGGAAAATTCCAAACAGGAAAATACAGGCTGCCATAGTTGCAATCGATGCCAGGGAAAATCGGATATTTCTCCAGATATTTTTAAATCCCTGTTTCAATATGTATGTCATCGTACTAACTCTCATACTGATATCCACCTTCTTGTTCGTCGCTAATGATGACGCCTTTCTTCATCGTAATTACACGTTTCTTAAATGCATTTACGATTTCTCTGTTATGGGTAACTACAAGAACGGTCGTTCCGCGCTCATTAATTTCCTCAAGCAGTTTCATAATTTCAAAAGAGTTCTTCGGGTCAAGGTTTCCGGTCGGCTCATCGGCAAGCAGAATGTTTGGACGGTTTACAAGTGCTCTTGCAAGTGCCACCCTCTGCTGTTCTCCACCGGAGAGCTGGTCCGGACGAGATTTATATTTCTCTGCAAGACCTACCAAAGTCAATACTTCCGGCACTCGTTTTTTAATCACACGTGTCGGTTTTTCAATTACCCTCTGTGCAAATGCCACGTTTTCATAGACATTTCTGTCTTTGAGCAGACGGAAATCCTGGAATACAACTCCAATTCCCCTGCGGTATTTTGCAACCTTTCCGCGTCTTAACTTATTTAATGCATAGCCATTTACTGTAATTGTTCCGGCTGTCGGATCAAGTTCTTTCAACAGAAGCTTAATCAGGGTAGATTTACCTGAACCGCTGTTTCCTACGATAAAAACAAATTCACCCTCATCTACGTGCAGACTCACATTATCAAGTGCCGGCTGACCCTTGCTGTATGATTTACTCACGCCATTTAAATCAATCATAAAAATCCTCCTGTTTTCCTGATATCTGACCCCTCTTTAAGATATCAGTAATCAAGTGTTTCCATATACTTCATGTATTTTACTACCATCAACGCAATCTTAAATGTAATTGCATCTTCAAACACCCGCAAATCCAGACCTGTACTCTTTTGCAGTTTATCCAGACGGTAAACCAGGGTATTTCTGTGTATATACAACTGTCTGGAGGTTTCTGAAACATTCAGGCTGTTCTCAAAAAATTTGTTGATTGTAGTCAAAGTTTCTTCGTCAAAATCATCCGGTGATTTGCTGTCGAATATTTCCCGAATGAACATTTTACAAAGTGGAATCGGAAGCTGATAAATCAGACGTCCAATACCAAGTGAACTGTAGGCAATTACTTCTTTTTCACCAAAGAAAATCTTTCCAACATCCAGTGCCATACGTGCTTCTTTGTAGGAACGTGATACTTCTTTTAATTCTTTTACAATCGTACCATAAGCAATGTGGGTATTGCTGTCTTTTTCAACTCCAAGGGTTGTCAGAATTGTATTTGCAATTTTATCCACCTGTGGGTAACTGTCGCTTTCTGAAAGTTCTTTTACAATAATAATACTTTTCTCATCGACTGCTGTGACAAAATCGCCATTCTTTCCTCCGAGAACATTTTTTACATTCTCTAAAGAACCATAATCTTTATCCTGATTAGTTTCCAGAATAAATACAACCCTGCGCTGGTCAACTTCGATGTGTAATTTCTTTGCTCTGTTATGAATATCAACCAAAAGCAGATTATCTAACAACAGGTTTTTAATAAAGTTATCTTTGTTAAAACGCTCTTTATATGCAGTCAGAAGACTCTGAATCTGAAAAACAACCAGTTTTCCAAGTGTATAGACATCCTCCCCTGCACTGTTAATCACCAATATATATTCTAACTGATGGTCATCATGCACTTTAAAATACTGATACCCTTTAATTACCTGACTGTCTGCCTGTGACTGTGCAAAAGCCAACACTTCATCCTCTGTACATACAGTTTCAGAAAAGGTCGATGCGAGCACTTTCCCTTCTGTATCAGTAATGCACAAATCTGTTCTGGTTATGGAACGAAGTCCATCTAACGTGTTCTGTAATACCTGGTTTGAAATCATGTATATACCCTCTTTCATCATATAGTTTATTCTACGCCATACAGCTTTAAATTTCTTCTTTTGGCTGTTCTGACACGCATTGTTCTTTCCCCAAAAAACAAAAACCTCACTTTATATAGTAATACATAACAGAAAAAAAATAAAGGGAAAATGCAAAATATTACATATTTTTTTCAAAATGTAACATTTTGTTCATATTTTCTCTTTATCATTTTTGCAGTGATGTCTCTTAATTTTTCTCATCCTCATTGAACTGGGAGACTAATTTTTTAAAAGAACTTTTCTCCAGTATTTTTTCCAACCAGCGTTTTTTTACACCGGTTTCTTTCTGGATTTCTGCACGTTCTCCAAGACAGAAAAAAACTCTTGTATTCATTTTTTTTCGATGTTTTTTTACAAAACGCTCGATACTGAAATCTCCGGAACACCCTAAAACCGCCTGTGGTGCAAGTGCATTAATATCATTGATAATCTTATCGCAGTCATCCTCACTGCCATCTTTTAAACTGCCCTTTCCAAGAACCACGATTTCAGGATATTTCTCCTTGACGTAATTAAAAAATGCATTGGCCTCTTCTTCCGTCTCTCCAAGCAGATAAATCTGATTCTGATAACGGGAGAGATACCAGAACAAGGTTGCAAAGAAACTATGCCCAAGCACTTCCTCTTCCATACGCGTGTCATCCATATTTGCAGCCTCTAATACTTCCGGTTCATCCACAACTCCCTTATCCAGACTGTCGATGTATTCCTTAAGTTCCTCATCTTTCTGCGCTGCAAGAAGAATTTTCATGTTAATCACACCGTAAGTTGCCAGAACATCATCCCTGTTCCAGTTCTCGTTAATATTGTCCATTACTTCGTCCACATAGCATTTCTCAACTGAAATACCCAGAACTTGTATTTTTTCACTCATAAAACTTCTCCAGTAATTTTTAGTAACGTGGTTCATCACGTGTTCGTCTTTTTACTATAGCAGAATGGAGTGATTTTTTCAACCCTTGTCCCCTCACAGAGACAGTTCCTGTCTATAAAAAACATTCGTTTTTCTTACACAAATCTTTAATCACTTCACCTGCTATAATCAGACCGGCTACCGATGGAACAAATGCCGTACTTCCCGGAATATTACGTCGTTCCGTACATTTATGTTTTGCTCCGGGAGGGCAGATACAGTTGGTTCTACAGCTGATTGACATATCCTCAATTGGACGAATTGGCTGTTCTTCTGAATAAACGACTTTTAATTTCTTTATACCTCTTTTTTTCAGTTCTCTTCTCATGACTTTTGCAAGCGGGCAGACTTTTGTCTTATAAATATCTGCTACTTTAAATGCACTCGCATCTAATTTATTTCCTGCACCCATACTGCTGATAATCGGAATATTTTTCTCTTTTGCCTTCATGACAAGTTCCAGTTTCGCTGTCACGGTGTCCACTGCATCTACCACATAATCATATTCCTCAAATGGAAATTCATCTGCATTTTCAGGTAGAAAAAAGGTCTTATGAATTCGAACATCCGCCTTTGGATTAATCTCAAGGATTCGCTCTTTCATCACATCTACCTTGTATTTACCCACCGTTTTTCTTGTCGCAATAATCTGTCGGTTTAAGTTGGTCAGGCAGACCCTATCATCATCAATCAAGTCAAATGCTCCGACTCCACTTCTAACCAGTGCTTCACAGACATAACCGCCAACACCTCCGACACCAAACACCGCAACTCTGGAATTTTCCAGACGTTCCATTGCCTCTTTTCCCAACAGCAATTCTGTTCTTGAAAATTGATTTAACATTTCTTCACTCCTTATATCATAAAGAGGCGGATGCATCTTTCCTTACATCCGCCTTCATAACCTATTCGTCTAATATGTTGATTTTATAATATCTGTTCCCACTTGTCAAGACATTGGGGACGGAGTTTTGTGGCATTTTAAGCCAGAAAACTCCGTCCCCAATAATTATTTTCTCAGATACATCTGTTCCCCAATCAGCCGACGTACTTCATCGTAGTCCACTGGTTTATTAATATGACCATTCATTCCAACCTCAAGTAACCGCCTCTGGTCCTCCAAAAATGCATTTGCAGACATTGCAAAAATTGGAAGATTCGCATCCACTCTTGACCTCTTACGAATTACTTTTGTAGCCTCCCAGCCATCCATAATCGGTATCTGAATATCCATTAAAAAAGATTTCTCATTTATTTTGCTTCTATTGCATTTGGATAAATTCTCTGCATCGTCTTATCATCATAATGCTGATCCAGCCAGATTTGAAAACTGTTTTTTGCCTCCACCTGACTGCTTCTCTCATCATATCGAATGAGTGCCAGACAGGACATCATAATATTACAACTCATGAATACAATTAAAACCCAGGTCACCATTTTTCCTATTTTTATCGGTATCTTTTCAATTCCTTTTTCAAAAAACGGAAATAATTTCTTGAACCATACAACAGCCGCAATTCCCCAGAAAAAGCAATATAATAGGTTAATTCTTCCACCCAGGTTAAATGGAATCTTACTATAATCCCAGAATACTTTTCCAAACATCATTTCGGTAAATACACTACACAAATACTCATAGGCTCCGCCAAGCAAAGTTCCTGCGGTAAATAAAAAACTGTCACTTTTGTCTTTATATTTATAAAGTAAGGCAGTAACTGCACCAATTGCAAGCCCCCATACAATACTAAAAGGTCCCCACACCACACTGCTTCTGCTCATCCATATGCCTGCTGTGATACGGCAGAAAATCGTCTCTGTGATATCTCCTAAAAATGCCCCGATGAAAAACAGCATCACTATTTTATAAAAACCACATCCTGCTGCAAATATCTCTTTACTGGCAGTCACTGCCTCGGCTTTCACAGCCTTTGGATACGCCTTATGAATACGTGACTGTACATGTACCGTAATCCATTTTGCAATTTTAGCACTGATAGAAACAAAACGATTGTTTGCTTCCTCCCATTTTTCCAGTTTTTCACTTGTTCCTCGAAGCAAAATATAAGAGGCCAGTGCATCAAATGCCAAAGCTCCGATTAAAATCAAAAGAATAAAATGAATTAAAAATTCCGGACAGATATTTAGAAAATCAAGCAAGAGCCGATTGCTCCATTTTACAATTACATAGCCTAATGCACCCCAGATGATTGAAAATGGAAGGCAGATATATCCATCCAGATTCCACTTAATATCTGAATAATCCCACCATCTCTCATGATAAATTTTCTGAATCAGATGCCCTGCAATCCATTCTACCACAGAAGCATAAACTGCCGAAAATAAAAACAGCCATAATCCGCTCAGTTCCTGTAACCATATGGTAATCAATACTGCGCCAATTCCATAAATAATACAAAACGGACCATTGATTAATCCTCGATTTACCACCTTTCGCTGTCTTACGGTTGCAATTACTGTCTCCAGCACCCATCCCAAAAAAGAATAAATTAGAAACAGCCATAATAATTCATATCCCGTAAATTGATTCATCTAAACTCCTCCTCTCTCGTACAGCTTTTGCCTGAGAATCTTTCCAACTGCTTCTGAAAACTGATTCATATCCTGAATCTTTATCCAGTCTCTTCCAAAAATTCTCTGCGCAGTTTCCATCTCACGACTGCCTCCCGTAAAAATTCCAATTACTTCGATTCCTTTCTGTCTTAGTGCATGAACTTCTTTTTCGGTATCTAAAACGGCAATTTCATCCATATATTCATTATTTTTGTAAAACACTCCCTCTCCGATTTCCTGATCATCCTGCGGACTTGCATCCGTAAGCACTAAAAGCAGTTTTTTCTCTTTTTGGCTCTTTTCCATCAGATATCCCGCTGCCCGAAGCGCAAGACCATCCCTGTTATTTCCGGCCGAAACATAGTGAAACAGCTCCTCTTCCCTTTGTTTTTTTTCATACTCTTTAAAAATGCGCATCACAGTAAATCCCCGGATACTACAATAAGAAGAAATCTGAAATGGAATCTGGCATGCTCTAAGTGCCTTTGTAAGCACACAGGCTTGTGCAGAAATAAATTCTTGCTGTTTTTTTCTCGAAGAAGAGGCATCCATTAAAATATCAACCGAAAATTCCGGACATTCTTTTTCTTCTTTTTGTTCAAACACTCTGGGATTTCCAAGATAAACTGCCTGCCATACTTTTGGAGCATAGATTGTTCCATAACGTGCCAGTTCAACAGATTGTTCTTTTTGTGTTTCTACAAAAATCCGAAGCTGCTGTACTAATTTTCTCGCACTATTTTCATAAATCACACGATTCTTTTCAAAATATTCCTTATTCTTTTCATACTGCACCTGACACTGTTTTTGAAATTCCCGGATCTCACCAGATTCTTCATTCTGTTTTGCTTTCTCTCCCCTTGTAAACAGCAGATGCGTATTCTTATGATTTCCAATACAAAGCCGTTTTTCTATTTCTTTCCGTTTATACTCACTATAAATACTTTGACCAAAACACCCCTCTACATACTGTTTTGCCTGTTCCGGATTATTCTTTAAAGAAAGTTGAAACAAATAATGCTTTTTTTGTTCCAAACTTCCCGCATATCCACCCTCTGTCTCATTCTTATCTTCATAGTTTTTTGTCCGTACATAAGTTGCACTAACCTTTCCAAAAGAATGAAAGGCAGACGAAACCCTCTGTAAAAAATAAATTCCTGTTTCTTTCTTTCTTAAAACAGGCTTATAAGAAAAATAATGTTCAAACACTTCACTGCTTTTTTCTATCATTTCTTCTAGTGTCATTTTTCCTGAAAAATCAAACTCCGAAAGAAGCGCCTGTTCTTCTTTTTTTAATCCCGACGATTTTCCAAGAATCTGACTGCAGTGTCCATTTCGAATCCGGTCAATCAGTGAATATTCTTTCTGACTTCGATAATGCCGTACTGTTTCTTGTGCATATTCCTTTCTCAATTCTTTTAAAGAAGAACGACTAGTCTGTTCCTTTTGATATACTGCATTTTCCAGTCCAATCCAGAACAGCCCCTCAAGCGTCTCCTGATTTTTCCCATTCAGCATCTCAAAAAACTCTTCCATTTTTTCCCTATTATACCATTTGTAACAAAGTCCGATAATCAGATTCAGATAAATATCGGCCGTTCCATCCAAGGAAAATGCCAGAAAAAGAGGTTCAAAATCATAACACTGTGCCGCTGACCATATAAAATTTTTTGCTCGTTTTGCTTCTATTCTATCTTGTTCTTCCATCTTTCCCTCAGTCAAAAAATATCCTTTCGCTCCACTTTTCGTGAAATTCTTGCCCGAATGGTATCCCGAATTAATGTCTGTTCATACTCGTCAAATGTTTTATTCGTAATTCCCATATCAAGTGCTGTATAAACTGACACCCCTTTTTCTATCAATGCAATCGCATCTAATAAACCTCGAAGATCTAATGCTTTTGACGAAAGTTCACCATGTTCACATTTTTTCTGGAGTTCCAAAAATACTTCAGCAAATTCGACTGCCATCTTCTTTCTCATTGCCGGATATTGATCTAAAATTAATTTTACCAGATTCCCTGTTGAAATCATTGGCATCTTTATCACAACAAATCTCGATACCAGAGCTTCATTCAGTTCTTTTGTTCCAAAATATCCATAATTCATTGTGGCAATCAGTCTGGTCGCCGGATGCAGTTTCATACGCTCATATCCCGGAACATCAATACACCTTCTAAAATCCAAAGTCGAATGTAAGACTGCCATTGCCTCGCTCTTTGCCATATTAATTTCATCTAAAATCGCAAAGCCTCCGTATTTGGCTGCATTGTAAATCGGTCCCGGACGAAACTGCACCTCTCCATTTTTAAACGTATCCATTCCAATCAAAGATGCGGCATCGGTTGCCACATGAAAAGAAATATCCCACTTCGGTCTTTGAAACACTCCCGCCAGATTTTCTGCAAAAATATTTTTCCCCGTTGCTTTATGTCCAACTAAGAGCAGATTCTTTCCACATAACAGAGCACTGACTGCCTGCTCCCAGATTTCCCTGCCATAATAAATGGTATCCGGCATTGGAATCCTGCTTTTTTGAGTTTCTTCTACAGAAAAAGAATCTCTGGTTTTTCTGATTTCTTCCACTAACTCTTTTCTAATTTCTAATTGTTCCAGTAAATCGCTCAATGTCTTTTGCTTCTTTCTTTTTTATTTTTCATTATAAAAAAAATAGCCTGTAAAATCAAATCTGATTTTACAAGCCATAATTAATGATAAATACAAAAAAGCGGGTGATGGGAATCGAACCCACATATCCAGCTTGGAAGGCTGGTGTTCTACCACTGAACTACACCCGCATCACAATGCATTAACTATAATACCACAATTTTCAGAAAATGCAAGCATTTTTTTTTTTTTTATTTTGCAGAATTCTCCATACGTTTTAATTCTGGCAATATGGTACTTAACATTGTGATAAAACAAAAACTTCCACCAATCACATTTGATACCGGCTCTGCCAGAAATACACCTCTTGTTCCCATATGTAATGCATAAGGCATCAGATAAGTCAGTGGAACAACAATAAATACCTTCCGAAGCAGAGAAAAAAAGATTGCCTGTTTCTTTTTATTAAGTGACTTAAATACTGTCTGTCCAATATACTGCAGATCCATAAAGATAAATGCTGCAAAATACTGTTTTAATGCAATCACGGCATCTTTCATTAGTACTTCATCTGAACTGAAAATCCGAATTAGCGCATGAGGCGCTAAAATAATTACACTCCACATAACAGCCGTATATCCCAAAATCATACTTGCCATTATAACTCCTGCTTTTCGCACACGTGCCGGACGACGGGCTCCATAGTTATAACTCAAAATAGGGGAAGCACCCTCATTCATTGCATAAATCGGAGTTTCTACTAACTGACGCACACTCGAAACAATCGTCATAACAGAAATATAAATATCTCCACCTGTGACAGAAAGCACATTATTACAGCAAATGCTCACCAGACTATTTGTAAGCTGCATGATAAATCCAGAAGTGCCCAGACTGACAATATTCTTCGCATATCCGATGCATTCCGAAATCTCTTCTTTCTTAAGAAAATGAACTCTTAATTCAGCTCTTCCGGTAAGAAAGAACAAAACAAATACTGCTGACAGACCCTGAGAAAGTACCGTTGCAATTGCTGCACCACGCACTCCAAAGTTCAATACAAAAATAAACAACGGATCAAGTAGTAAATTTGCAATTGCTCCAATTGCAACCGAAAACATTCCGATTGTTGAATATCCCTGAGCATTGATAAAAGGATTCATTCCTACTGCAACCATAGATGGCAGTGTTCCAATCAGATAAATCATCATATACGGATATGCATAAACCAAGGCGCTCTCTGAGGCTCCAAATAAAATCAAAAGCGGCCGGGCAAATAGTAATCCAATCATCATTAAGACAACCGCACTGCAACAGACCATCGAAAACGAGGTATTCATGATACGTCCTGCTTCCTGCTCTTTCTTCTTTCCTCTGTAGATAGAAAACAACGGAGCACCACCGCTTCCAAACAGATTTGCAAATGCAGTAATAATTACAACCAAAGGAAAGCATAACCCTACTGCGCCAAGTGCTGCCGTTCCCACCTCTGGAATTCTTGCGATATACACACGATCTACAATATTATATAAAAGACTCAAAATTTGCGCTACAAGCATTGGAAGAGCCGCACCAAGAATATTTCCCGTCACAGTTCCATTTTCAAAATCAATTCTTTTCATTTTTACTCATTCCTTTTCTTTTAGGATAAAGTTTCATCATAGAAAACTCCGTCACCCTTGGCTATTATTATCTCCGTTTACGGAGTACCTTTCGAATAAAGAAAATCAATAACAGAACAATCAAAACTGCCACAGTAATGATTCCAATCATTAACATAAAAAACTTGTTTGGATTTTTCAACAATTGAACAAGGTTTCTACTATTTTCTACTACTTTACGTCCATGTGTGGTTGCATAATACTCAGATACATTTGCAATCCCATCGCCGTCTGTATCATCAAAGGACTGCATATACCTTGCAATTGCAACCCATGCTTTTAGTTCCTGATTTTCTTCCATAATTGCGTATTCTTCCAAGTCCTCAATTGGATTTCCCTCTTTGTCTTTCGGAATGATTGATAATAAACCATAAGAGATATCCATCACAGAACCTAACATCTGTCCTGTGTAAAGGTCTGTTACTACATGATAGAGTTTATCATCCTGAATTTCTTCTCGTTTTCCATCCTGTCCGGTTAGATAACAATCTGTCACTTTATTTAAAATCATCCGGTGCGGATTAAAGTTAAAATTCAACCCACTGCAATACAATCTTGCAATTGTCATAAAATCTGAAATCGAAGCATCAATCTCTGCTACCAGCTTTAACTCCTTTCCAGTCAGATAAGCACTAATTAAAGGATATCCCGCCAGCCCATCTTTTCCGATTCCCAGTGAAAAAGAATTATAGACAGATTCTACCGTAATTTCTCCTTTCGCATAAGTATCCCGTACCGTCCCACTTGGGACTACCGCCACGTCTACCGGGTCTCCATCGTAGTTATCTGAATTTTCCACTGCATATACATAAGCATCTGATATTATATCACCAAGATTTAATTCCTCATGCTTCGTGCCCATTTCATCCAGACTATTAAATTCAATATCATTTTCCGCAAGTACTTCTTTTCTTGTATATCCAAACTTTGCAAGATAATTTATATCTACCGTATCCATTAATGCATCAATTTTCGCCTGTGTTGTCTCATCCGGATTCACTTCATCCGATACCGGAATCAGCTCATAAGAGGTTGCCTTCCACCGTCCATCATCCTTTTGTGTCATGGAAATTGTTCCAAGATTTTTTCCATATTCACCGCAGGATACAATATAGGTATTTCCATGTTGAATTGGTTTGTCTAATTGTGAATGTGTATGCCCACTAATAATCAAGTCAATATCCGGAACCTCTTTTGCCAGAATCTCATCTTCTGATTTGTCTGCATCATCCCATGTTCCACTATGAGACACGCAGGCAATCATATCTACCTTTTCCTTCTTTTTGATTTTTTCTACTGTTTGCTTTGCCGCTTTCACCGGATCTTTCCATACCAATTCACAGGTTGGAGCACAGACAAGTGCATCTTTTCCAAATACACCAAGTACTGCTATTTTTATATTACCTTTCTGAACAACTACATAATCCCTCACCTGATATTTCTCAAATGCTGATTGTATCTGCTTTTGACCTTCGCTTAAACCTGCTTCTTCCATCGCATCCCAGTCTACATTACACAATACCAGACTCGGTACTGTATCACCGGAATTTTTAGCTACATTCAACATATCTGCCAGTCCCTTTGATTGATAATCAAATTCATGATTTCCCAATGTAGTCACGTCACATCCTATCTGACCAAGCATCCTAAGTTCTGCTGCTTCTGTGTCATATACCGTCTGAATCAGTGTTCCCATTGAAAAATCTCCACCATCCAGTACAAGTGTATCTGGATTCACTTTCTTATGCTCATTTATCAATGTTTTTAATTTTGCAAAACCTCCTGCCTCTTTTTTCTCACCATTTACTATTGTTGTAAAACTGTTCAGATGAGAATGCGTATCATGGGTAAACAATATATCAAGCTGTTTTGGCTCTGTCTTTGCCCAAACCTGCATTCCTGTCATTAAAGGTAATACTATTACGGCTATGAGCCAAATTACTACTAACTTCTTCCATATTTTTGTCATAACTTTAACCTGCCCTCTTTGTATTTCTTATTAATTTTATCATCTAACACAAAGAAACGCAAACCAGAAAACCAAAGGTGACTGTATTTTCTGATTTAAGATTTTTACTTCTTTTGGTTTTATGGAATACTGTTTTTAAGACATAACGCTCCCCACCCCAACAATTGATTCGGATACGGTTCTATCAGTAAATGTCTTGCTCCTCGAATCAAATACGCTTTCACTTTCTCTCCATATAAATACGGGTCATTTCCTCTCACAATTCCAAATTCCATTAAAAGTGCTGCACTTCCAGTTACAAATGGCGTTGCAAAGGAAGTTCCACTCTGTGTCCGATATCCTCCTCCCACCGCTGTTGTCATAATATTTACTCCTGGTGCTGCGATATCTGGCTTTATCAGACGGTTTTCTCTTGTATATCCCCTACCTGAAAAATCTGCAACTGCCTGATATCTGGAATCATAAGCTCCGACAGAAACCACTTTCTGTGCTGTGGAAGGAATCGTAAGCGTTGTCTCCGGCATTGGATAAAGAAATCTCGTCCCCTGGTTGAGCACACTTCCCGATGGAAGCCACATATCATACGTTCCATCTACAACTTTTTTCGGAATCAGATTAATTTTCCAGATACCGGTATCCACATAAGTGTTAACCGGAATAAAATCCAGATAAATTTCCTGTGCCGTACTAAATGGCTTTGGCTCTCCATAGTAAATCAAAATCTCTGTGTTTTCCAGACGAAATCTCTGTGTTCCAAGCTCTTCCCGAAATGGTCCTGCCACCTCTCCATTTGGGTGTTCCAAAGAAAACTCTATTTCATCTACATACTGTTTCCAAATCTGCAGGTTGATGCTCCGCTCATAGTCTCCAATTTGCAGGGGAACGACTTCATTTGAATTACCCAGTACTCCCGAAGTGTGCGTTGCCTTATTTCCTTCATTTCCGGTTCCCACGCAGATAACATTTCTTCCGATAACTGCCACGGTATCCAGATAAAATTCAAGCAAGGATTCTCCATCATGCGAACCATAATTATTTCCGAAACTCAAATTTAACGCAAGTGGTTTTCCAAGCCTGACTGCCGTTTTGATACAGTAATCAATTCCTTGCATCAATTCCGTTGTTCTCGGAAATCCTTCTGCTCTTGGATTTCCAAGTTTCACCACAATCAATTCACTTTTGGGTGCAACTCCACGATAGACTCCTTTTGACGCTCTCCCATTTCCGGCTGCAATTCCCATCACACCTGTTCCATGCCCGCTCAAATCCCGGCTCGGAACAACCGCATACCGCTCTGCGGGAGTCCTTTTTGCCAACGCTTCCTCTATTTGCTCTTTTGTATATTCCGTTCCAATCTCATATCCCTCTGGTGGATTTCCCGATACACTCTGATCCCAAAGCCGCAAAATCCGGCTGGTTCCATCTTCATTACAAAAATCTGGATGACTGTAATCAATACCCGAATCCACACATCCAACTAGAACTCCCTCTCCAAACAGGGAATTTCCCTGCAAAAAAGACTCATCCTGCACTGAATTGATACAAGAAGATGATCGTCCCTCATTTACGGCAAAAAATAAACGCTTGGGTTTTTCTATAAATTCAACCCCTGCGTCATTTGCCAATCTCTCTATTTGATTTTGTGAAAGCGTTAAAATTGCAAAACCTCCCAAAAGCCTTACGGTCTGGATTTCCGGATTTTCAAAAATCTCCGGTTCTCCAGAATATTTTACAATCACCTCCCATTTTCCTTGTTCTGTTTCATAACCAACCGATAAATTTTCTGATTTTTCCAATTCCTCCGGTGTGGCATTCAATGCCAGATTTAATAGATTTTCCAGTTTTTGATTTTCCATTTAGCTTTTTTCTTTTCCATTTTTTATAGTGTATGCTGAGTAAATCTTTCTGTACAAAAAAGGTGACTCTCCACCTTCTGGAGAATCACCTTTTGAATCGATTCTTTCTATTATTTTTTATTACTGATTTACATATTTATGAATGGTTGCTCTTACTGCTCCTTTTCCTGCAATCATTTCTCTAAACATTTCTTCTATCTTTTCTGCCACACCTGTTGTATACAAATCAACAAAGAACAGACGTTCGTTAGAAAGAATCGGTTTTAACTGGTCTGTAAATGTCTCCGGTTTTCCGATTACAATCTCTTTTAACTGTTCCTGAATTTCTTCATTCATTGGGTCCGGAGCTAATTCATATTTTTCTCCTTCATCATCCACTCCAAGCATGTAACGAAGCCATCCGGCAATTCCGAGTGGAATCGCTGTCAGTTTTTTTGCATCTCCAAATTTTTCAACATAAGCTTTGATGGTTTCTCCAAAACGGATTCCCACCATCTGAGAAACGTCAACAGAGAGACGCATATTGGTGTCTCCTAAGTATTCATTCGGGAAACGGTCATTGAATAATTCATCTACAAACGCCTGTGGAGAAAGAATTCCCGGATTTGGGACAACCGGAAGTCCTTCATCATAAGCAACCATACGTGCCATTTTCATCATGTCTTCATTTGTATTTAACATATGGGCAAATAAGTCATATCCCTGTACGACTCCAAGAGGTCCTGTAGCGGAATGTACCGGATTTAAGCATACAGTTACTTTCATACGTTCTGATAAATTAACAGTATTTCTGTCAGCCATATAAACACCAAAGCCTTTCTCCAGTGCCGGACGACCATTCGGGAAATTGTCTTCAATAACCAGATACTGTGGTTTTTCCGCATTTACAAACGGTGCAATATAAGTTTTTTTACTTGTAATAACCGGCTGCATTTCTTCAATGCCAAGTTCTTCCAAATCATCTGCAATTTTTTCACTCGGACGAGGAGTAATTTTATCAATCATGGTCCATGGGAACGCAACTACTTTTTCATCACTGACATAAGAAATAAATCCTTCCTCTACAAATCCTGCTTTTTTCCATTCTTCTGTCATAGTCAGTACAGATTCACGAAGTTTTGCACCATTTTTAGAACAGTTATCCATGGAAACCAAAGCCAATGGGTATTTTCCTGCCTTGTATCTTTCATACAACATTGCCACTACTACTGCCATTGCTCCTGTCGCTTTATCCGGACCATTTTCAATATCAGCCTGTACGAATGGGAACCATGTGCCATCTGCTTTCTGTAATGCATATCCTTTTTCTGTAATTGTAAAAGAAACCATCTGTAACGACTTACTTGTAAAAATTTCTTTTAAACGGTTCCACTGTGTCTCATTAGATGACTGCGCTTTTACTGCCTCTGCCAGAGAACCCAGCACTTTATATTCACGGCTTCCGTCTCCATGAAGAATAACGCTTAAGCCCAGATTATCATAAGGAGTATAAATCTTATCCACTACATCATAATCAAATGTTTCTACGCAGGTAAGTCCACGGTCTAATGCACCTTCTTCTAATAAACCATCTGCAATTCCACCGATAAATACACGGAAAATATTTCCGATTCCAAAGTGTACCCATCTTGGTTCTTTTTTCGCTTTTTCCGAAACCTCTTTCACATCGTATCCCGGAAGCTGAATTCCTGCTTTCTCCCATGCTTCACGATTTTTGATCCCATCCATTGTTAATTTCATGTCGTAATTTTCTCCTTAATTTTATCTTGCATCAAGTTTTACTTTTTACTTATGTTTATATCTTAATTGTAAGTTAAGTATATATCTCCGTTCAAAAAAAATCCATTGACAAAAATTATAATTTTCATCAATGGATTTTGTACAGATTCACTATAAATTTTACCAAACCCGAACCACCCTTTTTCTTGCATCAAAATAAAATCTCACTTATAATTATCTTTAAGTATAGCTTTATCTTATTTCCTGGAGGATTTTTTCTTATGATAAAATTAATTGCAACTGATATTGATGGAACTTTAGTAAAAGACGGAACTCTCATGATTAATCCGGAATACATGACCGTGATTGAACAGCTAACCCAGAAAGGAATTCTGTTTGTTGTCTGCTCCGGTCGTCAGTTTTCAAGTGAAAAGAAACTCTTTGCCTCAATCAAAGACAAACTATTATATATTTCAGATGGCGGAACCGTCGTCCGCACCCCAAATGAAATTTTAAAAACTTATCCAATGTCAGATGAACTTTGGAAAAATATGTATCAGATGGTTAAAGAAAAACTTCCATCCTGTGACTGTTTTGCCGCTACACCGGATTACTGTTTTGCAGAAGATGGAGGCAGCCAGATGTTCCACTGGTTAAGAGATTCTTATGGGTTTGAAATGAAAGAAATCGATGACTTATCTAAATTAGAATCAAAGGATATCATTAAATTTACCATTTATCATCCAACTGCCTGTGAAGAAATGTGTACTCCTCTTTTCATTCCTTCCTGGAAGGAAAAAGCTCAGCTTGCAGTTGCCGGAAAAGAATGGGTGGACTGCAATGCGCTTGGAGTAAGCAAATGGACTGCTATCTCCTTTTTAATGGAAAAATATCAACTGAATGCTGATGAAATCTGCTGCTTTGGTGATAATCTCAACGACATTGAAATGTTAAAAAATGCCGGAACCAGCTATGCTGTTTCCAATGCCCGTCCAGAGGTAATCGAAGCGGCGAAATCAACCTGTGCACCTTACTGGGAAAGTGGAGTGTTAGAAGTGTTAAAATCATTTTTATAATGCAATAGGTAGCAGGAATAAAACTTTTTCCCTGCTACCACCTGAGTCAAGTGGATATTCGCAATCCGCTTCGCTACTTGCTCATAACCAAATAGCTGCTACGCAGCTTATCAGAAGGGGCTTGCCCCCTCCTGATACAAGCAAGTCCCCACCCCTGCTTATTGCTTTTCGCAATTGAAGCAGGGGACTTACTTGATTTGGTTAAATAATAATCCCTTCCAAATGGTCACATTCATGCTGAATAATCTGTGCTGTCCATCCAGAATATTTCTGCCTCTGTTTCTTAAAATTCATATCCTCATACTCAACTTCAATCTCCTGATATCTGGTACATTTTCGTACCCCTTCAAGGGACAGACAGCCTTCTTCAGTCTCATATTTTCCAGATTTCTTCACGATTTTCGGATTAAGCATTGCCACATTTAAAAATCCCATATTCACTGCAATAATGCACTTCTTTACCCCAATCATATTTGCTGCCATGCCAACACAGCCATCCTCATGGGCTTTTAATGTATCCAGCAAATCCACTGCTGTCTGAATGTCTTCTTTCATTGCCGGCTCTGATTTTTGATTTAAGAAAAAGACATCTCTCATAATTGGTTTTACCATTGTTTTTCTCTCCTGTTTTTACAACACATAATAATGCGGAATAATATCTTCATAATGTCCATCCGGCATCCGATTCTCTCATAAATATTACGTCTCTCTTTTCTGTCAAATCTCCAAAAGATTTTTAATTGCTTCCATATAAATCAGCACCGCTTCTTCCATACCCGAAACCAGCATATACTCATCTGCACTGTGAATCCGATAATCAATTCCCAGTTTCTCCGGTCCAAATGCAATAATATTTTTAAGGGATTTTGCATAAGTTCCGCCACCGATTACCATCGGTTCATTCTCGGTATCACCTGTCACATCCACATACGCTTTATAGAGTGCATTGACAAGCGGAGACTCCCTTGGGAAGAACAACGGGTCGCCGATTTCAAGAATTTCAATTCGTCCGTTTTCATCTTCAAGTTTTCCTTCGCACATCTTACGCACATCCTCTGCTTTTAAGGTCACCGGAACTCGAATATCAATCGTACAGGAAATGACACCATTTTCTGTTTTGACAATTCCATTACATAAAGTCAAATCACCGTATTCATCCTCAAATTTTAATCCGATTCCAGCTCCATCACAGGATGTTCCAATGTGACTGTTATAAAATTTCACAAAATCATCTTCAAATCCTGCTTTTTCAAGACTCTCAAAGGTTACTCCTGCTGCATTCACTCCAAGTGTCGGTGTGCTTGCATGCGCCGGAACTCCTTTTGCATAAATACGGATTGTTCCATTTTCTTCTGTCACTTGATATTCCTGAAGCTTTGTCTTTGCTAAAATTTCTTCTAATTTTTCTTTTAATCCCGCTTCTGCCGGAATCACAGTTGTACACGCATCGCAGACTGCATTTGAAACAAATCCGCCATTCATAGAAATAATTTTTGTATTTTTTGAATATGCCACCATGGACATATGACCTTTTTCACCATGAATACATGGGAAATTTGCATCCGGCGTAAATCCACAGGATAGCTCCTCTTCGACTTCATTATAATGTTCCATGCATTTTGAACCGGTCTCTTCGTTACATCCCATAATAAGACGCACTCTCTTATTTAGTTTCACACCCGAATCACGCAGAAGTTTCATCGCATAAAGTGCCTCGATGACTGGACCTTTATCATCTGTCGTTCCACGTCCATAGATATAATCGCCCTCTCTTGTGAGCTTAAATGGGTCATAAGTCCAGTCTCCGCCAACCGGCACGATATCAAGATGTCCGGCAATTCCGACAATCTCTTCTCCCTCTCCCATTTCAGCGTAACCACAATAATTATCTAAGTTTACGGTCTTAAATCCAAGTTCTTCTGCAATTTTAAGTCCTTCTTTCAGTGCCTCTGCCGGTCCTTCCCCAAACGGTTTTCCCTCTCCAGGCATTCCAAGCTGGGAATCAATCGCAACCAGTCTGCCAATATTTGTTATCATTTCATCTGATAAATCATGAATCTGTTCTTTGATACTCATAATAATCCTCCTGTTTTTATTCTACTTTATTTTTATTCCGGAATCGTATATTCATTTCGGATATAAATTTCTGTATAAATTAATTCTTTTTCCGGTTCTTCTGCATGAAACAGCAGACGAAATAAAATCATAACCGGTTCGTAACCCTGAATCGAAGCGTCCTGTCCAATCAAAAAATGAATATAACCTTCTCTCATGAGCCTGTAGTTTTCCCCCATAAAATCATTGGCTATCATTTTTATCTTTCCTGCCATGCCCTTCTTTTTTAATGCCATACACACACCCGATTCTCCATGGGAGGTCATATAAATTGCTTTCAGATCCGGATTTTCCTTTAATATTTCCTCTGTAACTTTCTCTGCTTTTTCATTTTCTTCAAAACAATATTCTGGTCCGACCAACTCCACATCTGGATACTTTTCTCTTATCTGTGTTGTAAACCCATCCACACGTTCTCTAAGAGAAGGGTTCGTCCGATATCCGGAAATAATGGCAATTTTTCCCGTTCCGTTTACCAATTCTCCCATCAGACCTGCTGCTGCCTTTCCACACTGAATACCATTTTGCCCGACAAAACAGAGTCTTCCGGTATCCGGCACATCTGAGTTAAATGTCACTATCGGAATCTGATAGACTCCTGTAAATTCACGAATTTTTTCTTTGACGGCCTCTTCATCCGATGGAACCATTGCAATTGCGCTGACTCCGTCCTTTCGCATCTCTTCCATTGCTTCAATTGTGTCCGAAGCACTGATATGTGGAATCTTGCAGACAATCACCGTTCCTCCAAGGTTGTCTACTTCTTCTTTCGCTTTTTTTACACCTTCTAACACATCATTCATAAATGGGGTCTCACATGCCTGAACAATCACTCCAATTTTAATATTATTTTTACTCATCGAAAGTGCCCGCCCAAGCTGGTTCGGGCGATATCCCATTTCCTCTGCAATTTTTTGAATCCGCTCTGCCACCTCCGGACGAATCCGCCCTCTGTTATTTAACGCCCTGTCAACCGTTCCTCTTGACACCCCTGCTGCCTCGGCAATCTGCCTGATTGTTACACCCATTTTTTTCTTTTCCTCATTTCTTCTCTACGTTCTGGGGCACGCAAAATTTTCTCCTATTGTACCACATTCCATTCCTCTTGGCAAATGTTCCAAACGCAACTGGACTGGTAAAACTTTAGAAAACTGGCTATTTTAAGCAAGCCTGTTTTTCGTTATGATACTTAAAACTCAAGATAAGATAAATCGTGTGTACTCTCAGAATCTTCTTGTTTTTGATTTTGCGAGTACCGACAGAGAGAAAGAGAGGAAAAATTTAATGATTGAAAAAAGTAATACAGCCATTCCGGTTGCCGAAAAACAGACAACCAGTTCACAGATTCGCTTTATTACAATTACAGCAATGTTTATCGCTTTGACTTATGTATTTACTGCATTTGTAAACATCAAACTTCCAATCGCTGCAAACGGCGGTTTAATCCATCTTGGAAATGTTCCGCTTTTCATCGGTGCAATTTTATTTGGCAAGAAAACCGGTGCAATCGCAGGCGGTGTCGGAATGGGATTATTTGATTTACTGTCCGGATGGACTGCATGGGCACCATTTACTCTTGTAATTGTAGGACTGATGGGATTTGCAGTCGGCGCCATTACCGAAAAAAGAAAAGGCTTTGGATGGAATGTCCTTGCAATCGCAGTTGCCTGTGTGATTAAAGTCGTAGGTTACTATATCGCCGAAGGCTTTATCTATGGAAACTGGGCCGCTCCTGTTGCTTCTATTCCGGGAAATCTGGTTCAGATTGGCGTTGCAGCCGTTATCGTTTTACTGGTAATCGGACGTCTTCAGAAACTCGTAAAATAAAAAACTCAAAAATGACTGCCGATTGGCGGTCATTTTTGGTATACTAAATTAAAGTCAAAAAGTCAAAAAATAATTTATAAAGGAGCGTAAACAGATGTATAAAATGATGACCCCAGGTCCGACTCAGGTACGGGAAAATGTACGCATGGCAAGAAGCCTGGAATTTCAAAATCCGGATTTAGATGCCGATTTCTGTGAATACTACAAAGAGACCTGCCTTTTGGCAAGTGAACTCTTACACACCAAAAATGAAACTTTAATTCTTGATGGAGAGGGAATCCTCGGTCTCGAAGCTGCCTGTGCTTCTATCACCGAACCAGGTGACCGTGTCCTCGTCATTGATAATGGACTTTACGGCGAATCTTTTAAAGATTTCGTAACCATGTATGGCGGCATTCCAACTCTCTATACCGTAGATTATGACAAGCCGGTTGACCCTGAAAAACTTGCCGAATACTTAAAAGAACAGCACGATTTTAAATATGCCACAGTCGTGCACTGCGATACACCAAGCGGTATGTTAAACGATATTTCTAAAATCTGCCCATTATTAAAATCCTATGGAATCCTCACCGTTGTCGATTCCGTATCTGCGATGTTCGGAGAAGAAGTAAGAGCCGATGATTACCGGATTGACCTTTTATGTGGTGGTTCTCAGAAAGCAATTTCCGCACCTCCGGGACTGACTATTGTTACCATCAGCCAGGATGCAAAAGATGTCATGAATCAGCGTAAGACACCAATTGCTTCTTTCTATGCAAACTTAAAAGTATTTGAACATTACTATGAAGAAAAGTGGTTCCCTTATACCATGCCTGCAAGCGACATCTATGGTCTGCGTCAGGCACTTGAAAATATCAAAAATGATCCGGAGCATTTAAAACGTCATGCAAAAGTAGCCGAAAAGACCAGAACCACTTTAAAAGAAATGGGACTGACCTTATATCCACACTCCGGTTATTCTAATACCGTTACTACGTTTGAAGTTCCGGAAGGTTTTACAGATAAAGAAATACTCTCAAAAATGAGAAACGATTATAATATTCTGCTTGCCGGCTCTTTTGGATGCTTTGGTGGAAAATTAATCCGTATCGGGCATATGGGAGAAAGTGCAAATGAAAAAGATGTGGATGAAGTATTACAGGCATTAAAAGAAATCTTGGGAAAATAAAATAACTTGGATAAATTTCCATCTGCTGCGTTATTTATCTGAAAGTCAATGATACCGTACATTCGGTAACGAAAACCAAAATGAGATGCACTTTGAACAACACAAGTGCATCTCATTTTTTTACTGCTTTTTGCGATAATCCGCCGGACTGCAGTGGTGGTATTTCTTAAAAATCTTAGAAAAATAATGATAATCATTAAATCCTGCTGCCTCTGCAACCTCTTTGATTTTTAAGTTCGTGTCACAGAGCATTTTTTCAGCACAGCGCATCCGACATTCCTGCAGATAATTGGCAAATCCGATTCCCATTTCCTGTTTAAATAAATAACTTAAATATGCCGAATTCACTCCTGCTTCTTCTGCCACATCCTGTAGGCTGATTTGTTCTTTATAATGCTGATGCAGATACAAGAGCACCACTTTTATCGTATGAGAAACCCCTTCTGGAATCTCCTCTTCGCTATGCTTACAGACTTCCTGCACGCTTTCTTCTAAAGCCATTTTAAATTGTTCAATCGAAGCAATCTCCGTATACACCTGTGCACTTCGCTCAATGTATGCACTTTCATCCAATTTGTGAAGCCACTGAACTAAAATTCTGCCATCCGTCATCTTCTGTTTTGCCTCAGAAATAAGTGTCACAGCCTCTTGCTCCAGTTCTTCTTCTGTATTCTCTGTTTGATTCTGAACCTGATGAATCAGCTTTTCTGCGCTCTTTGGAAGCTCTCTTGAAACTTCTTTTTGACAGTCATAGTACAAAATGCTGTCTCTGTCATAAAATCCATATTTCATCATCTGTCTTGCCTGCTGATATGCCTGACGAAGTCCATCCTGTACTCCAATACAGATACTGCTTACACTGATTCCAAAGGAATACGGCTCTTTTTTACAAAATCGAAAACAGGCTCCGGCAACATCTGTCAGTCTCTGGCGCATCAAAGAGTCTCTTCTCATTTCTGATAAATCCAGAAAACAACAGAAAATTCCGGCTCCCAGATAGATAATTTCTTTTAATTCATTTTCTTCGCCTAACACAGCTTCGATTTCACTCTCGATTCCCGTCCGAAATTCCAATGAATACTGTTCCGCTTCCAGTGGTGTCCACTCCCTGTTCTGACGATTCCAGTCATGCATAAACATCGCAATCACCGCACTGTTTTTATAACTGCCTGCTATCTGCGCTTCCAGACGTTTCTGTTCCCGCACTTCTCCCTCTAAAGTTTGAGAAAGAACTCCATTAAAGAAATGATATTTTAATGTATGACTGCCCATCTGAATCAGTTTTTTTGTATGTTTCTCCTGTGTAGTCTTTGCCTTTTTTGCCTCTATTTGAGCCTTCGCTTTCTCTAATACTTCTAAAAGTGAATTTTCATCCAAGGTGTTTTTCAAAATATATTCATCTGCACCAAGCCGCATTGCTTCTTTTACATATTCAAAATCATCATGACAGCTAAGCACAATCACAGAAACTTCCGGCCAGTTCTTTTTTACAGCCTTAATTAATTCAATTCCATCCATAAGCGGCATTGAAATATCTGTCACAACAATATCAATTTTTTCCTGATTCATCACTTCAAGGGCTTCTTCCCCATCCTGTACATCACGTACAACTTCATATCCCACTTTTTCCCATGAATCAAGTGTTTTTAAATAACTTCTTACAAGAAAATCATCATCCACTAATAATGTCTGAAACATCACTTCACCACCTGTATTTTAGTCTGTTTTTAGTTGAATCAAATAAGTCAAGTACCCTGCTTCAATCACCAAAATCATTAAGCAGTGGACGGGGACTTATTCATAATTCTTTTTTTACAGGGAGAAAAATCTCGACAGTCGTTCCATTTTCACTGCTTTGATAGACCATTCCTCCCTTATCTCCATAGTAAAGTTCCAGTCTCTCTTTAATATTTGGAACTCCGATTGCACTTAAACCATTGGTCTTTTTAGCTTTGCTGTGCAATAGCGTATCAATCTGTTCTTTTGTCATGCCTCTGCCATTATCAATGACAAATAGCCGTAATCGATCCTGCTCTAATTTTGCTCTTAAAATAATCTCTCCATTTTTTTCTTTCATGTCAATCCCATGAAGAATTGCATTTTCCACAAGGGGCTGTAAAATCAACCTCGGAATATAACAACCTCCGGCGCCTTCCTCCATCTCATAACGCACACGAAAACTTCCCTGATACCGAAATTCCTGCAGATGCACATAATTATTTAAAATATGAAATTCATCTGCTACCGTTAAAAAAGTACCTTTCTTGCTGATAGTCGCTTGAAGCAGCTCCACAAAATCTCCTATCAGACCACCTAGCTCCTTTTCCCCACGGATCAACGCCGCAAATTTAATCGAATTTAAAGTATTATACATAAAATGCGGGGTAATCTGATACTGAAGTGCTTCTAATTCTGCATCTTTTTTTAATCGTTCTTCTTCGATTACTTTTTGAATTAACTCCTGAATATCATCAAGCATCACATTAAATTCCCGACACAGTATTCCGATTTCATCTCCGGTTTCTACCTCCGCACGAAGACTCAAATCTCCCTCTCCAACCTGTTCCACCGTATCGGTCAGCTTTTTTATCGGACGGTAAATTGCACGCGTCAAACTGCCTGCAAGCACAATTGCCACAAACAAAAATACCAGCACAATTACAATCAAAAAAATCTGCATCTGACGGAGTTGGCGCAAAATTGCATTCCTTTGCACCGCAATAGAAAGCTGACAGCCGGAAAATGCGCCTTTATAGCCAATCACAATTACTCCTTTTTCTTTTTGAAAAATCCCATTCTGTTTCAGACACATCTCTTCTGCACACGCTTTTCCTGCTTCTTTGGAATTCATCCCTGTGACAACTACTTCATTTTCATCATAAACCAAAGCCTGGTTCATATTTTCATCATAAATCGGGTCTATGTATTGATAATAAAGAGTTCTTTCTTCTACGTTTAATAATAAATACGCAAGAATATTTTGTTCTTCATCGTAGATTGGCTGAATCTCTGTAACCTGAGTCCGGTTCTCATGCACGCTGTTTTTTACCATAACCGGTCGTGCCGTTTTTTCTTCCATCTCTTTTATGGTCTGAATCTCTTCTTTTGGAATTTCCCTTTTATAGACCGGAAAATCTTCAGAAGTCACCGCAATCTGTTCTTTGGGTAAAATCAAATCAATTGAACTGAGACGATCCTCATTTTTTTTGCAGGCACGCAAAATTTCTGCAAGACTCTCCAATTCATCTGCATTGTTGCTTTCCCGATATTGCTCAATTTCTCTTTGCAGCTCTTCTTTTCCGGCTATCTCAATATTTTTATAATATAATTCCTTCATGGAATTGTCAAAACTTTCCATAGTCTGCCGGACTCTCGAGTAGACGGTTTCTGTATAATTTTTCTCAATCATTGATGCACTGCGGAAATAAAATACGACCGTAATACAACAGCTTGTAAGAATCGTCACCAGCAAGATTGCCAACAGTACTTTTTTGCGGATACTCTGTTTCATAGGTTAAAATCCTTTGCTTTTGATTTGATTATAGCACAAAATGCCCGCAGATTGTGCTTTGTTCTTTCTAACACAAAAAGGTATCGGAAAACTTCCGATACCTTTTTTCTTTCACTCATTTAAGCTTCATTAAAGTTCGCCTCTTGCCTCACGTTCTGTCAGCTCTTTCATAATATCCGGATACATTTTGTCCAGCTTGTAGAGTGCCAGTGTAACAAATGCAAGCAGTGCGATAATAATTGGACCAACTTTATAAATGTTGATAATCATGTTTAAAGTTTCCTGAGACTGTGTTGCAACTCCTGAAGAAGAAGTAACATATCCTGCAAAAGTTAACAGTCCAGTCATAGCTGCGGATGCAAGACCTGCTCCAACCTTTGTTCCAATAGAACCACCTGCAAAAATAAGGCTTTCCTGTCTTACATGTGTTTTCCACTGTCCATACTCCACAACATCTCCAACCATTCCAAATACAACTGCATTCAGCGGTGCAAGACCAATTGCACGTGCCACACAACTCATAACCATCCAGGAAAAGCTGTATGGATTCAGGAAGAATAATAACTGTCCGACTAATGCGATTGCAGAACCTGCAAGTGCAATGTTTCTCTTGCCAAATCTTTTGATAAGTGGTGCACAGAGGAAAATTCCTGCTACCAGTGTTAATGTTTCTGTCAAGAATAATGCACTGTACATCCATGTGTCATTTCCAAAAATGTATTTGCAATAATACGGTAAGATTGTTCCTGAAATACTAAAGGAAACACTCTGAACCATCCACAAAACTAAAACTGCCCAGAAATACTGATTCGTAAATAATGCTTTCAAGGACTTTCCAAGCGGTACTTTTTCTGCTTTTTCTTTTGCTTCAATGTATACAGTTTCTTTACAGTTAAAGAAACAGATTAATAATAAGATTAAAGCAAGTACAGCCCAGATACTCATTGTTTTTACCCATGCCGCCTGGTCATCTCCAAACATTTTTACAATCGGAAGAGTAAAGGTTGCTGCAACGATTTTTCCAATTGGAGATAATCCCATACGAACTACACTAAGCATATCTCTTTCTCCGGAAACTCTTGTCATCATTGCTGAAAGACTTCCGTAAGGAAGGTTGATTGCGGTATAACAAACTGTAGTACAGAAGTTATACGTTACAAACAGATATAAAAACTGTAACATCGGGGTGGTGTGCGGTACCGTAAATAACAGTACTGCGGATAAAGCAAATGGTACACTCATCCATAAAATCCATGGTCTTGATTTTCCCCATTTTGAATTTGTTTTTTCTACAATAATTCCCATAATCAAGTCTGACACACCATCAAATAATCTTGATAAGAGCATCATCAAACCAACCGTACCAGGATTGATTCCTGCGTAATCCGTATAGAATAAGGTTAATAAGGTACCAACCATTCCAAATACAACATTACAGGCTACGTCACCACTTGCGTAGGCAACTCTTGTTCCCCATCCAAGTTTCTGATTCTGTGCGGTCATCATTTTCGACCTTGCCGACCAGTCATCTGCTGTGACTGATTGCGTCCGTGTCATTTCTTTTGCCATTTCATTTCCCTGCCTTTCTTTTCGAGAATACCTTTCGTAGTAAAGCGGACATTCGCAATCCGCTTCGCTACTTGCTTGCATTCAAATCATAAGATGCTTTTTTGCTTTCGCATTTTCTCTATCTGATGATTCTATTTTACCGTTTTGCAGAGAAAATCCCAGTCTTAGAAATTTTGGGTTTTATTGTGCTATTTTTATATCCGCCTCTCTTCTTTCCTAAAAATAGTTCCCTTTTTTAGGAAACTTTGCTCTTTTAACTTTCTGATTGCTATTTTTTTATATTTTGTGTCTTTTTTTTAGGTGAGTACTCATCTATATTGTCTATCGTCAATATTTTTGTGTCCAATATTTTTTCACCTGGTATTTCGTTTTTTTCCAAACTTTCTATCATATATTCAATTGTCTCATAACCGATATCATATCCGGACTGTGCGCCTACCGCAAGAAACTTTCCGTCTTTCACTCCTTCAATAGAATCTTCCTGTGCATCCACTGTGACAACCAAAATTCCGCTTTCCTTCGTTGCCTCTGCCACTCCAAGTGCCGTCACCGCACTTGTTGTCATGATTCCATCCAAATCCGGATACTCTTCTAATAATTCTTTCATATCCTGCTCCGAAACCAAAAGATTGCTGTATCCGGTTTTTACAACTTCTATCTGAATATCAGGGTATTCTTCCATACAACGCTTAAAGCCCAAAATACGCTTTTCATGACAGGCCTGTGTGGTACTTCCTGCTATGACTGCCACCTTTCCTGTTCCATTTAATTTTTTTGCCATTGCCTGTCCAAGTTCATATCCTACCTTCTCGTCATCGATTCCAACGTAAGGTAAAACAACGTCAGAAACAGGGGTATCGTAAGCATACACTTCGATTCCCCTGTTTTTCGCCAGCTCAATATAATCTGCATTGTCGTAAGAATTCACAGTGGACACTGCCAGTGCATCAATCGGCATTTTCAGTAAATCCTTTATCATTTTTTTCTGTGTTTTCTGGTCTGTCTCCGAATCCGGAGACAAAATCACAACTTCTGCATTTTCTTTTTCTGCGGCATCTTCCATTCCCGAACAGACAGACATCCAATATTCACTGCTTTTTGACTTGGTCACAACTCCAATGGTATACTTTGGCGTTTTTGCTTCTTCTTTTGTTTTTCCACATCCAGCCATAAGGATTCCCGCAAGCAGCATCAGTCCCAGCTTTCCTATCTGCCTTTTTTTCATAGACGATTACCAGAGATTTCTGTAAATCTGTTTTACCTGTTCTTCGCTTACTTCACGCATAGTGTTCTGTGGGCTTCCACTATCCATAGCGTCGTAAGCCATTTTATCAATTACTTTAAAGAACTCTTCTTTATCAATTCCAAACTCTGCAAGAGTTGGTGTCTCTAATTCTTTTACAATTCCTTCGATTGCTGAAAGGAATTTTTCCGCTGCTGCTTTGTCTTCATCTGTTGCATCTGCAACACCGATTGCACGACCAAGATCTGCAAATCTGTCATAAGCACCTTCTAATGCAAAGCCTAAACATTCTTTCATCAGCATTGCGTTAGAAAGACCATGTGCTACATGGAACAGTGCACCGATTGGACGACTCATTCCATGAATAATGGTAACAGATGCGTTGTTAAATGCGATACCAGCTTCTAATGCAGCAACAGACATCTGGATACGTGCTTCTTCATTTTTTCCATCTTTAAATGCAACCGGAAGGGATTTGAAAATTCGTTTTACAGCTGACATTGCAAAGCTGTCAGAAAGTGTCTGTGCTTTTCTTGATGTGTAAGCTTCTACTGCATGACAGAGTGCATCAAGACCGGTAGCTGCTGTAATTTTAGGCGGTGCTGTCATTGTAAACTGAGGGTCAATGATTGCAAGTTTTGGCATTAATACTTTACCTTTTAAGAGCATTTTGATATCTTTTTTGGTATCTGTGATAATCGTAAACTGAGTTGCTTCAGAACCGGTACCTGCTGTTGTTGGGATTGCAACGAGCGGCGGCATTTCTACATCGATTACTTTTCCCATGTAATCGGAGATATTTCCACCATTTACAACTAAGGAACCAATAGCTTTCATGGAGTCGATTGGGCTTCCTCCACCTAATGCAACTAAGAAATCACATCCGTTTTCTTTGTATACTTTCAGACCATTTTCAATCATGGTATCTGTTGGTTCACCAACAATTTCAGAATAGATTGCATAGTCAATTCCCTGATTTTTTAAAGCTGTTTCTACTTTTGCACAGTTTCCTAACTGAATCATTACTTTATCTGTTACAATAAGAGCTTTTTTTCCAAGTCCTTTTAAAGTTTCCTCCGCCATTGTTAAAGCTCCTGAACCTGTGATAATCTGTCCCGGTACGATAAATTCTCTTGCCATAATAACACGCATCCTTTCTAAACTTAGTTTCTTGATTTTCCTTTACTTTATTTTAACGTTCTTTTTTTTCTTAAATTATCAAATAAATCTATTATTCATTCTTAGATTTCGGCATCATGCAGCCATGTATATCTTTCATCTTCACAACGATCTGTCTGTAACCATGGATTTCCGTCAATGTGGCGAATCATCCAACAAGTATACATCTGGAATCCCGGCGCAACTGCCTGAGGATGTAACTCTCCTCCCGGAATTGCGGAAAAGCTTCCGTCTGTGCTCTTAAATACCTGGTCTCCTACGAAACTTGCACCAAATCCTTCCGGTCGGTCAAATTTGAAATAATAAGTTTCCGGCTGTGGATGTCTGTGTGGAAGATATCCGGACCAGTTTCCTTTGTCATTTAATACTTCTCCGAGTACCATATTGGAATACGGAGCAATATCATGGTCCAAAATGGTATTAACTCTTCTCTTTGCAACATTTCCAAATTTGCCAACACAGGAATAGCCCCATGGAGCATCCTCCGGTTTATATAATTTTCCTGCAAAGTCTGCATCATTTTTCGTGCACTGTACAAGAATTTCTGCATCGGTCTCTGCTGTTACTTTTATTTCTTTTCCGGTACATACATGAACACACCAAGGACCTTCGGTAAACACATCTTTTCTGCTTACTGTTTTTGTATTGCCTTCCCATTCATAAGTGATTTTTCCAGAGAGAAGCAGAACTGCAGTCTCCTCACCTGTTCTTAAGAAGGTTCTTATCTGACCGGCTTTCATGCGATACACACGAATGTCCATCATCATTTCTTTATAGTCATTGTCATAAGTTGTTAAAATTTTCTCGCCGTTTTCGTCAAATTCTGGATAGCCAAATACTTTACCCATTGTCTTTACCTCCTAATTGTACTTCTGTACGCTTAAACTTTTTTGTTCAAGCGTAGATGACTCCTGAAATCTTAGTAAGCTCTGGATTCTCTACGTCCTTCCATTACACCTTCGCAGGCTTTTCTTACGCTTTCTTTTTCAGAAGTTGTTGCGATTCCTACGTTCCACCAGGATTCATATCCGTCTGTCATTGTCTTTGGAATTACTTTCAGGTCAAACAGGCAGGCAACTTCCTGTTTCTTTGCATCCTCTAATGCTGCCACAAGTTCTGCGATTGTTTTGCATGTATAAGTTTTTAATCCGTATCCTTCGCCAATCTTTGCGTAGTCTACCGGAATTAAATCTCCTGTCGGTTTCTTTCCATCTGTGTAACGGAATTCTGTTGCGATGCTTCCGATACCATGGTTCATTTCCAGATTGTTGATGCATCCAAATCCACAGTTATCGAAGATTAAGATATTTACTTTCTTTCTCTCCTGCATAATCGTCATGATTTCGCTGTGAAGCATCTGGAAACTGGAGTCTCCGACAACACAGTAAACTTCATTGTCCGGCTCTGCGAATTTTACACCAAGAGTTGCTGCCACTTCGTATCCCATGCAGGAATAACCATATTCTGCATGATATCCGCCTCTCTTGTCTGTTCTCCACATACGCTGCATACAACTTGGAAGAGAACCTCCTGCTGTGATAATGGTTGCATCTTTATCAATTGTTTTATTGATTGCTGCAAGTGCAGCAGTCTGTGTAATTTTTCCGTTCGTTAATTTTACAAATTCCGGAACTGTTCTCGGGTCTCTTGCCTTGATAATCGGTTCAAAGTCATCTCCTGTATACTCGATTCCTGCAAGGCGATCCCACTCTTTGTCCCATGCAGCTTTTGCTGCTTCTATTTCTCCATTATAACCTGAAACATAACCTTTTGCACGCAGTTTTTCGGCAAGTGCCTCTACCGTTGCTTTTGCATCGCCCACTGCCTTTACAGCGTCCATCTTGTATGCATGATAACGGTTGTTATTAATTGTAACAAATTTTACATCTGCATTCTGAAAAAGATGTTTTGAGCTTGTTGTAAAATCAGACAGTCTGGAACCGATTGCGATAACTACATCTGCATCTTTTGCAATCACATTGGATGCCAGTGTTCCTGTTACACCAATTCCACCAAGGCAGTATGAATGACTGGATTTGCAGGCACTCTTTCCGGCCTGACTTTCACCAAACGGAATATGGAATTCTTCACAGAAGTTTTCAACGGTTTCTCCGGCTTCAGAATATTTTACACCGCCACCTACAATAACAAGTGGTTTCTTTGCCTGAGAAATAATTTCCACAAGATCTTCTAACTCTTCTTCTACGGCAACCGGTCTTGTGATTCTGTGTACACGTTTCTTAAAGAAGTAATTCGGATAATCATAAGATTCACCTTCTACATCCTGCGGAAGTGCGATACAGCAGGCACCGGTATCTGTCGGGTCTGTCAGAACTCTCATGGCACTGACTAAAGCAGTCATCAGCTGTTCCGGACGTGTGATTCTGTCCCAATATTTGCAAACTGGTTTAAATGCATCATTTGTAGTAGTTGCAAGGCTGTTGCTCTGCTCTAACTGCTGAAGTACCGGGTCTGGCTGTCTGGAAGCAAAGGTATCTGCCGGAAATACTAACAGTGGAATGTTGTTTACCGTCGCTGTTGCGCATGCGGTTACCATATTTGCTGCTCCAGGTCCTACAGAAGAAGCACATGGAATAATGGTTTTTCTGTTATTCTGTTTTGCAAATGCAGTTGCTACATGGCACATACCCTGTTCATTTCTGCCCTGCATGACTCTTAACTGTCCCGGGTTGGTATCCAGCGCTTCACCAAGTCCAACTGCAATACCATGTCCAAAGATTGTAAAAAATCCTTCTACAAACTTTGTTTCTACCCCGTCCATGGATACATACTGATTATCTAAAAATTTTACAATTGCCTGTGCAACTGTCATTCTTGTTGTCTCTGCCATTTCCTCTAATCTCCTTTCTACGCTTCGTCCCTTATACTCTTGCAATCATTTCGCCGTACTGTTCTTTTTCTTCTTTAATAAATGCATGTACTGCATCCGGTCCCGGAAGGGAATCGGAACAGTTGTTGCTTCTTACCATCATGGATGCTTCTGCTGAACCAAATTCCAGACAATCGATAACCTGCCATCCCTGATATAATCCATATAAGAATCCGGAACCATATCCGTCTCCACCGCCAAATCCTTTTCTTGCCTGTACCGGGAATGGTTTAATGGAGAATTTCTGTCCGTCACATGTATAAGCGGTAGAACCTTTCATACCATGTTTGATTACTACGATTTTTGCATTGTAACCCTGCCATAAAGCTGCGGATTCTTCATCACTCATACCTGGCTGAATCAGTTTCTCAGTTAAATCAAATTCTTCTCTTGAACCCATGATGATGTCTGCTTCTTTTGCAACGATGGAATAGTAAATGGAAATCTCATCACTGTTCTTCCAGTTATATTCTCTGTAGTCGATATCAAAAATAACTTTTGTATTGTTTTTCTTTGCCAGCATTACTGCTTTGATTGCTGCTTCTCTTGAAGGGCTTTCTGCAAGTGCTGTTCCGGAAATTAAAATTGCTTTTGTCTGTTTGATGTATTCTTCATCAATGTCATCTACGCTTAACTGTAAGTCTGCAATACAGTTTCGATACATCAGGATACTGCTTTCCTTTGGAGAAAGCATTTCTGTAAAGGTCAGTCCTAACTTTTCTCCATTTGTGCATTTTGAAATTCGGGAAGTATCAATTCCCTGCTCATTGAAGTAGTCCACTACGAATTCTCCGAACTGGTCATCTGATACCTTTGCAAAAAATCCTGCTTTCAGTCCATGTCTTGTAACTCCGACTGCGATGTTTGCAGGAGAACCACCTACAAATTTCTCAAACATATGCACTTTTTTCAGTGGTTTAAATTCTTCTTTCACCTGATCGTTATAAGCTGGATTAAAATCAATTGCGACACGTCCCAGTAAAACCAAATCCATTGGTCTTGTTTCATCAAATTCTACATACTTCATAAAAGTGTCCTCCCAAATTCCTTTTTTACTATTTTTACTATGTGTGTGCGTGCTTTATTTTTATTTGTGTGCTTCACATGTTTTCTTTCTGGCTTTATAGTAGCACTTGCACACACGTTTTACAAGTGCTTTTTTTGTTTTTGCACACTTTCGATATTCTGCACAATTTAAAGGCTCGATTTTATAACAATTTCACCAGTTTCTTGTGTGCTTTTATGCGTGTTTTTTGGTTCGCAACAAAAAAAGAACCCTTTTTTATGAATCAAAAAGAGTTCTTTGCTTATTTCTATTTTCTTTATTGCACATTATATTTTGTTTTAATACTGATTTCCGTATACTGATACTCTTCCTCCGGCAGACTGCCGTGTTTCAGACATTCTTCTAAGATAGATACTGCCCGATAACCCTGCTCGTATCCTTCCTGATCAATCAGGAAATCCACGGTATCTTCATTTAATGCTTTTACATTTTCCGGTGTCACATCATAGATAATCACATAAGGGCGTTTTTCCAGATTCAATTCATCAAATGCAGCTTTAACACCTTCCTGTCCGCCGGATGCCACAAAGATTCCCTTCAAATCCGGGAATATCTTCATTGCATTTACAATAATCTGCTCTACTTCTTTTGCATCGTCCTGACTGCTTTGCACGCCAATCAGGTTCATCTCCGGAAACTGTTTTCTGGTTTCCTCTATAAATCCATCAATTCTTCTACTGCCGGCACGGTTCGAAAAATATCCGGTAATTCCAAGAACTTTTCCCTTTCCATGCATCATAAGACCCATCAGTCCCGCTGCGGTCTGTCCGCTCTTCCAGTTATCCAGTCCCACAAAACAATTCCGTTTTGTTCCAATGATATCGGTATTAAATGCGACTACCGGAATCTGTTTTTCTTCGATTAAATCATTTAATTTTTCCCGAATCCGGTCACAGTCTACCGGCATGATTGCCAGTGCCTGAATCCCTGCTTCTTCCAGTTCCAGAATGGATTTCAACTGTGCTTCTTCGTCGACAGAAGGATTTTCCTTTACAATCACCTGAACTCCTGTCTCCAAAAGCCGTTCTGCTGCATCATAGATTCCCTTATTTACCTGAATCATAAATGGAGAATTGGAAAGCTGTGTTACCACACCAATCCGATACGTCTCCTCAATTTTCTTTTGTTCCTGTTCTTTTTTTCTCTGATGTTTCGGAACATATCCGATTTCGTCTGCAATCTGCCAAATCTGCTTTGCAACTTCCGGATTAATTCTTCCTCTGTTATTCAATGCCCTGTCCACAGTTCCCCTTGAAACTCCAGCCAGCTCTGCAATTTGCTGAATCGTTCCCGCCATAAATTTTGCCTCCGGTGCTCTAAATTTTACACATTGCACACAAATCTATTTGATTTTTGGAATAAAAAGCACACATTTTTGTTTTATTATATACTCATAGTGTGCATTTGACAAGAGGAGAAATGAAAAAGATGAAGTGCTTTGTACAGCGGACATTCGCAATCCGCTTTGCGATCTGTCATTGGAAGCTTTCAACTCCCACTGACATAAGCCTCCCCTCACCCGCTGCTTAGTGCTCCGCGCACTTGAAGCGGAGGAATGCTTATCTGCGTTCAAAAAAACACCCCATCTTTTTCTATTGAATCATTTAAGAATACACTTTTTTAAATTAAAACAACACTTTCTTCGCATCTTCTGCCTGTGCAAATGGTCCAGGAATGACATCCATGCCACGGTGTCCGCCAAAATAGTCTTTATCAAACTGAATGGCTGTTCCATCCGGATTTTCAAATCTCTGTTCCGGCTCAAATGCTTTTCCAAGTATATCGGAATGAATCATGCGGTCTTTAAACTCACCGACTAAATCATATACATTCGTATCTAAGTAATAGCTTCCCTCTTTTTCTACAAGATCCACTTTTGCTTCTTTATCTGAAATAACCAGTCCATTCACTTCATTTTTGCACGCTTCTGCGCCATTTAAGTATACATTTCCCTCAATCCATACCGGAAGATGCCCAAAGTGTACCGGCTCTAATTTCTTCATATCCACTGGTTTTGTGAAATCAAACTGAGAAATCCATTCGTCATAAGTCGGATATTCATCAAACATCCAGGTTCCTGCTTTTCTGTTTTCAGAATCAAATCCTTCATCGGAATCGTGTGGAATAATCACATCTTCTGACGGCCATTTCTGAACAAAGATATTGTTGTAAATTCTGTCATCCCCATGAAGAATGGTCATAAATCCCATTACTTCTGTGCGGTGTGGCATATGATATGGCGTATAACGCCATCCGGTTCCATCACCAACGCAAGTCAGCGCACCACAGATTAAGTTATGTACCAGTGCAACACCCTCTGTTGCAAATCTTAAACTTGCATCGGAAAGCATTACGTTATTATCAATCAAAGTCGGACCATGTCCTACTTCAACAAAGATATCCTGAGACATCATACCGCCATTTAAGCTCTTTGCATAAGCCGGTTTCTGGTTGTCATGTAACAGGTTCTGAGTCAGTCTTGTACCCTGAGCTTCCCAGTCACACCAGATACCCATTGTACAATGATGAATGTGATTACGGCGCATTGTTACGTCGATTGCAGCGTGCATCTTAATGCCCGCAATTTCAGCTCCACCCTGTTCCATCATGTTATTGATATGATGAATATGGTTGTCCTCGATGACACTGAATACACCGCCCATACGACCGATAATACCGCCCTGTTCGCAGTGATGAATATTATTACGGCGAATAATATGTCCACCGATGTTTTCCTTTAACCAGCCATGATACTGTCCTCTGCAGACTGCATCACGTTCCATCTGAGTCGGACTCTTTACATATTTATAAGTAAAATAATGGTCATTTTCAGGGTCTAAATATTTTCCTACGGAAATTCCGGCACATTTACTGTTTGAAATGTCACAGTCCTCGATAATCCAGCCCTTGCTCCAATGTGGTCCAATCATACCATCCTGAAATGCTGCTGGAGGAGCCCATGTTGTTGCTGCTTTATTAATATTAAATCCGCTTACTGTAATATAGTTTACTCCGGTTTTTTCCGGCATAAAGCACTCACGTCTTACGTTGATTTCTACATTTTCTTCATTCGGATTTTTACCCTGGAAGTTTGCATAGATAATAGTTTCATCTTTTTCTTCATCCTGCTCGGTGTACCATTTATAAATAGAATCTTCCGGTACCCAGCTGCACTCATACACTTCACCTTTCATGCACTCTTCTAAAGAAACTGCCTCATAAAGTGCTTTATCATTTAAATAAACACAGCCTGTGTGCTTGTCTGCCTTTGCAAAGTACCAGTCACCATAAACAACCGTAGTATATGGATTATAATTTCCAAAAATGCTGTTTGCAATTCGGCATACCCATACATTTCCCTCATACTTCTGCCAGCTCTTTACCTGCTCTGCACCAGTGATAACAGCCCCAAGCGGCTGGGTGCTTCTATAAGAAATACGTGCATCCTCTTCTCCTGCATGAATTGGGTTAACATATTCACGATAAACACCAGGAGAAACTAAAACCTCATCTCCTGCCTTTGCTACTTTTGCTGCATCATTGATATGACGAAATGGCATGTTTGCAGTACCATTTCCATCACGACCTGCATTTGCATTTACATAAATTCTCATGATTCAAACTCCTCCAAAAATAATAGTTTCAATTTCTATTCGCATATTTATTTTTCTGAAATGAAGTATAGCATTCGATAATTGAAAATACAATTTATTTTTGTTTGAAAAATCTTGAATCTTGTGTGGAGATTCTGCCTGCATTTTCTCCTGCCACTTTTCCAACCTCATTATATGCTGTCTGAAAATAATGATAGCTGTCTTTCATGAGTTCACGCGCTTTCATCGTATGAAATTCATCACATACCAGTATGATATCTTCCACTTTCTCTGCCAGTTCCAGCTGGGTATGGCGAATTTTTCTATATGCCTCTTCATATCCATCTTTGCCATTGTATTCCCCGATTGTAACCAAAAAACATTTCTCAATTCCCGCTTTTCTTAGTCTTTCAAGCATATTTTTAAATTTCTTTTTATAATCGTCTGCTAAAGTACCTCTATCTCCATCGGTTTCTCCCTGACACCAAGCTACATATTTATGCCGAATTTCTATTTGATTCTTTTTTGCATACAAAACTGCTTTTTCCAATCTTTCGATGGCATCTGATAAATAATCCTCATTTCCCTGCCATTCACAGATAGCTGAACCACCTTTACTTGCGGATACTGCCAATACTGGAACTTTTGTTTCTTTATAATATGCATTTACAAAAGCTGTCACCATAGAACCTGTTTTCATTCCTGGTTCATAGATACCATTTGGATTATTTTCATTCACACCAAATGGCTCTTCTATTTTATGTATATGCTCTGGGTCGCTGACTGCCCGATACTCCATTCCAGCACCATCTAAGAGTAAAGGTGCTGGCTCGTTCCATTTTTCTGTTGAAATTCCTCTTCCTGCCATGTTTGACTGTCCGGCAAATAAAATTAAATCGTAAGTTTTCATATTTATCATTCCCTCTATCCTCTAAGTAATATAACTCTTTATTATCTTATACGAAACTTAGCAAATTTGAAATGAAAATGAATAAGTCCTGTTTTTTATTTGAACAAACTATACATTTTTATTTTAGATACAAAAAAGACCATCACATTTTTAAATGCAATAGCCTTTTTTCATGCGGGCAACAGGACTTGAACCTGCACGGTCTCCCACTAGAACCTAAATCTAGCGCGTCTGCCAATTCCGCCATGCCCGCCTATGCAATTGTAAAAAAATAGGAACAAGCTTTTGCTTGTTCCAGTGAAGCATCGGGGATTCGAACCCCGGACAACTTGATTAAAAGTCAAGTGCTCTACCGACTGAGCTAATGCTCCATAATTTAGTACCTTGAACTGGGCTAGCTGGATTCGAACCAGCGAATGCAGCAGTCAAAGTGCTGTGCCTTACCGCTTGGCGATAGCCCAAGAACGCCTTACGGCTAAGGTGGATAGAGGGATTCGAACCCTCGGCCTCCAGAGCCACAATCTGGCGCGCTAACCAACTGCGCTATACCCACCATTATATGTACATTTCTGTACAAGCGTGCTTGAAGGGATTCGAACCCCCGACCCACGGCTTAGAAGGCCGTTGCTCTATCCAGCTGAGCTACAAACACGTACTCAGTATTGCATACTGAAAGCGGGTGATGGGAATCGAACCCACATATCCAGCTTGGAAGGCTGGTGTTCTACCACTGAACTACACCCGCATGGGTTTTCCTTTTTTAAAGGAAGTCGGGGTGACAGGATTCGAACCTGCGACCTCCTGGTCCCAAACCAGGCGCTCTAGCCAAGCTGAGCCACACCCCGAAGGTATTCTTTTTTTCCTTTTGTCTCAGGTTTTTTTTGCTCTTGCCCTGTGACAAGATATAATATACCACAGGGTTTTCTATATGTCAACGTTTTTTTTAAATTTTTTTAATTTTTTTTTCTTTCCATAAAATACCCGCTATTTTCCCTTTAAAAGCTTTAATTTACACTGTTTTATTTACAGCTTTCTAAATAGTAGATATCATAATGCGCAATTCCCTTTTCATCAATTTCCATAATTGCATAACTCGGTTTTCTTCCATGCTGTCTTGGGTAGGATAAACTTCCCGGATTTAAAACTGTAATCTCTGACTCGATTTCCAAGTCCGGTCTGTGAGTATGACCATATAATGCCACATTGCATCCTCTGGCAAGTGCTTCCTCTTTTAGCATACTGGTTTCTACAGAGACACCATAATAATGTCCATGTGTCATCAAGATACGATAATCTCCAATTGTGACAACTATCTCTCTTGGCAGTTCTGAAAAGAAGTCATTGTTTCCCGCAACAATATGTACCGGACAGGAAACTAACGCTTCAATATAATCTTCCTGTCCCTCTACATCTCCAAGATGCAAAAGACAGTCAATCTTTCCTACTTTTTCTACCACTCTCTCCAAATTCTCTTCATGGCCATGTGTATCGCTTACAATAAGTATCTTCATTTACCGAGTCCCTTCCTTGTATATAATATTATAGAAGTAATGGGGTCAAAGAAGTTTTGACCCCACTCTTTTTGAACTTTATAATAAACGTTCTCTCTCTAACAGTTCTTTCATCAATCGAAGTGCATTTCCTCTGTGGCTAATGCTGTTCTTTTCTTCCGGCGGAAGTTCTGCTGTTGTGCATCCACGTTCTGGAAGGTAAAAAATCGGGTCATATCCAAATCCATTTTCACCTTTCTCTTCATATCCAATAATGCCCTCTACCGTTCCTCTTACCACTAATTCTTTTCCATCCGGAAGTACTGCTGCAATTGCGCACACAAACCTTGCTGTTCTCTTTTCGTCCGGCACACCTTCTAAACGGTCAATCAGACTCTTATTTTTAATATGATAGGACGTATTCTCTCCCATGTATCTGGCTGAGTAAATGCCCGGTTCTTTATTCAAATAGTCAATTTCAAGTCCGGAATCATCTGCAAGCACCATCTCACCTGCAAGTTTACAGATTGCTCTTGCCTTAATCAGTGCGTTTTCCTCAAATGTCTTTCCATCTTCTACAATATCTGCAGAAACACCTGCTTCTTTCATAGAAAGGATTTCAAGCGGAAGTGCACCTAAGATTTCACGGATTTCTTTCATCTTATTTTCATTGCCTGTTGCAAAAATCATTCGTTTCATAACTCTTTTTTATCCTCTTTCCTCTTATTCCACGGTTTTCTTTGGTTTTGGAGGCTTCGGTCCCATAAACTGATAGAAATAGGTTTTCATCATACCGTTATAAATCTTGCGGTTTTTATCTGCTTCTCTTCCTATATAACGCTCTGCATCTTTATAAGCAGTAATCAGATACATAGACCAGGAATCAAGTTCTTTATAACGTGCTCCAATCGTTTCATACAATGCCGGAAGATTTTCTTTTTCTTCAAGACGTTCTCCATAAGGCGGATTCGTGATGATAAATCCATATTTTTTTGGATGGCTCAAGTCTTTGACATCTCTTTGTTGGAAATGAATCAGTTTATCTACGCCTGCACGTACCGCATTTTCTCTTGCATATTTTACAATCGTTCCATCAAGGTCATACCCCTGAATATCCGTCTGTACATTTAAATCCATGATATCCTGTGCTTCTTCTTTTACCTGATACCAGTATTTTCTTGAAATCAGGTTTTTCCAGTCCTCGCATAAGAAATTTCGATTGAGCCCGGGCGCAATATTTGCCGCCATCATCGCTGCCTCAATCGGAAATGTACCGCTTCCACAGAATGGGTCTACTAAAATGCGGTCTTTTCTCCACGGTGTCAGCTTAATTAAGGCTGCTGCTAATGTCTCTGTAATCGGTGCTTTGCTGATTGCCTGACGATATCCACGTTTATGCAGGGAAATTCCTGAAGTATCGATTCCTATCGTAACCTCATCTTTCATAAATGCCACACGAACCGGATAACTTGCGCCGTCCTCTTCAAACCATTCTACATGGTACACAGATTTCAAACGTTCTACCATTGCCTTTTTCATAATCGACTGGATATCAGATGGGCTGAATAACTGGCTTTTCACTGAATTTGCTTTCTTAATCCAGAATTTTCCATCCACCGGTATATAATTCTCCCATGGAAGTGCTTTTGTCTTTTCAAACAGTTCTTCAAAGGTCACTGCCTTAAACTGTCCGACTTTCAACAAAATACGCTCTGTCGTTCTAAGGAACATGTTTGCACGCACGATTGCCTCTGCATCTCCCGAAAATGTAACCTTTCCATCTTCTACTTTTATAATTTCATATCCTAAGTCTAAGATTTCACGTTTCATAACCGCTTCAAGACCAAAATGGCAAGGTGCAATCAATTCAAATTTATCCATTATAAAGTAATCTCCTTCACAACTTCTCCTTCAAAGCCACGAATGGAAAATACACCGTTTTCTAACACTGCATAAGTTGGAATATTACCTTCTTTTGGAATGGAAACAGAACCTGGATTTAAAATAGTATAAGTCTCTCTCTTTTCCGCACGCAGTACGTGTGTATGACCATGAATGAAAATATCACCATTCTTTAAAGGCGGAAGGTTATTTTCATTATAAATATGTCCATGACTTGCATAAATGGTACGCTCTCCATCCATGATAATGCAATAATCTGCCATAATCGGGAATTTTAATACCATCTGGTCTACTTCTGCATCGCAGTTTCCTCTTACTACATATAAATCATCTTTTCTTTCATTGAGCAGGGCAATGACTTCCTTTGGGGCATAGTCCTTCGGTAAATCATTTCTCGGGCCATGGTAAAGAATATCGCCAAGCAGAACCAGACGGTCTGCCTTTTCTTTGTCATAAGCTTCTAACATTTTTTTACAGTAATAAGCAGAACCGTGAATATCGGATGCAAACATGTATTTCATAGCTTTTTTCTCCTTTTTATGTACTTTTAGAGCCGGACCGGAATAGCAGAGAATCTCACAGACAAGATTCTTTGTTCTGTCTCTCCGGTCCATAAAATGTGCTCTTATTTATTTTTATTTATTTTACTATGCATCGACGAAAAATACAAGTTAGAACCACTGTATGAATGGATTCCACCTACTACAGATTTTACCCGATATCCTTTCTTCATCAGCTCTCTGGCTGCCATCAGACTTGCACTTCCCCTGTCACAGTACAATATCATCAGTCCCTCTTTGGGCAGGTGCTCTAAAATTGTATTCTCTATTTCATCAAAATCTTCATAAGGAAGATTCAATGCTCCAAAATAATGACATTCCAGATACTCCTTTGGACTTCTCAAATCTATAATAAATACGACATCCTGTCGGTAATATTCATCCAATTGCTGTGCTGAAATTGTGTCGATACCAGCCATTTTATTTTTCCTTTTCTTTTATCTTATGTTGGAAATGTCAAAAGTGTAATTGCGTTTGTACCTGCACAAAAGATAAAACGCGGAAATGCTTATCTGCATTCAAAAACCTGCCATGCAAAATTCCTTTCACACAGCAGGTTCCTTGTTTTAGAACTTTTTTATTTTCTGTACGATTTAATATTCATACTCATTGGAAGCATTTTTATTATGCGTACAGTTTTTACTGTTATTTGCATTTGAATTTTTCTGTGTATTTTTTGAAGTCTGTGAATTTGACTGTGCAGCATTTGTATTACTGTTTGTTGAATTTGTCTGATTCTGCATACCGCCATTTTTCATATTGTTTGCGTTCATCCCATTATTTGTACTGTTCTGATTATTGTTTGAATAATTTTTAGCCATTTTACTGCCTCCTGATTTCATAACTGATTTTTGTTACAAACCTTAGTATTTCAAAAAGTTTAGAATTTATACATATTTTTTTCATTCCTTCTTTATTACTTCTTGTTTTTATCACTGTAACGTGCTATAATGCTAATTAACGTATACTTTAATACACGAATACGATAGCGCAATACCTTAATCACGTGAATTGTTTTTCATTCACGTCGAACACACGCAATCATCTTACTATTATGATGTGCGTGTCAAAAAGTGAATTTTGACACTTTAGAATGTGACAGAAGAAGGAGTTGATTCCCATGAGTGAATTAAAAGAAAAAATTAAAGAAGCCGTCAACAAACATCTTGATACGGCAATTGCTTTAAGCAAAGATTTAGCCGAGCATCCGGAACTTCCTTACCAGGAATTTGAATCCAGCCGAAAAATGGCAGAAATTTTAAAAGAAGCCGGATTTGAAGTTACCTATCCTTATGCTGGATATGACACCGCTTATTGTGCCAAACTTGATAACGGCGATGGTCCGTCCGTTGCACTTCTTGCAGAATACGATGCGCTTCCGGAAATCGGACATGGCTGTGGTCATAACCTTCACGGTTCTCTCTCCGTACTTTCCGGTCTTGCTTTAATGGATTTAAAAGATAAATTCAAAGGAACACTTTATGTCATTGGAACACCTGCCGAAGAAGAAAACGGTGCAAAAATTGGAATGGCAGAACAGGGAATCTTTGATGATATGTCAATGGCAGTTATGATGCACAGCAGTTCAGGCGGATATTCTCTTCCAGATATGGACGTTTTAAGCCTGCGCTGTTATGAAGTTGAATTCTTTGGAGAAACCGCTCATGCAGTTGCTGCTCCATGGAATGGCAAAAGTGCCCTCTCCGCTGCAAGAAAATTTCTTGATTTAATTGACGCAAGGCGGGAATGCTTCACACCGGATATTCATGTTAACTCGGTTATCTTAGATGGAGGAAAAGCTCCAAATATTATTCCGGACTATAGTAAAATACGAATGGAATTTCGTACTGCTTCCATGAGCCGATTAGAAAAAGTAGATGAAATGATTAAAAAATGTGCAAATGCCGCTGCAATGGCACTTGACTGTACGGTAACACTCACCTTTGGACTCTCTGATTTTGCAGATATGGTAAGAAATTATCCTCTGGAAAATAAAATAACCGAACTGATGGCAGGTTATGGATTAAAAGTAGGTGATGTACCACCGGCTTCCGGTTCTTCTGACGTTGGAAATATCAGCTACCGCTGTCCTGCAATGCAATCCATGCTTTCTATCACAGATGAAAATTTTGCACTGCATACCAGAGATTTCCGTGATGCCACATTAAAACCAAAGGCGCACGATGCAATGGCAAAAGGCGCATGTTGTCTGGCTGATTTATCTCTGAAAATATTTAATGACGATTCTTTCCGCAGTACTGTTTATGAAGCATGGCAGAAAGAATTAAAGAACAAACAATCTGACTAGCAGATGAGGAGGACTTGATTATGGGTACAGAAACGAAAAAGAAGAAAAAATTCAAACTTCCGCACATCTTCGTACTGCTGACAGCTATCATTGTTGTCTGTGCGGTCGCAACCTGGATTTTACCAGCCGGAGAATTTGACCGTCAGGTGAACGAAGCCGGAACGGAAGTAGTTGTTCCCGGAACTTACCACACTGTTGATTCTTCACCGGTTGGACCTTTTGAAACTGTAAAAGCCATTTACAATGGTATGTTAAACGGTGGCGGAGTTATCTTCTTCGTATTTATCGCTTACGCTGCAATCGGTTTAATTATCTCAACCGGAGCCTTTAACGGACTGGTTGCCGGACTTTTAAAAATACTTCAGGGAAAAGCGAGGGCTATTATTATTCCGGTTTTTATTCTGGTTCTCGGCTGTGCTTCTTCTACCATCGGTGTTTTTGAAGAAGCTTTCCCATTCATTCCAATTTTTGTTGGAATTGCAATCGCCATGGGTTATGATGCTGTTGTCGGACTTGCAATTGTCGCTCTTGGTGTTGGACTTGGATACAGCGGTGCGGTTATGAACCCATTTACCGTTGGAATGGCACAGAGCATCGCCGGATTACAGCAGCTATCCGGTGCTGGATACCGTATTATCTGCCACCTTGCCATGATTGTTGTTGCTTCTATCTTTGTTGTCCGCTATGCCTTAAAGATTCAGGCTGACCCGACAAAAAGCCTTGTATATGGCGATGACTTCAGTCACTTAACCATAAATGCAAAAGAAGTAGAAAATCACCCATTTGGTATTCGTGAAAAATTAGTACTTGCCACTCTTGCTGCCGGTATCGCAGTCATTGTATGGGGTGTTAAAGTAAAAGGATGGTACTTTGAAGACTTATCTGCTGTTTTCTTAATCATGGGAATTGTAAGCTCCCTTATCATGGGATGGGGACCAAATACCATCGCTGAGAAGATGGCAGCAAGCTTTACTGATATCGCAGTCGCCTGTATGATGATTGGTTTCTCAAGAGGTATTCTGGTTGTATTACAATCCGGACACATCATTGATACCATTGTTTATGGAATCTCTATTCCATTGCACTACTTCCCATCCTGGGTTGCATCAGAGGCAATGCTCGTTGTTCAGACCTTATTAAACTTCCTGATTCCATCCGGTTCCGGACAGGCGGTTACAAGTATGCCGATTATGGCTCCTCTTGCAGACTTAGTTGGTGTTTCCCGTCAGGTATCTGTTCTGGCATTCCAGTTCGGCGATGGACTTTCCAACATTGTATGGCCAACCGCCATGGCACCAATCATGTGTGGAATCGCCGGTGTAAAGATTGAAAAATGGTGGAAATTCATCGTTCCAATCTTCCTTATACTACTTCTTACACAGGGCATTTTAATTGGAATTTCAACTATCGTTTTCTAACGTCCGATGCAATAAAACTTTAACCATAAATTCCAAAAGAGGCATTGAAATCATAAATTTCAACGCCTCTTTTTACGTTCTGTCAAACCTTTTTTTCTTTTTGTGCAATAAGACAATATTTGTCAACCTTCTAAAAAGAAAGCTGAAAAACATTGCTTTTTTTCCCTTTTTATATTATAATATCACTTGTAAAAAGAATTTACCCTTCAAAAATTTTTTTTACATTATAACCCCTTATTTAATTATTTATACTCCCCTCGGAGGTCTTGGTAGCTCCCCTATCAAGACCTTCTTTTTTTGTTCTTTTCTATTTTTTCTGAGTTTTCTGTGCCGTTTTTCTCTGCCCTTTCCGGCTTTTTATCAACCGGATATTCACAGTCTGCTACGCCGCTTGCCTAATCGGTTAAAGCTTTTTCTGCAGATAAGATAATGCAAGCAGTACAGCAAGTACCGGCAGTACAATCGGAAGCAGGGCACTAATCAGACTGACAATCAATACAATCACGCAGACTGCAATTAAAATTCCTATTATCAGATGAATCTTCGCCTGTTTTGAAAATTTGATATGGTTTTTAATACTCTCACTTGCCCAGTCTCCATCTGTCGTTCCATAGTCCCCTTCTGAACGATTCTGCCGTCCATATTTATCCTGATACGCTGTTTGGTTTCCATCAGAGCCATAAGTCTGCCCTGTAGTTTCAAACGCCTCTAAAAGCGTTTTCGCAATCAATCTCGGAGCTCCAAGCTTTGCCACAGCCTCTTTTTCTGTACAGCCCTTCTCCACTTCTCCATCTATATACTGACTATAATATTGAACATTCTCTCTTACCAAAGAAGCCGGCATCTCTTCAGAAAGCGCTTCTTTTAGTGTTTCCAAAAATTCCCGCTTATTCATAATCTTTATCCTTTCCCGTTTTTAAGCATCTTAAAACACTCCACGGATTTTTTCTTTTATTTTCTCTTTTATGATACCATATCCTGTCAGAAAAAGAATGACCGTTTGGTGAATTTTTTATTAAAATGCAATAAAAAACGCTCTATAGAAATCCTTTTCAGACCTCTACCGAGCGCTTTTGTCAAGCGGATATTCGCAATTGAAGCATGGGACTTACTTGATTTTGGTCAAGCGGATATTCGCAATCCGCTTTCGCTACTTGCTCATAACCAAATAGCTGCTACGCAGCTTATCAGAAGGGCTTGCCCCTCCTGATACAAGCAAGTCCCCACCATTGCTTATTGCCTTTTACTATTGAAGCAGAGGACTTCCTTGATTTGGTTAAATTAAGATAAAATTGAACCAAGAGCTCCATAACCCACGATACACATAATTACCGTAGCCATACAAAGCCCGAGTAAGATAGCCGGAACAGATTTCTTCAAATCAACTTCTAATAAAGAAGCAACCAAAGAGCCTGTCCATGCTCCTGTTCCTGGAAGCGGAATCCCTACAAATAAAACCAGTCCCCAGAATTCATACCGTTTTATCTGGTCACTCTTTCCCATCGCTCTTCTTTCCAGTTTTTCAATAAGCGGACAAAACAATTTTGTTTTCTTTAACCATTTAAAAATCTGTTTGATGAAAAGCAGAATAAACGGTATCGGAATTAAATTTCCAATTATACAGATTACAATCGCCTGCGTCATCGGAATCTTTAAAAGTGTTGCTAAGAGCAGTCCTCCTCGAAGTTCCAGAATCGGCACCATCGAAACAAGAAAAACGGCAACCTCCGGTGATAAAAAAGACGGCATATTTGCGGCAAACCAATGTACAATTGACTCCATTCTTTCCTCCTGTAACTTTCCCAAATACATTTGTACTCTCTTTTTTACAGAAGTTACAAACGCATTCTTTTTAGTGTACCTATCAACGATACAGTACACTAGCCTAAAAATTCTTCGGCAAGTGCCTTGAATCCAGGCATGGAATTAATAATCGTTTCATGTGCTACGCAGTAAGCAATACGCACGTATCCAGGGCAGGCAAAAGAAGAACCCGGAACAATCAAAATGTGCTGTTTCTTTGCCGCTTCGCAGAATACTTTTTCATCTGCAACCGGAGATTTCATAAATAAATAAAATGCTCCCTGCGGTTTGATACATTCAAATCCCATCTCTTTTAAACCATTATATAAATCTTCCCTGTTTCTGTCATAATATGGCACGTCTGCCTGTGCATCCAAGCATTTTGCAACTGCTTTCTGCATCAGCGACGGGGCATTGACATAACCTAAAATACGTGTCGCAGTACCTGCGGCGGAAATAACATCCTCTGAATCTGCTGCCTCATCCGGAATGACAAGATAACCAATTCTCTCGCCAGGAAGGGACAACGACTTACTAAAGGAATAACCAATGATAGCATTTTCATAATATTTTGTCAAATACGGCACTTCTGCTCCATCATAAGCCAGCTCTCGATACGGTTCATCGGAAATCAGATAGATATCTGTACCAAATTCTTTTTGTTTCTTACGAAGAATTTCTGCCATTGCCTGAATGGTTTCTTCAGAATAGATAACTCCAGTCGGGTTATTCGGTGAATTTACAATGACAGCCTTTGTTCTTGCAGTCAGTTTTTCTTCAAGTTCTGTAAGATTTGGCTGGAAAGTCTCGGTGTTCGGGCTTACCACAACCAGTTTTCCATCAAAGTTTGAAACATAGCTGTTGTATTCTCCAAAATATGGAGCAATTGCAATGACCTCATCTCCTGGGTTTAATAATGTCTTTAAGATTACATTTAAACCACCTGCTGCTCCAACTGTCATAATAATATTTTTTGTAGAAAACGCAGTATCAAATTTTTTATTGATGGATTCCGCTACTGCCTGACGCACATCCTCATATCCTGCATTGCTCATATATCCGTGCAGTACAATCGGGTCTTCTTTCTCTGCTTCCTCGATAATTGCCTCTTTTACCTGAACCGGCGCCGGCACATTTGGATTTCCAAGGCTGAAATCATATACGTTTTCTGCCCCGTATTTTGCTGCCATTATTTTTCCTTCTTCAAACATGGCACGAATTGCTGAGCTGTTTTTTACAAGTGCTTTCATTTTATCTGCTATCATACTCGTTTTCTCCTTTTTGTCGTCTCAAAATTTCGTTATTTTTTATTATAATCTTGTGTTAAATGAAAATCAATGCTCTTCTTACTTAATCCAAAAGAAAAAAGGACGCTGCTCTCCACAACGTCCTTTCTATCGTTTTTCTAAAAAACAGTTCCTACTATTTTCTTATCTGTGAAACAGAGAAAATCCCTTCTTTTTATACGGTTCTGTTTCTACAGAAGTCAACTGATAGCCAGTCTTTTCTACTACTTCTTTTAACTTTCCTTCATCTAATGCTTCTTCTGAAATCACTTCGGTCTGTTTTTTACTGTGAGAAGATGTTACCTTTTTTACATCAAAGTTATTGCGAATTGCATCATTCATGTGGCTTTCGCACATTCCACACATCATTCCATCGATTCCAAGTGTTGTTTTTACCATAGCTTTATACCTCTCTTATTTTTTATTTGATTGAAAGGACTTTATAGCCCTCTTTCTCCACATTTTGTTTCATGAGTTTCTCATCCACCGGTGCACTTAAAATAACTACCGCAGTTCCGGCTTCATGGCTTACTTTTGCCTCTTCCACTCCCTCAAGGCTTTCTAATGCCTGTTTGACTCTTGCTTCGCAGTGACCACACATCATACCCTTGATTTTCAAAGTCTTTGTTTCACCATCTGTCTGTGTCAGAGAAAGTTCGGATACGCTGACTTCATTTTTTAATTTCTTATCTTTTTTCGCGTCTTTTACCTTAAATAAATTCAATCTCAATGCATTTGATACGACACAGAAACTGGAAAGACTCATTGCAAATGCTCCAAACATCGGATTTAAGGTCCAACCAAAAATCGGAATCCAGACACCTGCTGCAAGCGGTATTCCAATTACATTGTAGAAAAATGCCCAAAACAGATTCTCATGGATATTTTTCAAAGTTGCACGGCTGAGTCTCACTGCTGCCGGAACATCACTTAACCGACTCTTCATCAGTACCACATCGGCTGCATCAATTGCAATATCCGTTCCTGCTCCAATCGCAATTCCGATATCTGCTCTTGTCAGTGCCGGAGCATCATTGATTCCATCGCCAACCATTGCCACTTTTCCTTTTTGTTTTAACTTACAGATCACACTTTCTTTTCCATCCGGAAGCACACCTGCAATAACTTCATCCACACCGGCCTGTGCCCCGATCGCTCTTGCTGTCCGCTCGTTATCTCCGGTCAGCATCACCACACGGATTCCCATATTCTGTAATTCTTTGACTGCTCTTGGGCTGTCCTCTTTTATGGTATCTGCCACGGCAATCATACCAAGCAGTTTCTGCTCTTTTGCAAAGAACAGCGGTGTTTTTCCTTCTTTTGCAAAATGCTGTGCCTGTTTCTGCATTTCCTCGGAAATTCCAATCTGCTCCTGCATAAATTTCATGCTTCCACCAAGCAGTTCTTTCTTATTATAAGATGCCTTTAAACCATTTCCCGGGAGCGCCTCAAATTCCTCTGCCTCTTCAAGCATCCATTTCTTTTCTTTCACTTTTTCCAAAATCGCCTTTGCAAGCGGATGCTCACTTTTTTGTTCCAGAATTGCCGCTTCTCTTAACAGACTTTCTTCATTTTCTCCATCTGCCGGATAAATATCTGTTACCTTTGGCTCTCCACTTGTAATTGTTCCGGTTTTATCCAGTGCCACAATCTGCACACGACCTGTTTCCTCGAGAGAAACCGCTGTCTTAAATAAAATACCGTTTTTTGCACCTATTCCATTTCCTACCATGATTGCAACCGGAGTTGCAAGCCCAAGTGCACATGGACAACTGATAACCAGCACGGAGATACCTCGTGCCAACGCATATCCCACACTCTGTCCTGCAAGCAACCAGACAATGGTTGTAATCACAGCAATCGTAATAACTGCCGGAACAAACACACCGGAAACCTTATCTGCAATCTTTGCAATCGGTGCTTTTGTCGCTGCCGCATCACTCACCATCTTGATAATCTGAGACAAGGTTGTATCTTCTCCAACTCTGGTTGCCTCACATTTAATAAATCCTGACTGATTGATGGTTGCCGCAGAAACCAAATCTCCTGTTTCTTTATCGACCGGAATACTTTCTCCGGTCAGTGCGGATTCATTGACTGCACTGTGACCCTCTAAAATTCTTCCATCAACCGGAATATTTTCTCCCGGACGAACAACAAAAATATCACCTTTCTGTACCTGTTCGATAGAAACCGTTACTTCTTTTCCATCTCTTACAAGCACGGCTGTTTTCGGTGCAAGTTTCATCAGACTCTTTAATGCATCCGTTGTCCGACCCTTTGATTTTGCTTCTAACATTTTTCCGACTGTAATCAGGGTCAGAATCATCGCTGCGGATTCAAAATAAAAATCCATCATATAATTCATAACGGCATCCATATTTCCATCTACCTGCGCTCTTGTCATTGCAAGCAGTACATAGACACTCCATACAAACGATGCCATCGAACCCATTGCCACAAGCGTATCCATATTTGGAGCTCTGTGCCATAAACTCTTAAATCCGCTAATAAAAAATTTCTGGTTAATCACCATGACAATTGCCGCCAGAATCATCTGCACAATTCCCATTGCAATGTGGTTGTCCTGAAACCATGCCGGTAAAGGCCAGCCCCACATCATATGTCCCATGGAAAAATACATCAATACCAGCAAAAATCCAACCGATGCAATCAGACGTCTCTTTAAAACCGGCGTCTCTTTATCTTCCAGCGCTGCCTCATCTGCTGCCAGCGTGTTCGCCTTTTTATCTGCTCCTTTTACAGATGCACCATACCCAGCCGCTTCCACTGCCGAAATAATACTTGTCGGGTCTGCACTTCCCTCTACTCCCATCGAATTTGTCAATAAACTGACTGAACAGGAAGTAACACCTGGTACTTTGGAAACCGCTTTTTCGACTCTGGCACTGCAAGCTGCACAGCTCATTCCGGTTACCGTATACTGTTCCATAACTTTTTTCAACTCCTCTCTCTGTTTTTCATTTCTAATTTGCAGTTTGTAATTTTTACTTCATTAGTTTTTGCAAAGTAGCTACTAATTCATCCACTACTTCATCTTTTCCTTCCCGAATGTCTCTGACCACACAGGAATGAATGTGGCTTGCAAGCAGTTCCTTGTTAAATGCATTAATTGCTGCGCTCGCTGCTGCTGACTGTACCAGAATATCATTACAGTACGCATCATTTTCCAACATTCCTTTGATTCCGCGAATCTGTCCCTCAATTCTGCTTAGACGGTTGATTAATTTTTTTCGTTCCTCTTCCGAACGCATTGTTGTCTTTTTGCCACAACAACAGCCTCTCTTTTCTTCAGACATCTACATACACGCTCCTTTATATTGTACAACTATAGGACTTTTTAATTTTAAATACCCCCTGTGGGTATCTTCACTATATACCCCCACGAGGTATTTGTCAATAGAAGATTTTAAATTTTAATAAAATGAAAAAGACATTTATCTGCCTTTCAACAAATAAATGCCTTTCTCTTCTTAATTTCTAAAACCTATATTTAGTTCTCTACTTCAATTTTACGAATTGTTTTATTTTTAATTTCTTCCTTAATTGCACCGATGAAATCTGCTAAATCTTTTGCACCTTCATCTCCAAGGTAACGACTTCTTACAGATACCTTGTTTTCTTCCTCCTCTTTTGCTCCGACTACCAGCATATATGGTACTCTTGCAAGACGAGCTTCACGAATCTTATATCCCATCTTTTCAGAACGCTGGTCTACGGAACAACGGATACCATTTTCCTTTAACTCTGCTTCTACTTTTGCAGCATAGTCATGGAATTTTTCAGAAATCGGAATCACACGCACCTGTTCCGGACATAACCAAGTCGGGAACATGCCGGCATATTTTTCAATTAACCATGCCAAAGTTCTTTCGTAACATCCCACAGATGTACGATGGATAATGCAAGGACGTTTCTTCTCACCATTTTCATCAATATAGTACATATCAAACTGTTCAGCAAGCAGTGCATCCCACTGAATCGTAATCATAGTATCTTCTTTTCCGTAAACGTTCTTTGCATTGATATCGACTTTTGGACCATAGAATGCAGCTTCTCCTACATCCTCTACGAATGGAATATTTAATTCCTGTAACATATTACGGATGTGTTCTTCTGTTTCATTCCAAACTTCCGGCTCGCCGATGTATTTTTCTTTGTCTTCCGGATCCCATTTTGACAGATGATAAGTTACATCTTCTTCTACACCAAGTACCTGTAAACAGTACTGAGCCAGTGCAATACAATCTTTAAATTCTTTTACCATCTGGTCTGGTCTTACAATCAGATGCCCTTCAGAAATTGTAAACTGACGAACACGTGTCAGGCCATGCATTTCACCGGAATCTTCGTTACGGAACAGAGTAGAAGTTTCACCATAACGGAGTGGAAGATCACGATAACTGTGCTGTTCTGCTTTGTATACATAGTACTGGAACGGACAGGTCATCGGACGAAGTGCGAATACCTCTTTATCTGTTTCTTCATCACCTAATACAAACATTCCATCTTTATAGTGATCCCAGTGACCGGAAATTTTATACAGATCACTCTTTGCCATCAGCGGAGTTTTTGTGCGGACATAACCACGTTTTGTCTCTTCATCTTCAATCCAGCGCTGAAGTTCCTGCATGATAATCACACCATTTGGCATAATCAGTGGAAGACCCTGTCCGATTACATCAACTGTTGTAAACAATTTCATTTCACGACCCAGTTTGTTGTGGTCTCTCTTCTTTGCTTCTTCAAGCTGTTCCAGATGCTCTTTTAATTCATCCTTGCTTCCGTAAGCAGTTCCGTATACACGAGTCAGCATCTGATTCTTCTCGCTTCCTCTCCAATAAGCACCTGAAGATGAGAGCAGTTTAAATGCTTTTACGCCCTTTGTACTCATCAGATGAGGACCTGCACATAGATCAACCCAGTCTCCCTGAGAATAGAAGCTGATTTCTTCTCCTTCCGGAAGATCCTCGATTAATTCTACTTTATAAGGCTCATTTTTTTCTTTGAAAAATGCGATTGCTTCTTCTCTTGTCTTTGTGAAACGCTCAATCTTTGCACCTTTTTTGATGATTTTTTTCATTTCTTTTTCAATTTCATCAAGCGCTTCTCTTGAGAATGGCTGACACTCAAAATCATAATAAAAACCTGTATCAATAGAAGGTCCGATTGCAACTTTTGCATCCGGATATAATTTCTGTACTGCTTCCGCTAATACATGGGATGCCGTATGACGCAGTGCTGCAAGACCTTTCTCATCTTTTGCTGTTAAAATATTTACTTCACAGTCTTTATCCACAACAGTACGCAGGTCTACAACCTCTCCGTCCACTTCTCCGGCACAAGCTGCACGTGCAAGACCTTCGCTGATATCATAAGCGATGTCGATTACAGATTTTGCTTCTGCATACTCTTTTTTAGAACCATCTTTTAATGTGATAACCATAACTTTTTTCCTCCTGTTTTTTATTTATGCACTCTTAGAATCTTTCTTTCCCCTGCTCTTGCAGAATACTTTCCAAAAGTACATTTATCAATATCATTATCTATTTCGCAGAGATTTTTATGGAATAAAAAAAGCCCTTGTCCATCCCTGCATTTTCATGCAAGGGACGAGCAAAGACATTACCCGCGGTTCCACCCTTTTTGCTTTTCATCTAAACAAATCAGCTGTTACACTGATTTTCAAACCACTTCATTTTGATGATAACGGAATCACCGGACCGGATTGGGGTCACTCAGAGGTAGTTTTCGGATGGTTCCCGCTAAGGCAGTTCCAGCACCGGAAGCTCCGGCTGCCTCTCTCTGAAACGTTTCCACATCTTACTCGTCTCGTCAACGTATTTTCTTATTGATGAGTCAATTATAGCATTGTGTTTTAATTTGTCAAGCGTTCTTTTTTAATCTTTTTTTACAAAAATGAATCAGAAATCTGTCGTACAACGCTTAACGATTTCACACGGCACAATGGTACGGTGTGAAACTTCTGTATTTCCCTCTAACACTTTTACAATGTTTTCCACCGCTATGTAACACTGCTGTTCAATCCGGCTGTCTACAGAAGTCAGTTCTGGCTCACAGCTTACAGAAAGCGGTGAGTTATTATATCCAACCACAGAAAGTTCTTCCGGTACCGAAATTCCTTTTACCTTTGCATACTTTAAAGCAGCAACAGCAAGCCCGTCTTCTACTGCAAATACACTGTCAAACTCCAGATTCTTATACGCAAGCATCAAATCTCTTGCATGATGAATTTCGTTTTTGGTACGGAATTTCAAATCTCCAAGTACCGGATAGCCGGCATCGGAAAGCGCCCTTTCGTAGCCCTCCATCTTCTGCTTTGCACTGAAAGTCTCCGAATCATACAAAAATAAAATCCGTTTCTTTCCACGGCGAATCAATGCGCTGGTCACTTCATAAGCAGCAGAGAAATCATCTGCATTCGAACAATAAATATTTTCTCCCTCAATCCAGCTGTTAATCAAAAAGACCGGTGCCTGTTTCGACGCATTTTTAATATAGGCCGTCTCCTTTTCTTCTACTCCGTTTCCACCATAAGTAGAACCAACCATAACAAGCGCATCGATTCTCTTAGATAATAACAATTTTACATAATTTTCTTTTGCTTCTCTTGTGTGTCCACTGCATCCAAGAATACAGTCATATCCATATTCATGAAAATTTTGTTCCAGGTGAGAAATTGCTCTTGCCATGTAGTTATCTGCAATGTTTGGACACATAATTCCAATCGTTTTCATTGAATCAAGTCCAAGTCCTCTCGCAAATATATTTGGCGTATAGCCCTCTGCTTTTATCACATCCATTACTTTCTGTCTGGTCTTTTCACTGACTTTCTGGCTTCCGTTTACCACCCTTGAAACTGTTGCGATTGACACACCGGAAATTCTGGCTATATCGTAAATGTTAATGTCTTTGTTTCCTCATCTTTCTATCATTCTGATTCTTTAAAGAGGCATGGATTTTCAGATTTAAAATCCATGCCTCTTTGCTGTAAAGCGGACATTTACAATCCCCTTCGCAACTTGCTTATGAAGGCAGTCGCTTTGCGACCTGTCAGTGAGAGCGAAAGGTTCTCACTGACATAAACATCCTCCTTACCCACTGTTTCGTGCCCCGTACATTTGAAACGGGAGAATGCTTATCTGCGTTCACAAAAAGTATTTCTATTAATAATAAGCCTGTTTTTCTTATAAGTCAAATCCAAAATAGCGAACTGCATTATTATAAGAAATTCCCTTTACAATTTTCTCTAATGCTTTGTAGTCAGCCGGATATTCTCCGTTTTCTACCCATCCGCCGATTAAATTACACATAATTCTTCGGAAATATTCATGTCTTGTATAGGACAGGAAACTTCTTGAGTCCGTCAGCATACCGATGAAGTTGCTTAACAGACCTAAATTTGCAAGAGAAGTCATCTGTTCAATCATTCCTGTTTTATGGTCATTAAACCACCATGCACTACCCTGCTGAATTTTACCAATTGCACTGCTGTCCTGAAAACATCCTAAAATTGTTCCGATTGCTGCATTATCATTCGGATTTAAAGAATATAAAATCACTTTCGGCATCTTATCTGCTACATTTAAAGAATTTAAGAAATCTGCCGTTTCAGAACTTGGTGCATAGTTGTTGATGCAATCATATCCTGTATCCGGACCTAACTGCTTATAACGTGGTGTGTTGTTATCACGTTTGCATCCATAATGAAGCTGCATTACCCAGTTTCTGTTATAATATTCTTCTGCCATGAACTGTAAATATGCCGTCTTGAATTTTAATTCTTCTTCTTTTGTTACCGCTTCACCAGCAAGTCTCTTAACAAAAATTCTTTCGACTTCTGCATCATCTGCCGGAGCATACATAACATACTCGATACCATGGTCTGATACTTTACAGCCATTTGCCTGGAAATAATCCAGACGTTTTACAAGTGCTTCTTTTAAAGCCTTGAAACTGTCGATTTTTACTTCACTTACTTCAGAAAGAGTTTTTACATAATCCAGATATTCCGGTTTTTCCAGATTCATTGCCTTGTCCGGTCTCCATGCCGGAAGTACCTGTACATCAAAACTGTCATCTTTTGCAATCATCTGATGCCATTTTAAATCATCTACCGGGTCATCTGTCGTGCAAATCAAAGTAACATTAGACTGTTTAATAATATTGCGAACAGACATGCTGTCCTCCTGCAGTTTTGCATTACACAAATTCCATACTTCTTCTGCAGTTTCTCCATTTAAATAGCCTTCGTAACCGAAATATTTTCTAAGCTCTAAATGACTCCAGTGATACAGCGGATTTCCGATCGCCTTTTCCAGAGTTTCTGCCCATTTCTGAAATTTTTCACGGTCAGATGCACCGCCAGTGATGTAATATTCATCTACTCCGTTAGAACGCATCTGACGCCATTTATAATGGTCACCACCAAGCCATACCTGTGTGATGTTTTCAAATTTTCTATCCTCAGCGATTTCCTGCGGATTGATATGACAGTGATAATCTAAAACCGGCACCTGACTTGCATATTCATGAAATAACTTCTGTGCGGTCGGAGTTTCAAGTAAAAAGTTTTGATCCATAAATGCTTTCATTACAAAAGCCTCCTTAAATAAAATTTCTTGCTTCACCACAGGTGCAATCCTGCGGTGAATAATAGATATCTTCTAAAGTTCCATTCATTACTTTTTTGTCAATCAAATACTCCTGACATGCAATTTAGTCCAAATAAATCAACAATCTATTTTTTACTACACTTCATTATAGTCAATATAAAACATGATTGACCAAAAAACATGAACCAAGCTTCACATTCATTCAACTTGAACTTTACTAAGTAACTTCATCCATTGGAACTTTTGATTAGCTATCTTTTCACAAGCAGACACTTTGGAGCGACCGGTACTTAGAGGCTCTGCCTCTTATGTACCGCTGCCAGCGACAAGTAGTTTGTACAGTGAAATTGTTAAGCAACTGTCATCTTGACTTGTCTAATTTTTCATCTACTGCGTTGTCGTCAATCGCCGTAGCTACTGCTACGCCTCATTCCTCCGCCTTGTATCTGAAGCAATTATCCTGCGTCAATATAACAGCACTTAACTTTCACTGTACTGCGTGCGCCTGCGTGAATGATAGCGCTTTCCCTTTATACATATCCCATCAGACTTGGCAGCCATAAACTAAGCTGTGGAATATAGGTCACTAATAATAATACAGCAAGTATTGCTGCAAAGTAAATAAGCAACTGCTTAAATACTGTCTCAATTTTTACATTTCCAACTTTTACACCGACAAATAACGTCGTTCCTACCGGCGGTGTAATTGTTCCGATACATAAGTTAAAGATTAACATAATGCCAAAGTGAATGGTACTCATTCCAAGTGCACTGCAGACTGGAAGGAAGATTGGCGTGAAAATCAGACATGCCGGTGTCATATCCATGAATGTTCCAACTACAAGCAGGATAATATTAATCAGCAGGAAAATAATGTATTTATTATTTGTAATTGCAAGAAGTCCGCTTGATACTGCTTCCGGAATATTTGTAAATGCCATAACCCATGACATGATACTGGATACACCAATTAAGAAGATAATGATACCTGTCATTTCAGCACTCTCTTTGAATAATTTCGGGAGGTCTTTTAAGGTAATGGATTTATAAACAAACAGAGACAGACAAAGGCTGTATACAACTGCTACAACAGAGCCTTCTGTTGCTGTAAAGATACCACCAATAATTCCACCGATTACAATAACAATCAGAAGCAGACATGGCAGAGCCTGTAAAATAACTTTTCCAGCTTCTTTTGCTGTAAATGTTGATTTTGCACGATAGCCTTTTTTCTTTGCAATGATGTAAATTACAAGCATACATGCAAGACCCCATAAGATTCCAGGAATATATCCTGCCATAAACAGGGCAGCTACAGATGTTCCACCACTTACTAAAGAATAAGTAATCATAACATTACTTGGCGGAATCAGAAGTCCTGTCGGTGCTGTCGCAATGTTTACCGCTGCGGAAAAGTTCGGATCATATCCCTCTTCTTTTTCGATTGGTCCGATAATAGAACCCATAGCGGAAGCTGCTGCTGTACCAGAACCAGAAATTGCTCCAAAGAGCATGTTTGCGATAACATTTGTCTGAGCCAGTGCACCCGGAGTACGTCCGGTGATTAATTTTGCAAGGTTAATCAGACGGATGGCAATTCCACCTTTATTCATGATATTTCCGGCAAGAATAAAAAACGGAATTGCTAATAAACTAAATACTGAAATTCCTGAAAAAATTCGCTGTGCACCGGTCAATACCGCAACGTCGATATCCATAACCGGAAGAATTGCACATACAGATGATACACCAAGTGCTACAGCAATCGGTACACCTGCGACTAACATAATGACCAGCAGAATCAAAATGATGATTCCTGATACAATTGCTATATTCATAAATCAGACTCCTCCTATTTTTCTTCAGCCACCGGCTGGTCTAAATTTCCCTTGCACAGTTCAATCATATTTAAAATTGCATAAATTACAATTACAATTCCACTAAGCGGAACAACTGTGTAAATGATTCCCATTGGAATTCCAAGAGAAGCTGTTTTCTGTGTCATTGTAAGTTTCATAATGGTAGAACCACCGTACACCATAACGCTCGCTGCAAAAATAAGAACAATTAATTCAATTACCAATTCTAAAACTTTTTTCTTTGTTCCGGTCAGCTTATCTGCCCAAAATCCCATTCTCATGTGGTCACGTTTTCCAAATACCAGTGCAGAAGAAAGCAATGCCATCCATGCAAAGCTATAAGTCAGAAGCTCTTCTGATACCGTACTCGGGGAATTAAAAACAAAACGTGTGACAATCTGGTAGGTTCCTACACATACCATAAAAGCAAAGAGAATGATACATAAGAAACTTAAGACTGCATTCATCCCATTTTTGATTTTCTTTACTGCTTCCATCGTACCCCTCCTACTCGTACTTTTTGTTAATTTCCTGAATATGGTCATACAGATCACGGATGTTTTCATTGCTTTCTAACATTTCTTCCTGTACACCTGCAACTTTATCTTTAAACTGCTGTACATCAACGTCGATAAATTCAACACCCATCTGATTCTGAGCAATGTCTTTTGCTTCCTGAACCTGAGTATCCCATTCTTCCATTTCTACTTCTGTAGAAAGACGTGCTGCTTCTTTAAAGACCTGGAATTCCTCATCACTTAAACTATTTAAGAATTTAAGATTTCCGATTAATAAATCCGGTACCATCTGATGTTTGTTGTAAGAATAATATTTTGCGACTTCACCGTGTTTGTTGTTTGTCAGCGCCAGCTCATTATTTTCCGCTCCGTCAATGACACCCTGCTGAATCGCTGTGTATACCTCACCAAAGCTCATCGGTGATGCTGCTGCTCCAAATGCATTTGCCATCTTAACACTTGCCGGACTCTGCTGTACACGAATCTTAAGTCCCTTTAAGTCATCTGGTGTATAGATTGGTTTCTTTGCATAGAAGCTTCTTGTTCCTGCATTGTACCATGTCAATACTCTAAAACCTGCATCATCCGTAGATTCATAAATCTTTTCCATGTAATCAGTATCGTTCATGGTTTCATGGTAAGCTTCTTCTGATGTAAATAAGTATGGCATACTGAAAATCTCATACACATCAGCAAATGTTTCGAGGTTTGCTGTTCCTGCCACTACAAAGTCAATCGCTCCGGTCTGTGTCAGTTCGATTGCTTTCTGTGCAGAACCTAAAATTTCATTTGGATAAATCTGGACTTCATATTTATCTCCTAGATTTTCCTCAACATATTCTTTGAACTTTAACAGTCCAAGATGTTCCGGATGTGTTTCAGACTGCGCATGAGAAATACGAATAATTCTCTTGCCACTTGAAACACCTGCAATAGAACCGCATCCTTGAGCACTCATAATCACGCACAGACAGACCAGGCAGACAAACAGTCTTCTTAATCTCTTCATAAGTTTCATTTTCCTTTCTTTTTTCTTTTTTTGCACGCGTAGGTAAGCGTTTACATTTCATTTTGAATTATAAAACGCTTTCGCCGAAATAGCAAACACTTTTCCGCAAATTTTTTCACAATCTTTCCCATCTGTTTTTGTCTATTTTCCCTAAAATTATGCTTTTTTTAATGATTCTCATCTTTTATATTGACTATTGAAGCGTTTCGTTGTATTTTTTATGTAAGCTCTTACAATTTTTAATGGAGGAATTTTCCAATGCAAAAATATTTAAAGATTCATTCCAATGATAATGTAGCAGTTGCTCTTGCTCCATTATCCAAAGGACTGGTTGTCGAACTCGGCAGTCAGACAGTGACTTTATCAGAAGATATCCCACAAGGACACAAATTTGCCTTAACAGATATCAAGACAGACGAACCTGTTATTAAATATGGTTCACAGATTGGTCTTGCAAAAGAAGACATCACAACCGGTTCCTGGATTCACACACACAACATCCGCACCGGTCTTGGCGACCTGCTTACTTACACTTATGAGCCGATTCATCCGGAAGTCAAAAAAACCGAAGAACGTTTCTTTGATGGTTATAGAAGAAGCAACGGAAAAGTCGGTGTTCGTAATGAAATCTGGATTGTCCCGACCGTTGGCTGTGTCAACAATGTCGCAACTGCTGTCGAACGACAGGCTCAGGTTTATAAAAAAAGAACCGTTGAAGAAATCGTTGCTTTCCCACACCCTTACGGATGTTCTCAAATGGGAGACGACCAGGAACATACAAGACAGATTCTTGCTGATTTAATCAATCATCCAAATGCTGGTGGTGTACTGGTACTTGGACTGGGCTGCGAAAACAGTAACATCGAAGAATTAAAAAAATACATCGGCGAATACGACGAAAAACGCGTTCGTTTTCTGGTTGCTCAGGAATGTGAAGATGAAATTTCCGATGCACTGGATGTAATTGCAGACCTTGCAGACTATGTAGGAAGTTTCAAACGAGAACCCATCAGCTGTAGCGAACTGGTTATCGGAATGAAATGCGGCGGAAGTGACGGACTTTCCGGAATCACTGCCAATCCAACTGTCGGTTCATTTTCCGACTTGTTAATTTCCAAAGGCGGAACAACTGTCTTAACAGAAGTTCCGGAAATGTTTGGAGCAGAAACCCTGCTTATGAATCGTTGTGAAAATGAAAAACTTTTTGATGAGACCGTGAACTTAATCAACGATTTTAAAAATTATTTTAAAAGCCACAATCAGACCATTTACGAAAACCCATCTCCGGGAAATAAAAAAGGGGGAATTTCCACTCTGGAAGATAAATCTCTTGGATGTACCCAGAAATCCGGAAGTGCTCCTGTAAAAGGTGTTCTTTCTTATGGAGACAGAGTCTGTACACACGGCTTAAATCTTTTAAGTGCTCCCGGAAACGATTTAGTTGCCTCCACTGCTCTTGCAGCTTCCGGTGCACACATCGTTTTATTTACCACAGGACGTGGAACTCCATTTGCAAGTCCGGTTCCAACTGTAAAAATTGCAACTAACTCTACACTTGCAAATAAAAAAAATAACTGGATTGATTTCAACTGTGGGACTTTAGTAGAAGGGGAAACCTTAGACTCTCTTTCTTCTAAACTCTTTGATTTTGTAATTGAAATCGCATCCGGAAAGAAATCCAAATCTGAAGAAGCCGGATTCCATGACATGGCAATCTTCAAGCAGGGCGTCACCCTTTAATTTATAGTTTCCGAACTTAAATAAAATAATTAGAAGAAAAGAGAAGAAAAAGATGAAAAAATTATCCTATGAAACCCTTCATGAAATGAATTATGACGGGTATCTCTTAGAAGATGCCCCTGAACGTGTTCTTCAGTTTGGAGAGGGTAACTTTTTACGTGCCTTTACAGATGCATTTATTGATGTGATGAACGAAAAAGCAGGTTTTAACTCAAAAGTTGTCATCTGCAAACCAACTGCATCCCATTCTAAAGTAGCTGCCGCTATCAATGAACAGGAAGGGCTTTATACTTTATATTTAAGAGGATTTCAAGATGGACAGAAAGTAAACAACAAGCGTATCCTTTCCTGTGTCAGCCGATGCATCAACCCTTATGACGATTTTAAAGCACTGCTTGCCTGTGCGGACAATGAAGCGTTACGTTTCGTGGTTTCTAATACAACAGAAGCAGGTATCGTTTATGATGCTTCCTGTCAGTTTACGGATGCTCCGGCTTCCAGCTACCCTGGAAAACTGACTCAGGTTTTATACCGTCGTTTCCAAAAATTCGGAAAAGAATCCGGAAAAGGTCTGATTATTCTTTCCTGCGAATTAATTGAAGATAACGGAAAAGCACTCAAAAAATGCGTCTTAAACTATGCAAAACAGTGGAAACTCGGAGAAGAGTTTATCAACTGGATTGAGGCTGAAAACCTTTTCTGTTCTACTTTAGTAGACCGTATCGTAACTGGATATCCGTCTGCCGAAGCAGAAACTTTAACTGCTGAAAACGGTTATGAAGATGCCATTTTAACGACCGGTGAAATTTTCGGATTCTGGGTAATCGAAGGACCAAAATCTTTAGAAAAAGAATTTCCTGCTAAAGCAGCAGGACTTCCGGTTCTTGTTACAGACAATCACAAACCTTACAAACAGCGCAAAGTCCGCATCTTAAACGGTGCTCATACTTCTTTCGTGCTTGGTGCATACCTCGCAGGACAGGATATCGTAAGAGACTGTATGGAAGATGAAGTGATTTGCAGCTTTATGAATCAGACCATCTATGACGAAATCATTCCGACTCTTGACCTTTCAAAAGAAGAATTAGAAGACTTTGCATCTGCCGTTACCGAACGTTTCAAAAATCCATTTATCGACCATGCACTGCTTGCAATTTCATTAAACTCTACTTCAAAATGGAGAGCACGTGTTATGCCTTCTTTAAAAGAGTATGTTACAAGAAGAGGAAGCCTTCCAGCATGCATCACTGCATCTTTCGCTTTCTATATTGCGTTCTACAATGGTCAGGAATTAACTGCTGACGGACTGAATGCATCCCGCAAAAACGGTACTTACACCGTAAAAGACGATTCTGATGTCTTAGAATTTTTCTATTCACACAAAGATGATAGTGCAAAAGACCTGGTTCATGCAGTCTGCACAAATATCTCATTCTGGGGTGAAGATCTAAGCACAATCGATGGATTTGAACATGCAGTTACCACTTATCTTGAAGAAATCCGTACCAAAGGTACTTACGAAGTGATGAAAGAAATCATCAAAAAATAAACAGTTATAGTTACTGTTCCCTCTATAAAAATTAATACATACAAACCTCTGCAAAAAGGAAGAGACCTACTGATATCAATCAGCCTGTCTCTTCCTTTTTATATTTTTATATTTTTTCCGCCGGTATCTCTTTTACGTAAAGCGGACATTCGCAATCCGCTTTGCTACTTGCTCATGAACGCAGTCGCTTCGCGATCTGTCAGTGGGAGCTTTCAACTCTCACTGACAGAAGCATCCCCCCTCACCCGCCGCTTAGTGCTCTGCGCACTTGAAGCGGGGGAATACTTATCTGCGTTCAACTGGTTTAAAATAGAAGTTCCAATCGTATCTTCCGGCATTTTCACGCCAAAGTTTTCTGCAACAGAAGCTCCGATCACCGCAAAAGTATCCTGATTTTCGATTGCTCCGCCCTCTTCCATTTTCTTAGAATAAGCAACAAACGGCACATACTCTCTCGTATGGTCTGTTCCCGTGTATGTCGGATCATTTCCATGGTCTGCGGTCAGAATCAACAGGTCATCCTCTTTCATTTCGTTTAATAAATTTCCAAGTCCTTCGTCAAACTTTTCAATTTCATGTCCGTATCCTTCCGGATTTCTCCTATGCCCCCACAATGCGTCAAAGTCTACTAAATTTACAAAACAAAGTCCATGAAACTCTTCTTTACAGATTTCCACTGTCTGCTGCATGCCATGTACCGAACTTTCAGAATGATAGCTTTTTGTAATGCCTTCTCCACAGAAGATATCATTGATTTTTCCGACACCGATAACGTCAAATCCTGCATCTTTTAAAGCATTTAATGCGGTTTTTCCTGTTGGCTTTAAAGCATAATCATGACGATTACTGGTTCGTTTAAATTCGCCTTTTTTCTTTCCGACATAAGGTCTGGCAATGACTCTTCCGACTCTCCACTCATCCTTTAAGGTCAACTCCCTGGCAATTTCACAGCAATGATATAGATTCTGTAAATCAAAAGTTTCTTCATTTCCGCAAATCTGCAAGACAGAGTCTGCTGAAGTATATACAATCATTGCTCCTGTATTGATTTCTTCTTCTCCAAGTTCCTCGATGATTTCCGTTCCACTTGCACTCTTATTTCCGATGACACGCTTGTGGCATCTTTTTTCGAGTTCATCGATTAATTCCTTTGGAAATCCTGTTTCCGTAAAGGTTTTAAACGGTTTCGGAGTATAAATTCCCATCATTTCCCAGTGTCCGGTCATTGTATCTTTTCCGTTGCTGGCTTCGCCAATCCGCATATAACGTCCGATTGGTTTTTCGACACCTTCCATCTTACCACCCTTATGCAGATTTAACATTCCGAGTTTCTGGAGATTTGGAATATTCAATGTTCCCATCTTATCTAAGATATGTCCGAAGGTATCTACACCTTTATCTCCAAATTTTTCAGAATCCGGCATTGCACCAATTCCAAGTGAATCCAAAACAATCACAAATACCCTCTTATAAGTTTCCATAACAATTCCTTTCTGTCTGCTCCGACACAAAACCATGTTAATATACCATATAATTTTTTACTATTTGTTATGCCAGATTGGCCGGTCCAAATCCCAGCGGAAGAAGTTCTTTTAACGTAAAGACATCATATTTGTCCTTGCTGACTGCCAGAATAATCTGAAATGTTTCAGGGTTACAAAACTCCATCATAACCTGTCTGCACACACCACACGGCGCTGCATATTCAGTGATCACCCCATCTTTTCCACCTACAATGCAGATTGCCTGAAATTCCTTTACTCCTTCACTGACTGCTTTAAAAAAGGCAGTACGCTCTGCACAGTTTGTTGCGGTGTAACCGGCATTTTCGATGTTACATCCTGTGTAATAAGTTCCGTTTTTTGCCAGAAGTGCCGCTCCTACATGAAAGTTTGAGTATGGCGCATAGGAGTAATCTAACTGCTTGACTGCCAAATCAATCATTTCTTCAATCTGTTTTTTGTCCATGATTTTTTCCTGCCTTTCGTTTTTCCTGTACTCTTGTAGTCTTTCCTGCATTTTATTTTGCAAGAAATTTTCTGCGTCTTTGATGCCTTAACAGTTAATCTTACTGATTCTCTTTATCTGCACGAATCATTTCACGTATTGCCTGTACTGCTACCTGAATTGCTTTATCGGTATCATGTACCACCGGATTTTCCAATCCTAATTTTTCTCTTTCCTGATTTGCTATAACTAAGAAGCAAGAGCCGGCACGCACTTTTAAGTAACTTGCAACTACAAAAAGTGCTGCGGATTCCATCTCAGAAGCCAGACATCCTAAACGTTTCCATGCTTCCCATTTATTCATCAGTTCATAGCTGACCGGTTTCGTCTCCGGCTCATGCTGTCCGTAAAATGCGTCCTTACACTGTACCACACCTGTATGGAATTCACAGCCTTCTTTTTTTGCTCCTTCTACCAATGCGTTGATAACAGTTAAATCTGCGACTGCCGGAAATTCGATTGGAGCATATTCTTTACTTGTTCCTTCCATACGGATTGCACCAGTTGCAATGACAACATCACCGCTCTTTACTTCTGTCTGCATCCCGCCACAAGTTCCGATTCGGACAAAGGTATCTGCTCCACAGCGGTATAATTCTTCCATTGCGATAGAGGCTGACGGTCCACCGATACCAGTGGAAGTTACACTTACTTTTACTCCATCTAATATTCCGGTATAAGTTACATACTCTCTGTTGTCAGCTACAAGAACCGGATTATCAAAATACTGTGCAATTTTTTTACATCTCTTTGGGTCACCTGGTAGAATCACGTAACGTCCAACTTCGCCTTCTCCTACCTGAATATGATACTGTTTGCTTGCGTCCTCTGAATAATTTTTCATATGAAAACCCTCACTTTCATTTTCAATCCTGCTCTTTCCATCTCTTATCTTTCATTTCAGGCATGAAACTTATTAAATCCTTTTCGTCATTCATTAGCTCCTGAAACTAAGCTTTAACAGCCTCGTCAATTCTCATTGTAAAATTCGTTATTGCCATATTAGCACCCTTTTCTACCATCAGATTATACTTTTGCACTATTTTTGTCAATGCATTATATTTTCATTGCATATCTCTAAATTTTTAACCAAATTAAGCAAGTTTCCAGCCACTTTTCCTATTTGGTACTTTTTTGGTACTTTCCTTGATTTTTTTATTTTCTCATGCTATACTAACAACCGCTGAAACCCCTGTTAACCAAGGTCTTTCGGGTTTTAGTAATCGTGTGTTCGTGACCTTCCACACGTAAAACAAAACTACAGGAGAAAAATATTATGAAAAATCAAAACTCAAAAGTGCTTTTCTTAGCACAGGCTGCCATGATTGCAGCTATCTATGTCGTACTGACTGTCCTCGGTGCTTCTCTCGCATTTGGCGAAGTACAGATTCGTTTTGCAGAAGCCCTCACTATCCTTCCGGTCTTTACTCCGGCGGCAATTCCAGGTTTATTTATCGGATGCCTTCTCGGAAATATTTTAGGCGGTGCGATTCTTCCGGATATTATCTTTGGAAGCATTGCAACTTTAATCGGAGCCGTTTTTACACGCATGCTTAGAAATAAAAGCAAATATCTTGCTCCGCTTCCACCAGTTGTTGCAAATACCATCATCGTACCATTCGTATTAAAATATGCTTATGCCGTACCACTTCCGATTCCATTTATGATGCTGACAGTCGGAGTTGGCGAAGTCATTTCCGCAGGTGTGATTGGACTGATTTTATACGAAGCACTTTATAAATATAAAACCGTCCTTTTTAAATCTATTGCTTAAATCTATTGCATAACAACAAATTCAAAAAAACCACTGCTGAACAGTTCAAAACTGTGTTGCAGTGGTTTTTTGGTAAAGCGGACATTCGCAATCCACTTCACCAATCCAAAAGAGTTCCTTGTTATCCATTTTGTACTGCCACCAGTCGTTTTGTTTTCTTGAACCACAAAAATGCTCCAATGCAGATAAAAACAGAGACTAAAGAACCAAAGGCTGTTGCAAGTCCCATCGGAAACAGAGTTGTCGGAAATAATTTTGACATCAGATAAACTCCTGGAACACGTACCAAAAAGATGGAAATTACATTATGGATAAACGAAATCTCTGATTTTCCATAAGCACAGAAATAACCGCTGAAGCTAAAATGCACTCCGGCAAAAATACAGTCCCAGATATATCCACGAATATACTGACTGCCAAGCAGTACCACCTCTTTATCCCCTGAAAACAACTGAATAACAGACGGTGCAATCAACTGCATCAAAACAGAAACCGTACATCCAAATCCAACTGCAATCATCATCGCATAACGAAGAGTCTGGTCGGCTCGTTCATGTTTCTTTGCACCAATATTCTGGGCACATAATGCGGATACTGTTGAAAGCATAGATGATGGAACAAGGAATAAAAAGCTGATGATTTTTTCCACAATTCCAACTGCAGCGGCATCACTTAAGCCTCTTCGATTCGCAATAATTGTGATAATGATAAATGCAACCTGAATCAGTCCATCCTGCATGGCAATCGGAAAACCGATTCTTAAAATCCTTCCCATTGTCTCCCGATTTGGAACAAAATCAGATTTCTTTATAGAAATTCCGGTCTTTTGTTTTAAGATAACCGTCAGCGCAATGATAACACTGATCGCCTGGGAAAGCGTAGTACCAAGTGCCGCACCCGCAGGACCCAGGTTCATTCCACCGATAAATACATAATCTAAAACAATATTTGCTACACATGCAACTGCAATAAAATACATTGGGCTTTTAGAATCACCCAGTCCTCTGAAAATGGAACTAATGATATTATAGGCAGTAATACACGGAATTCCAATAAAACAAATCGTAAGATATACTTTCGTTCCTGCGACTGCTTCCTGAGGTGTTGACATGATAGAAACAATCGGATTTACCAGAAACACTAATACTAAAGTCAGTACAATCGAAACAAGCATAAATAAGATAACTGTATTTCCAATTGTTTTGGATGCTTTTTGCTTATTATTTGCACCAACTGCCTGTCCAATGGAAACTGTTACCCCCATTGCCAGACCAACTATCATGACAGTGAGCATGTGCATAACCTGACTTCCAATAGAAACCGCTGTTGTTCCTGCTGTTCCATCAAACTGACCGATGATAAATAAATCTGCCATTCCGTAAAGAGTTTGAAGAAAATAGGACAGCAGATACGGCAGTGAGAAATACACAATATTTTTCCAGACACTGCCGGAAGTTAAATTCTTTTCCATAACTAACGACTCCTTTCACTAAAAACATTAAACCCTACATCTATTGTAGAGTCAATATTTTTTCATGTACCTGCTGTTTTGTAAATTTCTTTTCTTGTGTATAAATAAACTACATTTTATGACTCTCCGCTTTTTTAATTTAACTTTTCATACCACTTCTCCGTCTGACCATCTTCTTTACTGTTAATAAAAATCGTATATTTATCTGTCTTAATTTCGATAATTGGCGTTTCTTTTAACCAGACATACATCCGGCACGCTCCGCTCTTGCTTCCACGGAATTTTCCAAGCCACTGATTTCCATCTGCCGAGCCATTTGTGCGGACAAATTTTTCATCCGGTAGTTTTTCAATCAATTTTATCTCTTCTATTTCATCTTTATCAAATTCTGCCCCTGTATATCCTGAAGTAATTTTTACATGTTCGGCATCTATTTTTAGACGCACCGGAGTAAAATCCATCCTCACAAACATCACGCACATCCAGATAAATAATGACAACGTTCCAATTGTAATCACTGCTAGGAAAATTTTTCCACCTTTTCTTCCGATATTAAGACTGTAATTAGTACTGGAATAGCGATCCTGCACCCAGAAATTGGGATCTTCCGGATTCTCATACCAGCCTTTTCTCCAATAATAATCTTCATCTGGCACAGAAGCCTCTGCTAAACCTGCCGGATTTTGACCCCAGCCATTTTTTATTTTTATCTCATATAATTTTCTATGCGCCGAATACAGGCTTTTCATAGAACCAAAAATAAACTCAAAAAACCAGATACTCCAGACAATCATCAAAATTGAGGTATACCAAAAACCAAGAGGGCAGACCACACAGCCAAGCATTAAATTTAAAATATAAAAGTATCTGCTGTTTCTTTTATATTTCTGAGTCAGTTCTACAACTTCTGGTTGAGAAATTACTTCTTTTGGAAGATGTATTCCAAGTATCATTCCGCTTTGATACTTTGTTTTTCCACCATAAACTGCTGCCACAATTGCAACCATGATAAGGTCCGTAACCAGCATAATACCTACCAAAATCATCTAAAAACCCCCTTTTACTTTTAATAATTCTATTATATCTTATTCCTTAAGTAATACAAATGAAAATTTCTTTACAAATAAAATCTGGAAAAAAAAAGAAAATCTGGGTATAATAAAAACGTAACCTATATTATATCAATTTAAATCTAAAGGGGAAATGTATATGCCAGGAAATATGCAAAATTTAATTAAACAATATGTAAATGAAATAAAGCAGATATACGGCACACATTTACGCCAAATTATTTTATATGGTTCTTACGCCAGAGGTGATTTTAGACCTGACTCAGATATTGATATTATGATTTTATTAGATTTATCAGATTTGGAACTTAAAGCATACAGTCAAAAACTCTCCTATATGACGTATGATTTTAATATGGATTATAATATTGATATAAAACCAATTGCTAAAAGTGAAGCTCATTTTAACAAATGGATTGTAAATTATCCATTTTATTCTAATATTCATAGAGAAGGAGTCATTTTATATGGAGCAGCATAAGCAAGAAATTGGAACAAAAAAAGACTTAGTTTTATATCGATTAGAAACTGCCAAAAAAGATTTAAAATCTGCAAAAGTACTCTTAGAAATAGATGATTGTAAAGGTGCAAACAACCGAGCTTATTATGCTATTTTTCATGCAATTAATGCAGTACACGCTGTTTCTGGAAAAGCCTATAAGCGTCATAAAGATGCCATTGCTAATTTCAATAAAGATTATGTTAAAACTTCTATTTTTCCAAGAGAAATAGGGCGAAAAATCGGGCAGGCTGAAGAAATCAGACATGCAAGTGATTATGATGACTTTTATATTGCCAGTAAAGAAGAATCCGAACGACAAATTGCAGTAGCTGAAGAATTTATAAAATTATCTGAACATTATTGTTTAAATGAACTTAAATAAACTACCGCCAGATACATGAAAATATCTGGCGGTGTCATAATTTATTTCAATACTCGAACCTTCTGAATCTTTCCATTCAGTGTATCTCCTAATCCATAAACCACATGACTTAAAACATACTGTCCATCATTGACAAAAATTTCAATTAAATTTTCTTCCACAAAAATATCCAGTTTTGCAGATTTCCCTACTTTCGGGGTCTGATTTTCCACATGATATCCTTCCATATCTGCAAATACACGTTCACGATTTCCTACAACTTTTCCATCTTCCAGACAAATTTCGTATCCACCGATTTCTAATTCTTCTCCTTCTGATAAAGTCGTTGTTATCCAAAGTGGCTGTTTTTCTTTTAATTTTAATACCACTTTGGTTAAATCTATTTCTTCAAAGTTTTCTTTTACATTCGGATGCACCTCAAACGTAACCTGTCCATTTTTGATTCCAACTACTCGTGGAAGGCACATCATTCCAGTCCACTGTGTTCCATCTTTTGATTCTACCGGTTTTGGCATACGCATCCATGCAATCATCACTCTTCTTCCATCTTTATCCAGATTGCTCTGTGGCGCATAAAAATCACCGCCATAGTCCACCATCTGATATTCATCCGGTAAACTTAACTCCCCGGTTTTGACATCAAATTTTGCCAATGTACAGACAGACTGATTCGCATATTCCAAACCATCATTTTGAATTCCCATTGGAGAACCGACAAAAACATACTGCTCACGAATTTTAAATAAATCCGGACACTCCATCGTATGACCATAAGTCTCTTTCCGACACTGAGATTTATAATTCCAGTTTTCTCCATCTTCACTTTCAAAAATCAAAACTCTTGCCTGCTTTCCATGATAGGTGCTTCCAAGTACCATATAATACTTTTCATCCTCTTTCCAGACCTTCGGGTCTCTGGTATCTCTGGCATCTGCAATTTCTTCATCCCGAATGACCGGAATAATATGTTTTTTTCCGTTCCAATTATCAAACTTTTCTCCATCTTCTGAAATCAGCATCGCCTGACTTGTCTCAATCTGGTCATTTTTAGAAAGATGAATATTTTCTTCATCCTGTTCCAGATAGCGTACTGCTGAATAATAGAAATAAAGTTTCTCATCTTTTTCAATTGCACTTCCAGAAAAAACACCATTTCTGTCATAAGATTTTGTCGGAAATAATGCAATTTTCTCATGTTCCCAATGCACTAAATCTTTACTTACCGCATGACCCCAGTGCATTGTTCCCCACATTGGAGCATAAGGAAAATGCTGGTAAAATAAATGATACTTTCCTTTGTAATAAATAAAACCATTTGGGTCATTTATCCAGTTGACTGGGGATTTTAAATGTAATACATCCTGTTTCATAAATTTTTTCCTTTCTACTATCTCTTCTTATTTTTTTGTTATTTTTGTCACTTCTTTCGTTAAAAGTAACCGGTTACTCTATAACTTGATATTAACTACTTACGTTACAAAAGTCAATAAAAATAAATAATAAAATGCCGAGGCATTCTGCCCCGACATTTAAAGCATTTCAGCTTTTATTTATTATTTTTATTTATCATTTTTATTTATTAAAGTCCAATTCCAAGTCCAATTAAATGCATAATCAGGGCACAAATCCATGCCACTGCACATTGCCAGAATACAACTCCAAGCGCCCATTTTCCACCAAGTTCACGACGAATAGACGCAATTGCCGCTACACATGGCGTATACAGCAGACTAAATACCAGAAGAGAAGCTGCGGAAAGTGGAGAAAGTGCCCCCTCAATTCCGCTGGCAAAGAGCACTTCTAAGGTTGATACCACACTTTCTTTTGCCATAAATCCACTGATTAATGCAGTACAGATTTTCCAGTCTCCAAGACCAACCGGTTTGAAAATCGGAACCAAAAATCCTGCTACCATAGCAAGAATACTATCTGCGGAATCTTTTACCATATTTAAATGTAAATCGAAACTCTGCAAGAACCAAACTACAATTGTTGCAAGCAGAATAACCGAAAATGCTCTTTGTAAGAAATCTTTCGCTTTTTCCCATAAAAGCTGTCCCACATTCTTTGCTCCCGGCAGACGATAGTTTGGAAGTTCCATTACAAACGGTACCGGTTCGCCTTTAAATAACGTATTTTTATAAAGACAGGCAGCCAGAATTCCAACCAAAATGCCAAGCAAGTATAAACCTGCCATAATGAGTCCGCCCTGTTTTGGGAAAAATACACTTACAAAAAATGCATAAATCGGGAGTTTTGCCGTACAGCTCATAAATGGTGTTAAAAGAATCGTCATTTTACGGTCCCGTTCACTTGTCAATGTTCTCGTTGCCATAACTGCCGGAACGGTACATCCGAAACCAATCAGCATTGGCACGATACTTCGTCCGGAAAGACCGATTTTCCTTAACAACTTATCCATAACAAAAGCAACACGTGCAATGTATCCGCTGTCCTCCATCAAAGATAAAAAGAAAAATAAAGTTACAATAATCGGAAGGAAACTTAATACACTTCCAACACCGTTAAAAATGCCATCTATTACAAGGCTGTGCACTGCACTGTTTACATGCGCCGCAGTCATTGCTGAGCCCACTGCTTCTGAAATCTTATCAATGCCAAATTCCAAAATGCCCTGAAGCCATGCTCCGATTACATTAAAGGTCAGATAGAAGACTAATACCATAATTCCGATAAAGCATGGAATTGCAGTATATTTTCCGGTCAGAATTTTATCAATCTTTTCACTTCGAATACGTTCTTTGCTCTCTTTTGGTTTTACAACTGTCTTCTCACACAGTCGTTCAATAAAGTCAAACCGCATATCTGCAATTGCCGCACTTCGATCGAGTCCTCGCTCGGTCTCCATCTGCTGTACAATATGTTCGAGCATTTCCATTTCATTTTCATCTAATTTCAGCTGTTCCAGAATCAGCTTGTCACCTTCGATTGCTTTTGTTGCAGCAAATCGTACTGGAATTTCGGCTTTTTGTGCATGGTCCTCAATTAAATGAATCACCGCATGAATACAACGATGCACTGCACCATCATGGTCATTTTTATCACAAAAATCCTGACGAAGCGGACGTTCCTGATACTTTGCAATATGAATCGCATGTTCGACTAATTCACTGACCCCTTCATTTTTTGCTGCCGAAATCGGAATGACCGGAACTCCAAGCAGAGCTTCCATTTCATTTACATCAATAGAACCCTGATTTCCAAGAACTTCATCCATCATATTTAAGGCAACGACCATCGGCACATCCATCTCAAGTAACTGCATCGTTAAATACAGATTTCTATGGATATTTGTCGCATCCACAATGTTAATAATTGCTTTCGGCTTTTCATTTAATACAAAATTTCGTGAAACAATTTCCTCACTGCTATATGGAGACATCGAGTAAATTCCAGGAAGGTCTGTCACATCTGTATTGGAATACCCCTTAATTGAACCATCTTTTCTATCAACCGTAACTCCCGGGAAATTTCCAACATGCTGATTCGAACCGGTCAACTGATTAAATAAAGTTGTTTTTCCACAGTTCTGATTTCCTACTAATGCATAGGTCAATGTAGTTCCTTCCGGAAGAGGATTTTCACTTTCTTTAGAATGATACTTTCCATCTTCACCAAGCCCCGGATGTTCCGATGGTTTTAAATACTCTTTTCCTTCGTGTGCACGGCTTCTCTTTTTAATCGGCTCAATCTCAATCTGGTCTGCCTCCGCCAGACGAAGTGTCAGTTCATATCCATGAATCTGAAGTTCCATCGGGTCGCCCATCGGTGCAAGCTTTACAACTGTGACTTCTGCCCCCGGAATCATTCCCATGTCAAGAAAATGCTGACGAAGTGCCCCTGAACCACCAACGGTTTTGATGGTAGCACTCTCGCCGATTTCAAGTTCTTTGAGCGTCATTCTCTAATCTCCCTTCTCTTATGTTTTTTGTTCTTTTATTTCTTTACTTTATAGTTTATCTTTCAGTAGAAGATATTTTGGATTTTTTAACAGGCTTTTTCAGCCTGTTTTATTTACAAACCATTGTTTTTCTAAACCGCAATACTTTCTCAGAAAGCTTAAGAAGCTGCTCTCCATCTGTCTCACCCAGCTGTTCCATCAATGCTCTATGATTCGCAACCATATCCGCATACAATTCCCTGCTGTAATTTTCGCCACTTTTTGTAAGGCAAACTTCATACTTTCTCTTATCTTCCCTTTGCTGAATTCTTAGAATATACCCTTTTCGTTCCAGCTCTTTTAAAATATTTGCAATTCTTCCGGTCGACATCTGCAGTTCATTTGTCAAATCTCCAACCAGAATATGGTCATTTTCTTTATATAGATAAATCAGAATCCGGTCTTGTCCAAACGCTGATGCCCTATCCAAAAACGCTGAAATTTCTTTTGAATACTTGAGCTGCATATCGGTAAATTCCAATGCAAGTACATCCAAAGACATCCGCGTATTCCTCCTGTTTTCTCTTCTACCTAAAGATAGTTTATTCTAACTAAAGGAATTTGTCAAGAGTGTTAAAAAAGATTACCAGGTTTTCATCTGCTAATCTTTTTTACATATTATTTTTACTACCTATAACTCACCTCACTTATTAACTCTCCCTGACTTCGTATCCACATTTTAATTCCATCTCCAAACACTTCTGCCTCAATTATCGCCCCATCTTCATTTTCCTGTAAGACTCTGGATGTTGGAATCCGATCCAATACTTCTTCAACAGATTTGCCATTGTATTTAAATTTTACTTTCTGAAGTGGACCATTTTGCATAAATTGAACTCTCTTACGAAATTCTCCTTCTTCAAATCGTTCTGCATAAGGAACCTGAAATCTTTCCTCTAATACTTTCAAATTTTTTATTTTATCCAAACGGTAAATTACTAAAAGAGAATCCTCAACACGTTTAAATTTCTCTCTTTCCAGCTCTGGAGTTGCAAATGAAATCATATAAAAATAATATTCAGAAAATAAAATAGCCGCCGGTTTCACCTTTCGTATTATCGTTTTTTCATTCTTCGTTTTCTCATACTCAATTTCTATATAATGCTGGTCATGAATTGCTTGTCCAATTTCCCACATATTATCAACAAAAATGACTTTATGTCGTGGTTCTACATAATGAAATTCCTCATTAGAAATTAATTCTGTAATTAATTTTTGGTCCTCTAATGGAATACAAGTTTTTATCAGCTTTCTTAAAATCTCGGACATCTCTTTTTGGGTTAAACAACGGCTTGCTAACAGAATTTTACAGATGACAAACATTTCTTTACTATTTAATTTTTTATCATAAATATGCTCTAAATAATAACCTTTTCTTTTATAATCATATAAAACATTATTATAAACACTTTCCTCATTATCTGTTTTTGCCAGATAACTGCGTATATTATCTATATCTCTTTGAATACTCCTGTTTACTACCCCATACTTTTCTGCTTCTTTCTGCTTATTTACAGTTATTCCATCCAGCAGTTTTGTATAAATTCCCAAAACTCTTTCTACTTTCTCTTTATCTCTTATCTCTTTTTCCATTTAACGTTCCTCCTCTTAATAATTCTCTCTGGATTTGTTAAAATGTTTTTGGTATATTTTTTATAGATATATTCGCAAGTAAATTTTCTTTGTTATTTGATAATTTTATCTTATCACAACGATATTTTTCTTCGTTCAAAAAAACCTACAATACCCTGGGAGGAACTTATGGCAAAAAACACTCATACTTTTCAAAATGAAATCAAACATTATAATAAAATCCGTAATATTCTTCGGTACTTATATTTATATGATATTTCGTCTTTAGATGAGTTTTTGGAAAAAAAACTGATTAATAGCACCAGTTCTTTTTATCATACCTGTCTACGGATTAAAAACTATATTAATAGTGAATACTTACAAGAACCAAAAGTTATCGAAACGGCTTCTGGTAAAAAATTTCATCTAATCTATGACCCATTTCGCTGTCCTGTAAATTATCTCGCTGAAACTTATCAAAATTGCTCTTATGTTATTGATGATATTATTTTCTATTTCTGTCTTATGCAGACCTTTATTGATGCAGATGATAAGAATCCTTACGAACATTTTGATTATAAACTTCCTGCTGATAAAATTGATTCCGTTGAATTTAATGGTAATATTTCTGTTGCTGACTTATTTACAATTATCCCTAATATTTATAACTCTAATTTAACGATTTTAAAAAAATCAAACCAACTGCTTCCTGATTTTAAATACAATGACAAGTTATTTACGCCTCCACAAATCCGTGCACGTTTGACCGAACTTACTGACATTGGTATTCTTATAAAAACAAATTCTTCTAAAGAAATCAGATATCATTTATCTTCTGATATCTTTTTAAACCTGACCGCAGATGAACTTTACGACCTTCAGTTAATGACTCAGTTTTTTTATAATAGTACTTTTTTAACGATACCCGGTTTTTATCTTTCATCTACACTTGAAGCCTATTCAAATTCTATTTTTCTTAAAGAAAAAGTGAATTTTTTTTACAAACAAAAAAATCCGGTCTTCTTTTATAAAAATCATCGCCTGCAAACCGTAATTGATGATGATGTAACCTGGACGATTTTAACTGCGATACACAAAAAAGAAGTACTACAATATTCTTATAAAACTCAAGACTCCGAAGAACTATTATTTCATTCGCTTCCAATAAAACTGGTAATTGATAAGCAATACGGGCGTCAGTACTTTTTTGGTTACAGTTATGATGAAAAAAATTTTTTTATGGCCAAAATTTCATCTATTATTGATATTCAAATTGATAAAAAATTTAATGTGACTAGAAAATATGAATGTTTTAAATTAGAACAATCAGATGAAACTCCTGATACTTTAGACAGCTTGTATACTCAGACTTATAAGGAACAGACAAAAAATATCTGGAATGTTGCACTAAATGATACAACCTCTATTGTAACGATACATTTTTCTTTTCCAACAGAAAACTATAAAAAATGGTCGAACTATTTAATTTCAACCAAACGTCATGGGACAATAACGAAACTTGAGAACGGACAAATTGATTTTACTGTCGAAGTTCAAGATGAATGCGAGTTAATTCCCTGGATACGAAGCTTCGGTGCTTATGCAATAGTTGATTCCGAAACGAATCCTTTTCTCGCACAAAAATTAAAATTCGACTGGAAAGAGGCTTTAAAACAATATGAAACTATTTAATAAATATAAGAATAAAAATTTTATGTATCTCACAAATTACATTAACAGCTGTATCTCTAATGAAGAACTGGCACTGACTCCAGAGGAACTGGAATATCAATTATTAGGAACTTCTCAAAACACCTTTGAAGAATTTATTCATGCAGTTTTAAATCAATCTGTTTTTCCAAATCATAATGCAGGACTTCTATATAAAGATGACCAGAACAAGCTGCAACCCATTAGAGAAGTTCCTATTCCAGTTCGGGCAAGCATTGCAGAAAAAGCCTGGCTTTACTATGTACTTCAAACCAGTAACTCCGATTTATTTTTAAATTCAGAGTTAAAGCAAAAACTTCTTGATGCCTTATTGAAAGATATAAGTTTTAAAGATTATCCCCTCCAGCAACATTATATAGATATACGAGAGTTTTCTACAGAAAGCTGCCTGAATATTACTCCACAATTTATTACCCATTTTCAAACAATTGTCCAGGCAGTCCAACAGCATCGGCAGCTCACTGTTACCAATCACAGTGAATCCGGTAAAATTTACTCTAACGAAATTGTATATCCCTATAAAATTGAATATTCACCACAATTTAATTTATTTTGCCTCTCATGCTATCCAATTAGTGCCAAACGCCCCGTTAAAATAATTCTCTCAAATCTATCTTCTGTTTCAATTGGAACTGTCATTCCGAATTATGATGAATTTATTATAGATTTTGAAAAACAACTTTCTAATATTAAATTAACACATCCAATTCAGTTAGAAATTTTAAACCAGAGAGAATCTTATGACCGGTGTACTTATCTTTTTTCTTCTTATGACACTTATTGTTATGAACAAAATAATAAACTCACTATGACTATCTACTATTATCATTTTCAAGAAGAAGAAATTTTTCGCAATATTCTCTTTCTAGGGCATTATGTAAAAGTAATTTCACCACAAACTGTTGTTGAAAAAATTATTCAAATCATTCGTTCCGCTTATGAAAATTATCCAAAATAAAAATACCGCCCTCCAAAAGTCAAATTTTTAGTCTAACTTTTTGGGGGGCGGTACAGTATCTAATATTTGAGATGCTTTTTAATTTCAATCTTTTTCTTATTCCCAATTTTCCTCTAACAGAAAATCAATTCTGCCGAACTACTCTACATCTCCTACCGATAACTCACCTCACTTATCAACTCTCCCTGGCTCCGTATCCACATCTTAATCCCTTCTCCAAACACTTCTGCCTCAATCGTATATCCGCTTTCATCCTCATGCAGAATCCTAGCAGTCGGCAGGCGGTCAAGCACCGCTTCAACAAAAATTCCACTGTATTTAAAGCGTACTTTCTGCAGTGGTCCGCCATACATAAACTGAATCCGTTTCCGAAATTCTCCTTCTTCAAATCGGTCTTTGTATGGAATATTGAATTTTTCTTTTGAAATTTTCAAAGAATGGATTCGGTCCATTCGATAAATCGTTGGAAAAGAATCCTCTAAGATATTAAAATCTTCCCGCACCTTTTTATCATCAATAAATGCCGTCAGATAAAAATAATACTCCGAAAACATAATCGCAACCGGTTTGAGTTTTCTTGTTACTGTTTCTTTTCCTTTTATCTTTTTGTATTCGATTTCTATGTACTGATGTTCTCGAATTGCCTGCCCGATATTCCACATTTTATCGATAAATACTGTTTTATGCTGTGGCTCTATGTAATGAAATTCTTCATTTAAAATTAAATCTTTAATTACTCTTTGATTCTCAAGTGGAACGCAACATTCGATTAATTTATCCAGAATATCTGTCATCTCTCTTTTTGTCATCGAACGGCTTTCTAAAAGGATTTTACAGATTGCAAGTATTTCACTGCTTTTTAATTTTACTTTGTAAATATGTTCCAGACAGTACCCTTTTTTTCTGTAATCATAGTTAACTAAATCATATACTCCGCTTTTATTATCGGTTCGTCTTAAATATTCCCGAATTGAATCAATGTCTCTTTGAATGCTTCGCTTTGCCACTCCATACCGCTCTGCCTCTTCTTCTTTGTTGATAACCGCTCCGTTTAACAGTCTGGTATAGATTTCTAAAACTCTGATAATTTTACCTTCATTCTTATCTTCGTTTCTGGTTTTGTTTTTCGCTTTACTTTCGTTCTTTTCTTTCATATATGGCTTTCCTCCATCGTTTGATTCAATCATAGCATTTGATATAAACACATTCTGTCCATCCTTTTTATTGTTTAAAAATTTTTTCCTTTTATAATTTTCTAAGAAAAGCCACTCCTCTTGCTATCTCTTAGTATACCTTTTTGCTCTTTTTTCACAATATTCTGCCCTGCATTTTCGGCTATTTTTTCTCTTTTTTCTGTTTATTTTCTTTATCTGCTGTTCTATTAAGGACATCCTCTATCACTCTCCCTAACAAAGGGGCATAAAAGCAGAGAAAATCTACATTTTTCAAGTCAAAAGAAGAATATAACACAAGAATACACTTTTCGATTTCTTCTGTTGCTTCCCGCATTGCCATCTCTCCTTTTGCAGTTTCCCATATAATTTTTAAATGTTCTACTGATACGCAGGCTATTCTGGTAAGCCACTCTGTTGAAAGCCGTGAAAATTGATATGGAAGAAGCTGTTCTTTCCCTGCGGTCTTTAATGCTTCTGCAATGACGTTTTTTAATTCACTATTTTTATTTGTATTTATCTCCTGTTCAAACCAGCTTTTTGCCAGGTTTTCTAAAAACTGTGAATTTTTCAGCCACTCATCCTTTTGATTCCAAAACATAAGCTGACATTTGGCTTCTCTTGCTAATTCCAGTGCAACTTCTTTCGTATTATAACTATTCCACTTTGTTTTGCATTTTCTTACGGTTTTCTTCCGCTCAATATTAGTTCTATCTATTTCTTCTGTTTCAAACAGCAGTTTGCTCATTGTTCTGTTTGATTCAGCCAGTTTTTGATTCATCTCCAAAAGAATATTTCCAAAATAATCAATGGAAAGTCCTTTCGCTTTATCCTGCAATTTTTCCAGAAACCACGATTCTTTTATGATTCCTGCTCTCATGCTTCGATTAAAATCTTCTAATTCTTTTTCATAAAGTTCTACAGAATCTGCAATCTTCTTTGAATTTTCATTTCTCCCTTCGAGAAATTCCTGAAAAATCTCTTCTATTTTTTCCAGTGTTTCTTCTGTCATTTTCTCTTCTGTAATTTCTAATTGTTCTCCTTTTCGATATTCTTTTGCAGATTTTGTCCCATTCATTCAAATTCTCCTTTACATTATTAAAAAAAACCTGTCGATATGCTTACTCCTCTTCTTTTAATTCTTCTATATTTTTTATCCTTTTATGTATCTGTTCACGGGAAATTTTATAAAATTTCTCCTGCAGTTCTCTCGGATACTTGCTTCCAAGCAGTGTAAACCAGTCAATCTCCTGCAGAGAATATACATTTAATGTTTTTTTCTCATAAGCAAACAGGTAAATTTTATCTTGATACATCCACAAAAAGACCGGTGATAATTCTATTTTTCTTTTATCTTTAAAATGAATCCTGATTTTATCCTGTTCTACAACACACTGTAATAAATCCCACAGCATTTTCAGCATTGCATCCTCGCTTACCCCTATATCCATTTTTTTATATTTCTCTGCCATTTTTTCAAGTGACTGACGGCGGTTCAATTCCGTCGCCTTCACAATACTGTCTACCATTCCCACATATTCTTCCCTTTGAAGTACCTGACATGTTTTTATCATTTCCAACAAAAAAGAAGCTTCAATTGCAGTCAACGGTTTTATCATATCCGGTTTATCCAGATAATAATAATTTTCATTCTTTACATATTTCACTTCCTGTCCCGAAAATGATTCACTTAATGACATACGAATTTCAACAATGTCTCTGTCAAATGTTCGTGCACTGACTTCATTCTTTTTACAATACGATTTTTTATAAACTTTCCCTCCTCTCAGCAATTCCAACTGCGTAGAAAGTATTCGCATAGCCTTATCTGTTCTCGCCATTTTTCTACTCCTCCATTGCTATTATCATAGCAACCAAGGACGTCATATTTTGTCGTACCTATTTATTTTTTTATTATAAAAAACAAAAAGAACCGCAATAATGAGCAGCCCTTTTTCAATCATTTTTATGAGAAAGCAATTTCCTGTAAATCAAAAATGGATAAAAATCCAGCCTGTCTCTGCCAAATTTTTATCCATTTTCTGAATATTTATTTTTCTATTTGGTTTTTCATAAATTCAAGCACTTCATCCACTAACTTGTCTCTGTTTTCTTCTGTAATAAAAAAGCATTTGCAGTTTGGATGATTTCGCACTTGATTTAAAAAAGGGATTTCTTTATCTTTTACTGCTGCAAGAATCGGAATGTCTCCATCAAGTCGTTCTAAAACAGCATCACAAAATGCCTTTTCTTTTGACTCCATGAATCCAATCTCATCAAAGCAAAGAATCGTTCCCTCGGGTACTGGCTGTAACAGCTTGTCTGCATAACGATTAAATGCATCGCTGATTCTTTGTGTTTTTTGATTTTTACAGTATCCTAACAGGTTTTCTTCGGAATAATGCCACGGTGCTCCTATCGTATGAATATAAATGGGAGAACCCAGCGTTTCATCCTCCATTTTTGATTCTTTTTTTGTCTCAAAACCTGCTACCGAACAATTCAAAGTTTCTATTACTTTACGAATTAACGTACTTTTTCCAACTCTGCGTGGTCCGACAATTAACGCATGTTTTCTCATAGCTTTTCCACTTCCTTCTTCCATACAGATTTTCTACTGTACCCCTGTCATCTTCCATACTCCAAGAAGAATCAACAAGAAAATAACATTTGAGATTGTAAAAATCAAAAAATACTTTCCTTTTCGTTCTGTTTCTTCCTGTGCAATCTGACGATAAGAAATCAAACTGGCCATTGATGCAATTAATGTACCAAGACCACCCAAATTCGTTCCGATAATCAGAAGGGAAATTTTATTGGTAAATCCGGATAATAAAAGTGCAGTCGGAACATTGCTGATAATCTGACTTGCAAGCACTGCCACAATTACCTCCCATCCTTCTATAATCTGATTTAGCCATAGTGAAAAAGCAGAAATTCTTCCTGCATTTCCAATAAAGATAAAAAATGCAACAAACGTAAGTAATAACGAATAATCTACTCGTTTCAAACTTTTCCTGTCCCATAGAAAGATAAGAAGTAACACAATCAAAAAAGAAATTCGATAATCCATGATATGTAGGACTGCAAGCAGACAGATTCCAAATAATATCAGATAAACTCTTATTTTCTTCCAGTTACAAAATACTTGCTCTTCTGACTTCCACTCCATTTGAATTACTTTTTTCTTTTCTTTCACACAAAGCAAAAAACTCCAAATACAAAGAAGCACCAGCGCAGTTAAGGTATAAGGCAGCATTAATAAAAGAAACCTTCCAAATGACAGCCCGCTTTTTCCATATAAGTAAAGATTCTGCGGGTTTCCAAGGGGAGTCAGCATACTTCCAAGATTTGCTGCGATCGTCTGAATACAGACTACCCATAAAACTTGTTTTTTTCGGTAGGATTCTCCCAGCAAATTAAATACCACAAAAGTAAATGGTACAAAGGTAATCAACGCCACATCATTTGTAATCAGCATGCTTCCAAAAAAAGTAAGAAGCACTAAAGTTAAAATGACCTGCCAAAGATATTTTGTTTTTTCCAGCATCTTACGCCCCACAAAATCAAAGGCTCCATGCAACTTTAATCCTGCCATAACACTCATAAGAGAAAACAAAATTGCTAAGGTCCGAAAATCAATATACTGTATATATTTCTTGTCCGGATGAATCAAAAAAGAAGAAATTACAGCCAGCACAAAAGCAACACAAAGCACTACTTCTTTTTTTAAGAATTTACAGATGCGAACTCTTAAATCCAACTATCATCCCCTCCGGTAATTGCAAGGCTTAAAAGTGCATCCATTTTTTCTACTTCTTCTGGTCCTTCAATTTTTTCCAGTAAGACAGCAGTGTCTAAAACATCTTCCAAGCTTTCATCTGGTCCGATTTCATAGTCGATTTCTGCCTCACATTCCGGACACGGAATCTTTTCCATCGTTTGAAGAGAAAGAAAACGATTTCCACATTTTTTACATTCATAAAATCCACATTCTTTTGTTCCATCTGGCACATAATACATTGTCTTTTCCCTCTTGCTTTCTTATATAATTTCCCCTTATTCCAATACATCAATCGCCAGATTATTTAATTTACAAAGCGTATTTACCACCGCAAATATAATCACTGCACCAAGATTTGCAGTCGTATTATCCTGGTCAAATCTCGGAGAGATTTCACAGATATCAAATCCTCTGACTCTGCGGGTTCTCAAAATATGTTTGATAATCGGAAGTACCACTTCAGGGTCCAATCCCAGTGACTGTGTTGCACTGACTCCTGGTGCAAAAGCGGAAGAAAATACATCGGTACATACAGTAATATATGCTGAACTGCACTGATATAAAAAGGTATCCACTTTATCTAATATCGTTGCATAATTGGAATTTTGGATTTCCTTTGCAAGAATATATTCTGTTCCGATTTCTTTTGCAAATTTAAATAAACTGACAGTATTACTATGTTCCTGTATCCCCAACGGAAGATAATGATACTGCACATTTTCCTTTTTGTAAATATCTGCAATCTGGCGAAACATTGAACCGGATGACGGACCATTTTCATAAGGTCTTAAATCAAAATGCGCATCAAAATTAATAATTCCCATATCAAGAGGCGTTTCTTTCTTCTTCATATCTGCCAGATGCCCCTGAAAATGACCAAAAGTTGTTTCGTGACCGCCTCCAAGCACAATCGGAAATAAAGCTAAATCCAAAATTTTCTCCACTGCCATGCCAAGCAGTTTCTGTCCCTCTTCCATTGAGATCTCATCACATAAAATATTTCCTGCATCATATAATTTGACATCCTGTAAAAAAGTACATGGAAGATTTGACATCTGTGCACGGATAAAATCCGGTGCAAGCGCAGTTCCGACACGACCTTTGTTACGCTTTACTCCCTGCTCACTGCAAAAACCGATAAAAGCAAAACCCAGTTCACACTCCGGCTTTTCCGTCTGTATATTCAAATCCAACGGCTGTACCCACTGATGCCAGCGAAATGCATCATAATCTGTTGTACTGTCAATACGTCCCTTCCAGCAATCCATTGCACTTACATAGTTTGTTAATCCCATTTCAATCGTACCTTCTTCCTACATCAATCCTTCGTTCAAGTAAATGTAAACTCAAACAACGCACTACAGGCATATCATTCCCCATGTCTGATATGCCTGTTTATTTTCTTTTACTTGTTCTATTTTACGATGCAAGAGTCAAAATTTCATCGAATTTTCTGATAAATTTCTCTCTTCAAAAATTTTTCCTAACGATAGCAATTCTTACAGACACTATATCCACTTGCTTCTGCCTCTGATTTTGTTATTTTTCTTGCTTATTTTCCTTACTTATCTTTATTTACTCTCTCGAATATTCCTCAATCGCTTTATCTAATATCTGCATTTCTTCTGCACTTAATTCCCAGTCGAATACTTTGCAGTTTGCTTCTATCTTATCACGACTCTGTGAACCTGTGATACAGGAAGAAATAAATTCTTTTTTCAAGGTCCAATTTAATGCAATCTGTGCAAGCGGTACATTTCTCTCTTTACTGATTTCATCCATAACAGATAACAATTTCATTGCTTTTGAGAATAGTGGTTCTCTGAAATATGGATAGAATCTATTTCGATTATCGTTTGCTTCATACGTTTTTAACTCACGATATTTTCCGGTTAAAATTCCACCACCTAATGTTCCATAAGTCATAACTCCCATGTCCTGTGCATGCGCCCAGCGGATTAATTCTTCATTATCCCGGTCTACCATGGAAAACTGTGGCTGATAGGCTTCGATTTCACAATATTTGTTTGCTTCTTCCATCTGTTCCTTTGTAAAATTAGAAACTCCGACATGTAAAATCTTTCCCTGTTTTTTTAACTGATTTAATGCGTCCATTGTCTCTTCCATTGGAACATTCGGGTCTGGCCAGTGTACCAGATAAACATCAATATAGTCTGTCTTTAAATTCTGCAAAGACTCATCACACTCTCTTAAGATTTTATCAGCTGAACCACAACGGACATATTTCCCATCAATAAATTCATTTCCACATTTCGTAGAAATCACAACTTCTTTTCTCGCACCCAATTTATGCAGAGTTTCTCCTACATACTGTTCTGCTTTTCCTGCATTATAGGCTGGTGCTGTGTCGATAAAATTAATACCACAATCTAAAGCTGCTTTAATTGCATCCATACGGCTCTCATCTGAATAATTGTCCCATCCTGCACCACCAATGCCCCATGTGCCAAGACACATCTTAGAAACTTCAATTCCTGTTTTACCAAATTTCGTATACTTCATTGGATTTGTCCTCCCTGTTCTTTACTTTTCTTTGTAAAATTACTTTACTCTTAATCCGGCGGATATTCGCAATTTGCTCCGCTACTTGCCCATAACCGAATTACTCTGCTTCTTTTGTTAACTCGTCAATCAGCTCAATTGCTTCAAAAATCATATTATCACAGTGCGGTTTCTTTGCTCCGCCTTTCTGTGCATTGGCTCTTAAAAGTTCCGCACAGTCTGTCATTCCATCATGCTTTTCAGCAATTCGTCTGCGGAATTCATTTACCGCAAATGGAGATTCGATTCCCTTTGCTCCAAGTATCATAAATCCTGCTGTGATTGCCCCACAGGTGCTTCCGCATTTCATTCCACCACCAAAATTGCCGGCAATTCCTGCTGCAAGATTTTCATCCAAACCAAGCTCCTCAGCATAAACCCGAAGGATGGTCTGAGAACAATTGTTGACCATTGGAGTTGCATTTCTAAGCTGTATTGCTTTTTCTATGTGTTTGTTCATTGTAAAGCCTCTTTTCTTAAGTGTTTTGTATTCTTACTTCTTTTATTTTACTCAAAAATTCATTGGAGGGAATATATAAATTTTCTAATATTGGATTTAAATCAATATATTCCTCTTCGTATTCATTATTATGACTATATTTTGCCATCACAACAAGGTATCCATTATTCCATTCTTTAACAGAAATATAATGTTCTAAGGAATACGGTGCTTTAAATCTTATTCTATAATTTTCAAATTCAAAAACCGTATAACCCTCTTCATTACTTAATGTGGCATAATCCATAATGAATTTCCTTTCTTTTATCCTTTTCTATTTAGAATTTCATACTCCATAACGATGATAAAATAAATCTTGAATCACACGGCATTTTTTGTAATATACTGCCAATTATTATTGTGGCAGATAAACTTCAAACTTGCAATATTTACCCGCTTATAAGATTTATTCGGTAAAACAATATATTCACCATCTACGCCCTTGACATAAGCTCCACTATTGGTAAATCCAGTAATATATCCGCTCTTTCCAAATACACTCACCTTATCATTCAGATAGAATCCACGATAATATGGAGTATTTTTGCTATTACGCTTTTGTATACGATTCGGTTCTTTTCTTCCCTTACGAGGCACTCCTTCGTGTAGTGAACGTTTTTTCTTACGAAATTGCCTAATAAGAAGCCATTCATGTAAATTCTCAGAAATAGTAGAAACTCCACTAATAACAATTGCATCATTATAATGCGTTTTTTCTAAACCAATATTTTTACGTTTAATAGTAGTTTCAAAACCATATGTAATAAGAGCCTGTGGATATTGATTAAGAATTTGTTGTCTAAGTACATTCATAAATGGTGGTGCTTTATACTGCTTAACTTTTTTGTGTTCCTTCTGCCATTTATAAAAGATTCCTCCATTCTTATGATTCGTACTGGTATGACACTCTTTACAAACCGTGATTTGATTATCAACACGATTCGTACCACCATTTGATACATAAATAATATGATGTGTTTGTAATGGCTTATTCCTTTCTCCACATACCTGACATGTATAGTTATCTCTTGCAAAAATAAAATATCGTTCTCCTTGATATCCATAAGTTTGACCTTGCGAATAATCAACACTATGAACCTCTGGATTAATCATCTTAGCAATATCAAATTTGCCAACTTCAATATGAAGAATTGATTCTGGTATAAAAGAACATAGTTTATCAATCCATTTAAATGTATGATTAATACGATTTTGTAAACTAGGCGGAAGCCATTTGCCAAACCGTTTACGATTCAAAAATCTACATCTACGATATCGAGTCTTACGATTTCGCCTACTTCTGCGATAGATTCGTTTTGTATCAATTTTTGATTTTACATCCTGACGAAGCTCTACTTCGCCCTTAAATAAAACCTTATTTTCAGAGGTCACAGCAAGACCAATATACTTAGAACCAGTGTCGATTCCAACATGACATTCCTGCTTGTTCTCACCAGTTACATACTTTAATTGAATAGTAAATGGATTATACTTATAAATTTTAGCTTTGCCTGTTTTTAATAAAAGGCGGGCTTTTCTTTGCGTACACGGCATTAAAGGTTCGCCTCGCATATTAAATACAAATACTCGCATAATATGTACCTTTTGCAGCTACCCTCAGGTCCTGCACCTTTCTATTTAAGAAAGTTTGTTACCCTTCGCCAATGTTAGAACTGCTTCCCGTAATCGGAGACTTCAGGTTGACTACTCCTACCTCACAGAGTTGTTTACAGAGCCTGCACAGAGCTGCAAACTAGGGTATCATTTGCAGGTGTGATAACAGAAATAACGTAGTGTTCAAGACACTTAGGCTAGTCAACTTGAACTTTTACAAGTTCTAACCTCTTTAAAACATTAATTCTAGGTCAGAGGCAGCTGACTACATCTCATGTTGCTACTATTTATTTTAAATTATTTTTTTTAATTTTACCACTCTTTTAAATAGTTTATCTTTCCTCTGTAAAAAAACTTTATCCCTTCTTATAGTCTTTACTTTTTTAATCTCGTTTCCATTCTTAAAATTTACTCGTATTCCCGAAACTGTACGAATGAAAAACTAGAAGTTTTCTCTACATTATCTCCTACCTTTCGCTCCACAGATTTTCTCTCACTACAAGCTGCAACTACCTTTACTCCAAACTTTTTCAGTGCCGAAATTACTCCATAAGCGACACAAAACTCACCCTGACATAACACACAAGACGGATTTAAATTCATAATCTGTGCCACATACTATTCACAAATTTTATAAATTTCTTCCTCATTTGAATACGGATTAACTGCTGGAAATGGAATATCTATCACCTCACCATATTCCATTGCTGCATTTAACTGTGCTTTTCCCCATGCCTCACTTGGATGATTTGAAAAATTAATAAACATACTTTGTTTCTCCTTATTTAATACAGTAAATCTTCCTACTGCATTCTATAAACACCTAGATTATTTATATATCTCTATTATGCCACTTTTATCTTTCAAATACGAGGATTCCTTTACTTTTTTAGTTCTCCTTATAAAATAAAAAAAGCCTTGGAACTATCTTTTCATTCCAAAGCTTTCTTTCTCTTTCATTATTCTTTCATTATTTCAGTACTTTCTTCACAACCTCCAACAGCCTTTCCAAATCAATCGGTTTTGATACATGTTCATTCATTCCTGCCTCCAGTACTTTTTGTCTATCCTCTTCAAATGCATTTGCTGTTATTGCCACAATTGGAATATTAGCTGTTTCTGGATTTTCTAGCTTTCGGATTTGGCGGGTTGCTTCGTATCCATCCATAATCGGCATTTGAATATCCATCAAAATCAAATCATACTGACCTGGTTTTGCAGTTCTCATTTTTTCTACCGCTATTGTTCCATCTTCTGCTGTATCTAAAATAAAACCAGCTTCTTTTAACAGTTCTACCGCAATTTCCCGATTTAATTCATTATCTTCTACCAAGAGAATCTTCTTGTTTTTAAATGGATTTTCTAAACTTTCTTCTTTCAAATTTTCTTGTTTTGCCTTTTCCTTTTCTGAAAATGTTTCCATCTGTTCTGGTCTTGAAAGTGCCCGCATTTCATTTGCTACAGGTTGACTGCTGACTTTAAATTTCAAGATAACTATAACTTCTGTCCCTTTCCCCTGTCTGCTTTTTACCGCAATAGTACCACCCATCCTGTCTACAATCTTTTTTACAATCGCCATTCCAAGTCCTATTCCTTCAATCCCGCTGACTGTAGAGGTCTGTTCTCTGGAAAATGGTTCAAATATATGCGCTATAAATTCTTCACTCATACCAATTCCGGTATCTTTTACACAAAATTCATATTTTGCAAATCCCGGCTCTTGTTCTTCTAATTCTCGAATTTGAAAATAAATTTTTCCTCCAGGTCTTGTATACTTTACTGCATTTTCCAAGATATTTAATAATACCTGATTTAATCTAAGTTTATCCGTAATAACATTTTTATGCACCATATTTTTGGTATCTGCACAAAATTTCAGCTGTTTCGCAGAACTATCTGTCTGAATAATTGCTTTTAAATTTTCCAGCACATCCGGTAAATACACTGGTGCGTGTTCAAGCTTTAGTGTTCCGCTTTCAATATGACTCATATCCAGAACATCATTTATTAATAACAATAAATGGTTGCTTGCTGTCTCTATCTTCGATAGATATTTTTTTACCTCCTGCGCTTCATTAACATGGGCAGATGCAAGCGCCGTATATCCGATAATCACATTTAATGGTGTTCTTATATCATGTGAAATACTGTTTAAAAAAATAGTTTCTGCACGATTGAACTGATTTTCTTTTGTTTCTTTTTCGACTTTGTTTTCTAATTGATTTTGAGTTTTCTTTTCTGAAGGATTTTGTTTCCAAGACTTCATTCTTTTCTTCTTTCTACTCACTTTCAATTATTCTTTTTTCTATCTTATTTTTCCTACAATCATACCATATCGAACTGTCTTTTCTTGTAAAAAAAGGACTCTAACCGAAAAATTTTTTTCAGCTAAAGTCCTTTTTATTTTTACCATATTTTCTATAAATATATCTCAGACGACATCTGCCACCATTTCTTAATCTATTTCATTCCATATTTCTCTAAATCCACTTTTCCATTCACAACTTCAACTCCATCTTCTCTTAGGAGTTCTGCCTGTGCCTTTCCCCCTCCAAATGCAAATGCACCTGCAAGCTCCCCTTTGGAATTCACTACTCGAAAACACGGAATATGAAGTGGGTCTGGATTTTTATGTAAGGCATTTCCCACAGCTCTTGACATTCTCGGATTTCCTGCCATCTCTGCAATCTGCCCATACGTTGCCACATGTCCTTTAGGAATTTTTTTCACTGCTTCGTAAATTCGTTTTGTCGGACTGTCCGTTACCAAATCATAACTTTCTGCAATCATCCGTTTTACGTCTTCATCCGGAATACTGCCATCTAAAATAATCGTATTCCAATGTTCTTTGTTTTGATGATATCCCGGAATTACAGATTTATAAGTGCTTCTCCAAAAATCACGCCACTCCGGGTCTGCTTTTACATTTAAATTCAAAAAACCATCTTTCTCATAAGTCCACAAAAATGCTTTTTTGCTTTGCTTTACCCGTACAAGCTGCCAGTTTGTATCAGAAAACGGCGTATCCACATAAGTATCCGCAAATGTTAATCCATAAGCCAAAATCTCTTCTCGTGTTTTCATCTTAATCACCTCTAAATTAATGAGTCAAATCCTTCACCCATTTATATTTTCTAAAATGCAAAAATACCCACGGAAGTTTCCCAACTTCATCAATACAGGTACATGCATACACAACCACGACTGACCAGTGAAAATAGTAAGTACCAAGTGCAGCAAGCGGAATTGCAAGGCACCACATGCATACTGCAAGACTGTACATATCAAATATCGTGTCTCCACCTGCTCCAAAGATTCCATTAATCGTGACATCATTGACCGAACGCCCTATCATGTAAAAGGAAATCACTCCAAACATGCCTTTTAAATATCCTGCTGCCTGTGGAGTCAGATTCACAAAATGCAGAATAATCGGTGCAGTAATTAGCATCAAAAGGGAAGCCATCACACCACAGACCAGTGAAATTTTTAATAAACGGATTCCATATAATTTTCCTCGTCTTAAATTTCCGGCTCCCAGTTCATTTCCAACCATAATTCCTGCTGCACTTGAAATACCCGCACTAAAACAGCAGATAATATCACGCACAACCGCAGCCACAGAGTTTGCTGCTGCCGCATTAACACCCAGATGTCCCATAAAGGATGAATAAGACGTAAATCCAATCCCCCAGAACAAACACGCACCAAGAAGCGGCAGGGCACATTTTTGAAAATCTTTTGCAAGCTGTTTATTTCGATAAAACAATCGCTTCATATCCGGATGAATGTAGCCGTCTTTATAAGAAATCATAATCGAACAGCCCAGTTCTAAAATACGTGCCACTAAGGTCGCAAGTGCTGCACCTTTTACTCCCATTGCTTCTAAGCCAAATGCACCATAGATAAATATCCAGTTTAAAATAATATTTACACAAACGGTAAATGAACTGATAATTGCCGTTGTCTTTGCATGTTCACTTGTTTTCATAATGACAAGATAACACTGCGAAATTCCGGTTAACAGATAAGAACAACCTGCGATTTTCAGGTAGCTCACGCCATATCCAATCAGTACAGATTCATTCGTAAAAATCAACATCAGATACTTTCCAAAGAATACACATCCAATAAAAAATATAACGGATACCATGCCGCAAAGCCGAAGTGCCATACAGAAAATATCATCTAAGGTTTTGATATCTCCCTTTCCCCAGTACTGTGCCCCCAAAATTCCAAGGCTTGCTGTTGCTGCTGCCAGAAACATGTTTTGGATAAACTGAATCTGTGTTGCCAGTGAAACCGCAGACATATAATTCTGGTTCATTCCCCCAAGCATAAACGCATCGGCTACTGCGACCATTGCAAGCATCAGGTTTTGCAGTACAATTGGAATCATCAGACTCCATAGTTTTCTGTAAAAAATACTGTCTTTTTCTAGTTTCATTTTAAATTCCCTTCTTAAAATTCTGATACGATTTCAACTCGCATTATAGCAAAAATTCAGACAAAAAAACACCGTAAAAAATGGCTTTTATCCCCTTTCCACGATGAATGCTATTTATTTTTATCATATTTTCTGGTATTATTTATTCCTCAGATTCTTCAACTTCTTCCAGTTTTTACTCTTTTCTTATAAATTAATTGACATTTCAAACATCATCTGTTAGAATACAACCATCTAAAAGGGAGTAGCTAGCCAAATCCGGTTTGCTTTTTCGTCAATACAGTCATTTTACATGACTCGGAAAGTGATTAAATAGCAAGACTTTTACTGTATCTATTATTTCATACAGTAGGAGTCTTTTTTTATACCTACTGAATGATAAACACACAAGAAAGAAGAGGTATATTATGATTTTACAAGTGATGATTTTGTTAGCAGGTTTTATTTTATTAGTCAAGGGCGCTGACTGGTTTGTCGAAGGTGCCGCCAGCATTGCTAAAAAACTAGGTGTTCCACAGTTAATCGTAGGACTCACCATCGTAGCAATGGGAACAAGTATGCCAGAAGCCGCTGTCAGCATTACCGCTGCACTAAATGATAATGCAGGAATTACCATCGGAAATGTCGTAGGAAGTAACATTTTAAATATTTTAATTATCCTTGGAATTACTGCCGTTATTACAAATGTAGCCATTCAGAAATCAACTTTGCGTTACGAAATACCATATATGATAGGAATCACTGTTCTATTGATGATTTTTGGTGCAACCGGAAGTTCCATTACATTTTGGGAAGGCGTTGTTTTCTGGATTTTATTCATTCTGTTTCTTGGATATTTGTTTGTAATGTCCAGAAAAGGAAGTTCTGAAGAAGAGGAAACTGCAAAAGAGCTCCCTGTCTGGAAATGTATTATTCTGATGATAATCGGCGGAGTAATGGTTGTAAAGGGAAGTGATTTTGCAGTCAGCGGTGCTTCTGAAATAGCCAGATTCTTTGGAATGAGTGAACGATTTATCGGACTTACGATTGTCGCTTTCGGTACTTCCCTTCCGGAACTTGTAACATCTGTTACAGCCGCCAAAAAAGGAAATGTTGGAATCGCAATTGGAAATATTGTAGGAAGCAATATCTTTAATATCTTATTTGTAATAGGAACAACCGCTCTGATTTGTACAGTTCCTTTTGAAAGTAAGTTTATGATTGATAATGCAGTCGCAATTTTCAGTGGTATTTTACTTTGGGCCGGCACAATAAAACACAAAGAATTAAGAAGACCTTGTGGAATTGTTATGCTGTTATGCTATGCTGCATATTTTATCTATTTATGTATGTGAACTATTTAAGAGAAGAGGGTGCGGACATTTTCTGGACTATCTAAATTAAAAGGGGCTTTCAATGCCCCTTTATTTTTTCCAAATACTTCACCGGCACTTCTTTTGTAAGCCACACTCCATTTTTTGATAAAAAGAAAGTATATCCATCCTGATACATTTCTCTTGTTTTTACCGTATAAAGCACTGGTCTTCCATGTCTGCTTCCAACTTTAAGCGCAGTTTCTTTATCCTTTGATAAATGTACATACAATCTGCTTTTGCGAATCAGACCAATCTCATCAATTGATGCAACATACTTTTCACCTGTTCCATGCCATAATTCCTCCGGTGGCTCTACCTCTTCTAATTCTACATCTACCGGAATTGAATGACCCTGATTCGCCCGAATTAAAGTCTTGTCCTCATTAAAAGAATATCTCTCTTTCTCATCTGTCCGGACAATTTCTTCTAAAATGTCCATATTAAATTCTCTGGTTTTTGAAATTCCCTCAATCAGCTCGTCCACATTTGCCCAGCCATGCTCATCCAGACTGATACCAATGGTTTCTGGCTTGTGGCGTAAAATCAGACTTAGAAAACAGCTGATTCTTGTTAAGTTCATGTTATTTATCACCTCTCAATTTATATCTCTGTTATATTATTTTTTCTATATATTCTTTAAATTGATTATACTATATATTCTTTAAATTTTCATCTGTTTTAGCAAAGAAGGATTGATTTTCCGACTGCTCTAAATCTCATCAAAAAACACCTCGCCGAAGCGAGGTGCTGATGCATTGTTCTGTATTTTTCTGTGAATTTTCACGCTTATCCCAGATTTGAACTCTACCGTGAAATGGTCTTCATAAAAAATATTGATGATTATTTACTACATTCCATAACAAGCTTCTCACATCTGTCATATCCAAGCTGTGAACTATTCAGACACAACGTATAATTACTGGCCTTTCCCCATTTCTGATCCGTGTAAAAATTATAATTCGTCATACGCCTTTTATCTGTATCTGCCATCATTTTGACAGCTTCCTTTTCTTCTACATTATATAAGCCCATAATTCGCTGTATTTTTTCCGGCATATCCCCATGGATAAATACATTCAGCACATCATCCCGCTCTTTCAGAATATAATCTGCATTTCTTCCGATAATTACACAAGATTCCTTATCAGCCAGTTTTAAAATAACCTTTCTCTGTGCCTCATACACCATGTCTTCTACTGATTTTCCTGTGATATCACGTCCGGCAAATGCATATGCAAACAATCCTTTTTTCGGAGATAATTCCGCATTTTTCTGAACATACTCCTGTGATAAACCTGTCTTCTCTGCAATCTCATTAATAATATTTTTATCATAATAAGCAATCCCAAGTTTCTTCGCTACTTCTTCTCCGATAAAACGTCCACCGCTTCCAAATTCTCTACTGATTGTAATGATTCTTTTTGCCATTTTCAGTTCCTCCTTAATTCAAAACATTCACTTTATTTTTTCTGATTCGCTTTAAGAATACATAACCTGCAAAACATGAAACTATTTCAGTAATCGGAAATGCCCACCAGATCAGTGAAACTCCCATCTGTCCATTTCTGACAAATATTGAAAAAATTCCGGCCAGCGGCAGTATAATAATAAATTGTCTCAAAAGTGAAATAACCAGCGATTCTATGCCTCCATCCAGTGCCTGATAAATGCCCTGATAAGCCACATTGATTCCGGCAAAGAGAAAGCTTACGGAAATCACCTTCATTGCACCAATAAAATATTCTCTCGACTGTCCTGCATTAAACAGCGTTGCAAATGCTCCGGGAAAAACCTCCGTGATTGCAATTCCCAGAATCATTAACACAGTTGTATAGATCAGACCATATTTGATTCCATCCTGAATTCTTTTCTTACTTCTCATTCCATAAGCAAATGCAAGGATCGGGGTGATCGCATCTCTAAGTCCAAATGCAAGGAACAGAACAAACTGCTGTACCTTATAGAACAAGCCATAGGCTGTCTGTGCTGGCGGATTAAATTTCAGAATCAGGTTCATCACATAAACCATAATGGACATCAGAGCCTGTGCAATGATTGCCGGAAGTCCGATTGCATAGATTTCCTTGATAATTCTGCCCTCTGGCTTCATGTATTTCGCTCCATGCTCGAATTCTTTATTTAATTTGATATGAAAGATAAGCAGTAATATTGTGGATGCTATCTGACCAATTACAGTTGCATAAGCTGCACCTTTTACTCCCATTTCCGGGCAGAATCCAATACCATAAATCATGATCGGATCAAGAATGATATTTACAACTGCTCCAACCACCTGACCAATTGTGGAATAAAGAGAACGGCCTGTTGCCTGGAGTAACTTTTCAAATAGAGAAAAGAAAATAATACCAAAAGAAATTATGCAGCATATCCTCAAATAGCTGACTCCCATCTCAAGCACTTCTGTATCTACTGTCTGCGATGAAATATATGCTTTCACCCCAAAGATACCAAACAAGAAGCAGACCACATAAATGATCACTCCCAGAAACAGACTGTTTCCAGCTACCTTTGCAGCTTTTTTACTGTTTCCCTGTCCAAGTGTCCTTGCAAGAAGTGCATTGGTTCCTACACCGGTTCCAATCCCCACTGCCACCATAAGCATCTGCACTGGAAATACCAGTGTCAAAGCATTTAGTGCTGTCTCACTGCCTGCTTTCATATTTCCCACAAATGCACTGTCTACAATGTTATAGACTGCCTGCAATGCCATAGATAAGATCATCGGGACTCCCATCTGGACCATCAGCTTATTCACCGGCATCTCTTTCATCTTGTTGCTTTCCGCCATTTTGTTTTAACTCCTTTCTTTTTGGCACAAAAAAAGTGTGCACCCTGTCATATAAGCTGGACTTACGCTGACACGCTACACACTTTTCATGGCGATATTCATTTTTGCAAAACTATTAGAAACGCGCTCCGCGAGTTTCTAAAGTTATCGCGGCAGTCGCCAAGGTCTCTTGCAAGCACGGACTTTGGCTCATTGCTCGCGTAAATGAAAACGAGTAGCCGGTAAACTGGATTTACGCTTACTTGCTACTCGTTTCTTGTAATTATATTGCCTCTTTTTCAAAATGTCAAACAAAATTTTTCTATTACACATTGGTACTTTTTAGCAGACCTATATTTTATTCTAACTCTATACTTCTGTCAATTTTCCTGTTTGCTCTGGTTAATATACTCGATAATTGTTTTACATATTTCCTGTTTTGGTTTTCCAAGTGCCACTCCCAGTTCCATATATAATAAATTTTCCGCTATCTGAAAATATCTCGCATCCGTGGCAGTACACTTTTTTCCCTGAGCAAGTCTTTTCTGTTTCCTCTGATAAATCATTTTTATAATAGCAACCAGGGCTTCTGGATCATTTGCTTTTACTGCCGCTTTATAATTTTGCTCTCTCATTTTTTCATTATTCGTCCAGGCTATCGGAATCTCTGGAATTCTTTTAATCAAATTCCATGCCTTTTCTGTTGTCATGCACAATCTCAGCCTCGAATCTGAGTTTGAAACGGGAACATATATTTTTTCTTTTTCATCTTCGATTGGTTTCATCAGATAATACAATTTATTATTTCTTTCATCCTGCGGATTCAAATATAAAATATCCTCTATTTTACAAATACCTGTAACTGGTTTACTGACAAAGTCCCCAATTTCATACTTCACAAACATCTCTCCTTACTAATCAGCACCTTTACTCCGTAAAAGTATAACGCACAAAAGAGCCTTGATTATCTCCGGTTACTATTACAACATCTCCGCTTTCATTATGTGTGGATTCCAAAACCGGAAATCTTCCATTCTCCTTTACATAAGCTTCCGGACTATCTGCTTCTGCCTCAATCAAAGTTTTTTTACTGTATTTTTCTCCTCCACACGGATTTATTTCTTCAATAAAGATTTCATACTCATGCATGTAGAATTCCTCCTTAGATTTATTTTATAAAAACGAGCAGCATATATGTTGCTTCCCTGCATCACTACACTGCTCACCGTTATTTTTATTATAAAACCATTTCGTTTTTATTTCAAAAGCAGTTTTTACTAAAAATGTATCTTCTATTTTTAGATATTATTACCATGCGTTTACATATGCAATACTACTAACACTTCAATGCCGTTCATAATCTGCTTTTTCTTGCCCTGTTTGCCTGTTGGTGTGAAGCTCATATACCTCACAAAATGCCTGAATCTGGAAAATTCAGCACTTCTACGAATTCACCCGATGTAGACAACACACGACTTCCACATGCACAGTCTGACAAAATTGGTCCACACACACGCATTTCTCAACCCGATATCCTCTCTGTAAGAACACTTCCAAATCTCTTGCCAGACTGGACGGTTTACAGGAGATATACACTATCTTATCCACTCCATACTGAATAATCTTTGGCAGTGCTTTTGGATGGATTCCATCTCTTGGCGGGTCAAGCACGATCGTATCTGGTTTTTCTTTGATCTCATCGATCACTTTTAATACATCGCCTGCGATAAAGTGGCAGTTTTCGATTCCATTTAAAGCTGCATTTGCTTTTGCTGCTTCAACTGCTTCTTCCACAATTTCCACACCAATTACCTCTTTTGCTACCGGTGCTAAAATCTGTGAAATCGTTCCGGTTCCGCTATATAAATCAAACACGGTCATATCTTTTGTACTTCCAAGGTATTCTCTTGCAGTATTGTAAAGTACTTCTGCACCGTAAGAATTTGGCTGAAAGAAAGAAAATGGCGTCACTTTGAATTTTAATCCTAAGATTTCTTCGTAGAAGTAATCCTGTCCATAAAGAATTCTCGTCTCATCGCTTCTTACCATATCGGATAATCCATCATTGATAATATGAAGAAATCCCACAATTTTTCCTTCCAAATCCAATGCAAGAAGTGCTTCTTTTAATGGTGTTAAATCCATTTCTTCCTGACTTGTAGTTACCAGATTGACTAAAATTTCTCCGGTTGTGTTGGCACGGCGTAACAGCAGATGGCGCAGATAGCCCACATGCTGCATTTTTTTATAAAAACTGGTCTTTCTTTCCTGAAAATATTCAAGGACACAGCAAAGGATTTTTGTCATATCTTCATGTACCAGTTTACAGTCACGGGCACTTAACACATCATAAGTACTGCCTTTTTTGTGCAGTCCAAGTGCAAGCGGCCCGTCCTTATATTCATCTCCGAAGGAAAATTCCATTTTGTTGCGGTAAGCAAATTCAAATGGACTTCCTTTGATTCCTTCAAATACATAATCCGGATTTCCGTTTTCGTCTACCTGTCCACCATTTTTTACTGCTGTATCTAAAAGTTCTTTTACCTGCTTTGCTTTCATCTTAAGCTGGTCTTCATAAGACATGGTCTGATACATACAGCCTCCACATGCCGGAAAAATGCTACAGACCGGTTCTCTTTTTTCAAGAGGAGATTTTTCTAATACTTCCAAAAGACGTCCCTCTAATTTTTTTCCACGTTTTTTATTTATCATAAAACGGACTTTCTGACCTGGGATTGCATTTTTTACAATAACCGTTTCTTCTCCAACTTTTACTTTTCCTTTATTTGGAAATTCAATTTTTTCTACTACGCCTTCATAAATTTCACCTTTTTTCAAATGTTCGACCTCCATATCTGATGCTATTTATTCTTCTTTATTTTCTATTTCATTCTTTCTAAAAAAGAAGCTCCGGTTTCCCGAAGCTTCTTTTTATTATTTTGTTACTCTTCGTCCTTATCTTCTTCGTGTTCTTCGTTTTCCTCATCATCCTCGAAGTAGTCATCGAAATCATCATCAAAGTCTTCTTCAAAATCTTCGAGATAATCCGGTGTGAAGAAACGATAAACCGCATAAGCAATTCCTGCAACTACAGATACAGCTCCAACAATTGCGAGAATCCATAAAACTGTATTTTTATTTTTCTCCTCTTCCCTTTTCTGCAATGCTGCTACTAAATCTTCAATACGATTCATGATACTACACCTTCCTCTCTTGCACAGAAACTTACTTTCCGGCAACTTTAAGTCCGTTACTTTGGCTGTTTCCATTATTATATCACGCTTATGGGAATTTTACTATCTTTTCTTTCCCGTATTTGTACCTTTATCTTTTGCATTTTGAAATAATGTTATAATTTCTTTAATTTTGCAAAGGAGGCAAACATCTTTTTTACGCCTGCTTTTTCAAAATCTACCGTTACTTCGTAATCTCTTCCACCATCAACAATGGATTTTACCACACCAGTTCCAAATTTAATATGTTTGACAGTATCTCCCACATCATAAGAAAGGCTGGATGCTTTTTTTACCTCAAATTTTTTCTGCATAAATGCCGGCTCTTTGATTGCTTTTTTCATCTGCTGGTAGCCTTTTGGAAGCGGAATTTCTTTTACTTTTCTTTCTTTGAAATTTTTTCCAAGGTCTACTAATTCCTTCGGAATTTCACGGATAAATCTGGACGGCTTATTATACTGGGTTTCTCCACGAATCATTCTCTGCTGTGCACAGGTCAGAGTTAAATCTTTCATCGCTCTTGTGATTCCAACATAACAAAGACGTCTTTCTTCTTCGATTTCAGTCGGGTCATCTGACACAATGGTCATGTAACTTGGGAATACGCCATCTTCCATTCCTGCCAGATATACATAAGGAAATTCCAGACCTTTTGCACTGTGAAGAGTCATTAGAAGTACACGATTATCATCTCCATCTACCGTGTCAATATCCGCAATCAACGCTACTTCTTCCAAGAAACCGCTTAAACTGATTTCCTCATTATTTGCTTCACATTCTTCTTCATAACTTACCACTTTTGTAATCAATTCATCAATATTTTCGATTCGAGATTCCGCTTCTTCTGTTTTTTCTGCCTGAAGTTCTGTCACATATCCGGTTTCGTCAATGATATCTTTCAATAATTCAGACGGACTGATATAGTCCAATTTACTTCTTAAACTCTGAATAAAGGTTACAAATGGTGTAATTTTAGATACTGCACGTCCAAGTGTTGTAATTTCATCTGCTCTTTGCAAAGCATCATAGAATCCAATTCCGTTCTGGTCTGCAAAATCCTGCACTTTAGAGAGACTTGCAGCACCAATTCCTCTCTTTGGCACGTTGATAATACGACGCACTGCAAGGTCATCTCTGGCATTATCTACGGTTTTTAAATAGGCCAGCAAATCTTTGATTTCCTTACGTGCATAGAAGTTTACGCCCCCTACCAGTCTGTATGGAATATTTGCCATCAAAAATTTTTCTTCAAACATACGGGACTGTGCGTTGGTTCGATATAGAATTGCGCAGTCTTTATATTCACATTCTCCCTCACGAACCCTTTTACTAATGTCTCCTGCGATATATTCTGCCTCTTCATAACCATTCATAAACTGGCGGTAATGCACGGGTTCACCGATTTCATTATCGGTCCAAAGCGTTTTTGCTTTTCTTCCAATATTATTGTGAATGACCTGATTGGCAGCCTCAAGGATTGTTTTTGTGGAACGATAATTCTGCTCCAATTTAATTACTCTTGCTCTTGGAAATATCTTCTCAAATCCAAGAATATTTCCGATATTTGCACCACGGAACTTATAGATGGACTGATCGTCATCACCAACGACACATAAATTCTGATACTTGCCGGCTAAAAGACTGACAAACTTAAATTGCGCTGTGTTCGTATCCTGATATTCGTCTACCATAATATACTTAAATCTTTCCTGATAAGAATCCAGCACATCCGGACAGCTCTGGAACAATTCAACAGTTTTTACAATCAAATCATCAAAGTCCAATGCATTGTTTTTCTTTAATTCTTTCTGATACTCTGTATACGCCATTGCAATTTTTTTCCGGCCGTAATCGTCCATCACACTTTTTTCGTATTCTTCCGGGCCAACCAGATTATCCTTTGCAGAAGAAATTGCACCTAAAATCGCACGTTCTTTATAGATTTTCGTGTCAATATTCAGTTTTTTGCAGACTTCTTTCATCAGACTTTTCTGGTCATCGGTATCATAAATCGTAAAATTATTTTCATAGCCCAAGCGGTCAATGTACCTTCTTAAAATCCGCACACAGCTTGAGTGAAAGGTTGAAACCCAGATGCTTTCTGAGCCAAATCCCACAATCTTATCCACTCGTTCCCGCATTTCACCTGCTGCCTTATTCGTAAATGTAATCGCCATGATATTCCACGGATTAACCCCTTTTTCATCAATCAGATAGGCAATTCGATGGGTCAGCACACGGGTCTTTCCAGAACCGGCACCTGCTAAAATTAAAACCGGACCTTCCGTCTGTAAGACAGCTTCTTTCTGTTCCGGATTTAAGGTATCATATATACTCATAAACCTGCACCTTCTTTAAAATTATTTTTCAGTGTCACCTGTTTCTACAATATACCATACTCCCCTTATCGGCTTCAAGCGTGAAAATTTTACAGAAATTCGTTTACAAATAGTTTTGAAAACTATATAATATAGCATAGAGGTGATAAAATGACAATTGACACAAAAGACATGCTCAATAGTATTCTTGAAAGCATTTCTCGTATTTCTTATATTAAACCCGAAGAAATTCCGGAAATTGATTTATATATGGATCAGGTAACGACATTTATGGAGAGTCATCTTTCTTCTTCAAGAAGACATGAAGGAGATAAAATCCTGACGAAAACCATGATTAACAACTATGCAAAAAATAACCTGTTACCGCCACCGGTCAAAAAGAAATATTCAAAAGAGCATCTTTTAATGCTTACTTTTATTTATTATTTAAAAAATATTTTATGTATCAATGATATCCAGACCCTGCTTGACCCGATTTCCCAAAATTATTTTTCCGGTGACGGCTCAATGGATATGACCGAACTCTATAATGAAATTATGAACTTAGAACTTAAGCAGATTGAGCCACTTGCCAAAGACGTGACCAAAAAATATAAACTTGCCTGCAGTTCTTTTGAGCACGCAACAGAAGAAGAACAGGATTTTCTCCGAAAATTCTCTTTCATCTGTATGCTCAGTTTTGACGTATATGTTAAAAAACAGGTTATCGAAAAGATTATAGACGATATGGCAGATAACCAGCCCAAAGAGACGAAAAATAAGAATAAGAACAGTAAGAAATAATAAATTGTAAAAATTCTCAAAAAAATGGAGAGGTACACATTTTTATTTTTAAAAGGTCCTCTCCTGACTTTTTCTTTTCTGTTTTTATTCTTCTGTTTTTTCTGCCATTCTCTTAAATACCATTTCGTATCCGTCATTTCCATAGTTCAGACTTCTGTTTACACGGCTGATGGTTGCTGTGGAAGCACCTGTCTTTTCGGAAATATCAAGATAAGTTCTCTTATCTTTGAGCATCTTTGCTACCTCAAAACGCTGTGACAAAGACAAGATTTCATTGATTGTGCATACATCTTCAAAAAATGTATAACATTCCTCTCTATCTTTTAAACATAAAATCGCATCAAATAAAGAATCGACTGCTTCTGTATGAATTTTTTTACTCATAATTCTAACTCTCCTATCATAACGTATATTTTTGTCACCCCAATATGACTTCTCTTCTTCCTATATTAACACACTAAAATTTTAAAGTAAAGCAGTATTTTCAAAATTTACTTATTAAGAAATTTTTTCAGTTCTTCTACTGAACGGTTTATAATCAGTTCTTCCGGAAAATCTACTTCTTTTATTACTTTTTCGGCAAAGCAGTGACAGCCAACCAGAGCATCTGTATGTGCATCACTATCCACCACAACCGGAACTTCATATTTCTTACAATAGCAAAGCATGTCCTTTACATTCTCTTCCCCATTTTCTCTGGTACAGCGAGGGTCTAAAGAGTTATTATTCACTTCCAGAAGTACATGATGCTTCTTTGCTCCAAGTACCAGCTGTTCATAATCGACCGGAAATCTTCCATCGTCCGGATGCCCGATAATATTCACATAAGGATTTTCCATAACTTTTAAATAAGTCTGTGTATTTTCTTCTTTTGTACCAGACTTAAAGCAAGGTATATGCATACTTGCAATCACGATGTCCATTTTTTTTAAGAGATTTTCTTCCATATCTACTTCACCGTCTTGATTTAAGATATTAAGTTCCACACCAAACAGCATTTCTACCCCAAACATCTTTCGTTCCAGCATTTTTAAATTTGCAAAATAAAACGAATGACAGGTTCCCGGCATTTTCATTGCATGTTCTGTGATTCCCAACAACTCCAGCCCTTTTTCTGATGCAGACTGTGCCATTTCTTTAATCGTATTATAGGCATGTCCGCTTGCAATCGTATGTGTGTGCACATCCAGTACGTATTTCATGATACTCTCCTCCTGATTCAATTATGTATTCTCGGAGTCTTTATTCCTTCTCCTCTGTAAAATTTTTTCTTGCTAACAGGGCTTTTATTATACCGCTCTTATTTTTCAAAATCAAGTATGTTTTCCTATTACACTATAGCATTAGCATCGTAAAAACAACGCAAAAAAAGACAGCGTATAGAAAAAATTTTCTGTACACTGTCTCCTGCTGTAAAGCAGAATGCTTATCTGCGTTCAAATTCGAATATCTTTTACAGTAATTCGCCAAATAAATCTTTTACAGTCGGATAAATCTTAGCAAATTTCTGATATTTTTCTTCATATTTTGCTGCCAATTCCGGTTCCGGTTCTACCGTATCAATAACTTTTACAATCTTAGCTGCTGCATCCTCTACGGAAGCGAACTCTCCGTTTGCAACTGCTGCAAGCATTGCACCACCAAGTGCCGGTCCTTCTTCGGATTCAATTACATCTACTTTGATGTTTAAGATGTTTGCTATCATTTTCTTCCATAACGGACTCTTTGCACCGCCACCACAGATTTTTGTGCGTTCAATCTTAATTCCAAGAGATTTTGCAACCTCAAAGGAATCACGGATTGCAAAAGCGACACCTTCCAGAACAGCCTGTGTCATATCGGCTCTTGTGCTGTCCATTGTAAGACCAATGAAAGTTCCTCTTGCATTTGGATTATTGTGAGGAGAGCGTTCTCCCATCAGATATGGCAGGAAGTATACATTATTTTCACCAAGTTTTTCAATTTTTGCCTGCTCACCGGCATAATCTTTTGTTCCGATGATTTCATCCATCCACCATTTATTACAGGAAGCCGCACTTAACATACATCCCATTAAGTGATAATTTCCATCCGCATGAGCAAATGCATGGAGTGCATTGTGTGGGTCTACACCAAATTCTTTGCTTGAAATAAAGATTGTTCCACTTGTTCCAAGGGAAATGTTACACATTCCATCGCCAACAGTTCCTGTTCCGACTGCGGCTGCTGCATTGTCACCTGCACCTGCTACTATTTTACAGGTTGCCGGAATACCCAGTTCTTCTGCTAATTCCGGTTTTAATGTTCCAACTACTTCATAGCTTTCAAACAGTTTCGGCATCTGTTCTTCTGTGATTCCGCAGATATCAAGCATTTCTTTTGACCAGCAGCGGTTCTTTACGTCCATTAACAGCATACCGGATGCATCGGACATATCACTGCAGTGAGTACCGGATAATTTATACGCCAGATAGTCTTTTGGAAGCATGATTTTTTTGATACGTTTGAAATTCTCCGGCTCATTTTCTTTTACCCACAGAATCTTCGGTGCAGTAAATCCTGCAAATGCAATATTTGCTGTATACTCAGAGAGTTTGTCTTTTCCGATTACTTCATTTAAGTAAGCAGTCTCTTTTGTTGTTCTTCCGTCATTCCAAAGAATTGCCGGACGAATGACTTCATCATTTTCATCTAAGATAACAAGACCATGCATCTGTCCACCAAAGCTGATACCTGCAACCTGACTCTTATCACATTCTGCTGTCAGCTCTTTGATTCCCTCAATACTCTGTGTCCACCAGTCTTCCGGTTTCTGTTCTGACCAGCCTGGATGCGGAAAAGAGAGAGGATATTCTCTGGAAACGATTTTTTCAATTTTGCCTTCTTCGTTCATTAACAGTAATTTTACAGCGGATGTACCAAGGTCAACACCAATGTATAACATATTTTCTTCTCCTTATTCACTAAGAGGCTGCTCTTTCGGGCAGCCTCCATTTTTGATTCTTACCTGCAAAAATTATGCAAATGGATTTTCTGTTGGGTACAGAGTTCCCTTTGGCTGGTTGTAGTCGATTTCTTCTACATCAATGCCAAGGTATTTAAATACTTCATAGAGCGCTTTTCCGAAGTGTCCAAAAGCAACTGCTCCGTGATGTGGATAATTCTTTTCTACCAGTACGTGACGATAGAAACGTCCCATTTCCGGAATTGCAAAGATACCGATTGCACCAAAGGAACGAGTTGCTACCGGAAGAACTTCACCATGTGCGATGTATGCACGAAGTTTGCAGTCAGCTGTGCTCTGCAGACGATAGAATGTGATATCTCCAGGGATGATATCTCCTTCAAGAGTTCCCTGTGTTACTTCTTCCGGAAGTGCTCTTGCCATAATCATCTGATATTTCATAGAGCAGAAGGACAGTTTCTGGGAAGCTGTATTTCCACAATGGAATCCCATGAATGTATCTTTATGTGTATAGTTGAATTTTCCTTTGATTTCATCATTGTACATATCAGCCGGAACTGTATTGTTGATATCAAGCAGAGTAACGATATCCTGGCTTACAACAGTACCAATGAATTCACTTAATGTTCCCCAGATATCTACTTCACAGGATACCGGAAGTCCTCTTCCTGTTAAACGGCTGTTTACATAGCAAGGTACAAAACCAAACTGTGTCTGGAATGCCGGCCAGCATTTTGTTGTCAGGGCAACATACTGTCTTGCACCTTTATGAGCTTCTACCCAGTCAAGCAGAGTAATTTCATACTGAGCAAGTTTTGGAAGAACTTCCGGTTTTTTGTTTCCTTCTCCCAGTTCTTCTTCCATTTCTTTTACAATGCCTTCGATACGTGGGTCTCCAGCATGTTTGTTAAAGCTTTCAAACAGGTCAAGTTCGGAGTTTTCTTCAATTTCAACACCTAAATCATACAGACGTTTGATTGGAGCATTACAAGCAAGGAAGTCTGTAGGACGCGGTCCAAAGCTGATGATTTTTAAGTTTTTGATTGCAACGATTGCACGTGCGATTGGCTCAAATTCAGCAATCATATCTGCAACTTCTTCCGGTGTTCCAACTGGATATTCCGGAATATACGCTTTTAATTCACGCAGTTTTAAGTTGTAGCTTGCGTTGAGCATACCACAGTAAGCATCACCACGACCCTGTACTAAGTTGTCTCCTCTTTCTTCTGCTGCTGCAACAACCATAGCTGGTCCATGGAAGTATTTTACCAGTAAAGTTTCTTCTGTTTCTGGTCCAAAGTTTCCAAGATATACAACTAATGCATTACATCCTGCTTCACGCAGTTCTTTTAATGCCTGTTTCATATCCATTTCATTTTCTACAACTGTTGGACATTCGTAGATTTCACCTTTATAAGCTGCTGCTACTGCTTTTCTTCTGTTTTCGGACAGAGATTTTGGGAAACAGTTACGGCTTACTGCTACAATACCTAATTTTGCCTGTGGCATATTTGATAAATTCATTTTATTTTCCTCCTGAAAAATGAAACTAAAAATTTGATTTTATATTTCTTATTTTACGGAAAGATTTTCTCCAATCAATCCTTCAAAAGCGCCCTGGATTTTTGCATCTTTATGTGCGATGAGCCATTTATTTTTTGCAAAAAGCAGTTTGTCTTCTGCTGTATTGTTCTGTGGTGCCGGTGCATCTTCGTTTGTTCCTTTCGGAAGAATGACTGCTGTACAGAACTTATTTTCATTTACATTACATGGTGCATAGTGAAGGGTGGTTGCATATACTTCCACGACCGTTCCTGCCGGAACAAGAAATGCTTCCATCTTCTCTGTCTGATATGTACCATCAGCTTCAATGTCCTGCTCTTTTCCAAGAATCAGGATTAAATCTGTTAATGCTACATTGACTTCACTATCTCTGTGGTATTCCACTGCATTCAACAGATAATTGCTTCCATTACAATAACCTACCTGAATCGGCATTCCTCCAAAAAGACTGTAAGCAATCTTTTCTACGCTTGGACAGGCTTCAAGGGCTTCATCTGAAGCAACATAAATAACATCATCCGGCTTTGGTGTTTTCTCAAGTGCAGCCAGAAGATCGCTTACGTTAAGTCCTGTTACGACTTTTCCGTATGGAGCAAATGCTTTGTCCATGACATTTAAAATTTCCATGGGACGTTACCTCCTTCTTAATTAGTTTAGTCATTAAACTATATACTTATGCTACCATCGAATGTAAAAAAAATCAAGTCGTTTTTTGCTTTTTTTATAAAAAAATTCTACTTGCAATTTTGCAAGTAGAATTTTTCTTTTACTTTATAATAATATCTTCTTTTAAAGAACTCTTCGAAATTTCTGAAAGTGTTCCATCCTCTTTTAACGGCTCTAATGCCTGTTTTTCGATTGCCTGGATTAATCCATTATTTTTCTTACCAAAGATAGCAATTTTGGTATTTTTCGGCTTTTCAGTTAACTCATCTTCTATCGCACTGACATCTGCATAAGCATTTGTTGCTTCATATTTTTCACAGTTTTCTTCTGTCATGCCAACACTTGAAATCACACAATCATAAATGTCTGCATCTAATGATTTTAATAAATTTTTCTGGGTAGTATCGATAATTTCAAGTTTTAATCCAAGTTTCTCTGCTACCTGTTCTGCTACCTTTGCCTCAAATCCATCCGGTCTTGCGGTATCGGTATTTAAATAACTCATCGGAGAATCATTTAAATTCATTCCGACTTTTAAGACACCTTTTTCTATAGTAGAAATACTTCCATCAGAAGATGTCTTTCCCACACCACAACCTGACAGGGAAATTATCATTAAAACAGCGGCTAACGCTACTGCTCCCAGTTTTCTTCTTATGTTTTTCACATTTTTTACCTCACTTTTTGTTTTTGTTAACGCATACATTCCATTTTGCTAACACTACGATATCATGCTCCCTCTTCTTTGTCAAATATGTGCCTTCGGTTCTTGCAAAAGGATTTTGCTAATGGTATGATAGAGCTAAAAGAAAAACTGGAAGGAGTCATTGAATTATTATGGCAAATTCTTGGAATGGAAAACCTTACTATTCATTCGATGCAATGCTAAAGGAACGATTTTCCACCAAAGTTTATAAAGTAGCATTAAATGGAGGAATGAGCTGTCCAAACCGTGACGGTACACTCGGAAACGGAGGCTGTATTTTCTGCAGTGCCGGAGGTTCCGGCGACTTTGCCGGAAATTCCCGTGACAGCATCACCACCCAAATTAAGATTCAGGCTGACCGCCTCAGAGAAAAACGTGGGGCAAAAAAATTTATTGCCTATTTTCAAGCGTACACAAACACCTACGCTCCCGTTGACTATCTGGAAAAGATTTTTACAGAGGCACTTTCTTATCCCGATGTTGTCGCAATTTCTATCGGCACACGCCCCGACTGCCTTGGAGACGATGTCATTGCACTTCTAAAACATTTGAATCAGATAAAACCTGTCTGGGTTGAACTTGGTCTTCAAACCATGCATGAAGAAACTGCTCGCTACATTCGCAGAGGCTACTCACTCTCCTGTTTTGAAACAGCAGTAAAAAATTTAAAAGACGCAGGGCTTGAAGTCATTGTGCATACCATTCTTGGACTGCCAGGCGAATCAAAAGAAGATATTTTAGAAACGATTGATTATTTAAATCACAAAGACATTCAGGGAATTAAACTTCAGCTTCTGCATGTTTTAAAAGGAACCGATTTAGCTTCTGATTATCTGGATGGTAAATTTAAAGTCTACTCCATGGAAGAATATATTGATTTAGTCATCAGCTGCCTCGAACGCCTTTCACCAGACATCGTTGTCCATCGCGTAACAGGAGACGGTCCAAAAGCACTTTTAATCGCCCCTTTATGGAGCAGCGCAAAAAAAACAGTATTAAACACCCTTCATCATGAGTGTAAAATCCGAAACACCTGGCAGGGCAGACTGTTTCATGAAACCTGAAAACCTATCACAAATGTACTCTTGGATTTTTTCTGTAACTATCATAAAAGATTTCAAGAGAACATTACATTTAAAAGGAGGACTCTCATGGGAGAATCACTTACTTTATATAAACTTATTGTACTCTATATGCTGGAAAAGGTAGATTTTCCACTAACCAACGCACAGATTTCCGGATTTATTCTTGATAAAGGATATACTACCTATTTCCATTTACAGCAGGCACTTTCAGAGTTAACCGAATCCGAGTTAATCCACTGCGAAACTATCCGAAATTCTTCTTATTTCTCGATTACAAAATCCGGAGAACAGACACTTGAGTATTTCGGAAAAGAAATTCCTAAAGAAATCAAAGGAGAAATTGCTGAATTTTTCAAAAATAATGCAATGGAAATCAAGGAAGAACTTTCAACCTTTGCCAATTATTACAAAGGAGAAAAAGAAGGTTATCAGGTTCGATGCAGCGCAAAGGAAAAAGAAGTACCGCTTATTGAATTAACTATGACCGTTCCGACAAAGGCTGCCGCTGAAGCCGTGTGTGCTTCCTGGCAGACAAAAAATAAAGCCGTATATGAAAAACTGCTGGACATGCTCATGTAGCATGCTCAGCAATTTTTTTTAAATGTTCCTGTATCTGTTTTTCATATCCGTTTTCACTTGGATGATAAAATTTCGTCCCCTCTATCTCAGATGGAAGATACTGCTGTTTTACATAATGATTCGGATAATCATGTGCATACTTATATCCAATTCCACGTCCAAAATTTGACGCTCCTTTATAATGTGCATCCTGAAGATGCGGAGGAACGGTTGTTTTTACCTGTTTTACATTTTCCATTGCATCAAAAACTGCCATATATGCCGCATTGCTCTTTGGCGCACACGCTACATATAAAACTGCCTGCGATAAAATAATCTGAGCTTCCGGCATACCAACCCGCTCTACTGCCTGAGCTGCCGAAACTGCAACTTGAAGTGCCTGTGGATCTGCATTTCCTACATCTTCTGAAGCACAAATCATAATTCTTCTTGCAATAAATTTAATGTCCTCACCGGCATAAAGCATCTTTGCCAGATAATAAACTGCTGCATCAGGATCAGAACCTCTCATACTTTTGATAAATGCCGAAATCGTATCGTAATGATTGTCTCCGGTTTTATCATAACGCACTACTCGTTTCTGAATACATTCAGAGGCAACTTCTAATGTAATATGTATCTTTCCATCTTCACTTTTTTCGGTTGTAAGAATGGCAAGCTCTAATGCATTTAAAGCTGCTCTTGCATCTCCGCCTGCAATATCCGAAAGGAATTCTCTTGCATCGTCATCCAATACCGCACCATAAGCACCCATTCCTTTTTCGGTATCTGATACCGCCCTTAAAAGCAGCTTATCAATATCTTTCTTTTCAAGTGACTTTAATTCAAACACAATTGAGCGTGAAATCAGCGCACTGTTTACTTCAAAATACGGATTTTCCGTAGTTGCCCCGATTAAAACCAGCGTTCCATCCTCTACAAACGGAAGCAGATAATCCTGCTGCCCTTTATTAAACCGATGAATCTCATCTACAAATAAAATCGTCTTTTTTCCGTACATTCCAAGATAATCCTGTGCCGTTTTTACGACTTCTTCCATGTCTTTCTTTCCGGCAACCGTCGCATTCATCTGACAAAATCTTGCACTTGTTGTATTTGCAATCACCTTTGCAAGTGTTGTCTTTCCGGTTCCCGGAGGTCCGTAAAAAATAATACTACTCAGTTTATCTGCCTTAATCGCACGATAAAGCAGTTTTCCCTTTCCAATAATATGTTCCTGACCTACCACCTCTTCTAAAGAAACCGGTCTCATCCTTGAAGCAAGCGGAGATTCGTTTTCTAAAGTCTGTTCTTTCATATAATCAAATAAATCCATAACCTTCTCCATTTCGTAAAATACATTTTTTAAAATACGTTTTCTATATAGTTCGTGAACTACTCGGCTACAAGCAACCGAGCTTCTTGCTTAAATTTATTCCCAAAGCAGTTCATCTACCGTAACAAATTCATAGTTTTCTTTTTCAAGCGTATCAATAATCTGAAATGCCGCCTGAACGGAAGTTTCAAAAATATCATGCATTAAAATAATATCACCTTCTTTCACATCTTTCACTACCCTTTTTACGATTTTTTCTGTATTTTGCAGTTTCCAGTCAAGAGAATCAACATTCCAGAAAACAGGAAGCATGGTCACACAAAAATCCATATTTTTCTTCCACTCTCCAAACGGGGGACGCACAAATGAAGGGCAGACTCCGGTTGTCTCATAAATTTTATTACAGCCTTTTAATATTTCTTCTTTCGCTTTCGATTCTGAAAGTTTATTTAACTGCACATGGTTATAAGTATGACTTCCGATTAAATGTCCTTCTTCTGCCATCCGTTTTACAATCTCTTCATTTCCTTCGATATTATTTCCAATCAGAAAAAAAGTTGCCATGACTTTTCGCTTTTTTAGACCATCTAAGAGTTCTTCTGTATAAACCGGATGGGGTCCGTCATCAAAGGTCAGTGCAATTTTCGGATGTTCCTCATCTGAAAGTGCTCCAAATACAGATTGTTCTTTTTTATCAAAGTCTCCATCTAAACCTGCCACGGCGATTAGCATAAAAAATAAAATCGTAATACCGGCTAATCCTTTTATTCGCTTCATTCTTTTCTATCCAAATTCTCAGTTTTACTTGTTATAACAATATATTCAAAAAAAGCCGGATACTTCCAAAAAAGTATCCAGCTTTCTAAAACTTACATTTTTACAATTTTTTATTTGTAAAGCGGACATTCGCAATCCGTTCCGCACACTTGAAGCGGGGGAATGCTTATCTGCAATAAAGCGGACATTCGCAATCCGCTTCGCTACTTGCTCATGAACGCAGTCGCTTCGCGTTCTGTCAGTGGGAGCTTTCAACTCCCACTGACAGAAGCATCCCCCCTCAACCGCCGCTTAGTGCTCTGAGCACTTGAAGCAGGGAAATGCTTATCTGCGTTCAAATGCATCTACAAGTTCCTGGCCGTCATCATATCCGGCTTTCTTTAATTCTTCTACAAACCATTCGTCAATGCCATCTACCGCTTTTTTGAAGGACTCTACATCAAGTTCTTCATTTTTCAGTACTTCTACACCATTTTCATTTTGCCAGCGAGAGAGAATCTCGTCATCTCCTGCACGGTTGATTTCACGTTCATACTGTACTGCTTTCTGTCCGACTTCATCGACTACTTCCTGCTGTTCTGGTGTCAGTGCATCATAAACACCCTGATTGATTCCAAAGAACAGACAGTCATAGTTTGCATTCCACAGCGAACAATATTTCTGTACTTCCTGCACGCTCGCAGCATCAATTGCCGGAAGTGGATTTTCCTGACCTTCCACCGTATTCTGCTGAAGTGCTGTATAAGTTTCAGACCAGTTCATGTTCGTTGCATCTGCGCCCCATCTCTTATAACATTCCATCAACAGGTTGGAACCTGCTACACGGATTTTTAAATTCTTCATGTCATCTACAGAAGTAACCGGTCTGACAGAGTTTGTCAACTGTCTGAATCCATTTTCTGCAATTCCCATACAATGAATATCATAATCTTCAAGAATAGATTTTAACTTTTCTCCGGCTTCCCCATCGAGTTTTGCATCAGCATCTTCTACGGAATCAAATAAGAATGGAAGAGATACCACATTAAATCTCGGGTCAAATGCAGAGTAAATTAAGTTTGAATGTAAGGAAATCTGTACCGGGTCTCCATTCATAAGTGCCTGAATTCCCTCTGACTGGTTTCCGTTTGTCAACTGGTCTGCTGCATACACATTTACCTTAATCTTGCCGCCTGTTGCCTGCTCCATCATTTCGCCAAATTTCTGTCCGGCCTGTGCCCAGGTACTGGTTTCTGTGGTAGAGCATGCAAAGTTCCAGGTCTGTTCTTTCCAGTCTAAGTCACTTCTGTCCTCTACTTCATAATTTCCTGCACTGCTTTTTGCAGTAAATGTATTAATTAAATCTTTTACTTCTGCCTCGTCAAATCCTTCTGCAACCAGCTGTTCTTCATACCACTGCGGAATGTCCGCAACTGCTTTTTTGAAAGAATCGATGTCAAGGTCTTCGTGCTCTGTGATTTCCACACCGTTTTCCTTTGACCAGCGGGATTTGATTTCATCATCACCAGAACGGTTGATTTCACGTTCAAAATCAACTGCTTTTTTACCGGCTTCATCAACTACAGCCTGCTGCTCCGGCGTCAGTGCATCGTAGATATCCTGGTTGATGCAGAAGAACAGACAGTCATAGTTTGCATTCCACATAGAGCAGTATTTCTGCACTTCCTGTACACTTGCAGCATCAATTGCCGGAAGTGGATTTTCCTGACCTTCTACTGTATTCTGCTGAAGTGCTGTATAAGTTTCAGACCAGTTCATGTTGGTCGCATCTGCGCCCCATCTCTTGTAACATTCCATTAACAAATTAGAGCCTGCTACACGGATTTTTAAGTTTTTCATATCATCTACGGAAGTTACCGGTCTGACAGAGTTTGTCA